>Ga0315278_10004097_pt1 | contig 13117 bp, 18 predicted proteins | sample YL17G06_0_MG_FD_203880 | JGI IMG/M metagenome (GOLD analysis project Ga0315278, IMG submission 203880) | Sediment microbial communities from Yellowstone Lake, YNP, Wyoming, USA - YL17G06_0 | ecosystem: Environmental > Aquatic > Freshwater > Lake > Sediment | place: USA: Wyoming | collected...
CTGGAAGAGGGGCAATTTATCGAAGGGTATTATTACGGCACGAAAATTTTACCCTCTAACTATTCCGCGGACGGGTCTGTCTTATGGCAAATCAAATGCCTGGACGGAGAAATCAGGCTGCTAAATGAACGGACTACCATGAAAGACATCCGCTTGTCACAATTGCGCGAAGGCATGGCCGTTCTTATTATCAATAACGGTGAAAAGCAAGGCAAGAAAAACACCTATAAGGATTTTGAAGTTTTCATCAAGGATTAATTCAGCAGATAATTAGTCAGGCCGCAGCGCTGCCATGTATCCTGGATTATACCTCCCTGGTTATGTCCCCGATAAAAAGCGCTGCGGCTTATTTTTTAAAAATTTAAAAAAGGACTAAAAAATGGCAAAAAAAATTGATAATGAAAAAAATTTTAAAGAAGTCTCTGAAGCTATTAAAGCCGGTTTATCTAAAGATTATAAAAAATTTCACGAATTGACGGTCAATTTTTCAATAGATGAAATGATGTTTATTTGCAATTTATTAGATGTTTTTAATTCTTTTTTGAAAAAATAAAGATTGATTTACTTTCTAATATGTTATAATTTTTAAAAGGGAATTTTAAAAATATGGCCGGGAAGCGTAAATATAACAGAACTGGATTTTATGACGCTGAAAAAAAAGCCTGGAAAACTTTTTATACAGCGCCCTCCGGTAAAATCACCGTTAAAAAATTCGATTCTTATAACGATTTGAAATCGGATATTAAAAAAAATGCCGCCGCTAACATTAAAAAAGATATCAAGCCGAAAACAAAATCCGCTTTAACGCAAACACGAATAAATAATACTGTAAAAATTCAAAGAGCTATAGAACGTGATATTAAAGAACTTTCTTCAACTGGCAATACTAACTTTTCACGTCTGGAAAAAAATATTTTAGATACTAATTACAAAACGGAAATATTAAATAATATACCGCGTGAAATTTATCCAGACGAAAAATCCTACCTGGAAGATTCTTATGATATCAGCTATTCAAAATGGACGTATAAAAGACCTTTATTTATAGGTGTTGATAGCTTTGATAAAATGAAAGATCATATAGACCGACCGAATTTAAAACCGTTCAACAAACTACAACTTGAAATTGGAAAGGGTAAAAATAAAATTACCGGAATTTTAAATCGCTGTGATTTTAAAACCCAGGATAAATTTGAAGATAAACTGAAAAGTTTTGTAAAGCAAGACCCCGGATTAACGCCCCGCAGATATGAAAAGATGAAAATTACAATTAAAGGAATTAAATTTTAAAAGATTTAAAAATAATTAAAGTAAAAAAGGGTGTAATATGATTACTTTCGATACAGAGGACGACGGTCACGGAAATTTTTTTCTCTGTAATTTTTACGACGGGAAAAATCATAAACCTTTCGAGTTGAAAAATTTTAAAAATGAATATCAATTCCGTGAATGTATTATAAATTATATCTTCTCTCAACGCGAAAATGAATTTTTCGCTCATAACTTGGAATATGATTTAAGTCATATTTTTCAAGGAGTTTTTTTAACCGCTATTGACTGGTATTTTTCCGACCGTTTATTATACGCTACTATTCCGAACACCAGAAAAAAATTCATCGATTCTTTTAACTTTTCTTTTTCCTCCCTGGCTGTTGTCGGCGAACAGATCGGACTTGAAAAGATGGAAATTGACGTCGAAAATTTAAAATCTGTATACGCTGAAAATCCCTCCATGGTTGTAGATTATTGTAAAATCGATTGTGAAATTGTGTATAAATATATGGATTCCGTTAATTTATTTTTAAAAGATAATTTTCAATTTAAACGGAAAGTTACAATAGCCGGAACAAGTCAAAATTTATTCTTGAAAAATTTTTGCAATTATAAAATTGGCGGCTTGAATGTTGACGACGATTTATTAAAAGCGTATTACGGAGGCCGGACGGAAGTTTTTAAACTTGGCAAAATTGAGAGGCCTGTTTTCGGCCTTGACGTCAATTCTATGTACCCTTATGTTATGGCAAAAAATAAATTTCCAACTGGCGAATTTTATAAAACGGAAACGCCGCAGACTGAATTATACGTCGCTAAAATTAAAATCAAGATCAAGCCTGGAACTGATATTCCAATAATCCCTTGCAGAAAAGAAAAGCTCATGTTCCCGGCCGGAGAGTTTGAGACGTGGGCAGCGTCCCCGGAGATTGAAGCGGCGCAGGCAGCCGGGCAGATAGAAAGTATAGAATATTTAGAGACTTTTAATTTTGCGGAGACTGATTTTTTATTTTCTGAATTTATAAATTATTTTTACGATTTACGCAAAATTGCAAAAGATAACGGAGATAAATTTCAAAGTAATTTTTTAAAAAGGGTTATGAACTCGGTTTACGGGCGTTTTGCTTTACATAACGGGTTAAAAGTTTTAACAGCGATTACAGAAGAGAACGAAAACGAAATTGACCCGATAAATGAAATTGCCGGATATATGGATTTGAATATCGATTCTAATAAAAATAAAAATTATGCCATTGCTTTATTTATTACAAGCTATGCCCGTATTGAATTATGGAATTTATTAAAAAGTGTCCAGGAGCACGGTTATAATATTCTATATTGTGACACTGATTCCTGTTTTTTCTATTCCGCGGATTCGCTTTATGATGTTTGTAAAAAGTTATATTCAGAATTTGAAATTGATAACGAAATTGGGAACTATTCTTTAAGCTGTTATGCCGGTGCGGAGTTTAAAAATTTAAAAGAGTATATGTTAATTAGTTTTCTGGATAAAGAAAGTTATACTTTAAAAGGTATAAAAACCGCGTACAGAAAAGAATTTTTTACAACTGGCAAGACTGAATATAAAAAGCCTGTCAGATTAAGAACGTCTCTCAGATCGGATTTAAAAGTCAATTCCTGGCTTAATATGAAATATCAAAAACAATCTGTATATGACAAAAGAACTGTCCAGGCTGACGGACGGACGGCTGCGGTTAATCTGACCGCGCAGGATATTTTATTAAGTCTGCCATTTAAAGAAAAAATAAAACGCAGTCCGTCTCAGATCGCAGCGGCGCAAAATCATAAAGATAAAATCAATACTTGTAAAATTGATATGATTAATCATATACAGAATTTAATAGATGACCGGGAAATTACAATTTTTGAATTTATTAATGACCCTGCGGCCCATTACGACAAACAGATTTTAGGCGCTTATATCAATAATCCGATTTTATTAAAATCGATAGAAAAATATTTTAAGGAGAAATATTATTTATGAGCGAAAAAGTATCAACACAAAGTTATAGAAAAGCTTTAAAATATAAAGATAAATTTATAAAAAAATTTATTAGAGATTTAATTGAAAATAATTTTTATCAAAGATTGAAAATATGTTTTATAATTTTATTTCAAATTAAAAGGTAGGATAGCAGCGCCGGAATTTTTTAAAAGGGAATTTTAAAAAGCGTCTTTTTTCCGGCGCTGCTGGATAGATGAAATTAAACCAGTTTTAAATTCCCGCCGTTTGGATTGGGCCTGGCTATTCTGCTGTCGACTAAGCCCTGAATTTTTTTTGTGGTTTCTTCGTCGTACCACGATATTACAGCTATAATATTTTCATTCCCGGCAAGTGTCGCGACCCCGGCAACCATGCCGCCCGCGTCAATTACAGACTCAACAAAATCGGAAATATGATTGTCAATTTCCGTCGGCGTGAAAAAATCCGCTTTATCAATTTCCTCTTTAAAAACTTTACACCGCTCTTGACTTACAACAATAGTTTGAGTTTTTGGAATTATCGGCTGTTCCATTTTTTAAATCTCCTCAATTCATATTATTAATATATAATATTCATATTATTAATATATAATATTCATATATTCGATACATAATACTTATAAACATTATATATGTCAACTAAAATAAACATTTTAATAATAATGTTGACAAAAATTAAACTATACATTATTATTTTTTTGTATGATAATAAATAAAACAGAAAAACATTTTTTAAAAGATACGTTAAACGAAGTTGAACGCCTGGCCGGGACTTATGCCGACGATATGAAGGAATTTAAAGATTATACAATTTTACAAATGTTTAATTTCATATCTCAAAATGTAGAATATAAAAAAGACCCGCCAGGGATTGAACTTGTAATGAGACCGCTTTTTACATTAAAGCGCGGCGCCGGGGATTGCGACGATAAAGCGGTTTTATTCCTGGCCTGGTGTAAATTGAAAAATTATAAATGCGGGTACTCGATAGTATCTCAAAAAAAGGAAAAATCATATCATCATATTTTTACATATTTAATTATCAATAATCAGATTATCGATGCCGACGCCACATATCATTATAATAAATTAGGTCAAGTCAAGCCCTGGGAAAAGCGCTTGAATTTTAATTTTATTTAAAAGGATTAAAAATTATGTTAGTCACTCTTGAAGGTTATAACGCCGCGAAGTTTACCAAACAATTAAAAAAAGTAGGCCGCAGTCCGATTACTAAAATGATTGATGCTTTAGTAACACCGGCAGCCGCGCCGAAAAAAGCCGCACCGATAAAAGCCGCACCGATAAAAGCCGCACCGATAAAAGCGGTTACTCCTACGCCTGAAAAAATTTTACAAGTTGAAAATGTTGTTTTGACCGCTTCGTTTTTGTCAGACGCTGATAAAATAGCTTATTTAAATCGTCTGGAAGAATTGAAAAAATCGATTATCGGAGTAGTACCGAAGCAGATCAAGGCTACATTCACAACCGGCGCGGGCGGGAAAGCTGATTATCTTTACAGCCTGGAAAAAGCGCTTGCCGGTCTATCTGGCGAGATTAATCTCGGTTTTGGCGTTAAATCACTTAAAAAAGCAGTTAAAAAAGCGCCTGCAATTGTGCAAAAAGCAAAGGCAATTAAATCGGCTGCAAAGCCTTTAACGACAATCGGGAATAAAGTATTGAACAATCCCGCCGTCAAAGCTGCCGCCATGAGTAATCCATACACAGCCGCCGGGATGACTGCATATCAAGGATATAGAGCAATAAAAGAGACGTACAGCAAAGGAAAAGACATTAAAGCGTCAATTGATGAAACTAAGGCTCAAATTAACGCGTCAGCCGATGCGAAGCAGGCTATTATAAAAGCCGCCGCTGACAAGGCCGGTGTACCAATACCGGAGACTGGACTTGATGAGCAATCTATTGCACAAATGCCGGCCGGAGATCGCGCAGCTCTGGCGAACGCTATGCAGACCACACAGGCCGAAGTTATTATCAAAACAGAAGCGCAAAAAGAAGAGAACGCAGTTGACCGGATTAAACGTCAAGACGCGGAAAAACAAGCTGCTATAAATAAAACGTTCACAGCGCCGATTGATGATAAAAAATTCACAGCCGAAGAAATTAAAGAATTTAACGCAGGACGCGGCAGTTATGCCGAACGCCTGGCCGCTCAAGGTAAACTTTTAGGCGAAGAACTTCTCGAATTTTGGAACGTTGAACCGTATTCCGGGCAGCTTCATCAAGTAGCCTTATTGATTTACGGCTCCCCTCGATATCCTGAAATGCCGTACCCGTCTGTTGAATATGTAGAAAAAATATTAGCAGCGTATCTATCAACGGGCTTAAAATTGTCGATCGCTCAAAATTCTAATTTGTATTATAACGGTACGACAGCTGCAGAGCAAAAAGAAGCGCTTGGCAATCAGTTTATTAAAATTATATATATGCAGATGAAAGGACTTTCGACGCCTGCCGCCGTGCAAGCGAATATCAAAGAGTTTGATTATAATTTAAGGGATATGATTTGGATAATTTTAGCACAGCTAAAAACATTAGCAGCAGCGCCGGAATATAAAAAATTCTTACAACCTTTTGATTTTATTAAAAAATCAAAATCAGAAGTTAAAGCAAATTTAACAGCGTCGGACGATAATAAAAAACCGTTACTAATTGCAGGCGCGGCGCTTCTGGCGTTAATGGTATTGAAAAAAGGAAAATAATAAAATGACAGAACTTGAAAAAAAAGTCGCGGATATTGAGACGGGATTACAAAACACACCGCTCCCGGAAAAATTTGAATTTATGAATTTTCCAATCTGGGAGACTGTTTATAAATCTTACAGAATGGAAAAAGAGGTTTTACTTCCGAACCGCGAAGCTGGAATTGATTTTCTCAATTCTAAAGTGTTGAATATCCCTGTTAAATATATTGGCTTGGGCCTTCTGGCTTTAAGACTGGTTTATAAAAATGATTTTAAAAAGATTATATCAAGAATGTAAAAAAATAAAAACTGTAAATGATGAACTTGTTTTATCGTTTACAGACGCGCGGCAGATTAAAGCCGCGCTTGAAAAATTTCTATTATCGCCGGAAGCCTGGAAGCCGAAAAAAGCGGTTATAAAAAAGAAAATTATCAAACGTACTATTGACGACCCTTTTGAAAATGTAGAGATCGAACCGGCGCCGGAGTTTGATAAATGGATAGAAGAGCAGCCGCGCGGATATGATTCAAAAATTGACGCGACGCGGAAGCGGCCCGGAGGATTTAAGCAGATCGGGAAAAAAGATAAAATGGTTACTGCAAAATCTGATATGATAAATCATATTCAAGATTTAATAGACCGTGGAGAGATTACGCCGCTTGAATATATGGCAGAGCCGAATATATATCTTGATAGTCAGATCGTCGGAAATTATATCAATAATCCGATAATTCAAAAAAGTATAGTCAAACATTTTAAAAGGAAATATGAATTATGAAAAAGAAAATTATTAAAAAAAGAAAAGCTGTTAAAAAGAGAAAAACGGTTAACGGCTTAAATACGGACAAAGAGAAATTAAAATCAGTTATTTTGTCTTTAATTATCCATTTACAAAATATTGCTAATAATAATGTTATTTTAGAACTTGATGCGGATGACGCAAAAAAATTGTTGCCTGTTTTAAAAAAGTTTTTCGATAAAGGGATATAAAAAAGGCCGGCGCTTCTGGCGTCCAGCTTAAAATTATAAATAATCTATAAAGGATTAAAAATTATGAAGATCAGAAGGAAACGCAGAAAGAGAGCGGCTGCGAAGGTCAAGACTGTTTACAAGTCAAGACCGCGCAGAAAGGCACGCAGAACCAGACGCGCGGCAGCAGTCAGACGCGTTCATGTTATGAAGCCCCGGAGAGTCAGACGCAGAAAAGCCGGGATGCTTGGCGGTAGTTCAGGCAAGATAAAAAATATCGTTATGCGCGGAGCTGTCGCGGCTGTCGGCGCTGGTGTAGCTATTTTCGTTACAAACACAGTATCGAAAATGATGGGCCCGAAGATCGACGCTAAAAACCGTAATTGGCTGTTCCTCGGCCTGGCGCTTGCGCTTGGTTATGTATTACCGAAAATCAATTTTACCCGGAAATATGCCGCGGAGCTGACAACCGGCGCGGTTGCGATTGCCGCAATTAACCTTGCGAAAACCAGTCTCAATTTGAAATATTTTGACCTGGCCGGAAGCGAGTCTGACGAACTTGACCAGATTATATCTAACCTGAATGTTGCCGGAGAAATGCAGATGCTCGGCGCGCGCGAAGTAGGCGGCGAAGATTCAGAATTAAATTTGCTCGGTATATCTGAAGTGCTTGGCGACATGGAAAACGATTATTCAGAAGATTTTGAATAATTAAAAATATAATTTTTAAATTATATAAAAATAAAATTATAGGAGGGCTTTTAAAATGAAGCCAAATTACGCGAAACAGCTTTTAAGAAACACAACAGACGGCGAAGGCCGGGAAATGATCGATTGGATTCTGTATGATTCACTTCCAATCACAGCGTCAGCCGTCAACAATCTGGTATTTTTCCAGAACACTATCGGCGGCGTTACAAGGAACAGGACAAACATGAAGTCAGCCGGGATGCTTCCCAGCCCTCAGTCTTTCGCGGTAACTGAGATCAGCTTTCATGTAAATAACGTATTACCGGCCTTCGGAGCCGGCGGCGCGGCTCCAACCGAACTTCCCGATAATGCTATTTTCAAGCTGTTTACCTGGGATTTTATTTTGGACCCGTCCAGGGATTATGAAGGTTATGGCTATGAATTTCATCACCCGGAAATGTATTGGAACGATACGGCAGCAACCCTTGCAGTTAATTCCTTTCCATTAAATCCAGAAAAGGTTAAAAGATTTGACGTGCCTATTATGATTCCAACAGCACGTGCTTTTTCAGTAGTAGCGAACTTTACAGCGCCAGCGACAGCAGTAGGCGGTTTTGTGACTGCAACGTCTTTGATGTTCTGTCACCTGAAAGGATATTTAAGGCGTAACAGCTAAGAATATAAAAATCTCCTAAAGATTTACGGGATATTTTGGGTTTTGAATTGTTTACCGTTTTCACCCTTAAAAAGAAAATGGAAAAACTTCTATAAAATAAATTGAGGTTAATTTTTATGTACGAAAAAAACATGACACAGGACGGTCGGAAGATTCTTTTTAAAGAACCTTTTCTTTTTTCCGGGCAAGTGGCGCTTGTCGCGAACAGCGCGGGACAGCTTATTTTTCAAATTGCCGGAAATTTTACTTTTAATATGAAGCGCTTTTCTTATACGGTAGTTACGGCAACCGCTAACGATATTCCAACTTTTGACTTGCAGCTACTCAGGAACGAAACGACGATTTTTTCCGACTTTATACCGAACTCAGTATTTGCCGGGATGATGACTGAAACGAGCCCGGCCCCGGATGTACGGTATGCCGTCGGCCTGGCAAACTGGTTTAAATTCGATTGTCCGCTTGTGTTCCCTGCAAAGTCAACAATCGTCTGGAACTTGCGCGACACGTCCGGCCATGCAACGACTGTTCGCATTGCGATTGCAGGATTTAAGCTTGTACATAGTTACAATTAACATTTTTACAACTTTAAACAATTTAACAGACCGACATTAATGTCGGTCTGTTAATTTATTAAAAAATTATGGATAAATTTAAAATATATAGCCGTAAAGACGGATTTTATAATTCTGAATTTTTAAATCCTATCGGGCTTGACCTTTTTAATATTTTAAAAGAATTAAAAGAATTTCATAATAAATATTTTCACCGGATTAACTCTATCTCTATTACTTCCCTGGAACGAAGCAATTCTATAAATTCAGCTCATTATTATAATTTAGCTTGTGATTTTATAATCGACCCGATTGAATATATGCCCTATTTTTTCGGAGTGATTCACGCTGTCCGGCCTTATAATATATATCTCGGCTTTGATAACGATTTACATATACACCTTGATTCTTGGGAAGATAATCCGACGCTTGAAGCAGCTCAGCAGACGAACAGAAAAGGAATTGAAACAAACGCCGGAGTGAAAGCTATCACCGGCATAAATCTTGATGCGGTTTTATCCAAATACGGCTTTTCATGGCTGGAAAGTATTCAAGACTTTGGCCTGTTGAAAGAAAAGACGCGTAAATTGTTATTGACTTATATAAAAAAAGACAGTAAATTACCAATTAGTTATTTTTGCGAATTTCCGAAAATTGAAACTACAAACTGGCTGCTTTCAATTGCGTTAATCGGAGCGACTTTATATCTTATAAAAAAGGACAAATAAAATGCCTGAATATTTTAAATTAAGTTTATCGGAACAAGAGGGAATTATTCAAACTGATAAAAGCAGTTTTAAAAAAAGTTTTTATAATTTTAATTTTAAAATTCTGCTGTCTACAGACCCGGACGCTGCGGACGAAGTGAACGACTTTACAACGTCTTTATCTTTACCGATCAATTCAGATCATTTTGTTTTGCAAAATATAAACATTAGTAAAAAAATATCTTATGTTGTTGACGGCGCGGCAATCTCTATTTTTTTCACAACAAACGGAGGGCAAAATTTTTCAATCCCTACGCCCGGCATGACTGAAAATTTACGTCTGGGATTTTCGGACGCTGCTATCAATACCGCTTTTACATATCAGGCGCAAAACATGATACACTTGCCTTTCAGCTTTGCAGATCGGGATTTTCAGAATGAACAGACCATGCACTACAATCACCGATTTTTATTCAAGAAAAATGTAAATTGGCTGAATTGTATATTACGCCTGGCGACCTGGAACACTGGCGATATTGTTAACGTTATGACGTTCCTTGACACATATTATCCCCAGGGATATACAGCCGGCGGAATTTATTATCAGTATAATATTTTAGTTTCCGGGATTATGGATAAATGAAAAATCAAGACGTTAAATTTTTTCTTTACGGCGCTGTCAGCGTTTCTATTATTTATTTTTTAACAGTTAAAAAGTATTATAATAATGTCGGATATATCAAACAAACTATTTTAAATCAAGCGCTCCCGGATAATTTTATAAAATTGATAAAGGACGAATAAAATTATGGCTCTCCGGGGACAGATAACAAACGCTGTTTCGACTGCTGCAAAACAAACAATATTTCAAGCTAATCATTCTATAATGCAAATGAGGTGTGAAGCGTTTATTCAATACGTTGCCGCGCCTGTCGGCTATGTTGCCTGGTTTTATACTCAACAACCTTTAACAGCGGGAAAATATTTCATTACTCGACTTGAAGAACAATACAAATTTGACATGGTTTTTACAACTAATCACGGTATTGTAGTGAAACAATTTGATATGCCTTATGAGATAATTTTTCCTCTTATTCCTTTTTGTTATTCCTTTCTCGGTGTTTCGTCACTTTTAATTCCAGACACAGCGACGTATACCACTCTACACAATTATTTTTTGAAATTAAATTCTTTATTCGACAAAACATTAATCTATGATTGTATTCCCAATGTTATATTTGCCGCTACGACGTCGGTTATGGATATCGAAGGTCTGCGGCCTTATAATGTCGAATTGAATATGCCTTGCGAATTTTTTTCTGACGTTTATTTAACTTTATTCTGTGGAAATTATTTGCGTTCTTGGACAAATGATTTAACATATATCCTTGATACAGTAGTAAAACGCTTTGATTATAATTTAAGCGGTTGTGCCGTTGCATCTCTTGCAGTTTCAAAAATTTCTAATGTTTATTATCAAAAAATATAAATCTATAGGAGATTTAACAAATGAGGAAAACAAATTTGAAAAGCGTGGAAGATTCACAAGAGGAACTTGGTAGCGATATTCAAGAAGATGAAAACGAAGAGATCGACGAAGCCGGGCGGCCTATTAAAGAAAGTAAGCTTAATAATCTACTTTCTTTTTTAAAAGATTATTCAGAAGATTATGAAATCTGGCTTTATAAAAAAGGGGAACGGAACAAACGATTCCTTATTACAAAATTTGATAATTATATACCCGACCCGTTTACAGATATACAGCAAAAATTCGGCGGCGGCGAATACCGGTTTATGGTCAGATCGAATAATAAAATGATCGATACCGCCGATTTTAACTTGATGGAATTGAATTCCCCCACGGCCGCAGCTATCCAAGGAACGCCCGGAGGCGGCAGCCGGGGAGATATGTTAAACGAATTAAAGATCATGGCTGAACTTTTCAAGTCAGACTCTGGCGGAGGGAAAAACGATAATAATATCATGCTTGAAATTACAAAAATGCAGCTTGAACAAGCGCGGCATATGGCAGAGCAGCAGCAGAAATCCGAGGCGCGAATCACGGCGCTTATTATGGAGATGAACAGCAAAAAACCGGCGCTTTCTGAAATTATGGAAGTTGTTCAATTTGTCGATGATTTAAAAGGCGGAGCGGCGGCGAGCGGAGAGGCTTCACTACTTGAAAAAATAATAACCTCCCCGGCGGCTTCGCCGTTTATTGAGAAAATATTAAGCGGCTTCACGGCGTCAAGCGTTACAGCGCCGACGCCTGCGGCTATTGTGCAGCCGGTACAAATACCGGAGCCGGTCAAAAAATTAACCGCAGCCGATTATGTCAGTAAAATTCCGGTAGAATTTAAACAGCAGGTCACGGAAGAAAATAAAAATTCTATGGCAAATTTTGTTTATGAAAAAAATAAGAATATGATTAACTTTGCAACGGCAGAGAATATAATTAATTTAATCGTGCAGGAAAATTTTAAAAATGATGCTGCTTAAAAGGGTTGTAAGTTGGAAAATTTTAAATATTTTGATATTGTTTTTTATGGGATTAGTTTTATTTTCCAAATTATTATTTCATTAAAAATTAATAGTCTTTTTTCAGACCACGATAAATTGATTCAGTTTGAAGAACGGCTTAATAATTTGATAAAAGACCATGATAAAAATCATAAAGAGGATTAATTAAAATGGCTGCTCCAACTCGGCGTTATGCTTTACTATTGGCGACAGCGCCTTTTAGTTTAACGGTCGTCGCGCCCTCGGGCTTGACTGACGTTTTGCAATTTTCGGCCGGATGTCATGGCCTTGACTGTTTGCTTGTAGCTGACATTACAGTTACGGCCGGAGCTTGTACTATCAGCTATTCCAATTCTGTTTTTTTTTTAAATGATGGTGTAACCGCTGCGATTATTACGCCGTTTTTTCACGCGGCCACGCCGCAAAATCCCCCTTTGGACGCTGACGAGGTTGTTTATGTCGAATCAGCTTCAGGCACTTGGCAACTGGTAAAATCTACATGGACACAAGTTAAAGCTTTTCTTAAAACTTATTTTGATACTTTATATAATTTATACGTACATCCGAACCATTCAGGAGACGCGACAAGCGCCGGAGACGGCGCTATTAATATGAACCCGGACGCGAAAAACCCGCCAATTGACGCGGATTTAGTTTTATATCAGGATACAGCTGCCGCGAATAATTTGGTAAAATCTACATGGACACAAGTTAAAGCTTTTCTTAAAACTTATTTTGATACTTTATATAATTTATACGTACACCCGAACCATTCAGGAGACGCGACAAGCGCCGGAGACGGCGCTATTAATATGAACCCAGACGCGAAAAACCCGCCAATTGACGCGGATTTAGTTTTATATCAGGATACAGCTGCCGCGAATAATTTGGTAAAATCTACATGGACACAAATTAAAGCTTTTTTGAAAACTTATTTTGATACTTTATACTTGCCTTTAACATCAAGACGTTCTGATCATATTGTTATTAATATAGGTTGTTATAGTAGTATTACAGCCGGGACA
>Ga0315278_10004100_pt1 | contig 13112 bp, 14 predicted proteins | sample YL17G06_0_MG_FD_203880 | JGI IMG/M metagenome (GOLD analysis project Ga0315278, IMG submission 203880) | Sediment microbial communities from Yellowstone Lake, YNP, Wyoming, USA - YL17G06_0 | ecosystem: Environmental > Aquatic > Freshwater > Lake > Sediment | place: USA: Wyoming | collected...
TATCGACCTCGCGCTTGAGCTGCTCGATGTCCTCGAAGCTCTGGTAGACGGAGGCGAAGCGGATGTAGGCGATCTGGTCGAGTGCTCGGAGCCGGTCCATGGCCAGCTCCCCGATGCGGCTCGAGGGCACCTCGGAGGCGCCGGAGGCGCGCAGGGTGGCCTCGATCGAGTCGGCCGCGGCCTCCGCGGCGTCGGCCGGTACCGGGCGGCGGGTGAGCGACTTGGCGAGGCCCGACGCGAGCTTGTCGTGATCGAATTCGACCCGCGTGCCGTCGCGCTTGACGACGGTCAGCCGAGCGGCCTCGATGCGCTCGAAGGTCGTGAAGCGCGACTCGCAGGCGACGCACTCGCGGCGCCGGCGGATGGTCGTGCCCTCGTCCTGGTCGCGCGAGTCGATGACGCGGGTCTCCGCCTCACCGCAGGTCGGACAGCGCACGATGGGGTCTCAGGCCTCCACGGGACGGGACCACGAGGGTGTGTGGTCTGAAGGCCAGCGTACCACCGGTTGCAGGGGCCTCGCGGTTCCATGACAGCCACCGCATCGCGGCGGTCGCGCGAGCAAGGTCGCTAGGCGTTCGAGCCGGCGCGCCCGCGTGTCGCCTCGGCGCGACTGGCGACCGTGGCCACGTGATCCTGGAGCGACTGGCGCGCGTGGAGCAGGTTGAGGTAGCCGCGCTTGATGGCGGTCTGGGCCTCGAGCTCGCGCTGACGGCTCGACCCGGTGACGATGAGCTGCGTCCCGAAATCGATCGCCTCGACCGCGCGTGCCAGCCGATCAAGGTCGTCGGCCACGTCAGCGACGAGGACCGTGAAACCGGTCGGCAGCTGCCAGCTGGCGATGACCTCACGCTCGCTCTCGAAGGTGGTGTGGGCCGTTGCCAGCGTCACGCGGATCTCATCGGCGGGCAGCTGGTGGCGGCGGACCGCGTCAACCCGCCGGACGAGCTCCTCGATGACCGGCATCAGGCGTCCGGACAGGCCGGCGACCTCTTGCTGGAATGCGGTCCCGGCACGGGCCACGGTCAGCGCCCGAGCGGCACGCCGCGCCAGCATGACGAGGACGAAGACCAACAGCGCGAGCAGGATGAGCGGCAGGACGATGCCGAAGGTCACCCGGCGCTTCTCCTGCGCCTAGCCGCGGCGAGCGCGAACGGCGGCGGCCAACCGAGGCACGACCTCGAACAGGTCGCCCACGATGACGAGGTCCGCGAAGTCGACGATCGGCGCGTCCGGATCGCGGTTGATGGCCACGATCGTGCCTGAGGTCTGCATGCCGACCTTGTGCTGGATGGCACCGCTCACGCCGGCGGCGATATACAGGGCGGGCTTGATGATCTTGCCGGTCTGCCCGACCTGCTGGGCGTAAGACAGCCAGCCGGCGTCGACGACTGCTCGCGTGCCCGCCACGGCGCCACCGAAGGCGTCGGCGAGGTCCTCGATGACCCCGAAGCCATCCGCTCCGGCGACGCCCCGGCCGCCAGCCACGACGACCTGGGCATCGTCGATCGAGACTGCCGCGCCGGCTGTGGCCAGGCGCTCGATGACCCGCACCCGGTCCTCGACGGGTGCCGCGGGAGTGACGGTCTCGACCCGGCCGATCGCCCCCGACGCATGCGCCGTCGTGGCACCGGGTCGGACGATGACGATGCCACCGCCCGAGGTGAAGCCACTGCGCGTGATGAGGCGGCCACCGAAGGCGTTCATCTCGACGACGAGGCCATCGTCCGACCAGCTGACCCCCGCCGCGTTGACGAGGACGGGCAGGTCGCGTCTGGCGGCCACGATGCCGGCCACGTCCTTGCCGTCCGCCGAGGCCGGCACAAGCACGAGATCAGCTGTCGTCCGGTCAAGGATGGCAAGCAGCTGTGCGGCGATGACCGCAGCCGCCGGCACCGTGCCGGACGTCTCCGCCTCGATCGCGAGCACCTCCGGAGCGTAGTCGGCCACTTCCGCAACGCCCGCGGCCGTGAACGTGCCGATGCAGGCCACGACCGCGTGGCCGTCGGCAGCTGCGGCGAGCTCGGTGGCCAGCGTGGCGAGCTCGAGCGAGAGGCGCGTCGGCTCGCCACCGGCGAACTCGGCCAGGGCGAGGATGGTCGGCCCGGCCATCAGACGAGACCCCGCGCGGCGAGGAAGTCGATGGTCGCCGCTACCGCCGCGTCGGGGTCCGTGCGCAGGACCGTGGCGCCGGCGCGCGGCGGCGGTGGCGAGACGCCCAGGACGCGCGTCGTCGCGGCGTCGGCGCCGACGCGCGAGGGGTCGATGCCCAGATCGGCCAGTGAGCGGGTCACGATCTCCTTGGAGCGTGCGCCCATGATCCCGCGCAGCGACGGGTAGCGCGGCTCGCCGAGGACCTGTGTGCCCATCACGAGGGCCGGCATCGGCGCCTCGAGGACATCGTGGCCGACCGCACTCAGGCGATGGATGCGCACGCCGGCGCCGTCGGCGGTCGGCTCGACGTGACCGGCGTACGACAGGTACGGCAGGTCGAGGCGGGTGGCGATCGAGGCCGCCAGCGTGCCTCCCTGTCCGTCCGAGGTGTCGGCACCGGCGAAGACGAGGTCGAAGGTCAGGGTGCGCAGGGCCGCTGCCAGGACCTCCGCCGTCGCCCGCGCACAGGAGCCGCCGAAGGCGTCGTCGATGACGTGGACAGCCCGGGCGGCCCCCATCGCGAGGCCCTTGCGCAGCGCCTCGGCCGCCCCGGCTGGCCCCATCGTCAGGAGCGTCACGTCGCCGCCGTGCGTCTCGGTCAGCTTGAGCGCAGTCTCGAGGACGTACTCGTCGTTGCCGTTGGCCTCGAGTCCGGAGCCTCGATCGACCCGCTGTCCGTCGAGCAGCCGTTCGTTGCCGACGATGGGAACCGCCTTGACCAGGACGACGATGTGCACGCTGGCTCTCTCCCGGTGGGCGGTCTCAGCCGCCATGTTCGAGGACGTCGCGCCCGATGACCAGGCGCTGGATCTGCTGGGTGCCTTCGTAGAGCTGGGTGATCTTTGCGTCGCGCATCATCCGCTCGACGGGATACTCGGTGATGTAGCCGTAGCCCCCGAAGACCTGGACGGCGTCGGTCGTCACGGCCATGGCCGTGTCACCGGCGACGAGTTTACACATCGCGGACCAGCGGCTGGCCGCCGGCGAGCCGGCCTCGACCTCGACGCATGCGGCGTAGAGCAGCTGACGCGCCGCCTCCGTGCGCGATGCCATGTCGGCCAGCATGGCCGTGATCATCTGGTGCTCGCCGATGGGCCGCCCGAACTGCCGACGATTCGCCGCATACCGCGCCGAGGCCTCCAGGGCCCCCTGGGCGATGCCGACCGCTTGAGCGGCGATCCCCGGGCGGCTCCGATCCAGCGTGCGCATGGCGATGGCGAAGCCCTCGCCGACCTCGCCGACCCGGTTCGCGTCGGGCACCGAGACGCCCTCGAAGAGGAGCTCCGCCGTGGGCGAGCCCCGGATGCCCATCTTGTGCTCGATCCGGGCGGTGCTGAACCCCGGCGCGCCCTGCTCGACGACGAAGCAGGTCAGATGGCGATGCTGACGGACGGCTTCGGGCTCCGGGTCGGTGACCGCGAAGACCGTCACCACGCGCGCCACGTTGCCCTGGCTGATGAAGCGCTTGGCGCCGTCGATCCGCCAGCCGTCACCGTCGCTGTGGGCGGTCGTCCGCACGGCACGGGCGTCGGAGCCGGCCTCCGACTCGGTCAAGGCGAAGGCGGCCAGGGCGCGGCCGGCGGCCAGGTCGGGGAACCAGCGGGCCTGCTGCTCGGGCGTGCCGGCCAGCAGGAGGGGCAGCGAACCGAGCGACTGCACGGCGACGATGAGCCCGCTCGTGGCGCAGGCGCGGCTGACCTGTTCGACCGCCAGACAGGTCGAGAGCAGATCGCCGCCGAGGCCGCCGTGCTCGACGGGGAACGGCAGGGCGAGGATGTCGTGGTGCGCGAGCAGCTCGACCACGTCCCACGGGAACTCGCCCGTGGCATCGATGGCGGCCGCTCGCGGCGCGATGCGTTCGTCGGCCAGGACGCGCACGGCGTCGCGGAGGTCGCGCTGCTCGTCGCTCAGGCGGATGGTCATCGGGCGGCCCCGCAGATCACCCTCTCATCGTAGCCGGTCGAGGGCCCGGGCCGTGCCGCCGCTCGACCGCCCCCCCCGGTCCTACGCAAAACTACAAGCAGCGGCCGGGCACCGGTCGGCGTAGGCTTGACCGGTCGGCGCGTTCGGGACGCCGACCTTCGCTCGGAGGGCTCCATGGACCCGGCGCTGGGCATCATCCTCCTGACGGTGGCGGCGTTCATCGGCGTCCTTGCCACGGTCATCCTGCTCACCGCGCGCGGGCGCCGCGCGGCCGTCGAGGCGGACTCGCCCTTCGCGGCCTCGAGCGAGGGCATGACCGGCTGCCGCTCGTGCGGGCGCGCGAACTCGGCGAGCGACACGGCCTGCGTCTACTGCGGCGCCCCGCTCCCCGAGGCGCCCACGATCGGCTGACGAGCGACTCCCGGGATCCGGGCGATCGCGCGAGCCCGCGATAGGGCAGGTTCAGACGACGGGTAGCTGGCGCTCCGGAGCCGCGGCGATGCGGGCGGCGAGCACCTCGGCCACGTCGCGAGCGGCGACCGCGCCGCCGGTCGCGTCGTCGAGCCCGTCGCGCATCATGACCAGGCAGAAGGGGCACGCCGTCGCGACGCCCTCGGCACCGGTCGCCAGCGCCTGGCGCGTCCGCTCGGCGTTGATGCGCGTGCCTCGCGTCTCCTCCATCCACATCCGGCCCCCGCCGGCGCCGCAGCAGAAGCCCTGCTTGCCGTTGCGCTCCATCTCCAGCAGCTCGATGCCCGGGACGGCGTCGAGGACGGCGCGTGGGTCGGCCGTCACGCCGTTGTAGCGCGCCAGGTAGCAGGAGTCGTGGTAGGTCAGGCTGCCTGTGGCCTCCCCATCTGCTGGATCGGTCGCCTTCAGGCGGCCCTCGGCCACCAGGCGAGCCAGGTAGGTCGAGTGATGGACGACCTCGAAGCGGCCGCCGAACTGGCCGTACTCGTTGGCGATCGTGTTGAAGCAGTGGGGGCAGGCGGTCACGATCGTCTTGGGCCGGTAGCGCTGCAGCGTTTCTACGTTCCCCTGGGCGAGGATCTGGTAGACGTACTCGTTGCCCATCCGACGGGCCGGGTCACCGCTGCACGACTCCTCCTGCCCGAGCACGGCGAAGTCCACGCCGGCTGCGTCGAGGCACGTCGCGAAGGCGCGCGCGACCTTGCGGTTGCGGTCGTCGAACGAGGCGGCACAGCCGACCCAGTAGAGGCAGTCCAGGGCGGACACGGCATCGGTGCCGCCCTCCTCCACGACCTCGGCCGCGGTGCGCACGGCGAAGGGCAGGCCACGTGCCCAGTCGAGACGGGCGCTGGCGGGCTGGCCCCAGGGGTTGCCGTGGCGCTCCATGTTCGTGAAGGCGCCGGCGACCTCGGCCGGGAAGCGCGAGTCTTCGAGGACCAAGTTGCGCCGCAGCCCGACGATCTTGTCGACGTGCTCGATGAGCACCGGGCAGGCCTCGACGCAGGCGCCGCAGGTCACGCAGTCCCAGACCGCGTCATAGGGGATGGCGGTGTCCACGATGGGCCGCCCGAGGGCATCCGCGCTCGGTGCGTTCGCCGGCTTGCCCGGGGCGTCGGAGCCGCGGATGAAGGGGATCGAGGGCAGCAGCCCGATGCCATGCTCGGCCTCGACCGACATCTCGCGCAGGCCCATGATCAGCGTCTTGGGGTTGAGCGGCTTGCCGGTCGCCCAGGCCGGGCAGGCGGCCTGGCAGCGTCCGCATTCCGTGCACGTGAAGCCGTCGAGGAGGTCCTTCCAGCCCAGGTCGGCGATGGTCTTGACGCCGAAGGTGGCCGTCTCCGACTCGAGGTCCATGGCCGGCAGCTCACCACGCGGCTTGAGCTTGCGCAGCGCCGTGTTGAAGAATGCGGTCGCGATGTGGAGGTGCTTAGAGCGCGGCAGGTAGACGAGGAAGAAGCAGACGATCAGGATGTTGGCCCACCAGAAGACGGCGAAAGCGGCCAGCTGGGCCTCCGGTGCAAGGCCCTCGAAGAGCCGGCTCAAGGGCCCGGACACGACATCCCAGAACGCGTCAGGATCGTCGTAGCGCGCCAGCCGGGCCGCCTCCGCGAGCAGTTCGGTGGCGACCACGCCGCCGATGAGCAGGAGGATGGTCAGGGCGTCGCGGGAGAGGGTCAGGCGAGCCGGCCGAAGGATCAGCCGCCGCCCGAGCGCCCAGCCGATGCCGACGAGGACGCCGAGCGCCAGCAGGTTCGAGCCGAGCAGCAGCAGCCGCCATAGCCAGCCGTCGACCGGCCAGCTGATGATCGCCTGCGGCACGCCGAAGAGGACGCGATTGGCGGTCCCGATGGTCAGGATGACGAAGCCCCAAAAGATGGCCGCGTGCATCAGACCGGGTCCCGGGTCGCGGAACATCTTGACCTGCACGATGGCGTAGCGGATGAGCGCCTCCAGGCGCCGCTCCGGCTGGTCGGTCACAGCCGATCGCTGGGCGACCGCGAAGACGCGCAGGTGGCGGGCCATCTCGAGCATGAAGACGAGGGCGGCCAGGAGGAAGAGGACCGGCGCCAACGGGTAGAGGGGGACCTGCTCGAGCATCACATCCAACGAGCGCGGAACATCCCGTTCATCGCGCGCCCGGCGTCATGTGGCGGCTCGAATCGTCGGCCAGCGTCTCGAGCGCATGCGGGATGACCGGCAGAACGGCCTCGAGCGACTCGAGCGCGCCCTTGGGGCTGCCAGGCAGGGCGAGCACCAGCGTGCGGCCGATGACGCCGGCGAGGGATCGTGAGAGGGCGGCATGCGGGGTCGAGCGGAGGCCCGCCCCGCGCATCAGCTCGCCAAGGCCCGGCACCGGGTAGTCGAGGAGCGGCTCGATGGCCTGCGGCGTGACGTCGCGCGAGGTGAGTCCGGTGCCGCCGGTCGTGATCACGAGCCGGTGGCGGCGGGCGCCGTCGATGACCGCCGCGGCGATGGCCGCGACATCGTCGGGCACCAAACCACGCTCGACCTCGAAGCCCTCCTCTGCCAGCCGCTCGGAGAGGCGCAGGCCGCTCTCATCGGTGCGTGTGCCGGCGCTCACGCCATCACTGACGGTCAGCACCAGGACGGACGTAGCCGTCATCGCCGCTCAGGCGCCCCGGCGCGGCCCCCGCACGCCCTTCGGTCGCTCGGCCCGCTTGCCATCGCCGTCGGCGCGGTCAACAGGTCTGCGCCAATCACCTGATCGCCCTCCCGACTTCTCGACGACCCGCAGGTGGCGGATCTCAGCGCTCCGGTCGACGCTCTTGACCATATCGTAGACGGTGAGCGCTGCCACCGAGGCGGCCGTCAGCGCCTCCATCTCGACGCCGGTCGGGGCCACCGTGGCGGCCGTGGCCCGGATGACCATGGCACCCCGAGCGCGATCCGGCTTGACCTCGACGACGAGGTCGGTGAGCGCGATGGGATGGCAGAGCGGGATCAGCTCGGCGGTCCGCTTGGCGCCCATGACGCCGGCGATCTCGGCCACCGTCATGACGTCGCCCTTGGCTCCCCCGCCATCGACGATGAGCGAGATGGTCGCTTGCTCCATGGCCACCTCGGCCTCGGCGACCGCTCGGCGCGCCGTGGGCAGCTTGGCGCTGACGTCCACCATGCGCGGACGGCCGGCGCGATCGACGTGCGTCAGCCGCCGCTTGTCGGCACGCTTCGGGGGCTCCATCGGCTCAGGCTCCTTCCAATCGCCAGACGTCCACCTCGGCGCCGGCCGGGAGGCCGTCCACGTCCTCCGGGATGATAGCGAGGCCGTTCGCGGCCGCGAGCGCCGAGAGGACGTGCGAACCCTGCCCACCGGCACTCACCGCCAGCCAGGCGCCGGCCGCCTCGGGGTCCGGCTGCAGGACCACACGGATGAATGCGCGCCGCCCACGGGCCTTGGTCATCGGCGAGGCCAGGCGCGCGCGGACGGCGTCGCGCGCCAGGGGGTCCCGGTCGCCCGACAGGCGCCGCAGCACCGGGCGCACGAAGAGCTCGAAGGTCACGAAGGTCGAGACCGGGTTCCCGGGGAGGCCGAAGAAGAGGACGATGCCGCCCTCCGGACCGACGGCCCGCCCGAAGGCGAGCGGCTTCCCCGGCTGGATGGCGACCCGCCAGAGGTCGAGTTCGCCGAAGCGTTCGAAGGCTGCCTTGACGACGTCGTGGGCACCGACGCTGACGCCTCCGCTGGCGACCACCACGTCCGCCCAGGCCACCGCCTCCGCCAGCCGCCGCTCGACCTCCGCGAGGCGATCGGGAACGATGCCCAGCCGACGCACCTCCGCCCCCAGGAGGCGCGCCTGGGCAGAGATGGCCGGCGCGTTGCTGTCGTGGATCTGGCCGGGGCCGAGCGGCGCGCCGGCCTCGACCAGCTCGTCGCCGGTGGCCAGGACCGCTACCCGCGGCCGACGATGGACGCGGACGGCGCCGTGACCCGCGGCCACGATGACGGCCACCGCTGCGGGCGAGACCCGGATGCCGGGCTCGAGCAGGCGATCGCCCTGATGGAGGTCGCTGCCGGCGGCGCGGATGTTGGCGCCCATCGCCGCGGGGGCGCGGACGGTGACCGAGTCAGGCAGGTCGGCTATGCCTGCTGGCGCGTCCGTCTCCTCGACCGGGACGACGGCATCGGCGCCGACCGGGATCATCGCCCCGGTCAGGATGCGGACGGCCGTCCCCGGCCGGACCTCGATCTCTGGGGCGTGGCCCGCGCTCGACTCCCCGACCACGCGCAGGGTCTTGGGCCAGCGCTTCGTGGCCCCGACCACGTCCGTCGCCTGTATCGCGAAGCCGTCCATGGCGCTGTTGTCCCAGGGCGGCATCGTGACGTGGGCGATGATGGGCTCGGCCAGCACTCGACCGACGGCGTCATCGACGCCGACGGTGGTCGTCGGCAAGGGCTGGAGGCGGTCGAACATACGCTCGAGGGCGGCCTCGAGCGGGAGCAGGCCGCTCGCGCTGGCGGCGCTCACGAGGCGGCTGCTCCCTCGAGCCGGCGTGCACGTCGCCGGGCGAACCACCAGACCAGGGCGCCGCCGCCGATGAGGAGGACGCCCAGCACCGTCGTCGCCTCTTCCCAGAACGGGATGGGGTAGAGCTGGACCATGCGCTGGGTGGCGAAGTCGAACGACCAGTTGCCACCCGGGAAGAAGATCTCGTGGAAGAGCGTGAAGGCCGTGTCGAAGGCGACCAGGAAGAGGACGCCGATGATCGCGAAGGCGACGGCCAGGATGCCCCCGCCTGCCGCGATGGCCCGCCAGTAGCGTGCCTCGCGTCGGCTACGCGCATAGCCGACGCCGAGCACCACGAGCGAAAGCGCGGCCAGCACGAGCAGGAAGTCGAGGACGGACCGCGCATCGCGCATGTGGCTCGCCTCGGAGGCGTCATAAAAGGGCGGGCCCCCCGCGCCGAAGGCGAAGGCGAACGTGCCTGGGCCGACGAGCAGCTCGCCCACGGTCGAGTCGGACAAGGCGTGCGCCTCGGCCACGGTCACGCCGAGGAAGCCGGGCGCGCCCGCGCGGTCGAGCGCGCCGTGCATGTAGATCGGCGTCATAAGCAGGAGCACGGCGGCAGCGACGAGGAGGACCATCGTGCCCAGCGCGATGGCGACCGCGAGCAGCCCGCTGACGACGTGCGATCCGGCCTCGCCATCGGCAGTGGACGCATCAGCATCCGCCGGCGGAGAGGACGCGGGCAGGCGTGCGTCGATGATCGGCTCGGTCATGTCCCCATCGTCCCATGGCGGGCCGCGGGCCGCAGTCGGAGCGGGGTCGAGCGGCCGTCGTCAGGCCGCGTCGACCGGCTCAGGTCTCGGCGAGCGTCTGCGCCTGGTCCCACCAGCCCTCGACCATGAGGGCGGTCGGGGGGTCGACCTCGAGCATCCGGGCCGCCTTCTCGATGCGCTCCGAGAAGGCGTCGAGGTCGACTTCCAAGAGATCGTCGAGGCCCACGATGCCCGCCTGGGCGAAGAGCACCTGCTCGTCCAGGCCGAAGCCGGCCAGGTTGAGGAGGAGCGCCTCGTCGCGCCAGGCGTTGACGTCGTTCGTGGTCACGCCGACCTGGTCGGCCAACGTGATCCGGCGGGTCGGGGTCTCCGAGACCTCCAACAGGAGGCCGGTCGTGAAGATGCCCTGCTGGCCGAGCTTCTCGATCTCGTGGGCATCAGGTCGCTGGAGCTGCTCGATGGGCGGCACGGGTGGGCTCCTAGGTCATTCGTCGGACGACGCCAGCTCGTGGCATCCGGTGCATCGTAGCGCCGTCGGTGATCGCACGGGCGCCCCCACCGCGGGGCTCGCCTAGTACCCGAAGCGCATCAGGATCATGCACGTGAACACGATGAAGAAGCCGATCAGCTCCAGCGCCGCGTTCCGCTTCGCAGCGCTGACGGCCGCATCCATCTCGGGGCTGATCGAACCGTCGGGAAGGATGGCCGTCTCGACGGGGATCGCGTTCATCCGCGCGAGCGCGGGTTCGATGCGGAAGCGCGCCCAGGCCCACGTCAGCAGGGCGGCCACGAGCGCGACCAGCCAGGTGACGCCGTACGCCGTCGTCAGGGCATCGAGGGAGCGGATCGGCCCAAAGGCCGTCCCGCGGATGACGCCCAGCACGATGACGATCGGCGCCACGATGTTGAGGATCCGGCTGGCGACTGCTCCATAGGAGCCTGCGACCTCGCGCTGGCGATCGAGCGGCAACTTCGTGATCGCCGGGATGAAGATGAGATTCGTGGTCAACGCGGCCCCGAACCAGATGATGGCGAGGAGCACGTGCAGCCACTGGACGACGAACTGTGGCCAATCCATCCCATGACCTCCCGATACGCACCTGATGTGGCCAGGGACGCTCAGACCGTTGATGGGCGGTCCGTTGCGGCGACGGACCGTGCGAGGCCTATTCGGCCGGCTCGCCGAAGATCTGCGAGTGCCAGCCCTTCTCTGCCACGCCGGTCAGCTCGATCATGACGTGCTTGATCTGCGTGTACTCGTCGAACGAGTAGTCCGACATGTCCTTGCCGAAGCCCGACTGCTTCATGCCACCGTGCGGCGTGTCCGATGTGATGGGCAAGTGGTCATTGACCCAGACGGTCCCGAAGTTGAGCGTCTTGGCCGCACGCATCGCCTTGAAGACGTCGCTCGTCCAGACGGAGCTGGCGAGGCCGTACTTCGTGTCGTTGGCCTTGGCCAGCACCTCCTCCTCGGTGTCGAATGGCAGCACCGTCAGGACCGGGCCGAAGATCTCCATCTGGACGCACTCGGACCGCTGGTCCACATCGGCGATGACCGTCGGCTCGAAGAAGGCGCCGTTCTCGAGGCCCGGCACGACCGCGCGATGGCCGCCGGCGATGATCCGGGCGCCGGACTGGCGGGCGCGCTCGACGAAGCCCTCGACGCGGGTCACCTGGGCCTGGCTGATGAGCGAGCCCATGTCGGTCTTCGGGTCCTCGGGGTCGCCCACGCGGATCGACTCGGTGTAGCCCTTGAGCCGACCGAGGAAGTCCTCGTAGACGGGCCGTTCGACATAGATGCGGGTGGCCGCCGTGCAGTCCTGGCCGGCGTTGATGAAGCCGCCGGCGACCGCTCCGCGGGCCGCTGCGTCGAGGTCGGCGTCGGCGTAGACGATGAAGGGCGCCTTGCCACCGAGCTCGAGGTGGACGCGCTTGAGGTTGCCCGCGGCAAGCTCCTGGATCTTGCGACCGGTGTCCGAGTCGCCCGTGAGCGAGACGATGTCGATATCCATGTGGCCCGCGATGGCCGCCCCGACCTCGCCACCGGGGCCGGTCACGACGTTCAGGATGCCAGCCGGCAGGCCGGCCTCCAGGGCCCATTCGGCGAGTTTGATGGTCGTCAGCGGCGTCGAGCTGGCCGGCTTCAAGACGACCGTGTTGCCGGCCGCCAGGGCCGGCCCGATCTTCCAGATGGCCATCATGAAGGGGTAATTCCAGGGCGCGACCTGACCGGCCACGCCGATCGGCTCGCGGCGGATCATCGAGGTGTGGTCGGTGCTGTACTCGCCGGCCGCCTTGCCGTCGAGATGGCGGGCCGCGGTGGCCATCTGGCGCAGGTTGTCGGGCGCGAAGGGCAGGTCGTTCTGGCTGCGGAACTTGACGGCCGTGCCGGTCTGGGCGACCTCGAGGGCGACCAGCTCGTCCATGTGCGACTCGATGACGTCGGCGAGCTTGTTCAGGATGGCCACGCGCTCCGGCAGCCAGAGACCACGGAAGCGGGCGTCCTCGAAGGCCTCGCGGGCCGCCTTCACGGCACGGTCCACGTCGGCGGCGGTGCCCTTCGGCACCCGACCGACGACCTCGCCGGTGGCCGGGCTGCGGACGTCCATCCACTCCCCGCTCGACGACTCGACCCACTCGCCGCCGATGAGCATCTTCAGCTCGGTGACGGTCGCAACGGCCATGGCGGTGACTCCTCCTGGTGAGGTCGCGGGGCGCGCCTCGGCGGCCGCGACCGGCGATGGACGGGTGTCCGACGTGATGCTCCGAGTGTAGGCCGACCCCACCTCGTCCGATAGGTCATGGACTGGCCCTGAAGTGACCCAGCGACCCGTCGAGGCCGGACGCTCAGGCGTCCAGCGAGGCCTCGACCGAGAGGTCGACGTTGCCGACGAGCGCCTTCGAGATGGGGCAGCCGGACTTGGTGGCCTCGGCCGCCTCGGCGAACGATCCTGCTGTCGCGCCCGGCACCCGGCCACGGACGGTCAACGCCGACGTCGTCACGCGCCAGCCACCCTCGCCCTTGTCGAAGGTCACCGCGGCCGACACGTCGAGCGAGGTCGGTGGCGTGCCCGCCCGGGCGAGAGCGCCCGAGAGCGCCATCGCGAAGCAGCTCGCGTGGGCGGCGGCAAGCAGCTCCTCCGGGCTGGTCTTGCCGCCGGGTACCTCGGTGCGTGCCGCCCAGCTGACCGGCAGCAGCCCAAATGCCGCGCTGCCGACCTTCGTGATCGTGCCGTTGCCGCTCATCAGGTCGCCAGCCCAGCTGACCTCCGCGGTGCGTGTCGCCGCCATCGTGCCGTCCTTCCTTGCCGGCGCGTGCGTCGATCCG
>Ga0315278_10004101_pt1 | contig 13111 bp, 10 predicted proteins | sample YL17G06_0_MG_FD_203880 | JGI IMG/M metagenome (GOLD analysis project Ga0315278, IMG submission 203880) | Sediment microbial communities from Yellowstone Lake, YNP, Wyoming, USA - YL17G06_0 | ecosystem: Environmental > Aquatic > Freshwater > Lake > Sediment | place: USA: Wyoming | collected...
AGTAGCGACAGCCAAGACCGGCAGCGCGATCGGTGTTGTCAGGTTAAGCCACCAAAGGCGCAATGATAGGGGTGAGCAATCGCTCAAGCAGCCGCGGTCGCCGTTGCCCTCGTGCGATCGGCTTCGGCTCGAAAGGAGGCGAAGGGTCGGTCGGCGGATCAGGTGTCTTTGAACGTTGAAGTTGTTGTTGTCGGGCATCCGTCCTGATTGGTGTCGATGGCCACAGTGCAGCTTCCGGAATGCGGCTCGGCAGGAAGGGAGTTTGTCGGTTGTGCCAGCGACCGGTCGGCTTGGGTCTGGATCGTCGCAGGTTCCGTGCGAAGGCCCGGCCGAATGACGTCCGGCGGAAACCTGTGGCGCCTGAAGGAGACTGGCTGCATGCGCATTCCTCAGTTCGGGGGGCATTCTGGCCCGAAACGGAGAAAGCGTAGAGTTAGCCTGGCAGCACCATGACGGCATTCCGGTTACGCTCAGTACAGCGGGCATAGCCTGCGGGGACGTGACGGGTGCGCTGCGAGGATGTGATGCGTCCGAGGCCACGCAATCGGGGGAAGCTCTGGCGCTGCGCGCTCGGGATAGCCGCAGTCGCCGGGATGCAGGCTGCCCGCGCCGAGGGTTCGGTCGGCGGACACCTGGCGGGCACCACCGACTACTTATTCCGGGGGTTGTCGCAGACTCGCGGCGGACCGGCAGCCCAGGTAGACCTGCATTATCAAACCTCCACCGGCTGGTTCGCAGGGGCGTGGGGATCCACAGTCGACCTGAATCGTGGTTCCGGCGCAACGGTTGAACTCAACGCATACGCGGGCCGCGCCTGGTCGATCGGCGGCCCTTGGAACGTGACGGTCACCGCCGTTCAGTACATCTACCCGAACGACACGGCGTACCTGCCGTATGACTACTTTGAACTGGTGGCGTCGGTCGCCTATGACGACCGACTCGCGGTGACGCTGGCCTGGTCGCCGAACACCTCGCGGTACTCCTCCTACGGTGTCTCCCGTGATCAGCAAGCGCTCACGTATGAACTCGTCGGTCAGTGGCCGCTGCGCGGTCCGCTGTCAGCGACAGGCAGTGCGGGCTACTACGACCTGTCGCAGCTGTTCGGGACCGGCTATTTCTATGGCAGCGCAGGCCTGGGCGGAACGTTCGAGCGATTTCGAGTCGACCTGGCCTATTTTGTAACCAATCAGGAGGCGACCGATCTCTTCGGCCCCGAGGTGGCCGGCGACCGGTGGTCGCTGACCGTCGCCTGGCGGTTCTAGCGGTTGAACCTTTCTGCTGTCGGCGGGTACTCACCAGCAGTGAGGGTTTCATTGTGGCGGGCGAGGCCGTAAGCAGCATGCGTGCCGGTGACGAAGGGGATGCAGGCGGAGCGCGGGCGGAAACGGCCAATGCGGGCGAACTGCGGCTGCTCGCGCGCGTCGCGCAAGGCGACCGGCAGGCATTCCAGGAACTCTACATCGGCTATCACCGGCGGCTCGCGAGGTTTCTGACGCGATTGACTCACGGCTATGCGATTGCGGAAGAGATCATCAACGACACGATGTACGTCGTCTGGTGCAAGGCCGCGGAGTTCCGCGGCCAGTCGCAGGTGTCGACCTGGATCATGGGGATTGCCTACCGGCGGGCCCTGAAGGCGCTGAAACGCGAGTCCAATGCAAGCCATGTGCCGTCGATGCCAGGCAATGAGGATGCGGCGACGATGGACTCTATGCAGCGGACGAACGAACTGCACGACTGGATCGGGCACGCACTGGACCAGCTGCCGGCTGAACAGCGAATGGTCATCGAGCTCACGTATTACGTCGGCCTTTCGTGCGAGGAAGTTGCGGCGATCATGGAATGCCCCGTGAACACGGTGAAGACACGCATGTTCCATGCCCGCAGGAGACTACGGCCTGCGTTGCCGCAGGATGAAAGATTCGCGGACGGAGGGGGAGGATGAACACATCTCAGGGCGCATCGCGTATCCACGACGAGGCATTCGAGCGGATCCCGTGGCTGGTCAACGGCCGGATCTCGCGCACCGAGCAGGCAGGTCTGGAGCGCCACATGGCTGAATGCGAGGAATGTCGCCTCGAAGTGGACGCCCAGCACCGGTTGCGGAGGGCGATCAGGCTCAGCGAATCGAACATCGAGTACGCACCGCACGCGTCGTTCCAGAAGCTTTGGTCGCAGATCGAGGCGTCGGAGCAGGGCGCTGCGTCCGCCGGCGGGATCGATCGCGGCATGGATCCTGGCCGTCTCGTGCAACATGAGCATCGAGCGACGGCGCCGCCGCAGCGGTGGCTGGTCGCAGCGGCGACGGTGCTGGCCGTTGGGCTGGGGCTGGTGATGACGTTGACTTGGCGTGCGCAGTCGCCGGGTCGCGCAGTCGACTACCGGACCGCGGCTGCCCCGTCGACCCAGCCCGACCGCGATGGTCAGATCCGCGCCGTGTTTTCGCCCAGCGTGACGATCGATGAATTGACGAGTATTGTCAGCGAGACCCGACTTACGATTGTCGACGGCCCCAGCGACGCCGGCGTCTACACGCTGGCTGTGCAGCCGGGACAGGATCTGCCAGTTGCGGATGCGCTTGCGCGCCTGCGCAGCGATCCGCGCGTTCGGTTCGCGGAACCGGTGGTCGCGCCATCGCGAGGTCCTCCATGAGGTCACTGCTTGCCGCCTTGCTGACTATCGCCGCAGCGTGTGTCGCCGGTTGTGCCAGCAACTCGACGGGGCTGCAGACCCTGCCGCTGCCGGAGTCGGCGAGGACGGAGCCGGACCAGTACCTGCTGGTCACTGTTCGCAACGAGCCCGCGCCGCTGCCCAGTCGCGCGGGGTCAACGCTGCGCGGTTACGACGGCGCCGCCTCATACGCCGTCAGCGGATCGGCACGCAAACTCGCCCATGCAATTGCAGCGGATTATCGGATGCAGGAGGTCACGGCCTGGCCAATCGTGGCCCTGCGCGTCCACTGCATCTTGTATCGTATCTCGCCGGCCGACACGCGTGACGGCCTGCTTGCGCGCCTTGCCACCGATTCGCGCGTCCAGCTCGCTCAGCCGTTGCAGAGTTTTGCGACATCCGCCGCGCCCGTCGACGTGCCGTATAACGATCCTTACCTTGGACTGCAACGCGGGCTCTGGGAGATGTCGGTCGTCGCGGCGCATCACTGGTCGCGTGGCGAGGGCGTGACGGTCGCGATCATCGACACCGGCGTCGACACGAGCCATCCCGACCTTGCGGGGCGCGTACACCAGACCCGCAACTTCGTGGACCGCGACCATGATCAGTTCAAGCGCGATCGGCACGGCACCGAGGTCGCCGGTGTGATCGCTGCAGTAAGCAACAATGAAGAGGGTATCGTGGGCGTCGCTCCGCAGGTGCAGTTGCTGGCGCTCAAAGCCTGCTGGCAATCCGTGTCGAGCGGTTCAGGCGCGGTCTGCAACAGCTTCACGCTCGCGCAGGCGATCGGGTCGGCGCTCGCTGCGCACGCGGACGTGATCAACCTGAGTCTCGTCGGCCCGGCGGACCCGCTGCTCGCGGCGCTGACCAGGAAAGCCATCGAGCAAGGCTCGATCGTCGTCGGCGCCGTGCCCGCCATGGGTCGCATGGACGGTTTCCCGGCGGGAGTGCCCGGAGTCATCGCCGTGGACATGGCTGAGCAGGCCGCTCCGGCAAAGGAGGCGCTGCGAGCACCCGGCCGCGACATTCTCACCCTCGTACCCGAGGGTCACTATGATTTCGCGACCGGCAGTTCGCTGGCGGCCGCCAACGTCTCCGGTATCGTTGCGCTGATGCGCGCCCGTCGGCCACAGATGACAGCCGCCGACGCGAAGGCGTTACTCGGTCGATCGACGCAGGAAGTCGCCGGCGCGACCCATATCGTTGAATCCATCAACGCCTGCGCAGCCTTGTCGGCGCTCCTCATGACGGGCCACTGCGCCGCCAACGCTCGTGGATCCGCGGATACGGCAACGGCGAGCGTGGCCCGCGACGCGGAATCGAGCCGCTGACTTCATTGGTTGCTGAGCCGGTGAGGGTCTTGCAGCCGCCTCAGAAGAATCCGTGCGCCTCGAGGAAGAACATCGTCCGGTTCTGCAGATCGTTCTGCGGAATGCCGTCGTAGAAGCGCGCACCACCGCGCAGTTGGAGGAACTGAATTGGTGAGTACTCGTACACGACGCTCCATCGGGTCTGCTCGTCATTGTCCACATCGCGATCCGGGTCGAACCATTCGGTGGTCAGTTTGAGGTTATGCCCGCGCCGAACGGCCCAGTTGGCCTCGAGGAGCGCGCTCACTAGATCGCGGGTCCCTTCAGGGAAGCCGTCGTCCACGACGAGATTTGCCTCTGCAAGCCACGCGACCGGTCCGGTCTTGAGGCCGCCGAACAACCCATAGGCGGCACGATCACCTGCGTCCGACTGATTGAAGCTCGAGGCGAGGCCGATCCGCCAGCGTGGATCGACGTGCACGAGTTGCCCGGTCAGCTGCTTGCCGCTGTCAGTCTCCGGACCGCCGGCGCTGCCATTGCTCAACGCGAGCTGCGCCGACCAGAGTTTCGACTCCCAGCCGACCTCGACGCCCGTGTCCGGTGTGGTCATGTTGATCCCCGGCACCGTGCGGGTAAACGCAGTGTCATCCTCCAGGCGCAGGCCGAACGGCAGGTACATCCGTCCCGCCTGGATGAACCAGGCTTTGTCCGCCGTCCGGTAGCGCGCATAAACCTCGAGGTTGGTGGCGGAGCCCGGGGCAAGGCGCTCGTCCAGGTACAACGACAGGCGGTCGGGGATCGCTTCCAGGTTCAGGTAAATGCGAGCATCGGAAACGTCGAACTCGTTGGTCCGTGCCTGATGCGGAATGTCGGTCGACGTCCAGTCTGCACGGACGTTCCCACCAAGCATGACGAAACGGTTCACTGCCCCGGTCCAGGAATTATCCCCGACTTCGATCCTGTTCGCCGGGAGGACGTTCTGCGCGAAGATGTTGCCGAACGTGTTGCGCATGCCACCGCCGGCCGGGTTCACGTGGCAAGCAATGCACTTGTATCCCTGCTGGACCGCGAGATAGGGCTCCGCGCGAGCCGTTGCGGCAGCAAGTGACAATGTCAGCGTGATGGCAGCCATCCCGCCCAGCAATCGCAGCGTAATCACTGTGCACCTCCAACTGTCAGTGCCTGAACGTAGTCGTCGCCAGGCATGCCATCGCCGTTGCCATCGATTACGGTCGTGCTCCAGTCGGCAAGCGCGGCGGCTCCGGTCCCTCGCAGCGTGAGCCGGTAATGGCCGGGAGGCAGCGTCTGCTTTGGAGTCAGCAAGATCAGCGTGTCGTTGACCGGTGAGGCTGCGACCTGCGCCGCGATCATCGCTGGCTCGGCTGAAGTCGTGTCAAGCGATTGCAGCGTGACAGTGGTGGCATTCACGAGCGAAGCATCCACCGGCTGGGTCATTGCTATCGAAATCTGCGTGGCCGTGACGGAGACCGTCTGCACGGTGAGGTTCGTCGCGCTGGCGACAGCGCCGCGGCTCGCACCGCTGGTGATCCACTCACGGATCACGAGGATGGTGGCGTCGGGCAGGGCGGGTTGGCCGAGCGGCATTCGGGCGCCCACGGCCGCGTTGCCTTCGAGCTTCTGGATCAGATAGCTCGCGGCGGCATCACCTGGCTTGACGCGCAGCAGGCCCGGCTGTTCGCTGCTTGCGACGCCAACCAGCGCACCGTAGCTGTTCGCCGCGTCGAGTCGCAGGCCCTGTGGTGCGTTCGCGCCGACGTGACACTGCGTGCAGATCGGCGTGAATACATTGGCCTGGATGGATGCAAAGTCCGCCGTCAGCGTACCGCCGCCGCCGGAGGACGCAGGGCGCCCGCTCGGGTCCAGGCCATCGCCGTTGCCGGCGCAGCCCACCAACTGTGCAAATGCGCAGAGCGCACTCCAGGTCTTGCGCGTCGTCATGTCGACCCCGGTGACAAATGAGTGTGGCAGCCGTTGGTTCCGCGGCCGTGCCCGGCGGTTCAACTGCTGCCAACTGATTCTTCGAGTTCATTGAACCGGCGCCCGCGGCGGCGGAACTCACGAGTGGACGATGTTGCGCATTGCGCGCGTCGGTGCTCTCAACCCACAAACAACCGAGGTCGGCACCCATGTTCACTCACTCATTCTCGCGCAGGCGCGCGCGTCTGCTGGCCGTAATGCAGGTCGCCGCTGTTCTTGCCGCTGGTTGTGGTGGCGGCGGCTATGGTGGCGGTGGTAGCGGCGGTGGTGGCATGAACCCGCCGACCGTATCGCTTTCTGCCCAGCCAACGTCAATCGTGCTCGGTGCCGCTTCGACGCTGACATGGTCGTCGAGCTCCGGCACGACCTGCACAGCCAGCGGCGCCTGGACGGGTGCCAAGGCGGCAGCCGGCACTGAGAGCGTCACTCCGACGGCGACCGGCACGCAGACCTACACGCTGAGTTGCAGCGGCGGAACGTACAGCGGCAGCGGCAGCGCGTCCGCAGCGCTCACTGTGACGGCACCCAGCGCGTTCTCAGCTACCAGTCTCGTCTCTGATACGGCCGGTTCTGGTGCCCTGACCACGGATGCAAACCTGGTGAATGCTTGGGGCATCGCATTCGGACCGACGAGCCCGGCGTGGGTCACGAACAACCACACCGAGTCGTCAACGCTATACGACGGTAACGGCAAGGCTCAGCCCGCCGCCGCCCCGCTCGTCGTTGCATTGCCGGACCGCTCCGCCGGCGTCAGCTTCGACCCGACGGGCATCGTGTTCAACGGTAGCACTGACTTCGTCGTCTCTGCCGGGGGCAGGACCGGGGCAGCACGGTTCATCTTCGATGGCGAAGGTGGAATGATTGCTGGATGGTCGTCCAGTGTTGATGCGGCTCAGGCCGTGACGATGTATACGGACGACGGTGGCGCGGTTTACAAGGGTCTCGCCATCGCCAGCAACGGCTCCGGCAATTTCATCTACGCCACGGACTTCCACAACAACAAGATCGACGTCTTCGACGCGAGCTTCACGAAGCAGGCGCCGTCGGCTACAAGTTTTGCTTTTGTCGACCCGACGCTGCCGGCGGGCTATGCGCCCTTTGGCATCCAGGCGGTCGCTAACGGCGCGGGCGGAGCGACGCAACTCTATGTGAGTTACGCGCAACAGGCGTCGCCTGGCAATGACAACACCAGTGGCGCCGGACTCGGACTTGTCAACATTTTCGACACGAACGGCACCTTGGTGAGGCACCTGGTTCCGGCCGGCGGCGTGCTCAATGGCCCCTGGGGCATGGCGCTTGCACCGGCGGACTTCGGCACGCTCAGCAACATGCTGCTGGTCGGCAACTTCGGCGACGGCGCGATCAACGCCTTTGATCCGTCGAGCGGTCAGGTGGTCGGCTCGATCAAGAATGCCGGCGGAACAGCCTTCGCGGTACCCGGATTGTGGGGCATCGCCTTTGGCAACGGTGCCAACAATCAGCCGAAAAATACACTGTTCTACGCTGCCGGTACCAATGACGAGGCGAACGGCGCCTACGGCCGCATCGACGTGGGTGCGACTCCACCGGCGCTCAACGTCCCGCCGGTCGTGGCGTTGACTGCGCCGACTGGCAATCTTTCGGGCATTGTCACGTTGAGCGCTACGGCGCAGTCATCGATCAACATTTCCAAGGTCGAGTTTCTTGCCAACGGTGTTTCGATCGGTGTTGCGTCAACGTCGCCCTATACGGTGCCCTGGAACACGACCTCCGTTGCTGACGGGACAGTTACGTTGACGGCCACGGCGACGGACGTCGACGGCAACTCAGGAGCGTCACCCGCCGTGACGGTGACCGTGGCCAATACCGCAGCTGCTGCCACCTTGAGCCTGATCCAGGCGCAGGTCTTCACGCCGAAGTGCACAGGGTGTCACGACGGCAGCAACGCTCCCGGCGGCGCGCTTCCCGGGTCAATGAACCTGACCGCGGGCAACAGCTTCGCGAATCTGGTCAACGTCGCGAGCCAGGAGAAGCTGGGCCTCATGCGGGTCAAGCCGGGTGATTCCACGAACAGCTACGTGATTCATAAACTCGAGGGTGCCGCAGGCATCTCCGGTTCACGGATGCCGCTTGGAGGTCCCTTCCTCGATCAGGCGACCATCGATTCGATCAAGTCGTGGATCGCGAGCGGGGCCCCGAACAATTGATGCAGCGCTTCGTCGCCGGCTGGCCGTCCTCGGACGTCGCCAGCCGGCCACTTTGATGTGATGTCCGGTAGCACGCGGCGACGATTGTTACCACCTCGACCCAGCCTTCGACTCGATCCGCGACGAGCCGGAGTTCAAGGGGATCTTCGCCGACATCGAGCTACATGGGACGGCAGCGGGTGGCACTGGCCGCACGGCCGAAGGACGCGTCGCTCGACCTCGGGGAATCTCGCTGAGCCTCTCGGCCGATTGACTGAGTAAGGACGTCCGTTGTGAACAGGCGTGGGCCAATTTCGAAATGTCTCAGCTGGTACGGAAATCGGCTGGCAGGTCGGTGCCGTCTGCGGCACCACTGACCCGCCATCGGCTCGGCGAGCACCTCGGCGTGCGCGTCAGATCGGTGCTGGGAGGCTTGCATCACGATTATCTGCCGGCGCCCGCGCGGGCGTGATCGGGTAATTGCGGAGCACACCGTCATGGTCGGTTCGCCCCGACCAAGCCAACGCGGCCTTCGTCCACGGCTTCGAGCAGTTCCGTCCTGCGCCGGTCCACTTGAGCGATCTCGGCCTCGGTCAGGCCGAGCTGGACGACGCCATCCTGCTGCCGGACGCCACGCTGCGGACCGAGATTCTCCCCGGGAGGCTCGGCGACCCAGTGACCGTCCACGAGGCGCCACTGCACGAGTACGCCGAGCCGGCGCTGCAGCTCATCACGCGTCACGGGGCGCAGGCGGTCGACCGTGTCGGCCGGGAGTTTCGACACTCGCAATCTGCTCCAGGTGTTCCCGCGGTCGCTGTCGTTGAAGGCGAACGCGATGCCGTTGTCCACGGAGAACACGCGCGGCGAGCTTTCCGAGCGGGACACCAGGAAGTTGCCGCGGTTCGCGTCGCCGTGCTCGATCAGGTACGTGAGCACGTTCAGTTGGCCCACGTGTCGTGCGTATCCGGCGTCGGTGGCGAACAGGTGCGCGCTGTACGCGTCGGCAACCACCTTCACTTCCTGCAGCCAGTACTGCAGCACGACCAGCACGTCTTCCGACCCGCGGAACGTCGGGCGTGCCCCCTTCGCGTACGGCAGCAGCGCGGCAACAGGTATCGCGCGCAGCACCGTCGGCGGCACCACGAATTCCGCGGGCTCGAGGAACAGCTTCTGGAGCTCGTACGCGGCGAGGTCGTAGCGCGGCCGGTTGTTGGAGTTCTCGGCGCCCGGTTCGGCGCGGCGCAGCTTCACTTGGACGGGAGGGTTGCCCGAGAACGAGATCTCGGCCTTGAGCGTGATGTCGCCCTGGACCTGCGGGCGGCTGATCTCCGCGGCGACGATGCTGAACGGCTCGGTCGCGAGCTGCCGTTCGAGCGCCTCTGCAGGCACTGGGATGTTGACGTCGGTGGCGTCCGCGGCGACATGCCAGCCAATCAGGAGGTCGAGAGCGATCGCCGCCGCCCGCACATTCATGAACGTCGTCCCCTCCGCGGCAGGTTCGGTGCAGGGTAACCGCCGGGGGTGTTGCCGGCAAAGCCTTCAGCCGCCGGGCGCCTCCAGCAGGATCTTGAACACGACGGCCTCTTTGTCGTCAACGTGGAACTTGCCGGTCTCCCGCGCGGCGGCAGATAGGAAGTTCAAACCACCTTCCCGGCCGAGCCTATTGGCGTACCGGGCCGATGTCGAGCCCGACGCTGCGGCGAGGCGAGTGCGAGGAGGAGAAGAGCCGTCGCTACTCGGGCAGCTTCAACTTGCTCAGGAACGCCTTCCAGCGCGGGTCTTCGTAGAGGTTTCGGAAGGCTTCGTCGGTCCGGATCTCAATTACTCCGGGCTCGCGGCGCTCGTAGGCGCGGTCCAGCCACATGAATGCCTCATCCTTTTCGTTACGAATCGCATAGCGTCCGGCGATTACGAAAGCCATGGTATCCGCGTACTTGGCCTTGGCTTCAGCTAGCAACTCATCCGCCTCCGTGCGGCGACCGAGTTCCCAGAGCACCTGCGATGAGAAGAGAAGGCGTACTCCCTCTTCCGTCTCTTTACCCATTTCTTGCAATGCTTCATTCGGCTTGTTTTGATACAGCAGTACCAGCCCGAGCGCAGCATGCGCGAAGACGGCACGAGGATTCAGATCCTGCAGCGTGCGGGCGGCAGCTTCCGCTTCCGTTAGTCGATTGGCGCGGATCAGTACTTGCCACAGCAGCATCCACGCACCTGCATCGAGCGGATTGCGATCTACAAGCTGGCGATTCAAGCGGATCGCCTCGTCAAGCTGACCCACAAGAAACGCGTGGTACGCGGCGTCATAAGTGACCCACGGGTCCGCCGGGTCGAGTTCGTCGGCACGCTTTCGCGCCGCCTCCGCCGTGACGAAGTCATAGTTGTAGGCTTGCTCCATCCATCCAAGTATTCGGTGCGCGAGCGCCAGGTTAGGGTCCAGCTGCAGACTTTGATCGATGGCTGCGCGGGCTTCCGCGTTCGCTTCCCTGATCGGCATCCAGCCCGGAGACCAGAGTGTGTACGTCAGTGCCAGTTCGGCGAACGCGAGCGCGTAGGTCGGATCAAGCCTGATGGCCTCCCGGTATGCCGCGACGGCTCGCGCCGAATCCGCCTTCGTTCTCATCTGCGCGAAATGGCGACCGCGCAATAACGCTTTGTACGCCTCTGGGCTCGCGGACCGTTGACCGGTGGACGATGTCGCCAAGGTCGCCTGCAAGGCGGTAACGACCGCCGTGGCAATTGCATCCTGTACCTCGAAGATATCCCGCATGTCGCGATCAAAGGTCTGGGACCACAAATGCGAACCGTCCGACACTTTGATCAACTGCGCCGTTACCCGGAAGGTCTTCCCCGATGTGCGAACGCTTCCCTCCAGCAGGTTAGCTACACCGAGGCGCTGGCCGATCGTGCGCACGTCCTCATTCCGGCCCTTGAACTGGAATGAAGACGTTCTCGCGATCACCTTCAGTTCAGGGGTGTGCGACAGGTGGTTGATGAGCTCCTCGGACAGCCCGTCTGAGAAGTATTCCTGGTCCTTTTTCTCGCTCATGTCGACAAAGGGCAGGACGGCAATCGATCTATCGCTCGCCGCTGGCATTGCAGCCTTGGCTGGTGCCTCCATCGTTGGCACCGCATGCTTCGACGCCAGGAACCTACCGGCCAGAAAGTAGCCCATCGCAAGGATCACGAGGCCGCCTACGATCCAGAGCGCGAACGAACGGGAGGCCCGGGGCATCGATCGGGTCGATGGAGTGCCTGTCGATACCGTGAGCAGCGTCGGAGCCCCGGCGGTCGTCCTGGTGGGCGTCGCGGCATCAGGTGACAGCAACCTGCGCACTCGCTCGACAAATTCTGTGGCATTGCTGCCACTCGCCAGGCGCGTCCAATGCACGTCGTGAAATCGGTCGGGAACCTGCTCGTCCCGACCCGAAATGTCGTCGATGACGACTGGAACGAGGAATGGGTGGTTCGCGGCCATTAGATGGCTGCGGTCAACGGCGAGCTTCCACTCGAGGCGAAAATACCCTTCGTCGCGCACTTGGGTGTTGCGCGAGATTATCGGGATGAACAGCGCGCAACTCTTGATCTGGCGGCGGATCGAGGCATCCCAGGCATCGCCCCCCTGAAGCTCGCTCTGGTCGAACCAGACCTCGATGCCTGCGGCGCGCAGCGCATTGGAAAGGTTCTGCGCCGCCTCCGCATCCTCGGACGCGTAGCTCAGGAATACGGCCCTGCTCGGTTCGGTCACGGAGTCCTTGCCACGGAGGGCCGCATAAGATTCCGTGGTTCGGGGCGGTGGGCCATGAATATGGGTCTTGGTCGGCGTTCCCGATAGCCTACGCCAAGCAGTGTGCGTACGCTTCCGCGCGGCAATTCTAGCCCTTGGCCATCCGGTTCGGGGCCTGTGCTCCGCGAACGCTTCGGTACGTTCCGCCACACAGGGAGAGAGCCGGGTGAGCGCCAGGCCACAGGGGCAGTCATCGACGGAGAGCCTCGATCTCCCTCGCGATCGTTGCGTCGAGCTCCTCGGCGGACTGGATCACGCCGTCGAAGAGGAGGGCTGAGAGCTGCGCCCAGTACATGCTGTCGCGGACATACCCTTCGAAGTTAGGGCGCGTCCGCATCCGTTCGAGGATACGATTGGCGTCGGCACGCGTGGCTCCGATCTCCGGTGCGGTTCCCCGCGCCTCGGCGTAACTGGTAGGCCTGTGCTCGCCGGATGCGCTCGGGAATCGCCGCATCAGCGCCGGGTCGCGGCTGAATCGCAGGGACCGGATGTCCGCCCTGACATCCTCCTGAAGTCGTTCGAGGTAACCGGTCGCCCTGGCGGCCTCTTCGTGCGCCTGCATCGCCTGGTCCGCCCACAGCGCGAGCAGGACGGCTAGCGCGACAATGGCGAGTTCGTCATGCCGATCTCCGTCTCGGCGTCCGCGGACGCCGAGAAGTCAGGGGTTCCGTTTCAGCCTCAGTATACGTACGCGACAATTCTCGGTCGCAGTGCGTGCGGCGCCGCATCCGGCGGTCTGCGATTCTGCCTCTGCGCCTTCGACTCCGCCATCGCAAGCGGCCCGTCGCTTCGCAGTCCGGTCGTGGTCGCCGTCCGGCGCACGGTTCGGTCGCTGCTCGGTCGCGATGGGCCTAACTCGTTGACCCGCATGGTCTCCGCGCCGAGGTTCGGTCGGCCGGCCCCCGCGGAGTTCGGTATAAGCTCGGTCGGGGAGGGCGCTTCGGTCGGCCCCGGGATAACTCGTCGCGTTTCTTCGACTTACTCGCACCGAACCGGGCTCTCCGTTGGATTTAAAATCCGCGTGTCGATGGTTCGATTCCGTCCCCGGCCACCATTTCCAACTGGTCCAGTTCGAAATGACTACGAAAACTCGGAGTGACGTCACCGGCTGCAGGTGCATTCCTCAGTTCGGGGGGCGTTCTGGCCCGAAACGGAGAAAGCGTAGAGCTAGCCTGACAGCACCG
>Ga0315278_10004102_pt1 | contig 13111 bp, 10 predicted proteins | sample YL17G06_0_MG_FD_203880 | JGI IMG/M metagenome (GOLD analysis project Ga0315278, IMG submission 203880) | Sediment microbial communities from Yellowstone Lake, YNP, Wyoming, USA - YL17G06_0 | ecosystem: Environmental > Aquatic > Freshwater > Lake > Sediment | place: USA: Wyoming | collected...
GGGTTTCGGTGTCCAGCGCCCACAAGCCGAAGCGCTGGTTCCAACCGCGTTCCCATTCGAAATTGTCCACCAGCGTCCAGTGGTAGTAGGCGCGAATCGGCCAGTTAAAGTTAACCGCCTGCCACATGGCATGGACATGCTGGGCGATGAAGCGCGGCCGGATGCGGTCTGAGCTATCCTCGATGCCATTCTCTGTGACCAGGATGGGCAGGTTGGGGTAGGTGCGGACAACCCACTTGATAGCTGAAAAGAATCCCTCCGGAATGTTGGCGTTCATCTTGGCATCAGCCACATCGGCACCCGGCGGGTAGAACGAGCGCGAAAACACCTCGGCGCGGTTGCGCAGGTCGAAAGCAACTGCATCAGTGGAGTAATAATTGAGCCCAAAGTAATCCTGCGTCCCTTTAACCTCAGGCAGTGAGACCCTGCCAAACGGGGTCTGCATCACGCCGGAAGAGACCGCTGATGGAAAGGCAAGATTGATGCCCTCGAACAGGATATTGCGAACCAGCCGATCGAGAGGCGACCAGCGGTGGGCGGGCAGGAGCGGACGGAAATGCAACGCATAACCCACTCGAGACTCAGGTTGGAGCCTGTGGATGGCGCGATAGGCGGCGGCATGCGCTCGTGCCATGTTCGCATGTACTTTGGTGGATAGTCTCAGGTCGGATTTGCCGGGTGGGAAGACCCCGCGAACATACCCCAGGAGGGCATATATATTGGGCTCATTAATGGTGCACCACAAATTACAGTACTCGCGCAAGGTTTCGACCACCCTGCAGGTGAATTTCTCAAACAGCGGTACCACCGCTTCGGTTTCCCAGCCGTGCAGGTCGGTCAGCCAGAGTGGATCGGTGAAGTGATGCAGGGTGACCAAGGGTGTGATGTTCCGCTCGTGGAGGCCGCGCAGCATGGTCCGATAATGGTCAAGTGCGTCTTCATCCCAACGATCAGGCGCAGGTTGGATTCTGCTCCATTCCACCGATAGGCGGTGGGTGTTCTGACCTGCCTGTGCAGCGCGGTCAAAATCCTCTTTCCACCGCCCGTTCCACCAATCGCTGGCGAGACCCGATTTATGGGCAGTGTGTCCCTCCTGCTCCCATTTGAACCAGTTGTTGTTGGTATTGCCTCCTTCGACCTGGTGGGAGGAGGTGGCTGTACCCCACAGAAAGCCTTTGGGGAATGTATATGTTGCAGTCGGCATTGTTCTCTCCAAAAGTGAATTAAGGGTTTGCCTGATATTTCAGGATTTATGACGTGCGAGGTATGCCAGGTAGAGACCAACCGAACCAGCCACTGCAGCATTCAATGATTCAACCTGTCCCTGCATTGGGAGGCGCAGCAGAAAATCACAGGACTGGCGGACCAGGGGGCGGATGCCTTCGCCTTCGCTGCCCACCACGATGACCAGGGCGCCATCCAGGGGAATTTCGGCAGGAGGCTTGCTCTCCGGACCTTCGTCAAGGCCCACGACCCAGGCGTTGTTTGCCTTCAGATCAGCAATGGCTTGTGCAAGATTGACCTTCGCCACCAGCATGTGTTCGGTAGCCCCTGCTGATGCCGATACAACTGCCGGAGTAACCTCTGCAGCACGATGGGAAGGGATGAGAATGCCATGCACTCCGACTGCTTCTGCAGTGCGGATGATGGTACCCAGGTTTTGCGGGTTTTGCAGGGTGTCGAGGACCAGGACAAATAACGGTTCCCGGCTTAGGCTGGCTTTTTCGAGAATGTCTTCCATTTCCACATATGGATAGGAACTTACTTCCACCGCCACTCCTTGGTGACTTTCGCTGAGTTTATCCAGGCGTGCGCGAGTAACCCTTTCCACAGGGATATTCCGAGCGGCAGCAAGATCCAGGATCTGGATCAAACGACCCTTCTCCTGTATCCCTTCGGCAATTTGCAGGCGAAAACCATCCCGCCGCCGGGCGCGCAGGGTTTCAAAGACGGGGTTGCGTCCATAGATGAATTCTTTCATGTTGGTATTGTAAACCATTTGGGCGAATGCTACTGCGCCAGAAGCATCAGGGCGCGGTGCAACTCCAAGAGTCACATCCGGGCAGGACGTGACTGGATTTCTCACCAGGCAAATGTTCCGGACAGGTCGGAGAGGCAAGCCAGATGATCAACCCCGCCTCCTGCCTCAGTTCAAACCCAAGCCTGGATCAATAACGGGTCGTTTCTATCACCCTGATCCTTGCCACGTGGTACCCTCTTTTCCATCCTCGATCACCACGCCAAGTTCTTTCAGCCGGTCACGGATCAGGTCTGACATTGCCCAGTTCTTCTGCTTGCGCATCTCTGAACGGATTTCGACCAACAGCGCGATGAACTTATCAGCTTCGCCAGCAGAGATGCGCTTTTCCCCCAGCCGCAAGCCGACCACTCCGCTCAAGGTGCGCAGGCTTTCCTGGGCGGATTTGAGATCTGAGTCGGAAGCACCCGAATCGCGGGCGGTATTGACAGTCCGCACCAGTTCAAAAAGTGCTGCCAATCCTGCTGAAGTGTTGAGGTCATCATCCATCGCATCAACGAATGCCTGCTGACATGCCTCGGCCGCCGCATCCAATCCAGCCCGTTCATCAGCGGGAACTCCGGAAGATCCAGCCGGGGCGGGTTTGAGGGCAGACCGCAACCGGTCGAGCCCGCGCTCTGCCGCGTTCACGATCTCATCGGAATAAGAGAGCGGGGAGCGGTAGGAACCGTTGAGGATCATCATCCGCAGGGCATCCGCTTCATGGCGGGAAAGGAACTCATCGATCGTCACCAGGTTGCCTAAAGACTTGGACATTTTCTCGCCCTGCATCTGAAGCATGCCGTTGTGCATCCAGAAACGGGCAAAGGGTTTTCCTGTGTAACTCTCGGTCTGGGCGATCTCATTCTCATGGTGTGGAAATACCAGGTCATTCCCACCGCCATGGATGTCGATCTGCTCGCCGAGAATATCGAGGTTCATCGCTGAACATTCGATATGCCAGCCCGGGCGACCTTTGCCCCACGGACTATCCCAGGATGGCTCGCCAGGCTTGGCGGATTTCCAGATGGCGAAATCCATCGGGTGTTCTTTCTCTTCTTCGACCGATATTCGTGAACCCGCCTGCATATCCTCTATTTTGCGTCCGGAGAGTTTACCGTAACCAGGATCTCGCGTGACGCGGAAGTAGACATCGCCATTGCTGGCAGCGTAGGCAAACCCTTTTTCGACCAATGCCTGGATCATCGCCTGGATCTTATCCATCGTCTGCGTTGCCCGCGGGTTGTTCGTGGCTGGAAGGATGTTCAGGTCGATGAGATGCTTGCGGAAGGCAACAATATACGATTCAGCCAGGGCATGCGGGTCCACGCCCAGCAAGGAGGCACGATTGATGATCTTGTCATCAACATCCGTGAAATTCATAACGAAGCGCACCTGGTAACCACGAAATTCCAGGTAGCGGCGAACCACGTCGAAAACGATGGCTGACATGGCATGTCCGATATGCGCGTCAGAATAGACAGTGGGTCCACAGACGTAAATCTTGACCAGGTTGGGTTCGAGAGTCTGGAAATCTTCTTTCTTCCGGGTAAGAGTGTTATAGAGGCGTAACATATCGTTATTCTTTCCCCTCAGGTCGGGCAAATATCATCCGCCCGGCGGCGGTCTGTAAAACCTTGGTGACAGTGACGGTGATCACTTTGTTCAAATATTTATTTCCATTTTCGATCACCACCATGGTCCCGTCTTCCATATAACCAACACCCTGGTTCACTTCCTTGCCCTCCTGGATGACATTGATCGACATCAATTCACCGGGCAGCAGGACCGATTTAACCGCGTTGGCAAGTTCATTGATGTTCAGGATAAGCACTCCCTGTAATTCTGCAATGCGGTTCAAGTTGTAATCGTTGGTCAGGATCGGGCATTTCATCTGGCGGGCAAGAATGACCAATTTATCGTCCACCTCGCGTACGCCCTCAACATCCACGTCGCTGATACGTACGACAACAGCCGAGGCTTTCTGAAGCTCCGTCAACACTTCCATACCGCGACGCCCGCGTTGACGGCGCAAGCTGTCGGGAGAATCGGCGATGTACTGGAGTTCGTTCAACACGAAGCGCGGGATCAGCAAGGTGCCTGGCAGGAAACCGGTCTTGGCAATATCCGCGACACGCCCGTCAATGATGACGCTGGTATCCAGCAGGATCGTCCGGTTCGTCAATGTGCTCCCTGCGCTGGTCCCTTCTTCCCGGCGGGAGGTGAGGTTGTTGATCAGGTTGCCGATATCCAGCTGGCGGGTGGTGAAGACCGCCACACCGAAATATCCGAAGAGCAGGACTCCGATCAAAGGAAGAATTTTTCCAAGAGGGGAGGGCAGCAGGGAGAGCGGGAAAGCCAGCAAAGCAGCGGTGAGCAAGCCAACCACCAGCCCGATCAGACCTGAAAACAGTGTTTCAGCTGAAAGGCGACCAAGCACAGCCCGCAGGGCGCGGATGGGCCGGGTGGTGAGATACGGCGTTAATACCAGGCCAAAAAGGGCACCGATCAGGGTGAAGATAATCGTATAAAAAAGTTGTTGATCGGGATCATAAAGCGATAATCCGTTCCCCACGTAAACCCCCACCACAGCAAAGACCGCCATACCAATAATGCGAATAAAAATATCAAGGCTCATTTCAATAACTCCTCTGAAAAAATATGAAAAATAAATCCTCTGGATAATAGCACGCCTGACACTGCCCGTCAATTGGTGTAAATGGAGGAAAAAGGTATAATCTTGCTACTCTTTACCGGTTTGCACGAGGAAACATGGCTTTCGACCGCTTTGGACGCAAAATCCACTATCTGCGCATCAGTCTCACCGACCACTGCAACCTGCGCTGTGTTTACTGCACGCCCGAGGAGATGTCCTATCGCCCTACGGTGGAAATGATGCAGGACACCGAGGTGCTGCAGTTGGCGCGCCTGTTTGCGGACCTGGGTTTTGACAAGATCCGTCTGACAGGGGGTGAACCGACCCTGCGTGCCCATATTGTGGACCTAGTGGGTGGCATCGTTTCCACGCCCGGCATACGCCATGTAACCCTGACAACCAACGGTGTGCTGCTCTCCAAACTTGCCAAACCTCTTGCCGCGGCCGGGCTGGAACGCGTCAATGTCAGCATCGATACGCTCAACCCGGCAAAGTTCAAACGGCTTACACGCGGCGGGGATATTGAGGATGTATGGGAAGGGATCCTGGCAGCTGAATCTGCCGGGCTGAAGCCTGTGAAACTGAATGCGGTGGTGGTTCGTGGGTACAATGAAGAGGATGTCGTTGACCTGGCACGCCTTACCCGCGACCATGCCTGGCAGGTACGTTTTATTGAAATGATGCCATTCGCAGGCCCCTCCGACTTGCAGACCGGTCAGGTGGTGACAGCAAAGGAAATCCAGCAGCGCATTGAGGATGCTCTCGGTCCTTTGTTCGCCTCCAACGGCGGTCAATTGGACGGCGAGGCGCGCATCTTCCGCCTGCCGGATGCGGCAGGTGACATCGGGTTCGTCTCATCGATCAGCGCGCCGTTTTGTGCGGATTGTTCCCGGGCGCGTCTCACGTCGGATGGCATCTTGCGGATGTGCCTGCTAAAGGATTATGAAATTGATCTGCTAACCCCTTTGCGGGCTGGCGCGAAATTGGATGATTTACGAGCGATGGTTTTGGAAGCAGTCTGGAACAAACCCTGGGGGCACAACCTTGCAAGTGGGGAAATTCCTTTGAAACGGGCTATGAGTGAAATTGGGGGTTAACCTTTCATTTCGAATTGTTCCCGGGATGGGAGTTTTGCTCTCAATGCGAGGTGAAAATGAGCTGGGAAAATAAGATTCTACGAATCATCCGGGTGGCAAACTCACAGGAAATCGGTACCCTCGGGCGCCTTTTAACCACCATCACAATGGTCAATGGGAATATCGGCGATATTGTGCTGCTCAATGAGAGCAGCGCTCAGGTCGTGCGCGATATCACCATTTTTGCAGACGATGATGAGCATTTGGAACGCATCCTGGAAGCAGTCCGCGCGAACCGCGGTACAAAATTGCTGGATGTGCGCGATGAGGTGCTGGCATTACACCTGAAAGGCAAGATCGCAATACGTTCGCGTTATTCTATCGATTCCACCGCCACCCTTCAAAAGGTTTACACGCCCGGTGTAGCAGAAGTTTGTCTGAAGATATTTAGGGATCCGAAATTAGCCCGTACATATACCTCGATCAGCCACCTGGTGGCAATTGTCACCGATGGGACGGCGATCCTGGGATTGGGAGATATCGGTCCCTTGGCGGGGATGCCGGTCATCGAAGGCAAGGCGATGCTGATGGAAACACTGGTGGGTCTCTCAGGCGTTCCCGTTCTGTTGAACACCAAGGACCCGCAAGAGATCATCAAGACAGTGGCTGCCATTGCCCCCACCTTTGCAGCCATCCAGTTGGAGGATATTTCTGCGCCGCGCTGTTTTGAGATCGAAGAGGGATTGCAAAAGCTGCTCGACATACCTGTGATGCACGATGACCAGCACGGGACAGCTGTGGTTACTACAGCAGTGCTGACGGTGGCGTGCCGCAGGCTAAACAAGGACTTGACCAAGGCCGTAATCGGTCAAATAGGCCTGGGCGCAGCAGGGAATGCGATCGCCAGGATGTTGATGCGCATTACCGGCAATCCGGTCTGGGGTTCGGACCTGAGCGAAGGAGCCTTGCTGCGCCATGAGACCAATGGTGGCAAGCGGTCCGATCTAAAAGAGATAATGGCCAATTGTGATATTGTCGTCTCCACAACCGGCGCCCGCGGGTTGATCAAGCCCGAGATGGTGCGCAAAGGGCAGATCATTCTGGCACTTTCCAATCCATACCCTGAAATTGAACCTGAAGTTGCGCTTGGTCAGGGCGCGGCGTTCGCGGCAGACGGTAAACTGGTCAATAATGTGTTGGGTTTTCCGGGGATTTTTCGAGGCGCAGTGGATACATGGTCACCACGCATCTCTGATGAAATGCTGATGGCTGCAGCCCGGGCGATTGCCGATCATACCGCCGATAACGAACTGGCCCCCGATCCGCTAGACCGGAGACTGCATATGGCGGTGGCGCATGCCGTGGCATTGAAAGCCATCGAACAGGGTCTGGCACGTGCAGATTATGTGCCTTATGTTCATGAATAAATGGTTTCTGGTAAATGACAAGACTTCCGCAGGTATTGCCTAGCGGAAGTCTTGCGAATTACTTATGCTCTGCTACCAGTTCTTTTAGCAATGTGCCCAGGCGGGTGACGCCCTCGCGGATCTTTTCCGTATTGGAATAAGAGAAATTGATACGCATGGTGTTGTTTCCGCCGCCATTCGGGTGGAAGGATGCACCGGGAACAAACGCCACCTTGCGATCGATGGCTTTCTTAAGCACCTCAGCCGAGTCCATCCATTCCGGCAGGATGCCCCATAGAAACATGCCCCCCTGAGGTTTTGTCCAATGGACTTCGGGAGGGAAAAGTTCCTCCATGGTTTCTATCATCACATCGCGGCGTTCTTTGTAAACCTTGATGATGAATTTTACATGCTCATCCAGGAAGCCGCCTTTGGCAACCTGGAAAGCAACCATCTGGTTGAAAGCCGCAGTATTCAAGTCCGCAGCCTGCTTTGCCTGAACAAGTTTCCGGATGACCTGCTCCGGCGCAACAACCCATGCCAGGCGGATTCCCGGAGCCAGCAACTTGGAGAAGGTGCTCAGGTAAATGACATTCCCGGTGTAACAACCGTCATCACCGCGGTACTGGCTGTCGAGCGCGACGAGCGAAGGCAGATGCTCGCCTTCGAACCGTAATTGACCATAGGGATCGTCTTCAACAATGGGGACACCATACCTGTCTGCAAGTTCAACCAACTGCCGCCGGCGTTCAAGGCAGAGGGTGGTACCGCCCGGGTTTTGAAAATTAGGCAGGACGTAGATGAATTTCGGCCCGATCCGAAGCGCTTTTTCCAATTCAGAGGTCATCATGCCGTTCTCATCGGATGGCACGGAGATGTACTGCGCACCGTATGCATTCCAGGCCTGTAATGCACCCAGGTACGTGGGTGATTCGACCACGATATGATCGCCCTGGTTGATAAAGACCCGTCCAAGGAAATCCAAAGCTTGTTGTGAGCCGGAGGTGATCAATATGTTGTCTGGAGTGATGGAAACCGAATAGCGGCTGGTATGACGGGAGATCATTTCTCTAAGCGGTCGATAGCCTTCCGTGGTGCTGTACTGCAAGGATTGCGGGCCTTCGTGGTCAAGAACATAATTGCACGCCACCTTGAATTGTTCGATGGGAAAGACTTCCGGGGCGGGCAGCCCGCCTCCAAAAGAAATGATATCCGGTTGTTCGGTGAGTTTGAGCAACTCACGGATGACCGAACTACCCATCCGCTGCGTACGGTTGGCATAACGGTATTCCCAGGGTGTTTGCATTCTTGCTCCTATGTCAGGTTCTGGGCAGCGACAAAAAAACTGACAGGTACGATTCACCTGCCAGTTTTCGCTGACCCTTTCTTGCCAGGCGGGACGAATATGAAGCACAGTCGAAGCATGGCAGAACAATCTTACCGTGTTTTTTTCATCCTTGCAACCCTCTCCAGGAGAATCCCTTGGGATTGTAAATTATCCGGCAACCATGATCCTATCCACCCCCGATACCCCCTTCCAGCAGTGTTTTGGCTCGTGCTACAATGAACCCGGAGGATGAGATGAGATACCGAATGAACCTTGACCGGTGGACCCAAATCTTCATTGCAACCATGCTGACCATAGGTATAGCCGGTTGCAGTTCAACTGGACCCACAGATTCAACCTCTACATTGATCAGCACATGCGGGAATGGCTCATGCGAAAGCGATGAGTCGCCCACCTCCTGCCCGCAAGATTGCACAGGTTCGATTTCCAGTATGCAGATTGAAACAGTCATGATTAATTCTGAAGGAAGCGGAGATATCGCTGTAATGATTGCCTCGCCTCGAACCGGGCGTTATCCGGAGGGGGCGGGTGTGGTGGTGATCGCCTCGCCCATATTCAGCACAGGTGAAGGTTTTATCACCAAGCCGGATCTCACTTCGCTCGGTCTCATCCAGGTAAGTTATTTATGGCCCGGTCAATCGGATGCCATGACCGGGTTGCAGAGCAGCGGGGAATTTGATTATGGCGGCGAGCAGTCCAGCCGGGTGCTGCGGGATGTGATCCGGTATGCATCTGGCTTGATAGCAGACACGAATGGGCGTTATCTATCGTCCATTATAAAAGTCACGCCGTTGACCAATGAAGTTGGCGTATATGCCTTTTCCGATGCCGGCATTCCGGTTGTCAATGCTTTTTCACTCTACGGGGACCTGATGCCAGGGGTGAGGTATTTTATCGGGCGCGAGAATTCCACTGTGGATACGCTCGCATGTCTGGAGGCAGGCTTTATGGATGACGCCGGTCAGCCGGTTTACAACCCCTTTTATAACTATCCTGCCAGTTACAATTCATCAGCCATCACCCTGGCTTACACCAATGTCCGCTGGGACCCGGTTTATCAAAACTCGCATACCGCTGCCACCGGCGGTGCCTTCCTGGACCTGGACAGCAGCGGGGATATCAGTGCTAACGATTACATCTTAAGCGGGAACGTGCCGGTCCTCTTCGGGAAACATTACTACTCGAGAGCACTCACCCAGTCCCTGCTTGATAACGGTTCGCTCACCCTTTCGACATGGCCGGAAGATCTTGCCACACCGGAAGAAACTGCCCGCGATTGGCCAACCCGACAAAGCCCGGGCCGATACATCGAAATCGGTTCCAAGATGCCTGATCTAAAGGTCATGCTTGTATTTGCCCAGGTTGACCATGCACAGGCCGCACAGGATAAACCCCACCTTCATCAGGCTTTTCAGGGCCTGCGGTTTGAAGCCAGGCTTTGGGTAAGGCTGAATCCTGACCGGGCTTATGCAAGGGCATTGATTCCAGGTGCAGGCGATGAATTCCCGGATAATCCGGCGAACACCCAGCCTGCGGACTGGACGCAGGTTGGCGCTTATGCTTATCCTGAGAAGGGGAATACTGAGTCACTTGCACCTTTTGCAGCGGTGGCTGAGATGGCTGATCGCAGTCACTTTGAACGTTGGGACGAAAACCTGGGTCAGGCTTTATATATTTACTTCCCCCCGACAGCGCAGCCTTCCCAATAAATCGATCGAAAGTAAGCTTCTCGTTTCACGAACAACAAGTAGGAAAAATACCGGTGAAAATAACTCCCTCAGGGAGGATCATTCTTTCCTCCATCCGAACTCTTCATACATGATCCCCTCCTGAACATCTTCGACCGCCCGCTTGATATAGGGGATGGTATTCAGCGGAAGACTGTCGATATCGACCCAGCGAACTTCGTCGCATTTTCCCGGTTCAGCGTTGACGGGTTTCCCAATCCATTTGTGTACATGCAAGAAGAAGTCCACCCGTTCCTCGTCTTCATGACGGTGGAATACACAAGCAAAGGTCATGTCTGCCGGGTCGATCTCAACCCCAATCTCTTCCCGCGCCTCACGCACGCCAGCCTTGCGGACGGTTTCTCCTCCGTCGAGATGCCCTGCGGGAAGGCTGTAATACCCGTCCATGTAACCTGTAGCATGACGGCGCAGGAGCAGGACCTTGCGCGAGCGGATCAGGAGCAGATGTACTGTGACGGGGAATTTAATATGCATATCGATCTCAACATATTTTCTTGAAGGAGATCAGTGTTCCTTCATCGGTGGGTATAGAAATTATATATTGAAAAAAGCACAGGCCTACCATGAAATCATGCCACAGAACTGTGACTGGACAAGGGTTATTTCCTCCGGCTGCTCTTTCAATGAGCGAAAATGCCTCCAAACCTTGGCATGGTCGCTGCCATCCCGATGCCAACCAGGACCTCTCAGAAAACAATCATTCAGGACAGCTGATTTCTGCCATCCTGAATGATCAGATCTATGTATTAGGATTTGAATATATTTTTCCCCGACTTACTTCGAACTCCCGCCGGAAAACTCCCGAGTCAGTTTCCTTCCAAAAGCGGAATGGGGTGTGGAACGGTTGGAGGGTCTTCGTGCAGGAGAGGCATTATCCTTTGGACGGCGGGATTTGAAGGAAATCGAGACCGGGCGATCCGGAGCGGGAGCAGCGTAGTTGAATCCTTCCAGGGTGTTTTTTGGCAAAGGACGACCGATGACCTTTTCGAGGGTGCGAACCATGTCCTTGTCGTCCTGGGTGACCAGTGTGAAGGCATCCCCGGTATGTTCTGCGCGACCAGTGCGTCCGATGCGATGGATGTAATCATCAGCAGTAGCGGGCATGTCGTAGTTGATGACATGCGAAATGCCTTCCACATCGAGGCCTCGAGCGGCGATGTCTGTGGCAACCATCACTTGATAATGACCGCTTCTAAAGCCAGCCAGAGCTGATGATCGCTGACCTTGCGATCGGTCGCTGTGCAGGCTGGTGGCGCGATAACCTGCCACCCCGATCTGACGGGATAATTTCTCAGCGCGGTGCTTGGTGCGGGTAAAGATCAGCACCGAGTTGGTGTCTGTGTTCTTTAACAAGGCGAGCAGCAACGGAGTCTTCAAATGCTGTGGAACGGGATACAGCGCATGCGCCACGGTATGGGCAGGCTGGCTGAGACCAATAGCAACCCGCTTTGGTTGAATCAGAGTTTGAGCAGCAAGGGTTTCGATCTCAGCCGGGAATGTCGCCGAAAAGAGCATGGTCTGACGCCTGGCTGGAAGATATTTGAGAATCCTTTTCACATCGGGTAGAAAACCCATGTCCAACATGCGGTCAGCTTCATCAAGAACGAGGATTTCCACGCCCTGGAGTCTGGCATTGCCTTGATTAAGATGGTCCAGCAATCGACCCGGGCATGCCACCAGGATCTCGGTTCCATTGCGAAGTGCCCGCACTTGCGGCGCGGGACCAACACCCCCGTAGATCGTGGCACTGCGGATGTTGGTAGCCTTTCCCAGGTCGCGAATGGAAGCATGGATCTGCTCAGCCAGTTCCCGCGTGGGTGTAACGATCAGGGCGCGTGTCCGGTTGCGCGGGCCATTCAATAGTTTCTGCAAAATGGGCAGAACGAAGACCGCTGTTTTTCCAGTACCGGTCTGGGCAGTGGCGATCAGGTCTTTTCCCTCCAGAGCGGCCGGTAGGGCGGCGGTCTGAATGGGGGTTGCCTCGGTATAACCGAGATGTTTGATCCCCGCCTGAAGGCGCGAATCGAGGTTGAATTGATTAAAACTCACGATATTCCTATTCTTCAGAAGTCCGGGGGTGTTGAGGGGATCGAGCAGTGCTCAAACATACAACAGCAACGACTGCTGAACTAATGCGGTTATGACGCTGTAGGGTAACCGAGGATGGCGGGACTGTCAAGGTGTGATATTCCCTTGTGTAAGCGTTTAATAGTAATGTCCCCTTTGCGATCAAGTTAGAATGTCCCCTGTGAAAGGGACATAGAAATGGACCTGGTAACCATGAGCAAAGAGGAACTGAGTCGTCTGGAAGTGATGGAGCAACTGGAAGAGAAACGGATGCGACAAAGGACAGCAGCAGAGGTTCTGGGGGTGAGTATCCGGCATATCAAGAGGCTGTTGCGAGCCTATCGGAGGGAGGGAGCGGCGGGGCTGGTATCGAAGCAGCGCGGGAAACCGAGCCATCATCAGTTGGCAGGGGAGGTCATGCAGAGGGTGATCGATCTGGTCATGGAGCGTTATCGTGATTTTGGGCCGACGCTGGCGCACGAGAAGCTGGTCGAGCGGGATGGGATCGAGATCAGCCTGGGGAGTGTGCGCAAGGTGATGATCGAGGAGGGGATATGGAAAGCGAAGAGAGCCCGCAGGGAGGGGGTCCATCCGATGCGGGAACGGCGGGCGTGTTTTGGGGAACTGGAGCAGATGGACGGTGCAGACCATGATTGGTTCGAGGGTCGTTCGGAACGTTGCACGCTGCTGGTGATGGTCGATGATGCCACAGGGCAGTTAGGAGCATTGTTATTTGTCCCGGAGGAGAGTTTCTTTGGCTACTGTACCCTGCTGAGGCAGTATTTGGCAGCCC
>Ga0315278_10004105_pt1 | contig 13106 bp, 10 predicted proteins | sample YL17G06_0_MG_FD_203880 | JGI IMG/M metagenome (GOLD analysis project Ga0315278, IMG submission 203880) | Sediment microbial communities from Yellowstone Lake, YNP, Wyoming, USA - YL17G06_0 | ecosystem: Environmental > Aquatic > Freshwater > Lake > Sediment | place: USA: Wyoming | collected...
CCTGAAAGAACATGTCTCGGACGAACTTCAAGCTCAAGTCTTAATCAAACGCTACCATCTCTTTCCAAAGCTGAACTATACCCTATCCCCAGCAATTTGAGAAGTTATTTTTCCGCAAGCCCTTAGCTATCGAAGCATATAGCCGTGCAGCAATTTATGACAAATACGAAGCTGCCCCTTTGCATAACATAGGTGTTGCTTTTGTAAGAAAAGGAGAGGAAGAAAAAGCTTATGCATATTTTAGAAAAGCTATTCTTCGGGATCGTAGTTACCTCGCATCTTGGATGAATATAGGTGCTTCAGATCTTAAACGAAACAGGTTACAGAGAGCAGAGCTTTGCTTAAGACGGGCGTTCTTGCTTGATCCAATGAATCTCATCGTAAATATTAATCTCTCAAAAGTATATAAATATTTGGGAGATATAGAAAAAGGACTTGCCTTCGCATCTCGTGCGCTTGAACTCTACCCTAATGATGAATTAGCAAAGGAAAATTTAAAAGATATTCAATCTTAAAAAACCCTTTTGCAGATTAATCTCAGGACATAATCTTCTTAATAGCTCCCCCGTGCTTAAAAGACTAAATTATGTTTCAAAAGTTCTTGACAAGTTTCTAAAAATGTGATAGTAATATTACTATGAAAGATAAACCTGTTGATATAAAATCAATAAGGCTCCGGTTGGGTTTTACCCAAGAGGATTTGGCAAGGAATTTGGGACTTGCTTTGTCAACGGTTTCAAAATGGGAGCAAGGGGTAACATCTCCATCTCGACTCGCCCGTGAAAAACTGGAAAAATTATTGAAGAAAGGAGGGATAAAAAAGAAGTGAGTGAGCCTTCATCCCAAAAGCCATGAGATCTGACCTCATGACTGGAAGGAACGGGATGATGCCCACTCAAAGGTAAATCTACCATTAAACTTTTGGTCGTTCAACTACGGAAGGAGGTTGAGCCATGAAAAAGAAAGAAACAGAATTTCTCACCGAGGAAGAGGCCCAAGCCATTCTCCGGGTTTCAGACCGCAGAACTCTTCAAGGCAAACGTGATTACGCCATTCTCCTTACCCTTTTCACCACAGGCTTACGAAAAGCCGAACTCTGTAACCTGAAGGTCGGGAATCCCAAGATTTACCGAAACCAGGCTGTTATCGACATTATTGCCAAGGGTCACAAATCCAGACGAACCCCATTGAAAAATGAAACCTTCCTTGCCATTCAGGGTTATCTGAAAGCCAATGGAAATGGGATTGATCCTAACCATGCTCTGTTCAACACCCTCGGTAGACATGGTCCCTACGAGGAAAAGGGGTTACTCCCAAGGCCGTTGGTTGTCTTATCAAATCGGCGGCAGAAAAGGCCATGATTCGAAAACGGATTCATCCTCATGTGATTCGCCACACGTTTGCCACCACCCTTCTGGATAATGGGAATGATCTCAAAACCGTCCAGGCGTTGATCGGCCATTCTCATATCCAGACCATGGAGACCTATCTCTACAGCACGGATGACCGGAAGATGGAAGCGATTCGGAGTGTGCAACTTGGTGTATAAATTTATCAGGACGGAGCCGCCGTGAAGACTCCTTCCCCCTAATTCTCATAGTTCAGACTCCGCTTGCAATGAATGTGTACAAGTGGTAAACGATGTATAGACAGACCCGCCTTTCCGGGAGGTACGATCATGGTTCAGTCAAGGATTGAGGGAGACACCCTCTCAATTGACTACAGCCGCTGCCCCCTTCCTAAAACGCATCGCCGACTTGTTGAGGCCCATGTGCTTTGGCATCAGAGCCTGGAACAGTACCATCAGCCAGAGTTGTTTCAAGCGAATCTGGGCGCCACGATTCAAGCTCTACGAAACATTACCTTCATATTGCAGAGTGAGAAGCATTCTTTCAGTCAATTTGATAATTGGTATAAGTATTGGCAAGAGCGTTTGAAGGCGGATCCGATTTTAAGATGGCTCAAGGAAGCACGAAATACTGTTGTCAAGCAGGGAGATCTGGAAACTTCCAGCATGGCTGTCGTTAAACTGGTTACTTGGAAGGATGATGTGCTATTGGAATTGAGCATTCCGCCAGATACTCCTCCATCATTAATTCTTCGCAACATTCCACTTTTTGAGCTTGTTAGTAATACCCATCTTTCCCCTGGAGATTTGGAACACGCCGCAATTGTAATCGAGCGACGGTGGAGTGTCACCCATTTAGGCGGCCGGGAGATTCTCGATGCGTTGGCGCAAGCCTATGGACTGCTAAGTGATCTTGTATTGGATGCACATATAGAACTGGGAGAAACGGGATGCGCCTCATCAAACGGAACCCATCCCCACTTCCGCTCCACTTACCATCCTAGTGGCACTCTCCCCTGTATGGTGGTCGATAGCGAATGTCGCTCGCGTAGTTTTAGTCTCCAGACGGGCCAAGAGGTAGAGATGATCTGGACCGACTCGCCTGAGGTGGATCCAACAATCGCCGCAAAGCGATATGGGCTGGGGCAGATGGATAAAATGTTGGGTTGGCAAATGGCTGATCCGCTGCTGTTTGCAGAGAAGCTGTTATTCACTGCGAAACGTATTCTGAGAAAAGACAAGGCGGCCGTTCGAATGGCCTTTATACGTGACGGCCGAGGTACATGGCATCAAGTTGCCCTCGAGGCTTCCAACCGGACCGAAAAGCATCTTTTGATGCGCATGGTTGCGCGGTATACCGAGAGTATTGGCGGCGATGCCATTATTGATATCAATGAAGTCTGGCTCCTACCACCGAACAATACTGCCGTCAAGGCACATTTTGAGGATGCCCGACATGTACCGGGTCGAGGGGAGGCGTTGAGCGTCTTGGTGGCAACTCGCGAAGGTCTTTTCAGAACCTATATTACGCCATTCACCCGAGGGCCTTTCGGTGGCATCAAACTGGGGGACACTGTTGAAGCCGAGGAGCATCCTTATTACCTCAAACCGGTAATCGATGTCTGGCGAGTACAGGGCACAACTTATTCTCCCGATGGTAAGCGGGTCAGACGACTGTGGCAACCGGATCCTCTCGATACATGCTTCTGTGGAGGGCCACGACGGTTCGCGGAATGCTGCAAACAGCAGCTCGACATGCCGGACTGGAACGGAACCATGAAACAGGAAATCAATGAAGCGACAATGGTTGGTGACCCTGCACGTTTCGAAGAACTTGCCAGAGCCAAACTGGCACAGTATGTCATTTGGGTAAAGCAACATACGAGTCCTACCAGGCATGTCGCTCCCGAACTCCACCACATGTTCGTTGAGGCTGACGTCCCAGCGTTGACTGCCCATGTAGGACGTCTGGGCGAAGCATTAAAGGCAAACAGACACTCAGATTCTTTTCTGCCACAACTTCGGCATATCGCCAAAGTAATAGGGGTTCCGGAACTAAGCATTCGCCTTACCGCGCTCGCTGCTCAGTGGTCGTTCGCGAACACTGACTATTCAACCGCTGTCAAGGAAATGGAGTCTCTGGGGGATCTCGAAAACCTTAAGGATCCTTTGGCGCTGATACTTGCTGTACGACTGCTCGATCTTCCGGCACACAAACAGACCCAGTTCCTTAAAATAGCATCGGGGGCCTTATGGGAGTACGAAAGGTGGCTTGCCGAGCTCGAATTGGCAGGCCATCTCGCCGATTGTGGTGAACGGGACGAAGCGCTACGAAGAGTTGACTCGGTCATAACGGAATTGGCGAAGAAAAGCGGTTATGAAGATGTGCGGGTTGACGCGGTGGTTCTGCGATGGCGTATCACAGAGGACGAACAAGATTTCTGTGCTGCCAAGAGTGAGCTGGAGAGGACCACTACCTCGGAGCATCCCCAACAACTCGCGATCATATTGATCGATCATGGAGACTACGACGAAGCTGAACGAATTCTTTCCGATGCATTGGCCGCTGGTGAACCAGCGGCACAGTCACTGATCGTTGATGCGCGCCTTCGTGCTAACCGGATTGACTCTGCGCGAGACTTACTGTTAATGATTGCGCCGGATAGTGTTACGCCAAACCTTCAGCTCCCCTATGCTGTTGCCTATGCCCTTGTAGCCCTGGCATCTGGGGATGACAACTTAAAGAAGGTTGCGGCAGCTAAACTCCGAAACCTACTGGCTCCAGGAACCCAGGTGGCGAAGATCGTGAATGACTTCCTGAAGGCGCTCGAAGGGCGCGAGAGTACCCAACGAAAGCCCGCCGTAACACCCTTTCGTGATTTCTTCCTCCGAAGGGGTTAAATCCAACTTATCGCCGGAAAATGCCAATACCCAGCAACCTCGGCTACGCTCCCCCCAGCCGAAATCTTCAACTGCGTCGTGGAACTGTATTGTTAGCCTTTGTAGGTGTTACATTCGGCTCCCATTCATGTCATAAAAGCAGCATATCCAGGAGCGCGTTTGGGTAACATTTGTGCATGTTTTATGACCCAGACAGCGGAACCTCTATCGGAAATTAAAGGGGTTTTTTGAGTCCAATCTCCATAGGATTTGTAACAGTTTAGTCCCTATCTTACCCGTAGGATTTGGGTAGTGCCTTTGGGGACAGGCATAATTAATTAACTATTAACATCACTGAGATCCAGCAGCGATGAGGATGGACATCGCAAAAGTCGAGGGGAGAGCCGAATCAGATAAAGATTTTGAAGCAAAACTCCGGAGGTTGAAAGGAGCGACCACGTTGGGTCAGAAGCGGAAAATAAGAAATTAGTCATGCTTGACACCAAATACGCGGCCTATGGCTAACAAACTCGTGAACCATGTAAATTCCTGCCCCGTTTACTGGGGCGGTAGGTGATAAGTGCCTTGTCCCCTCGTATAAAGAAATTGTGGCCCCAATCTCAGAAATAATCATATCGCAGGAAAAGTGATACCCGGGGTAGTTGATGGTTACCAGAGAGATGCCGAGAGACTCTTTTGCAGGTTCACCATGCTCCGAACAGGGACCTTTATACGTTGGTCCCCAAAAAAGCCAATTTCAAATCATCACACTTTGTTTGGTGACAAGACTTCTGTGACTTTTCGTCGAAACCTGTATGGAACCTTTCGAACACCCATTACCACGTCAAGCCGAGCATATCCAGTACTCATGGCTGGAATAACCTCTCCGTTGGGTCCAAAGCAATCTATGTTGTCCAACTGGACGCGGGAAATCTCTTCGGAAATAGAATCTGCTAAGCAGTTCCCCTTTACCAACAGTGATCCGCCTGGTAAAACTGTACCTTCTGGAAGTTGAATGCTCGTTATCCTGTAATTTAGTCTAAAGATGATGGCAAGAACATCTTTCTCCTCAGTCAAATAGGAATCTATCTCATGGGAGGTCATAAATTCTAAATGGAACGCTTTACTATTAGCATACTCGATTAAGGTACTATGCAATTCTTCATCAAGAGCGCTTGCAAGTTTATCCGGCTCTGGGAGGGATATCTTTTTCGATACCGACTTTAGAAAAGTGCTGATGTCTTTGTATGTTGTTATCTTCAGATGTTTTTCTTTGATCTCCCGAATCAGATCCTGGGCGAGGCCCTTTTCGGTGGCACCTTCCTGATAGAAGTCGCCGTCTTCAGTAATCAAATGAACCTCAAATGCCTCGGCGAGTCCAAGGGCAATTTCCCATAGGAGAGAATCACGGAATTGCTCCTTTCTTGTGTTTGGAGAGGATTCATTCAGAACACGTGCAAGAGCCGACTTCATACTCTCGAAAGAGAGAGCAACCGGGTACAATACGTCGGAAAGCTCATTTAGTCGCCCATTCGCACTCTTTTCGAATTCCTGGGGAGTGGGGAGGTTATGGTCAGGGCGGGAACCCGTAATGGTTTGAATTGTCACGAAAGCCTTCTCGATTTTTTGAACCGAATCTATCCCCGCCTTAACAATTCCCTTGACCGCCTCAGCCTTGGTTACCTCAGATAAAGCTATTTTTGCGCCTAACTTGCGGATGACGTACAACAATGCAGCCCCGAGAGAAGACCGGAGCATTCGTTCCCGAATCCAAATATTTGCATCAAGGACAAGAATGATCTGGCTTGAGGACATAATGAAATACTCCTTTACACAGAAGGATAACACCTCCATGCAATTTATACTAAGTCTGGACCCCTAAGGCAAGAACTTATTGATGCAGAATTAGATCTACTTAACGTTCACTTTCTAATCACAGAGACGGGATTTTTGAGGTATTCCACAAATTTTAGAAACCAGAATCATTTATGGCGTCCCTCAAAACCAAAGCTAGTGAGCCACTCTTGGGCCATGTTGGCCCTCCCGATGGAAAAGAGGACAGCGATTTCAAGAGAGTCAGCTAATGCATGGTCGATCACATAGCAACCGCGGGGTCTCCCAACAATCGTGTCCACGAGCAGGCAGACTCCTTATCCGTTCAATGATCTTTTATTACCTGAAAGCTGGGAGGACGTTGTCCAAAAAGTCGTTTGATTTCATCCTAGCCTCTCACCTTTTGGGTAATAATCATACACAAAAATGACCCAAATTGCGTCTCCAGGTTGATTCTGCTTTGTAGCGTATCAAACGTGGGGGACAGTGTACCTACGAAGGAAGAGAGATTGCCTTCGCTATGTCTTATTCATTTTCGATTGAACGAGATAATAATGTCACAGTTACTATGTACCTACTCAAACGGTCGACCGAAATAGGTGAGCGCCCAGATCGCAAGCAGGTAGGCACTGATAAGGGATTGCACACCAGAAACTGTCCTCACCCAACCGCTTGCCCTAAGTGTGAATTCTTTCGGCTGAACCCGTTGAATCCAATTGCCGACAGTGAGCTCCTGCCAGCCGATATTAAACGCGGAGAGCACGCTGAAATAGAACCCTAAAGCAGGCGCTTTGCGCCATTGGACCTGAATCTGTGTCGCCTCCTTAGTTCCAAGGTCGACTCGCAAACGATCATCTGCCCACTTGCGCCAGATTCCATCTTTGCCTGGTGTGCATAATGCGAACATATAGGGAATGGCAAAGATTGGAATCAATGCAAGAAGAATAAGGAGTGCGCGGCCAGGCGCCATGCCCCAGTGGCAGGTGAAATCAAAAAAAACATACTGGAACATAGCTTCAAAGAGGGATGCTACGCGAACTTTGTTGAAGTTTCTCCGCGTCGTTTCGCGCTGGATCGCATAGGTTACCTCTCGTTCCTGCTGGCGATAGCCAGCTTCTTTGAATGCCTTACGTAACCTAATGAGCGCCTGCGGACTGTTGTAGAAAACCATCTCTGAAAGGTTCTTGGCGCTTGCGATGTAATCGGGATCAGGCAGATCTTCTGGTTGGAAGATCGTCCCGCTCAAGTTGGCACCTTTTAGACTGGCCCCACTCAAGTTAGTATTAATAAGACTGGCCCCGCTCAAGTCGGCACCCCAAAGAATGGCCCCGCTCAAGTCGGTATCAAAAAGATTGACCCCACTCAAGTTGGCAGAAACAAGACCGGTTCTCCTCAAGTCGGCGTGTGTGAGGTCGGCGCCACTAAGAATAGCCCAAAATAGAGTCCTTCCGCTCAAGTTAGTCTCCATCAGATTGGCTCCGCACAAGTTTGCCCTACGGGGATCAGACCTTGCTTCTGAAGTTCTCAAATCACCCCTGAAGGTTTTGGACCACACGTTATGGTCGTTGAGAATCCTTTCAAGTTCTTTGGGCGTTAGCCTCTTGCCCTTGAATCTGCCCTCACACTGGTTCAGAGCCTTCTCCCGCATCCCTACAAAGGGTCTCGCATCCGCGGATACAAGGACCGTCCTAAGGAGAATCAGTGCCATGGTAGCGGCGATCATCCATCGATTCATGTGGGGTTTCATTGGTCTGTATCCTTTCTGTCACTTTGCCTGTGCCAAATGTAACTCTGCGCTTCACCTGGTCAGCACGGTCCTTTAGATTACTAAGTAGGAACATATTTTTCGTACAAATCGGTCACCCGAAAGTTTCAGGAAGGAGTCATTACTCCAGGATTCCCCCCTTTGAATGGAATTATGCCCGAAACTGAAGGCTCCTTATTGCCTCCACCTTCCGGTCATCCGTGCTATGGAGATACGTTTCTGTTGTGCGGACGTTCAACCCGGATTTGCACAATACCAAGTCAATGTATCGGCGCGACAAACGGAATTGAGTTTCCGGAGCAAGATCATAAAAAGATTGCGCACAGTGTCCTGAAACTTGCGTCGATCTGAAAGAGCGTTCCTTAGATAATTCCGCTGTTCTGGGTCGGTCGTTTTTTGAACAAGCATTTCAACGATGGAATCAAGTTCTTTGCCATAGTGTAGTCTCGCCAAGAGACTCTTGGCTTCGTCATCGTCGAATGAACGAACATCGTATCTGTGGGCAAAGGCGTTCCGGATCTTCGCGATCATCTTTAAGTCATCGCGTTGCTCCTTGTTGATCAGGCCGAGGCAATAAGCAAGCTGATACCGCGAACCGTTCGATCCAAGTGCCCTGTCGGGAGCGAGAAGACTATCCGCCTCATTTCTGTCGCCTATAAAGACTGCCCGGAATAGTTCCTCAAGCAAGGAGTCCAGATATGCGGCGCCGACAACAGCAAGGACTCGGTCGGGGGCATTGTGGAATTCTTCATTCATCGCCCCGATGATTTCAGCCCCGACATCCAGGGCTGGCCGACTCGTAGGAATTTTTTCATTTTTCTTGGCCATGTCTACCCCCTCAACGATGAATATTTGTGAGTAAATTTGAAGGAAGGAGTACTTACAATAACACTCCGGAGTTATACCCCGAATTGTAGGCTCCTAATCGCCTCCACCTTTCGGTCGTCCGTGTTATGGAGATATCTTTCCGTAGTCCGGATATGAGAATGCCCCATCAGAGCCTGAACTCTTCCAAGGTCATTTCCGTCATCGAGGCCCAGCGATTATCGTAGCCAAGGGATGGTTCGATTTGGCAGATGTTACGCCATTCCAATTCATGGTTCTTCATCAATCCTTCTGATTTCGGGTTTCGCCTCCGAAGAAAAAGAAATTATCGGTTTTCCCTCAGCGACCATTTCGTCAAGAGACCTTGTTTCTTTTGGTAACTGGAGCTCCTCCATCTTCTCGATTTGTGTCAAGGCATCGCGTAGATAATGCGAAGGGACAACATAACTGATATTCGTTGGTACTGTATAAATGTCCTTCTGTTTTACGGTCTGCCGAAAATCGTTCAGACCAGCGTATAGGATACCAATAACTTTCCCCGAATCAGGCAAAAAAACTGGCGATCCGCTGGCACCGGCCTGCGTCATAACGTTAATCGCATATGTATGGGGTGCAGAACAGGTAAATGGTAATACACAACTTACTATTCCCTTCTGTAAGGTTGGCGAGATTTGATGTAGATAGCCAGGGGCCGTTAGGGCATCAGTTCCCATCGGAAACCCGGCAGTGCAGACTTCCATTCCTTCGATAATTTGGGTTTTGTCATCAATAGTAAGAAGCGGTAAGCCTTTAGCCCTGACTTGAACAAACGAAATATCGGGACCTTCTTTTGGGCCATAATAGACTTCACCACTCTTGAAAAGAGAAATTCCAAAGAATCCCAAAATTTCCAAGGGTATTCTTAACACGCCTGCCGATGTTATTTTGAAGAGATATGCCAAGACCGGCCATTCATCTTTTGGGGCTTTTGGGGGGTTAAAGGCTTTTGAAAACGCCTTGGTAACATGGCTATTTGTTGCGATTAAACCATCCTCTCTGACAATGAACCCTGTACCAATGATGAAAGGAAATGGAGGGAGAGGTTTTTCTTTGTCCCAAATCGGTTCATATTTCTGGATAAAGCCCACTATACTGTTTTTAACTCTTTGATATTCGGATAAATCCATCTACTTTTTCCCCAATGGATTAATAATAGTTAATATACACCTCCTATTAGACTTTGTGAAGGAGAAAGGAGAAGGTGTTGATAAAGAATGATTAATGCTCGAACCTATGTCGCTTGTTAGACCCCCTGACTCTCCTTCATTCTCCAAACTGAAGACCACGAATCGCTTCCACCTTCCTGTCATCATTGGAATGAAGATATCTCTCTGTGGTGCGGATATGAGAATGGCCCATTAAAGCCTGAACCGTCCTGAGATCATTCCCTTCGTCAAGGAGGGTCGTGGCAAATGTAGAAATAAGGATAATGGCGGATGGTATCCCATTTCGATTGGATTGTATTCTTCTTAGAACAGGGTGTCAATGAGAATTAAGGGAGAATTGGAGGGAGGAGTTGCCTCTAAATTCCGGCACTAAACATTGAGGCTCTAAACGGGAGAGAGTATGAGGATCACCTGCGGTTTTAGGATAAGAAAGGGATTGATTTTTTGGATAGACACCTAAATTACGTCTTGGGCCTTATTAGGTCGTTCCACATACTTTTGGGATTTCGGGTGGCACGAGTTCCTTCGGACGACCTGGAGTCCGTAATTCATTTGTAAGGGCATCCTCGGCTGCTTTGATTTGTTGAAGGTGCTCCTGAATGTCGACTTCTGGGATGATTGTTACAGTTGGCTTTCCTTCTTTCATGGAAAGTGTGGCTAATTGAATTGGTCCACCAACCCCTCCAGGATTGGTGAGCACGGCATGTTTAATCGTCCACACGGCTGCCAGTCTCCCTTCCCCCAATGTTGGCACATTCTTTTCCCATACCAACAACCTTTTCAAAAAAGCAAGGAAGGGGTCAGCGATACCCTGACCACTTCCCATCGCAACGAATGGAAGTTCTTGGGTTGCTCTCTCTGGTGCACCATTGTAGTCGAAACTAAAAAGATAGAGTGCCTGCTTCACAGGCATCGCAACGAGAGATTTACATAGAGATGATAAAGCCTCACCGACCAACTGACGGGTCAGGATGGCAGTTTCAAGATAGGGTTTGAGGAGTTCTGAAATTTTCTTCCCGATTCGGTCCATCACTTCTTCTGGGGATTTTGTGCCACCGAGTTCTCTATTATCCCAGCTTATCTTTATTTGATTGGCGATAACCTGAGCGATTCCAACCGCTCCTGTGTTGCTATATAGTATTGAATTAGAAAGGTTGTAAATCTTGGAAATTTTCTGCTGACCTATCGTGGGTAAGCCAGAAGCGGCAAAAGTGGCTGCGCTGTCGGATGCCATTACAACACCATCTCGACAGAGGATTCCAACAATTAGAGTCAACGGTTACTCCTGGAAAATACTATTTTCCTTCATTTCGGGATAGGCCAGGTAGATAGCTGATACCAAATCATTGAAAGATAGGGAACTGGTCCACTCCACAACCCTTTCTAAAAAATCCTTCGTTTCATGAGAAAGAGTTTTCACGAGTTCATTTGTAGCAGTTATCCCCTCTTCTGTTGCAGAGTATAGGCGGTAGGAAATAGGAAGACAATCTATATGGACAAGCCCCTCCAAGCATAAGGTTTCAGCATCTGAGTATATCTTACTGCAAAATGGCCCGTAGTCATAGGCTTCAAAATGGTAAAATGTCTCTACCTGAAGCTGAAGAAGGGATAAATTGCGTCCAAGAAGGAAAAGCGACTTCTGAAGCTGGACTGGTTGTAATGGTTTACCTTTACGTTCAGCAATTACCAACAACGTCCAATCTTTCGGATTCATTGTCTCACCTCCTCGGTATTTTCGTTCAAATTCTATACCCAATGGGTTTAAAAAGTAAAGTAATGATTTAACTTACAACCTTTTGAATCGTCAGTCAATTGTTTTATTGTTCTATTTTAGGTGCTCTCGAAATGATTCTCCAACTTTTATAAATTTTACCATAATAAGGGAGAAAGTTTCAATGAAATGCTGTTGTGAAAATTGATGTGACTCCAGAGTGAAAATGTGTGATTTTCTGTGATATGGAGTGATATTTTAAATTAAATGGTTTTCATTTCCAGTGACAGTCCAGTGACGGTATTTTTAAGGGTTAAATACTTGTAAGTTACTGATATTATTAAAAATAAATGGTGGAGGCGGCGGGAATCGAACCCGCGTCCGGAAACCTTCCGACAGAGCATCTACATACATAGCCTGTGTTTTAAATTCGCCTTGCGGGCCTCCTACAGGCAGGATTCCCGAAAGACTATCCTATGAGGTTTCGCCCCTTTCCTATAGGCATCAGAGAGGAGCTATCCTGTTTTTCTGACATCCTGATCCTGCCCTACAGGCAAGGACAGGGAGGACGCCTAGCTGCGGTTAGGCAGCCAGGGCATAATCGTAGTTGTTTGCGATTATGTTTATTCCCATTTGTTTAACGAGCCAATGGGACCTCGGTATGCAGCCCTGACGTCAACGATCCCCGTCGAACCCTTTTCGCCCCCTTTCCATCTCTCTTTCCATCGTCTTTCGTTTAAGAGTCTCCCGTTTATCGAAGAGCTTCTTTCCCTTTGCCAAACCGAGCTCCACCTTCACCTTCCCATTGGAAAAGTAGAGACGAAGCGGAATGAGGGTAAACCCTCTCTCTTGCACCTTTCCGATGAGTCGCTGAATCTCCCTTTTGTGGAGGAGAAGTTTCCGTGTCCTTAATGGATCATGATTCAACCGGTTTGCCTGGGGATAAGGACTGATATGAGCATCGACGAGAAAAATCTCTCCTCTTTTGATGTCTCCATAACTATCTCCCAGGTTGACCTTTCCTTCCCGTAAGGACTTGACCTCTGAGCCCAAAAGGGAAATCCCGGCTTCATAGGTATCTTCAATAGAATAATTAAATCGAGCTTTCTTGTTTTGACAAATCAATTTTTCGCCCATTTCATTTTTTGATGGTCTCGTAAAAAGTCGTCTCACCGGTGAAAACCGGTGTCCAGTTTTTTCATAACTATTTGACATCACTGGATTCCGGCTTTCGCCGGAATGACGATCAGTAGCCTTTTTCGACTTTTTACGATTCCATCATCTTTTATTTTACACGAAAAGGCAATTCAAATCAAAGGATTTGTTCACCCCCACCCGCACCCTCCCCCATCGAAGGCTGGTCTTAGCACACACTTGAGACAGGGGGGGCGATAATAGGTTTTTACAATGCCCTGTAACGCGATTATAAAAATTTGGTTACTTTTCAACTGGTTACCCTCCCCTCCCTCGACGGGAGGGGATTGAGGGGAGGGTGAAAAAAGTCCTTTTTGTCCACCCCCACCCTCACCCTCCCCCATC
>Ga0315278_10004108_pt1 | contig 13105 bp, 16 predicted proteins | sample YL17G06_0_MG_FD_203880 | JGI IMG/M metagenome (GOLD analysis project Ga0315278, IMG submission 203880) | Sediment microbial communities from Yellowstone Lake, YNP, Wyoming, USA - YL17G06_0 | ecosystem: Environmental > Aquatic > Freshwater > Lake > Sediment | place: USA: Wyoming | collected...
GACCAGGTGTCTCGCATGTTCCATCCACCAACGTGACCAGACTTCTCAACTTGGGTCAAAGGGATACCCATTTTGTGCTAAACCCGATCCGAAACGACCATAATCAACAGACACAATGGAATAGACGTAACGCTCCTAAATCATTGCCACACAAAGATAAAGCGGGAAACCAGATGCAAAACAGGGACTTAATAGATTATAGTTAATCAGCCTCATAACCCAAAGGTCGCAAGTTCAAATCTTGCCCCCGCAACCAGAATTATTTAACTTTTCTTCCCCGATCAGGCGCACGAGCCCGGCGTAGTCTCCGGTCAGTTCGGCTTCCAGCCCCCCATCGGCTGTCGGATGGAGGGTAATGGGTTGGCCGCCGAGCAGGAGTTGGAGACCACGTCGAGCCTCAGCGATTCTGTCCTCTTGCAGCTTCGCCAAGTTCTCGATGGCGGCTTGGAATTGTTCCTCTAGCCGGGGCAGGAGCACCTCGACCGCGGGCAGGGCCGGCCGCGTGGGCTGCCGCGCCAACAGGCGAGCCTTCTCCGCTTCTAGCAGTTCCAGCTCGCTCTTCGTGGTCGCGGTCCAGATACCGACTTTGATCGCCCTCACCACGCTATTGATTTCCGCTTCCACCCGTCGAAGGTCCGCCTGGGTGTGGGTTTCTTTTCGGCGTTCGGCCAGCACCCGGCGGACTTCCTGTCGGAAGAAGGCGAAGCCTTTCTCAGTGAACAAGTCTTCCCGAATCCCGCGCAGGAGGGTATTCTCCAAGACTCGCCTGGCCACGCGACGATGGTTCTGACAGACGGCCTCGCCTCGATTCAGGAACGAGGCGCAGGCATAGCGGTACCGGTCCGCCACGATATAGTTGGCTCCACATTGGGCACACTTGAGTAGCCCGGAGAGTAGGTAGCGACCCGGGCGCCCCGCCGCCTGTCGGCAGGCCGCTCGAAGGGCCGCGTTGGCGCGACCTGTCATCCGCCCCTGCACCTGCTCCCAGAGGGGCTGCGGGACAATCCGCAACTCCGGCAACTCGACCTCGATCCACTCCTGCCCCGCCGCAGGCGTCGGATGCGCCGCTTCGTCTCGGGATGGCGCTCCCACCGAAACCGATTCCAGACCAACCACCCGGCGTAGCGCGGGTTGCACAAGATTCCCGTCCCGTCACTGGGGTCTCCGTGGATGGTGCTGGCACACCACGTTCCCCCGCGTGGCGAGGGTACGCCGAGCCGGTTCAACTCGGCGGCGATGTCCTGAGGGGAGGAGCCCGCGGCATACCGGTCAAAGATCCAGCGGACCCAGTTCGCCGGTTCCGCGTCCGGTTCCCACCGGACCGCCGTAATGACGGGACGGCCATACTCGTCCTGCTTGCTCGGATCCTCGATCGGCACCCGCCGATACCCGTAGGCTCGGCCTCCACAACTGTAGCCTTTCAAGGCCTGCCCCATGAGTCCTCGATGCGTCTTCTCCCGCAGGTCATCCAGGTAGAGCTCATTGATGATGCCGCGAACGGAGGCCTGCAACTTATGCCCTTTCGCGGCAGAGTCGTATCCATCACTGAACCCGATCAGCCGAATTCCCCAGAATTCTAGCCGGCGGCGGAGCTGAATGCTCTCCGCTTCATCCCGCGTCAGCCGGGACAGATCGTCCACGAGGAGGACGTCGAAGCGGCGTGCCTGGGCCTCCTGCAGCAGCCGCTGGTAGCCGGGACGGTCGGCCCGACTGCCGCTGATGGCTTTGTCCTCATAGCGGTGAGAGACGGTCCAGCCCTGGCTCTGGGCGGATTGTTCACAGGTGCGAAATTGGTCCGCAATCGAGGCTTCCCGTTGGTGCTCAGACGAATAGCGGGCATACAAGGCGACGTGCATCGGGAACCTCCCTGGGGAGACCAATTTGACTGGGCTGCGATGCTATGTTAACACATCTGAACAATGAAACAACAGCCCACCATCTTGTACGACCATGAATCGGGGTCACGGCTCTATACCGTGAAAGCGGCAGCGGCCTACCTGGGGTATCACCGGCACTCCGTGTACCGCCTCCTCCTACAAGGCGACCTGCGGCCCCATCGCCAGGCGGGCAAGACCTACCTCTTTCTGAAGGAGGATCTGGATCGGTACCGACACAGCAATGCGTGGGCCGCTCGGAAGGCGGCTCTTCAGCCGCTCCCCACTCCCCCGCCACGGCCCCCAGACCTGACGGCCCGCGTTTGGGTCAACTTCGGGTTCGACCTGCTGTCCAAGGAGGTCGATGTGATTCGCCCCTTCACTTGGGAGCAGATCCCGCTGATTCACGCCCGGGTCCAGGACGTCTATGGGTCGAGGCCCAGCAAGATCGAAATCAGTGGCCCGGATGGAGGAAGCTGGAGTGTGACCTATGAGCCACCGACCTGGTTGAGTTCCGTGATGGGCACCCTCAAGCGGAGGAGCGGGTAGCGTGAGCCGCATAGGCCGATTGGCGCTTGCCCTCGTCATCTTCATGACCGCGTTTCTGGTGCTCGACGTGCTCTACCGTCTCCTGTTCGGGATGCCGCCGACCGTGTGGATCACCATCGGATTGAATGTCGCAAGCGTCTTTGCCGTCTTCTTCTTCGCCTCGCGCTTCAACACGTGGCGCGCCAGGTCGTTGATTGCCCGACGGAGACCGCAGGAGTGAGAGCGGGTGTTGCGACCATGGTTGGAAACATAGCTGTTAAAAACGAAGAGGGCGAGAGCGGCATTTAGTAAGTCTGCGGTGACTGATCAGGAGCAGGAAGTTCAAACAGAAAACAAATGCTCACCAGGTGCATGTTGCGACGGGCACTTACCGGAATAGAACGGGCCCAACGCACTTCCCCCAGCTTGTTAATCTGCCCTTTCCTTACCTCTGATGGCACTTGGATCTCAACCACCTGCCGATTGTCCACTTCTGCAGGAAGCAGGAGCAGCATGCCCCCAACACTCCTATTGATCGAGTACCCGTACCCCCCCTGTCAACTTCACAATGCTGCGATCCACAGACTTCGTCAGTTCGTAGGGGTATGCTCGCATGGAGAGTACACGTTCGCTATCTCTTCGCTCCTGTTGAGTCGGCATATCTATTTTCAGGATTCGTTGTAGGCGCTTACACTAGACCTAATATCGGCGGATTCTGCTCCAAAATCGCGGACATTCGCAAGCATTATTTCGTATCAGTGCTGTCCCAACGTTGAAGAAAATAGCAATTTGTATCTCGTAAGTGACTGATTCGACTACCGTACGCATTTCGGTGCGTGATTGAAGTCGGCACCAGGTTGAGAAGCTGCGAACAACAAGCCAATTAACGTGTTCCGTCCATCGATGACACAAACGTTGGGACACTACTGATAGATACAGACAACTACAGATCGAGTTTCTGAATCACTTTAAGTGACCCAATCCAGCGGAACAACACGGACAATATGCCAGGACCATGGGGTGCCCCAGAGCGTGCTGTCACCCCACTCGACTTATGCCAACGGGCTTGCACTTCACGGCGGTGAGTGACACAGATCCCGTGAGTCTCTCGATCATCGTCCAATGGAGCTTTCTCTCTAACAATCTCCGTTTCCCCTTCCTTCCGACACCAGGAACAGGAAATTTTCATCGCTCATCCTTTCGAGACCATGAAGAACGTGCCTGCTACTATCTAGTGAAGTGATGCACTCTTGTCCAAAACAGGTTTTGCGAATTCCGTCTTGGACAGCATCTCAGTGAAGCCTATCTCATCTTGAAGGGGACGGTCCGGTCAACTCTACGGTGTCCGAGAGAAGCCTTCAATATTTTGCTTCCGTCTGGAGGGATCGAGCTGATCTGAAGTAATCTGATTTTTAACGAATCGTCCCGCAATATTGTTCGAGCTGTTGGGCAAAGACGAGAAATTGGTCTCCTCCTTGCTGACGATATTCCTCTTTCCGCACACGCTCCTGACGTTCCTTTCGGACCCGTTCGCAGGCCTGTTGTTCTGCCCGGTGGATTTGCGGTTGCAACCGAGCCTGCTCTTCCAGGGAGCGACTGGCCATACTTTCTTGCATCTGTTTCAAGAAGAGATAGTGATCGTAGAGTTTTGGCTCCTCCGTCTGAGTCGGCGACGGTTCAGTCTCCGCTGAGTACACGGCAACAGGACACAGCAAGAACATCAGCAGGATATACTTTTTCATCGTGCACCTCTTCATGTGAGTCGTATGCCATGTTGAGCTGGGATCGTGTCGATGAGGTTGAAGTTTATCCGCACGGAAGCAATCGCTTCGCCACGCTGCTCAATCGACCCTTCGCCGATCGGTCCCAACCAATTATCGGCCCTCTCCAGATAGGACACTTTATAGGGGTCGATGCCCATGATCCGGCAGCAGGTCGCATCGACCGCGGCTAGATTCCGACCCATCACCAAGACACCGACTTGTTTCGGATCGCCCATGATCGGTCCATCGCCCTGCATCCCGACAATGCCATCGACAATGGCAAAGTGCGGTTTCAATGTCGCATTGATGTCCAAAATCGAATTCTCGATCCCAGCATGATGCAGCACGTTCTTTGGCCAGCCGTAGTAAATGCCGGGCATCACCCCGAACAGATTCTTCATCGAGAGTGTGGCTCCGGTCCAATGGTGCGTCTTCATCTTCGCGACGGACACGATCCAATCGACTTCCTGAAAGAGGCCAGGAAACGTCAGCGTCCTCATGGAAGACTGGCGACCGGCATTCGGCAGCTCATACCCCGTCATGTAATTAAGGTCGTGAAACCTGATGCGATCTTCCGTCAGCACGTCCGCTAAGCCGGACTCTTCATAAACCGCCAGCGTGTCACGGCGATGGCCGGGCCCCTCAGCCACCATCACGGTCGACGCTCCCATCCGAAGAAAGGCCTCGACCGCCCCGCGCAGAACGAGTGGGTGGGTGTTGATGTGCGGCGCTCCTGAAGCGGTTTCGACCAGGTTCGGCTTTAGTAAGATCCGCTTGCCCTTCAATTCCTCGGGAGAGACACCCAACTCCTGAATTCCCCTCGTAATCGCATCGGCAATATCAAGCTGGTAGTGGGCAACTTTGGTCACGAACGATTGGGCCTGTTGTGGCATCCGAAAGTACCGCTTCGGAACCAGGAGCAATCCCGATCCCATCAGAAGACCAGCCGCCCCTGCGAGGAGCAGACCGCGGCGCGTGAGACCTCCAGGCGATGTGGGTTCCACGTGATCTGACACGGCACTCCTTACTGAGTGAGGACGGCGGGCGCCTGATTGCGACTCGAATGCAAGAACAGAGAGGTCTTCGTGTCCGTCTCTCCTGCTAATGCGCCCAAGAATAGCAGGCAGAGCGCCGACGTATCGTATTCACCGTAACGAGATTGATTCGCCAAGCACCGTTCAACCAGCGCCGCGCCGTTCGACGGCCACAAGCCCCACGCGGCGAGACCCAGCAGGCTCCACCCAAGCGAGATCGGCGTGCGTAACCGATCGACCTCGCCTTGAAGATAATCGAGACTCCGAGAAACCTTCTCCTGACCAACCACTCCATTTAATCCGGTTAATGCGGCGCCCGTACCTTCCGGATTGGGATGGAGCTCCTTCCCGAACGCCAGCGTGTTCCCTGCATTCCATCCCCCATGGGGCAACTGACGGTCGAGAATCATCCGGATGGCTTCGCGGACACGATCATGCTGTTCATGTCCCCTCGCCTTCAGCGCGATCACACCCAACGCGGTGGGCTCGATCCAGGAGTGCGTGCCACCAATCCAAGGCCATCCCTTGATGAGCGGATCATGCGAGGCCACCTCATCGGATCCACGGGGACGATGAACACCGGTCGTTTCGAGTAGAAAGCGGATGGCCCGGCCCTGAGCGGCTTGGCTCGGAGGGGAGTTCTGCCATGCGAGTATGGCTAATGCTGTAGGCCAATACGATTCAGAATGTTCTTGATGTATCCACACGCGACCGTCTTCGCCCTGTTCACGAATGAGGCGCGCACAGTGCTTCTCAAGGATAGCCTGCTCCCCTCCGGCCGCCCTGAAGGCAAGAATACCCCATACAGTCGCATCGACTCGAAATTGGCCTCGCGGATGGTCTGCAATGCCTCCATCAGGCAAAAATCGCCGTGAAAGTTCGCCTTGGACGGTCTGAGTAAAAGACGAGCGCAAGAAAGTTGTCCTGAATTAGTGGCCACCCAGTGCAGGGAACAAGACCCGTATCATTTGGATGGCGGCCGGCCCAAGGAGCACAATAAACATGCTCGGGAAGATAAAGAAAATAAGGGGGAACAATAACTTGACGGGCAACTTTGCGGCCAACTCCTCCGCTTTCAATCGACGAGTGCTGCGCATGGAATCGGCATGCACCCGAAGAGCTTGACCGATACTGGTCCCGAACCGATCCGTCTGTACGAGGAGCGCGACCAGATTTCTGACCTCTTCCAGATCCGTGCGATGCGCAAGATTCCTGAGGGCTTCCTGGCGAGACACACCGGTTCTCAATTCCAATGACAAGAGGTTCAATTCATCACTCAATTTTGGGTGAGCCCGCTTGACCTCTTCACCGACTCGACCGATAGCCTGATCCAATCCCAGCCCTGCTTCCACACAGACCACCATCAAATCCAACGCATCCGGAATGGACCGCTGAAGCGCATCCTTGCGAGAACCAATGGCCCTTTGTAACCAGAGCGCTGGAGCATAATAGCCACAAGCTGCGGCCAGGACATAATAAAATATGAGTTTCGAAACACTCGGGAAGCCCAGCAAATTTGCGGGAATCATGGCCAATGAGCACACGATGACGATGGCCGACAGGAGCTTGGCGCCGTTGTAGAACACTAGGGCTTTCCCGTATCGATAGCCCGCGTTGATCAATTTGCGGCGAGTCGCACGAACCTCCTCGACATTCGACGGCTGGTTCAACCGGGCAAACCATTCCAGCAAGGCATGCAACTGTGCTTTAAGCAGATCGGCCATTCCTGCAGGAGCTGCTTCGGATTCGAAGGCTGCACTGGCGCCGTCGGCCCGTCGTCGCCAGGTCTGCAAGGCTTCTCTGGAATTGAAGTACAGGAAAACAGCCGAACTCGCCAGCATGACTCCAAGAAATGTGACCAGCCCGACGATTAGAGGGACATCCATGCGTAGCTCCTTAGACCTTGATAGCAACCATGCGATTCAAGATGATCGCTCCTGTCACCATGAGAAAACTCCCGACCATGACGAGATTCTGACCGATAGGATCCGTGAACAAGAGCCCCATATATTCGGGGTTCATCTCGTAAAGGAGGAACCCGACAACTATAGGGAGGCCAAGAAGAATAATCCCAGAGAACCGCCCTTCCGCCGACAAAGCTCTCACTTTCAGTAGCAATTCGAATCGCTTGCGGATCATTCCTGCGAGTGAATCGATAATCTCGGCCAAATTGCCGCCGGTTTCCCGCTGCACTAACACAGAGGTGACAAAGAACCGCAAATCCATGCAACCCAGTCGATCAGTCATATTTTGGAGCGCCTGCGGGAGAGCCACGCCCATGGACATCTCGTCGAAGACACGCTTGAACTCGATGCCGATGGGATCGGCGGCTTCTTCTCCCACCAGCTTCAATCCTACCGATAAGGCATGGCCGGCGCGGATTGCCCGCGACACCAGCTCAAGCGCCTCCGGCAACTGACGCTCAAACTTCGCCATCCGTTGGCTCTTCAGCCAATAGAGATACCCGGCAGGAAGGGCGCCGAGTACGGCGGCAAGGAGAAGGGCGAGCAGCAGGGGTTGACGCATCGAAAGGGCGATCAGCAGCGCGCCCAGCACCAAGAGCGGCGTAGCCAGCACAAAGATGCCCAACGGCACCCGACAATCCGCCTGTCGGTGGAGCAGGCGGAGGGGCTGAAATCGACGCATCTTGATCAAGAGATCGTGCAGCCAAGGGATGTCGCTGAGCGACTCCTTTCGAACGATGTTCAATTGTGCTGCCCCCTCGGGAGCCGACCACTTTTGGATCCGTTCGACCGCGTGATCCGTCCCCCGGGGACTCATCATGCGGTGCAACAGGACACACCCCTGCAAAAATAACAGAATCGTAGCGAAAATCCCTAGTGCGATCAGAGCGGTCAGCATTCGTACACCTTGTGTGGATCGAACAGCTCGGGCGGAAGAGCCACGCCCTTCGCAGCCAGTCGCTCGGCAAACTTCGGCCGCACGCCGGTCGCCTTGAAGCGTCCTTTGACTTTCCGATTCTCATCCAGACCGGTCTGTTGGAACGTAAACAGTTCCTGAAGCGTGATCAGGTCGCCCTCCATGCCAACGACCTCTTGCAGACTGATCAACTTCCTCGTCCCGTCCGACATGCGCGCAATTTGAATAATGACATCCAGCGCCGACGAGACATAGTGGCGCATCGCCTTCGCCGCCAAATTGAACCCGGCCATCGACACCAAGGTCTCAATCCTGGTCAGAGCATCTCGACAGGAATTGGCATGGACGGTCGTCAACGACCCGTCGTGACCGGTGTTCATAGCTTGGAGCATGTCCAAGCTCTCCGCTCCGCGCACCTCACCCAGGATGATCCGATCCGGACGCATACGGAGGGCATTCTTCACCAACTCACGCTGCGCGACTTCTCCTTTTCCCTCGATATTGGCCGGCCTCGTTTCGAGACGCACCACGTGCTCCTGGCGCAATTGAAGTTCCGCGGCGTCTTCGATCGTCACAATCCGTTCATTATTCGGGATAAACCCGGACAGCACATTTAACAGGGTGGTCTTCCCCGACCCTGTCCCTCCTGAGATCAGCACGTTCAATCTGGCCTGCACGATCGCCTTCAATAACTCGCCGATTTCCGGCGTCATCGATTGCTTCTCGACCAAGTCACAGAGCTGCAACGGATCCTTGCTGAACTTTCTGATCGAGAGAGACGGCCCATCGATCGCAAGCGGCGGGATGATGGCATTGACGCGGGACCCGTCCGCAAGCCGGGCATCCACCATCGGCGACGACTCATCGATGCGGCGTCCGATGCGCGAGACGATCCTCTCGATGATCTTCTTCAAATGCGCATTGTCCTTGAATCGGACGGACGTCAGTTCGAGACGGCCATCGCGCTCGACGAAGACCTGCTTGTACCCGTTCACGAGGATATCGTTGATGGTCTGATCCGCCAGCAACGGCTCCAACGGCCCCAACCCCAGCGTTTCGTGGAGAATGTCCTGCGTGAGTTGTGTCCGTTCCCGTTGATTGAGCGGGACCGATTCCTGCTGCAAGAGCTGTTCGATCAGCTTGGTCAACTGAGCAGTCACGGCCTCCTGCGACATCGAATTGATCGCAGTGAGATCGAGCATCTCGATCACGCGCTGGTGGAGACGGTCCTTCAACTCCTGGTAGTGGGATGCGACCTCGGCCCCGTTTGCCTGTTTCATTGTGAGCATAGCTCCTGCCTGTCCTCCTTCTCTCCCTGGCTGCCTAGCAGGCTGTTGAAAAAGCCCGCCAGCGTCCATGGACCGTGCGTGTGAAGCGCGAGAGATGCGAGAAAGGCGCGACGTGGACGGATTGGGTTCCCACCTCGTTTGGTCCGTCTCGCTCGTCCCGTCTGTCTTGCTGCTAGACGACTGACGGCTTCCCTTTCGTCTCAAGCCTGAAGCTCGGGAGATATCGGCCCAAGAACGAGGCTTTCTTGCTCTGCTCTTTTCCGGGAATTATGCCATTGACGGCAGTCTTCTCGCCGATGAGCTGATCGGTCCCCTGCAAGTACCATTGTCCGAGCGTCGTCTTCGACGCCATGATCGTGAGCGGCTTCCCATGGTCGAGGGCCTCGCTGGCCGTCCCATAGTCGTTCGGAATCAGTCCCGCCATGCGCAGGCCAATCATGTCTTCGGTCTCGCTCAACAAGTCCTTCTGATCGTTCACGTACCGATTGACGACCACCAGCACCTTGCCCGCCGGATAATGCGCGGCCCCCAAGGCCTCCAGCAACCGCTTGGTGCGACGGATGGTCGGTAACGAGAGCGTCGTAACGACAATGATCTGATCGGAGCAATCCAGTGCTTCCTTGACCGCCGGCTCCAACATGTGTCCGCAATCCACAAACACATGCCGGTGCATCGATCGGAGGAGACCGATCACGCGCATCGTGCTGCCTGTCGTGGGCGCGACCTCGTCGAATCCTTCATAGCCCGACGCGAGAAGCTGCAGTCCGGACGAATGTTGCGCCAAGCTGCCCCGGACGATCGTCTCATCCAGCCGCGAGATGTCCTTCGAGAGATGCTTCAGCCCTTGAGACGCATGGAGGTCCAAGAATAATCCGAGATCTCCGCCGTGCATGTCGAGATCCACCAACGCCACCGACTCCCGCGGCCCGGCTTGTTGCACGGAAGTCGCGAGATTCGTGGCCACCGTGCTCGTGCCCACCCCGCCTCTCGCCCCAATGACGCTGACGACTCTGCCCGACTGCATTGCCGCGCCGGACACTCGCCCGTTGAATCGCTCCTCGAACCGTGCAAGGGCCGGTTCCACTTCTTGGCGCGTCAGGGGCTGAGGCAGAAATTCCTTCACCCCGAGCCGGAACGCGTCCAAGAGTATTTGCGGGTCCGTCCGCGAGGCCGTGAGAAACACCTCAAGGTCCGGCGATGCGCTCAGCAGTTCACGGATGTGGCCGAACGTCTGTTGCGGGCGCACTTCGTCCAATTCGAGCAACAACATATCCACCGCGCCGGTCCCCTGCCCTTTGGTCACCAGATAGTCCCGCCGCCGCGAAAAGATCTCTTCAAACATCTGACGAGCCGCTTCATTTCGACAGTCAATCGACACTGCAATCAAACGAGACATGTAACCAATTCTCCCCGGTTATACGAGTTATTCGACGAGACCAGGTAAGGTGTTGAACACCCCATACGCAGGCCCGCCACCCGCCCCTCCCCATTGGAACAGGGGACACGAGACATTCCCCACGATCGTCGGGTTTGGCTTACCGACGATATTGGTGATCCGAATGTTGGCATACCCGGCGATCGGAATCGCACCGCTCGGATTGCAGGCGCTGCCTTGATAGACCGCCACCATGGCGTCCCAGTGTCCCGTCCCGGCACTCTTGAGTTGGAAGAGAGACACCATTGCGTCCCAGACGGGTGTGCTCAAGGTCCCGTTCGTGAAGTTCAACTGTGAGGTGCCGGCGGTTGTGCCGGGCGTCGTATAGGTCCCTGCGATCATGCCATTGAGGATAGCCAGCATCTGCGCATTGTTGGATGGGATCTGATCAAACGTGGTAAACCCGGCACAGGATTGGGGATTCCCATTGCTGGGATAAACCTGAATCGAATCGCCGCAGCCATACTGGCTGAAGAAAAGTTGCGAGATGCCGATGGGCAAATCCAACGCTGCCGGAGGGGTGGAGCTGAGCGCGGTGAGCTCCGCCGTCGCAGCCGCACTGGCATTCACGCTTGTGATGCCGACCGCGCTCGCCAGAAACGTGCTGATCGGACCATTCGCCGTGCCATCTCGCCTGGTCATGACCCTGACGGACCTTGGTTGGTTGACCGTCGGGGTCAACGTTCTGGTCGCCGAATTCCACAGACCGATCTGAACATCACCGGCATTCACCGTAATGTTCACACCCGCAGCTTTATTCAGGACCGCGGTACTCTGCACCGCAGTCTTAATCGTCGCCGCATCACCACCGGAAAGCTGGTAGAGACCCATGGCATCCGGCGTCATGCCTTCATACAGACGACCCAGCGCCCTTGCCCCAGCCAGTGCGCCGGCATCCGCCGCATTCTGCAATTCGTTCCTCGCCACGAGCGCGTGGCCGATATCGATTGTGGCGGCAGCCATCGCTAAGAGTACCGTCATCGTCAGCGCCACCATCACCGCTGCGACTCCACGCGAGTTGTTGAGAGGCCTCATGAGGTATTGTGTGACTGTGTTGTTCATCGCATAGCTCCTTGCAGCGATCATCTCGTTATTCATGGCGCATGATGGTTTGTCCTGTCAGAGGAAGAGGCTTGGGCAATCCCAGCACAGTTGGGATATAGGGGATTAACCAGGGGTACCTATATGTGGCCGTCACTGTCAGTGTGGCGGGATTGACCCCCCCCGCGCCGGTGACTGTGATGGTCACATCTGCCAGCTTAATCCCTGTCCCGGTCAGATACGTGGTGGCGATCGTCGTAATAGCTCCTGCCGTTGGCTTGGGGGAGACCTGGATAATCCCTGCCCGCGCCCCTTCCCGGCTGGCATTGGTGATCAATTCGCGGCTGTACATGATCATGCCGAACTCGATCGTTCCGAACAGGATTAGCAAGATCACGGGCAGCAGGAGCGCAAACTCCGCTGCCACCGCGCCACGCTCGGTCAACCTTCGCATTGGATAAATCTCTTTGCTCGACTAATTGGTTCGCACGCCACTTGACACGATCGACTTATCGAATCCCGCGTCAGGTTTCTCGAAACCTTTCCGATAGGCCTCCATCGCGATCGCATTCACTTTCCCATTTTGGCCTTCAACCGGGCCGAGCTGTTCGCCGGCCGTGGGATTCAGCACCTGATTCGCCCGCGCATCCTGATAGGCCGTTCCCCAGTTCGGGCTGATCGTCGTAGGGGCAGCACAGGCCCCGACTACCAGGCCCACCGCCATCACCGCCAAGATCCCGCTCATTGTTCTCATTGCGATCTCCTTCTCATCTCTGAGTCAATCACATTGAACCTGTCTCGTTTAGGGAACGATATGCCCAACCTGTCCCTCCATCGCGCTAACTTTTGTCACACGGTTGGAGAGCACTTCAGCCGCCTGCGATTTCTGTCCAAGCTTGCCCCCGAATCCACTCTTCTCAGGGAACCCCAGCATGTAGAATTCGAAGTCGTTCGGTTCCACGTAATAGTCCGTGGGCAATGTCTGCGCCGTCATGTCCAGCGGCTTGACAAGATGCGGCGTGACGATGATGACTAACTCCGTTTCGTTCTTTTGGAATGAGCTGCTCCTGAAGAGGGCGCCAATAATCGGGAGCTCGCCGAGGTATGGGAACTTTTTCACCGACTCTATTACGTTGTCCTGCATCAGCCCACCGATCGCAAAACTCTGCCCGTCGGCCAGCTCGATCGTCGTCGTCGCCCGGCGCGTCGAAATGGCAGGCACCGTAAAGCCTTGCGTTTTCAAAGCATTAGAAAAGTCCAG
>Ga0315278_10004109_pt1 | contig 13105 bp, 4 predicted proteins | sample YL17G06_0_MG_FD_203880 | JGI IMG/M metagenome (GOLD analysis project Ga0315278, IMG submission 203880) | Sediment microbial communities from Yellowstone Lake, YNP, Wyoming, USA - YL17G06_0 | ecosystem: Environmental > Aquatic > Freshwater > Lake > Sediment | place: USA: Wyoming | collected...
GACGGATGGAATGCTTTATCCCGTCCTCCAGCGGATGGAGATGGACGGCCTCATCACGTCCAAGTGGCGGGCCGCGAACGACGTCACCCGCCCCCGCCGCTATTTTCAGATCACCCCAAAAGGCCGCGAAGCGCTGGCCTCCGAAATCGTCAGTTGGCGGCACATTCTCCAAACCATGATCCGGTTCAGCGAATCCCGCCCGGCCGAAACCTGAAAAGAAAAAGGAAGACCATGTTCGATCTCGAAAAAGCCATCCGGAACTGGAAAAAGGAATTCCATAAATTTGAAGCGTTCGAGGACGCCTCGATCGCCGATCTTGAACTCCATCTTCGCGACGAGTTCGAGGTCCAAAAAAAGGCCGGGTGGGCCGATATCGACGCCTACCGGGCCGCCGTAACGCGGGTTGGAACGGCCGAAAGTCTTGCCTCCGAATACGGCAAGAACCGGATCCTTGCCCTCGAACTCCGCTCGCCTCTGCGGCCGTCGCGGTTCATGCCGGCGCTTCTCGCGAGCTATGTCCGCGTCGCTGCCCGCCACTTCAAGCGGCGAATGGGCTTCTCTCTCCTCAATATCGCCGGATTGGCCGTGGGAATGGCCAGCTGTATCCTGATCATGATGTGGGTCAGGGATGAGGTGAGCTTCGACCAGTTCCACGCCAACGCCGGCGCGATCCAACGCGTCATCGTCGAGAGGACGATTCACAACACCTTCCGGACTCCCGCCACGCCGGGAGTGTTGGGGCCCTACCTGCGGGGAAGCTATCCGGAAGTCGTCGCATCGGTCCGGCTGCGCAATTGCCAGCCGCCCCTGCGGTACGGGAAGGGCCCCGACGATTTCTACACCGGGCGGGGAATTACCGCCGATCCCTCGATCTTCAAGGTGTTTTCGTTTCCCTTCCGGTCCGGCGATCCAGCCTCGGCTTTGGCCGATCCTTTTTCCATCGTCATCTCCGAATCGATGGCCAAGGCCTGTTTCCGGGACGAGGATCCCATGGGCAAGGTCCTTCTCAACGGCCCCGATTCTCCGCTGCGGGTGACGGGCGTCATGAAGGATCTTCCGGCCAATTCCGATTTCCGTTTCCAGTACGTCATCCCGTTGTCGTTCCTGGCCAAGGACGGCCAGACCTTCGACCGGTGGGACACGTTCCAATTATCCACGTATATCCAACTGGCCGAAGGCACCGATCCCTCGGCCCTGAATGCCAAGATCGAAAAAATCGTTTCCGATCACGTTCCCAATCTCCGTTCCAAAGTCATCCTTATTCCCATGTCCCGGCTTCATCTTTACGGAATCGAGGGGACCGGTCCCATAACCTATGTCGTCATTTATTCCATCGTCGCCCTCTTTGTTCTCCTGATCGCCTGCATCAATTTCGTCAACCTCAGCACGGCCCGCTCCTCCCAACGGGCCCGCGAAGTCGGCCTGCGCAAGGTGATCGGAGCCCGGCGGGCCGACCTGATCAGGCAGTTCCTGGGAGAGACGCTGGTCCACGCCACGTTCGCCCTTCTCGGCGCCATAGGCCTCGTCTTGGCCTTTCTCCCGGCGTTCAACCGGCTCGCCGGAAAATCATTCAAAGCCGCCGATTTGTTCGGTCCTCCGGTTCTGCTCGGAGTGGCCGGAATGGCGGCGTTGACCGGCTTGATGTCGGGCGCTTATCCGGCATTCGTCCTCTCCCGTTTCCAACCCGTCCTCGTTCTGCGCGGCGCGCGGATCGGAGGAGCGGGGCAGAAGGGCCTCCGCAGGATTCTGGTCGTCGCGCAATTCTCCATTTCGGTTTTCCTGCTGGTTGGAACGCTGGTCGTGTCCAAGCAGCTCGAGTTCATTCGGAATAAAGATCTGGGTTGGGACACGAGCAACCTGGTGGTGACCCGCCTCGGCGACCAGACGCGCGCGGCTTTCGAAGCGCTCAAGGCGGACTTGAAAAGCCATCCAGGGATCGCCGCCGTCACCCGGTCCAACGCCGATCTCACCTTCCTGGGATTCGAGACGACCGCCGCGACTTGGGAGGGGAAACAAGCCGACAATTCCATGTCCATACAGATCCGCACCGTCGACCATGATTATCTGGCGGCGATGGGCATGCGGATGAAGGAAGGGCGATTCTTTTCCCGGGACTTCCCTACCGACGTTTCGGAAGGGTATGTCGTCAACGAGGCGGCCCTGCGGGCCATGGGGATGGAGAACCCCCTGGAGAAGGAATTTGTCCTATCCGGAAAGAAAGGCAGGATCATCGGCGTCGTCCGCGACTTCCACCACCATTCCCTGCACGAGGCCATCGAACCGCTCGTCTTCACGATGAACGTCGACGCCTATTCCTTTCTGTTCGTCCGAATGGCTCCGGGCCGGACGGCCGAAGGGCTCGACACGCTCAGAAAAGAATGGCCGAGAATCGATCCGGGGTATCCGTTCAGCTATAACTTTTTTACCGACGTCTTGGCCGGGCTCTATCGATCCGAACAGCAGACGGGAGATGTCATCCGGACCTTTGCCGCGTTGGCCCTGCTGATCGCCTGCTTCGGACTTTTCGGCTTGGCTGCATTTCTGGCCGAACGAAAAACCAAGGAAATCGGAATCCGCAAGGTCGCCGGAGCCTCCGTCATGCGCATCGTCGCCCTTCTGAACAAAGAATTCCTCAAGTGGGTCGTCATCGCCGATCTCATCGGTCTTCCCGTCGCCTATTTCTTCCTGCACAAATGGCTGCGGGGTTTCGCGTACAGGACTTCGATCGGAGCGGGAGTTTTCGTGCTGGCGATCGTCCTCTCGCTGGGAATCGCCGGCCTGACCGTGAGCTGCCAATCCATCCAGGCCGGGCGGAAAAACCCTGTCGATGCCCTGAGGTTCGAATAGGAGCTGAAATCGAGACGCGGCCTTCCAAGCCGGCCGGAACTCCGGAAGTTCCTCTCTCCGAATGACTATCGGCATTTCGTCATTTCAAGGTTGACTTCTCTTCCAGCCGCGATTTATACTTCCCCACAGTTGGAGGGGAAAATCGGCGCTGTAAGGTTGGATCGGTCATCGCGTCCGAAAAACAAACGTTTATCCTGCATTGCGGTCGCGGCTTTCAGTTTATTGTCGTGTTCCTTCTTAGCCGCCGCCGATCAACCGACCTGGCTTGAGCATAAACCGCCCGCCACGTTTATGCCCGGCGGGAAAATCGTCCTCACCGTCGATGTCCGGGAAAAAGTGGAATGGCTGAGCGCGTTTTATCGCGGCAAGGGCGAAACGGACTTTCTTTCCGTTTCCTTCGAGCAGGCAACCGGTGAAAATAAATATATAGGCAACATCGACGTCTCCGGCCGGCCGCCGGGCGAAATCGAATATTATTTTGCCGCCCGCCAGGGCGAAACCGTATATTACTTCCCTGAAAAATCGCCCGGGGACTTGTATCATACGGCTCCCGCCTCCCAAAAGGCCGGATCCGGGCCGGGGGGCGCAGCGACCGCTCCCGAAAAACCTCAGGCCGCGGGCGCTTCTTCGGCCGAAACGGCCCCGGCCGCCAAACCCTTCCCGCTGACTCTCGATGGAAGCGTTGATGCCAGGCTGATGGAAAAAAACGCAACGCCCGGCGAAAGCGCGATCCATTATCAGGGGAATTTGGGGCTTCATTACCGCGACGAGCGCCCCGCGTTCGCCTGGGCCGTGGATTCAAGCCTTTCCTACACGGACGCGCCGGTCAGCGGAGCGAACAAGTTCGACCTGGCCCAGCTCCGGCTCGAGGTCTCGTCCGGCGGCCACACTTTCCGGGCCGGCGATATTTCCGTCGCCGAGACCGAATTCAGCATCGCCGGCCTGGGCCGGCGCGGAATCGAATACGTGTACGACCGCGCTTCGCTTTATTTGCACGCATTCACCCTCAACACCCAGCAGCTTCAAGGCTTCAAGGGATTCGGCCTGCCCCAATCCGGGGCATCGATCTTCGGAGGAGCCGCCGGTTTCAGCCTGGCGGATAAGCTCTTCTCTTTCAAGGCGGTGTTCCTGAGCGGAAAGGACGACCCCGCCAAGGGGATCAACAACGCCTCGGCAAGCTGGCTCAAGCCCCGGGAGGGGACGGTTTTCTCTTTTCTTCCCGAACTCCGGATATTCAACGGCGCTTTCCAATTGACCTCCGAATTCGCCATGAGCCATATCGACCGGGACACGACGGATACCGCGCCGGCCCGGAAAGGCCTGGCCTGGAGGGTGAACGGCAAGATCAGCGCGGGCGGCTTCGACATCGACGGGTTCGTCCGCCGGGTCAACAAGGACTTCGACACCATCGGCCAACCGTTTCTGACCGCCGACCGGAGGGAGTACGGACTCTCGGCGGCCTATGCGATCGGGGCGTTCCGCCTGAACGGCAATTATCGAGACGAGAAGACGACGGGCAGCGATGACCCGCTCGAAGTCATCGATCGCGACCGCCGGTTCGAAGCCGGAGTGTCCGTGGCTTTGGGCGCCCAATCGTCTTTTCAACTCGGGTACAAGCATTCCGCTCAAGAAGCCACCCAAAACAATCAAATCCTTCCCGCGGGAGCGCTGGCCCGGAACGGCCTCAACGCCGCGCTCGACGTTCGGCTCGGCCCGGCCGTGGCCTTCAGAATCGACGGCCAGTGGGACGCCATCACGAGCGATCAGGCGCCCGACAAGGAAGGCCAGACGTTGAGCTTCGGCGGCGGCGGCACGTTCGGCGACGGCAAGATTCTGAGCCTGGCCCCGGGGATCCATTTCTCCAGGATCCGCAATCCCCAGACCCAGGAAGAGACCAGGATGTTCGACGCGTTCGTCAACGGCCGCTTGGCCATTATCCCGGACTGGGTCTCGCTGAACGCCGCCGGTTCCTATAACGACATCTCCCTTCCCGGCGGCGTCACATCCACGGTCTGGATGATCGACGGCGGGCTATGCCTGGAATCGGGCAACTGGCTCGGGACGCGACGCGTCGGGCTTTCGCTTCGCGGAAGCCTGCGGTCGGGGAGCACCCAGGGGGGAACGAGCCAGAGCGATTATCGCCTCTACCTGCGCTTGGACTGCGCCATCTGAGAGAGACCGAAGGAGGTCGCCATGCGACGGATTCTAACCTTTATCCTGGGGATGTCGGTCGTATCGATCACGCTTTTCGCGTCCATCGTCGTCGCGCCTCCAAGCCCTCTTCCCGGCCAGGAAGTGCAATTCACGATCCAGCCGGCCGCGGGCGTCAACGTCGTGCGCGTCCGATGGACGTTCGGCGACGGCAGCGCGTTCGTCGACAGCACCGGCCCGTTGATCAAGCACACCTTCGTCGCCGCGGGCACATATATCGTCACGGCCTCGTACTCCGGCCCGGCCGACACGGTGAACGTCATCGTCGCCGAGCGCCGCCGGATCACGTACTCTCCGGACAAGCCCGTGACCAACGTTTTGATGTTGTTCCGGGCCGAAAATTTCTTCGGCTCCTGCATCGCCTGGAACATGGGCGACGGGACCGCCTATCCGAGCGGAGCGCCCGCCCAAAATCACACCTATCGCGTGCCGGGCACGTACACGGTTACCGCCGTCGAGGATTGCGGCCGTAGCCTTAGCTTCCAAACCCGCGTTCAGGTCCTGCCCAACGAGGGCCCGCAGGCGCCGTTCACGATCTCTTATATCGTCTTGCGCTTCGCGGACGGCCGGACGAGCATCTCCGTGGACAGGGATTTCTCTCCGCTCATCGCCTATGCCGACCTCAAATTCGAAGGCACCGGAACGCTCCTGGCCCAATGGATGGTCGACGGCCAGCCCGTCGCGTCATCCACCGTGCCCCTGACCTTCGCCAATCAGAAGACCCTCGACTCGGGCCCCGTCCCTCCTCTCCCGACCCAAACGCCCGGCCGGCACCGGGTTTCCCTGCGGATCCTGAGGCCGGCTTCCGTCCTCCGCATTCCCGAAATCGAATATATCGTGACTTCGGGCCACAACCAGGCGCCGCTCGTCGCGTCGGCCCAACCCGACGCCCTCTCGCGCGACAAAGAATACGCCCTCGTTTTGCGCGGCCGGGAATTCACGGCTTCGACCAAATTCGATTTCGGGAGCGATATCTCCGTGGTCTCGCCCCCGGTCGTCCGCTCCGCGGAAGAAGCGGAGGTCCGCGTTTTCGTCAGCCGGACAGCGAAAGACGGGGAACGCCCGGTAGGCGCGGCCAACGAAAACGGCTCCAACCGCGGGCCCGGCCGGATCCGGGTCGGCCTCGCCCTCATTACGATCGAAAAACCGATCGGCATCAAGTGGGATTGTCCCGACCTCAAGACCTTCACCAAAGGTCGGCTCGAGCTCGTCTCCCCCGCCCTCGTCATCAAGGGCAACAGCAGCGGGGAGAACGCCATGTGGCACTTCGCCCCCATCGACGATTTCACCGTTTTCAAGTGGAACGAGCCGAACGCGGGCGCGGCCAATTTCTTCGAGCTCCGGTTCTACGACGGATCGGGAAAAAAGCTCCTGTTCAAAAAGAAGCTCCCGGCCTTCACGAAAAGCTACAGCGCGACCGAGGCCCTGATCAAGGAATTCTTCGCCGCCCTGGGCCCCGATTACAAACCCAAACGGGACGACCTGAAAACCCGGCAGAAGAAAGCCCAGTCCGAGCGCGTCGATAAAATGGCCTATGACTACGCCGACCTCCAGTGGGAGGTGGCGGGCCTCCGCACGTACAATTGCCCGGCCGAGCTGCTTCCGTCCGAGCTCCGGAGCGGAGCCTCAGGCTGGCCGCAGGACGTCGAAATCGAAAAATCCGACCTCTGGCCGCTCTATCTCCCCGACAAATGGACCGGGCTGAATTGCCCGGCGTCCGGCTTCCAGCAGGTCAGCATGAACGCCGCCAACCTCGACCGGGAGAAACTTCAGACCGGTCAAGTCGATCCGAATAATTACGTCGGCCACCGCTGGGAATTGAGCGGCAAATTCGACACTCGCCTTTCTCCCCTCGGGTCGGGCGGAACGGTCGTCAACAACCCTCCGCCGCCAGGCTCGAAATCGGGAGGCCCGGGCCAAGGGACGCCCGGCCAAGGAAGCCAATCCGGACAGCCTTGGGTCGAAATCGATCCCCCCCCGCCGCCGGAGTCGATCAAACAGGTCGATTTCTCGAACACGTTCATCGACTGGGGCGACGGGAGCCCGGTCGAAGCGGTCTCCGGCATTCCCGATGAATTCGGAGAGGCCGCCGGCAAATGGGACCTCAAGGGGCTGTTCTCGATCGTGCCGATCCGTCACCCCTACGCCAAGACCGGCTTATATACGATTCGCCTCTATCAACTTTCCGACAACCAACTCGTCCTCCCGCCCGGCCTCCAGCTCGGGGACGCCGACCTGGCCATCCGCGAGGAACTCGGCAATGCGACAAATCCCGGCGGCGGCGGACTTTATTCCAACCTGACGAAGAAGCACGCGGCTGGGCTGTTCGACGCTTCGGGCGCGATGGCCGGAGCGTTCATGATGTACTGCCAGAATGTCGTCATCACCGACCGGATGGACCTGTGCGCCAACGGCCCCTTGAACCTGACCGGGATTTCGATCACCGGCTTCCCCGGGCACGACACCAAGCCCGGCCTCTCGGGCGCGCCGGCCGGCGCGTCGGCGTCGACGTGCGATGAAATGATGACGGCCAAGGCCGAATTGAAGTATTACGGCCGCGGGAGCGTCGATGTCACCTGGTCCGTGAAAGGGGAAAAGGTCGGAACGACCCGGTATTCCGGCCTGAGTTCTCCCAACCGGAAAAATCTGGACAAGGCCGCGGCCGCCGACTGCAGCAACGCCATTATCGCAACGCTGTCCTTGACCTCGCCAATACTGCCCGTCGAGGTCGTTGGGGCTTACGATGTCATCGCCGAAGCCCGGGTCGTCTTCGACCTGACGGAAGCCAACCTCGGCCTGATCCTCGACCAGGCCGTTTCCCACGGCAAAACGGGAAAGTCCGACCCGGCCGCCTCGGCCTGGCTGGACGCGGCCATCAGCGGCTACAAACAGCAGATGGCCAAGGCCCCGTCCCAGGCTTCCCAGGCTATCGGACAAGCCCTCCTCGGAAATCTCCAGGCGGCCCAAGCCGGCCTGGGTTCGGCCGGCGGATACTCGCTCAACGACCCGCCGCTTCATGTCGTTTCCCCGTCCAAAAAATATATAGTCAATCCGGCCGATCCCAAATCGCTCTGCGTCCTGCTGTTCCCGACCAAGGACGGGATCTTCCGTGTTTGCGACGTCCAGAACAAGTTGACCAAGCAAGGCGACCGCTACAGCGGTCAGGGCATCTTGAAGCTCCCGTTCACGTCCGACTCGGACGGCGTTCAAAACTATCCCGTGCCGGTGATGATCAAGGGCTGGCTCATCCAAGACCAAAGCGGGCTCGTCCTCGACGGAGTCCTGGATGAAAAACCAGGAACCGAGCTGTCTTCGGCCCCCGGAGTGAATGCCCGTCTCGTTCGCGTGTCGGGCCAAATCCTGAATAAAGCCGAAAACCCGATGAACGCCGAGCTTTCATTGGGCCTTAGGGACCAGTCCCTGCGCAAGCCCGGCAATCCCGAAACCCCGCCCGCATGGAAAAGCCTGACGGCCGCTCTGTCGAACGAAGGCGACTGGATCAAGAAAGATGCGCTCCCCGAAATCCTGGTATCCTGGACCGGATTCCGGATGTCGAGTCCGGCGTTGACGTTCGATTTCAGCAAAAAAACCGGGGCTCCCGCTCAAGGGCTCTGCGCCCAGCCGACGCCCGCCTGGGTCGGCGTGGACCTCGGTCCGGCCGTCATCATCCCCTACACGTTCGACTTGGTCGCCAAGACAAACTACACCCTGTCTGGGGCCGGCTGGGTGATCGCGGCCGAAGGCCTGTGCGGCCAGATCCACGGCGGGCCCTGGAAGAGCGACTACAAAAACGGATCGGTCGCGTTCGAGAGCCTCGATTTTATGGCCAAGGGAGGAAGCTTTACGACCTCCTACAACGCCATGGTCATTCATGTTCCGTGGCTCGAAACCGATTTGAAGGGCACGGCCAGCCTGCTCAAGCTTCCCGACGGGTTCGGCCTCGATTTTTCCGGCGTCGTGAGCCCGACGGTCAAATTGCCTTACGGCCAGTTCATGTTGACCGCGTCGAACCTCCGCTTCACGACCGAAAAGAACATCGGCTGGGTGATCGACAGCACGACGGACGTCGATTTGAAGTCCGAGAACAAGCCCTTCAGCCATTTCGTCATCGACCACTTCTTCTACGGCTTCGACGGCCGTCCTTATTTTAAAGAAGGTGAGCGGACCAAAACCGTTCCGCTCAGCGGAAAATCATCCCTGGGTGATTCGCCCCTGGACCTCGTCGACGCCTTCCTGGCCGGCCCGGCGAGCGGCTCGGAAGCTTTAAACATCGCCGTTCACACCAAGACATACCTTTCGGAAAACCCGATCATACCCGCGGCCAGCGTCCAGGTGAATTACCAGGTCTCGACCGGCAGCCCTGTCTATACCGGGACAGGGCCGTGGCAAACTCCTTTCGACGTGAATTCGGAATTTCCGATCGGCCAGCCCGTCATCAAAGCCAAGATTCGGCCGTCCTATTCGCCCGGAACGGCCGGCCAAGGGCAGGAAGCCCAATCCTTTGCCTTCGATGAGCCGAGCCAAGGGCCGACGGTTTCTCTCTGGCAGGGCGACGGTCCGCCGCCGGCCTCGAGCTACTCGGGGACGCGCTATTACGGCGACCTTGACCTCGGCATGTTCGGCGGCCCGCCCTTTCGGGCCCAGTTCCTTCTCGGCTATGAGGGAGGAAAAACCTATTTCCTGATGCGCGGCGACGTACCGCTCGGGCCGTCCGGCATCCCGATGTCGCCGATTCCATTCACCCTTTTCCAGATCATGGGCGGGCTCGGCTACAATTTCCCGGTCAACGCGTTCAAGAACGCCAGCTTGGAAAACGCCCAGCCCGACATGGCCGGCGCGACTCTATTCATGGCCGGGATGAGGATCGGCTCGTCCGACGGCTTCACGTTCACTCTGGACGGAACGACGACGGTCAAGACTTCGGGCGAGGCCCGGATGGATTTCGACGCCTGGATCCTGACCTCGGACCACTCGGGCGACGGCCAGTTCCAAGGCATGTTCCAGTTCGCGGGCGGGAGCTTCGACGGCCGGCTCTGGGGAGGCTTCGATATGATGGGCGGCCTGATCAAGTTCACCCTCGGCACGAGCGAGACCGACGCCGCTTTCGACCTTCATTTCGACGGCGGCGGCAACTGGCATTTCTACGCCGGTAAAAAAGACGGTCCCAGGATCAAGGCCGTGATTTTGACGGCCGAAACCGATTCCTACATGATGCTCGGTTCGGATACCGGCTTGGCCGTCGGCGGAGCCCAGAGCATCTATCTCGGCATCGGCGACGGCTCGGTCGCGAGCGCCTACGTCAAAGGCTACATGGATATCGGCCTGCAAATCGCGCCCGGTCCGCGGGTGAGCGGCGATTTCGCGGCCGGGGTGGAGGCCGGCGTTTGCGCGTTCGACGTGTGCGTCTCGGCTTCATTGACGGCCGATATCCACGCCGAAGCGCCGCCGCTCTCCATCGTCGCCCACGCCAAATTGGATTTGCCGTGGCCTCTGCCGTCCGTAGCGATTACGGTCCACATGTAAAGGATGCCAGACATGAACACAAAGATTAAAATCCTCCTGGCGATCGGCGCCCTTTTCCTCGTCTCCTCCGCTCTATGGCCGGCCGCGGCCGACAACCAGGGCGGACTCGTGGCCATCGCGGCGGGAAACGGCAAAGTTTTCCTGTTCTGGTTCCCGCCCCTCGGAAAGTGGCCGGGCGGCGGATTCCGCCTGGCCGACGACCGGGGACAAATCCTGGCCGACCGGATTTCCTTCGCCGGACCGGCGGAACAAACGGCCCTGTCCGAGGATGATCGCAAGATCCTGGCCATCCTTCCCGATAAGCTCGCGACCGCGCGCGCTTCCGCCGAAATCGCTCAACTCTACAGCCTCGCGGCTCTGAAGGCCGCGGCTGACCCCGCCTTCGCCAAAGCGGCCGGTTTGTTCTGGGAATTGTCAGGCGTTCCGGCTGGACCGCGTAAATATACCGTCAGCGGCCTCGACAAGAACGGACGCCCGACCGGCGTTGTTTTAACGAGCGCCGCGGTTGACGCCGGCACCGCCGCTCCCCTGCCGGCTTTTCCGCTCAAGCTGGCCGCGACCGCCGCTGAAAAAGGGGTCGCTCTCACCTGGTCGGAAAACGCGGATAAGGGAAAAACCTTCGTGGTCGGCTACCTCGTCGAGCGGGGCGAGGGAGGCGCGGCTCCCGCGCTTTTGAGCCGGAAGCCGGTGTTGATGGGACTCGGACGGGATGAATCCCTGCCGGCTTTTATCGACGACACGGCGCCGGAAGAGAAAGACCTTCTCTACCGGGTCAGCGCCGTGGACATCGTCGGGCGGCGCGGCGCGCCGGTCGAGGCGTCGGTCTTTTTCCGGAGCCCGAAATCGCTGCTGCCGCCGACGAACCTCGCCGCGGGGGTCGCCAAGGGACGCGTCGCGTTGACCTGGACGCCGAATCCGAGCCCCTACACAAAAACGATTCTCATCGAACGATCCGTCCAATCCGCCGGCCCGTTCGAAGCCATCACCCCTAAAGGACTGGGCGGGAAAGAGCGCGGCCTCGAAGACAGGGACGTCCGGGCGGGGACGACATATTTCTACCGGGCCCGGTCGGTGGGCTCCCACGGCGATGTCGGGCCTTCTTCGTCGGTCGTGGTCGCCAGGGCCGAAAGCGGCTCCAGGTTGTCCGCGGTCAAAGGCCTCAAGGCCGCCTCCGGGATCGGACGCATCCGGTTGAACTGGGACGAAGCGCCCGGCCCCGTCTCGGGGTATCTGATCGAAGCCAGAATCGGCGGCGGGGAATGGCGTCGGCTCAACGAAAAGCTGAGCCAGCTGACGACGTACGATGACAAGATCACGGCGGGGACCAAGGGATCGTTCACCTATCGGGTCACGGCCGTGGGATTCGACAACCAGATCGGCGACCCTTCCTCGTCCGTCGAAGTGTCTCTCACCGCGAGCGCCGCCAGGATGTCGCCCGATATCCTGGAAGCCGAGGGGCGGGGCGGCCGCGTCCGGCTTCGCTTCGGCCAGCTCGAGCCCGCCGATCCGGAAGCCAGGATTCTCGTCGTCCGCGGCGACCAGGCCGGGGCCGCGGCGGCGCCCGTCTCCGTGCCTCTTCCCTTGAGCACGCGGGAATTCATCGACGAAAAAGTGCGGCCCGGAGAAACGTACTGGTATCGGCTCATGATCGTCGCCCAGGACGGAAGCGTCGGCGAACCGTCGAAAGCCGTGCCGGTCGTGGTCGGCAACCCCGAGATACCGGCGCCGGGAAAGCCGGCGGCCGTTTTCGCGGCCCAGCCTTTTCCCCGCGTCAGATTGACCTGGGTTCAGCCTCCGCAGGCGCTGCTCATCGTCGTCGAGCGCCGCGCGGAAGGGGAAAAATTCTGGGCGGTCGTCGCGGGTCCGCTGTCCGGAACCGAAGTCGTCGATTCCAATCCGCCCAAATCCGGCCGGATCGAGTATCGGCTCGTCTATCAAACGGCGGCGGGCGCCAAAGGCCCGGCCTCAGCGGCGGTCACGATCACCCGGTGACCGCCGGCCTTCGAGGTTGACACGGCGGCCTTCCGGATATAGCATTAATCTATATTATTCCGGGCGATCCGCATTTTGCGTTGGCGAAAGAACCCGGAGCTGGAGGGAAAGAGTATGAGATTATTCAAGATTGCGGCCGCGGTTCTGCTCATTGCTATACTGACGTCATGCACCCAATTCTATCTCGGCGCGGTCAAGCCCAACGTCTCCGCAAGAAATGAAACCATCATCACCCCGGAGCTGAAGAAGCTGCTTCAGACCATCCCCAAGCCGAAGATCGTCATCCGCGTCGCGAATCCTTCGACCAACGTGACCGAGTCGGACAGGTTCAACTCCTATGTCAACGAGATCGAAAAGGTGTTCCTTAAGCAAGGCTACACCGTCCGCGACCGGGCCCTCCTGGATAACCTCATGAAGGGGGGGAACGTCGATTATAAGAGCATCAAGGAAAAGATCGACACGGACCTGCTCATAGATATCATGGGTTTGAGTTTCGAGACTCCGACCATATCCCACTCGTTCATCAACAAGA
>Ga0315278_10004110_pt1 | contig 13104 bp, 9 predicted proteins | sample YL17G06_0_MG_FD_203880 | JGI IMG/M metagenome (GOLD analysis project Ga0315278, IMG submission 203880) | Sediment microbial communities from Yellowstone Lake, YNP, Wyoming, USA - YL17G06_0 | ecosystem: Environmental > Aquatic > Freshwater > Lake > Sediment | place: USA: Wyoming | collected...
TGTTAGTCCCTCAACGGTGCGACCTCGATCGCTTTCTTAATCAAACAATCGCCGGCAAAAGACTGGAGGGACATCGGCAGCATGCCGGCATCGATCACGCGCACCGTGACAATCTGGAAACCTTCAGCGCCTTTGTATCCTTCCAGCCTGACGGCATGGCAGATCTCGATCTTTTTCCATATCAGATTATTCAGGATTGTCTCCGATGCAAGAAGCTTCATATCTGACACGACGTCATTTATCGAGACCTTCGCCGGTACTTGCGCCTTGTCTTTTGGCGTCTCACTTACCACGGCAAAGGCAAGGGTCTCCACTTCGGCCTGTGCCATACTGGATGTCCCCAGCATCAGGAGACCGAGCAGCATTAGGAGGGGAGACAAACGCGAAGTCATCACTTGCCTCCTCTACTTAGGCACATCACCGCGCGACGAGCGAGACACGCGAGACTAGCGCGAAAGGTAAGGATTCGAGGTTTTCCGAACTCCAAGCCTTGAACTTCGAGTCGCGCTTTTCCCGCTTGTCGCGCCAGTCTCGCGCATCAATAGCTGAGTATGCCAATGGATAAGAGTCATTACAAGATCCTGCCCTCAGTCTTGTTCATTTGGTTTGTTCGGTCTGTCCGGTCTATCTGGTTAGTTTCGTTCAACCAACACACCAGACAGACCGAACAGACCAGACAGACAAGATAGACCGGGCTAGACGTACAGGCCCGACAGCATATATCCTGCCGCTCAGGGAAGGAGCAAAATAATGCCTCATGATTTCATGCCGGGGCTTGCCGGCGTCCCTGCAGCCAAATCTTCGATCAGCGATGTAGATGGGCAACGCGGCGTGCTCGAGTATCGCGGCATCCGCGTCGAAGAACTTTGCCTGCGATCGTCCTACCTTGAAACGGCCTATCTACTGCTGTTTGGACATCTTCCCACTCAACCGCAGTTCGCGCGATGGCACGAGGATATTCTCCATCACCGCCGCATCAAGTTCAAGATTATAGACTTGTTGAAATGTCTTCCGGAGCAGGGACATCCTATGGATGCCTTGCAGGCTGCGGTTGCCGCGTTGGGCATGTTTTATCCAGGCCGGAACGTCCAGGACATCGAAAATAATTATTGGTCGGCTGTCCGTCTCGTCGCCAAACTGCCCACGATCGTTGCGGCATGGGCGCGTTTGCGACATGGGGACGAATACATTCCACCGCGGGACGATCTCGGATTTTCGGAAAACTTTCTCTATATGCTCACTGAGACGGAGCCGCTTCCCTTGTGGGGAGATATTTTTGACGACTGCCTGATCCTCCATGCCGAGCACACGATGAATGCCTCAACGTTCACCGGTATGGTCACGGCTTCAACCCTGGCCGATCCCTATACGGTCGTCGCATCTTCAATCGGGGCTCTGAAGGGCCCGCTGCATGGAGGGGCCAACGAAGAAGTTGTGCAGATGTTGAAGGAAATCGGCGAGCCAGGGAAAGCCAGGCCGTATCTTGAAGAACAGGTCCGTGCAAAACAACGACTGATGGGTTTCGGTCACCGGGTGTACAAGGTCAAAGATCCCCGCGCGACGATTCTCCAAGGTCTCTGCGAGCGGCTCTTTAAGGAATGTGGCAGTTCACCGTTATATGAAGTCGCCCTAGAGGTCGAACGGGTTGCAGAAGAGCTGCTAAAGGGAAAGGGGATTTATCCCAACGTCGACTTCTACTCCGGAATCGTTTACGACAAGATGCGTATCGAGACGGATCTCTTCACTCCGTTGTTCGCGATGGCTCGGGTGTCTGGGTGGGTGGCCCATTGGCTTGAACAGCTTCGAGAAAACAAACTGTTCCGGCCTGACCAGATTTATTCCGGTGAACATGGACAACCCTACGTGCCCATCGAGCAACGGTAAACAGACGGTTCATTTGGTTTGTTTTGTTTATCTGGTTAGTCTCGTTTAACCAAACAAACTAAATAGACCAAACAAACAAGACAAACCATCCGGTTCTCGCGCTTTGCGCGTTTCCCCCCTTGACTCCGCGACAGTTAGAGTTATCTGTATTTTGTACAGAGAAGTCGGCGCGCGCAGCCAATAGATATTCTAACATTGTGAATAAGCATAACAAGGAGGTCTACTATGACGCTCGTACGATGGAATCCGTCTCGTGAACTCGAAGAAATGTCGGATCGGTTGAATCGGATGTTTAACCGTCAAGCTCTGCCTCAGGCGAACGCTAAGGAGACGATGACCGTCGCCGATTGGGTGCCTTCCGTGGACGTGAGCGAAACGGATGGGGAGTACCAGATCAAGGCAGAGATCCCTGACGTGAAGAAAGAGGACGTGAAGGTGACGGTCGAAGACGGTGTGCTCACGATCCAGGGTGAGCGTAAGCAGGAGAAGGAGGAGAAGGGGAAGAAGTATCATCGAGTGGAGCGCTCCTATGGCAGTTTCGTCCGGAGCTTCACATTGCCCGATCTCGTGGATGAGGCGAAGGTGAAAGCGGAATTCAAGGATGGGGTTCTGAATCTCCAACTGCCCAAGTCTGAGAAGGCGAAACCGAAAGCGATCGAAGTTACGGTCGGTTAATCGGCAACCGCAATATCCGGTCTGAACAGAGGCCCGCTCCGGCGGGCCTCTTCTTTTGTAGAGGTAGATAGGCTGAAGGTATTCAGGCCGAAGTGTTCGGAACTCCGGCCTTCTGCCTTCAGCCTAAAATCCTTCAGCCTGTGTTCGTAGCCTTCGGTCTAAACACCTGAGTAGTTTCGTTCAACCAAACAAACCAAATAGACCAAACAAACAAGACAAACCATCTGTCCTGCCCGTCCCGCACCAGTTCCCCTTGTGCAAATAGGGGAGCAACGTTTATCATTGCGCCCGCACTACCTTGCCCCCTTACACCGGAGTTGAACAAATGAAGAAAACAGCAACTCAGCCATCACCTGCGACCAGAATTGAACGTGACACAATGGGTGAGCTGGCAGTTCCAACCACAGCTTATTATGGAGTCCAGACTGCCCGGGCCATCGAGAACTTTCCGATCAGCTCGTTGCGATTCCCCCGCGCCATGATCCGGGCGATGGGTATGATCAAACGTGCTGCCGCGACAGTCAATCAGTCGCTGGGCCTCCTCGACAAAAAACCGGCAGATGCGATCAACCAGGCTGCGACTGAAGTGGTCGAGGGTAAGCTCGATGCTGAGTTCCCTGTAGACATTTTCCAAACCGGCTCTGGTACTTCGACGAACATGAATACCAACGAGGTGATCTCCAACCGTGCCACAGAGTTGTTAGGCGGAGCACGAGGGAGCAAGTTGGTGCATCCCAACGACCACGTTAATCTGGGCCAATCCAGTAACGACGTGATTCCCACGGCGATTCATATCGCCGCCGGGGAGATGATGCAACAACAACTCATTCCCGCACTCACTGGCTTACAAAAAGCGCTCGCTCGCAAAGCCAAAGAGTTCGACAAGATCGTCAAGATCGGTCGCACCCATTTACAGGATGCGACGCCTGTCCGATTGGGTCAGGAATTCGGCGGTTATGCGCGCCAGATTGAACTCGGCATTCAACGAGTCAAACGTGCGCAAGAAGCCCTCAGCGAAGTGGCGCTCGGCGGCACCGCAGTCGGCACAGGGCTCAATTGCCATCCGAAGTTCTCCGCCAAGGTCTTGGTAATCGTGTCGAAGGAAACCGGTTGTACGTTTAAGGAGGCAAAGAATCACTTCGAGGCACAGTCCACACAGGATTCGTTGGTCGAAGCGAGCGGGGAGTTGAAGACGATTGCCGTCAGCCTCATGAAAATCGCCAACGACATTCGCTGGCTCGGTTCCGGCCCACGCTGCGGGCTCGGGGAGATCAATCTACCGGAGACACAACCAGGGTCGTCAATTATGCCGGGCAAGGTCAACCCCGTCATTGCCGAATCAGTGACGATGGTTTGCGCTCAGGTGATCGGTAACGATGTCACGGTTACAGTGGGAGGGCAGGCGGCAAACTTCGAACTGATCGTCATGCTGCCGGTCATGGCCTATAACCTTTTACAGTCCATTGAGCTTCTCTCGACAGCCTCAGCCAACTTCGCAGCTAAGTGTATTGACGGCATCAAAGCCAACGAAGAGCGCTGCAAGAGCTTGATTGAGGAAAGTCTAGCCATGTGCACGGCCCTGGCTCCGGAGATCGGATACGAGGCTGCAGCAAAACTCGCCAAGGACGCCTACAAGTCCGGCAAGACCGTGCGCCAGATGGCCAAAGAACAAAAAGTCCTCCCGGACAAACGGCTCACCGAACTGCTCGACCCCTGGCGCATGACCGAACCGGGCGGGCCGGTGGGAAGTGCAGGAGGATAAAGGGCAGTGGGGGGAACAGGCACGAAGTCTGATGATTCTGTGAGTGCTTACGCGGGCATGGGAGGCCAAGGCGTTCTGCCGATCCCACTCGTGTACAACGGTTGGGTCCAAAAGCTTCCTGACTTCTGGAAGCATCAGTTAACGCACGACCAACGGCATCCATTCCCGTCAACTGAGTAGGATCGGTAGGTTCGTAAGCTGCTTAGCCAAGGACCCGGTGACGATGGTATAACACCATCATCACCGGGTCCTCTGGTTTTTCGAGCACTCAGTTTCAGCCAAATCCGCTTTGACACCACAAAATGCCCTATGTTAAAGTCCGCGGAACTGTTGAGGTTCTAGGCACTTTCTTTCACTCCTCCTAGGGAACAACGTATGAGCGCACCGACATCGCATGTGATCATTGTGGTAGGCGCAGGACCGGCTGGAATGGCCGTGGCGAGTTCACTCGCGAAGGCAGGCCATGAAATTGTTATCCTGAACCGCGACATCAAGTTCGGGGGATTGGCTGAATACGGGATTTTCCCGGCAAAGCTCAAGCTCCGTGGCGGTCTTAAGAAACAATACTGGGAGCTGCTCGATCGACCGAACGTCCACTATTTGGGTAATGTCTCGATCGGCAATGGCAAAGATCTCACCGTCGAAGAGGTCAGAAACCTTGGCGCAAGCGCCGTCGTATTCTCTATCGGCGCGCAGGGGACCAAGGCCATCGGCGTGGATGGAGACTCGGCCAAGGGCGTGTTCCATGCGAAGGATGTCGTGTACCACTTCAATCGGCTTCCTGGATTCGGCGATCGTCCTTTTGACATGGGCAAGCATGTGGCAGTGATCGGCGCCGGCGATGTAATGGTGGATATCTCACACTGGCTGGTCCGCTACAAGAAAGTCGAGCGGGTCACAGCGATCGTGCGGCGTGGGCCTGCCGAGCGAAAATATAATCCGAAAGAAATTCGCATGGTGTGCGCCAACATGGATGTGGAGGGGATCGCCAATGAGGTGGCCCGGATTAAGGATCGACTTGCCGCGGTCGGCCAGAATGCAGGCGACATACTCAAGGGCCTGACGGACGAGTTTACGAAATGCGAGCCGAAGGTCAGCGAGACAAAGATGGGCTTCAAGTTTTTGGCCTCTCCAAAACGCATCCTGACAGATGAGAACAATCAGGTTTGTGGGCTGGAAATGGAAGACAATAAGCTCGATCCAAAGGGTGAGGATACGGTCGCCGTCGGGCTGAAGCAGTATTATGAGTTCCCTTGCGACTCCGTGGTTTTTGCCGTCGGCGACAAAGTCGATGAGACCGTTGGGCTACCATATAAGAGCGGCCTGTTTATTACGAATCCCAACAAGACCGGTAACGATCCGGACGACGCGCTCTTTCAAGCCTATGACGAAACCGCTGGCAAGGTCATTGATGGCGTTTTTCTCGCTGGGTGGGCCAGAAAAGCGAGCGAGGGCTTAGTCGGCATTGCCAAACGGGATGGGGATTGGTGCGCTGACGTTGTAACCAAATACCTTTCGATGAAAACACCTGATACCCACTCTGCCGTAAAAGTTGTGCTCGGCAAGCTCGCTTCAATACTCACGGCGCACAAGAGCCACCCGGTCGATCTGGCGGGACTCCGCATGCTCGACTCGAATGAAAAAAGTCACTGGGGTGAGGACTGTATCGGGGAATTCAAATTCACGAACAACAAGGAAATGCTCGAATTGATCGAACGCGGGAAAGCCTAGCCAGAAAGATTTTATTTTCTATCTGTCCCCCCATTTGAGTTTTTCCCTAAGCACGTCGTAATAATTACTTTCAGGGAATCTGATCAATCGGGTCCGGTTCTCCGATGTCTGGACCACGACCGTATCTCCTTGCGTGATCGCTACTCCAACCTGTCCGTCGAGCGTCGCCATGGCGCCGTCATCTTTACTGGTGAGTGTCACTTCGATCTCCGCGTTACCCGGCACGATCAATGGCCGATGCGTCAGCGTATGGGGACTGATCGGTGTCAAGATCAACGACTGGACTGCCGGATCGATAATGGGGCCACCGGCAGAAAGAGAGTAGGCGGTGGATCCAGTTGGGCTGCTGACGATCAACCCGTCGCCACGCAGGTTGGTTACGAACCGCCCTTGAATCGCGATCTTCAGTTCGATCATGCGGGCGAGGGTGCCCTTACTGATTACGACGTCGTTCAACACCACCCCCTGTGCAACCGTTTCTCCGTGCCGATGGATATGTGTTCGTAACATCAGCCGTTCATCGAGAACAAAGTCGTTCGCAAATACCCGTTCGAGCGAGGGATAGAGATTCTCCAGACGGACCTCAGTCAAAAACCCCAATCCGCCCATGTTGACCCCCAGGATGGGAATGCTTCGTTCCCCGGCAAGTCGAGCGGCACTGAGCATGGTTCCGTCTCCGCCTAAGACCAGCAGTACGTCGGCTTTGCTCGCCAACTGAGTTTTCTGATACCCACCCTGTTCACCGAGGAGCATCGCCGATGCCTGGTCTAAAATTACCTCGATACTTCGAGCTCGAAGCCAGGTGACCACATCTTGTAGCGTACTCTTGATCTCGGGGAAATTTGGCTTTGCCAAAATTCCGATACTTTTGTTTTTCATTGCTAAAACCCTGTCGTGGCGCTATTTAGATATGGGCTGGAACGTCCGAGATTGTATCGGGAGGGTTCTTTTGAAGTCAACGAATCAGGTGAATGTCAGGCCTTTCCGCACAGTGTTCTGTCCAGACCGACTCTTGGTTTGTGCGATTGTTTGACAGCCTTGACACTGAAAATCCTTCTAGATAGTATTAGACCAGATTTTTCGAGAGCTTTGGGCATATGGAACCGGTTATAGGCTCCCCCTAAAAGGAGGCAGGATGTTCGAAAGATTTACGGATAAGGGCCGGAAGATCATCATTCTCGCACGGGAAGAGGCTGAGCGGCATCAGAACGACTACCTCGGAACCGAGCACCTCGTCTTGGCCATTCTCCGCGAATCCGACGGGATTGCCCTGATGATCTTGAAAAAGATGGGACTCTCGACCGAACAGATCCGTTTGGAAATCGAGCGGAATTTGCCCGGCGGCGGAACCACCATGACCTTTGGAGAGATCCCCTTCAGCCCTCGGGTTAAGAAGGTCATTGAATATGGGGTTGAAGAAGCCCGTCTTCTTGGACACAATCATATCGGTAGTGAACACCTCTTATTGGGTCTCCTTCGAGAAGAGGAGGGGATCGGTGGAAAAATCCTCCGCAGCCTAGGAGCGAATCTTCTGACTGCCCGGCAATTAACCGTAACCTTTCTCCGAAAGTCTGCCCCACGTGAGCGTGATCGAAAGAGCAATACCCCGGCGCTCGATGAGTTCGGTCGCGATCTGACCCAGCTTGCCCAAGCCGGACAACTTGATCCCGTCATTGGCCGAGCAGACGAAATCGAACGGGTGCTTCAGATACTGAGCCGCCGTTCGAAAAACAATCCTGTGCTCATCGGAGAAGCGGGTGTCGGCAAGACTGCCATTGTCGAAGGACTTGCCCAACGAATCATCCAGTCCGAAGTGCCGGATAACCTTCTTTCACGGCGGGTCATTGCGCTCGATCTCGGTTCGCTGGTCGCAGGGACCAAATATCGCGGCCAGTTCGAGGAACGGCTGAAGGTCGTGATGAAAGAAATCGTCCAGGCTGGCAACATCATCATCTTTATCGATGAACTCCATACCTTGGTGGGAGCAGGGGCGGCGGAAGGGTCGATCGATGCCTCCAACATGCTTAAGCCTGCGCTGTCGCGTGGCGAAATTCAATGTATTGGCGCCACGACCCTCGATGAATACCGAAAGCATATTGAGAAAGATGGAGCACTCAAGCGACGGTTCCAACCAATTCACGTACAGCCGCCAAGTCTCGACGAAACAGTGTTGATCATCCAGGGGCTCCGTGACCGGTACGAAGAACACCACGGTGTCGATATTTCCGAAGAGGCTATCCTTGAGGCGGTGAAGCTGTCAGATCGATATATTAGCGATCGGTTCTTGCCGGACAAGGCCATCGACTTGATCGACGAGACCGGATCTCGAGCAAAATTGCAGACCTATGCCTTGCCGTCAGATTTGAAAGCTATGGAACAGGAGCTAAAAAAGGTCTCGCGCGATAAGGAGCTGGCAATCTCGATGCAAAACTTCGAGGAAGCCGTTCGCCATCGCGAGGAAGAGGAGCGGCTGCGGAAGCTGCTGGATGAGTCTAAGCGTGAGTGGAAAAAGAACCAGGAAAAGAACAAACCGACAATCGGCAAAGAAGAGGTGGCCTATGTCGTGTCCAAGATGACAGGCATTCCACTTTTCAAGCTCGAAGAAGAAGAATCGAACAAATTGCTGCGCATGGAGGAATTCCTCCATAAACGCGTGGTCGGACAGAACGAGGCGATCTCCGCCGTGGCCAGAGCCATTCGGCGGTCACGTGCCGGTTTGAAGGAAGCGAAAAAACCTATCGGGTCCTTTATCTTCCTGGGACCGACCGGGGTTGGGAAAACCGAGTTGGCTCGGACGTTGGCGGAGTTCCTCTTCAATAGCGAGGATTCACTTATTCGAATCGACATGTCCGAGTATCAGGAAAAATTCACCAGTTCACGACTCTTTGGAGCCCCGCCGGGGTACGTGGGATACGAGGAAGGCGGCCAATTGACCGAACGAGTCAGGCGCCGACCCTATTCCGTTGTCCTGTTTGACGAAATCGAAAAGGCCCATCCTGATGTGTTCAATATTCTGTTGCAAGTATTGGACGATGGGGTGCTGACCGATAGCCTCGGACGCAAGATCGACTTCAAGAATTGCGTCATCATCATGACCTCCAATATTGGGACCAAGATGATTCAGAAGGGGGTCTCGCTCGGATTCCAGAGCACGGAAGGCGATCAGGAGCGTCATAAGAAGGAAGAAGTGCTGGGAGAATTGCGCCGCTCGTTCAGCCCGGAGTTTTTGAACCGGATCGACGAGATCGTGGTCTTTCATCAGTTGGATAAGACGCACCTCTTCAGTATTTTGGATATCCTCTTGGGTGAACTCAACCTTCGTCTTATCGAGAAGGGAGTGGAGCTTGAGGTCGATGACGAGGTTAAGCAGTGGTTAATAAAAGAAGGCTATGAACCGCTCTACGGAGCCAGACCGATGCGCAGGACGATACAGCGTGCAATCGGTGATCCTCTCTCCGAAGAGTTGATCAGAGGACGATTTAAGGAGTCACGAAAGATCCGCGTGGTGCTTCGCGATGGTGCACCGACATTCATCGAGCAGGAGGCGATGGCCGGAGTCTAATTTTCAGGCCCTGTGCCTGCGTGGCCTCTTTCATGGAGTTAGGACAAGGCCCTTGTGGCATTAGTGGCCACAAGGGCCTTGTTATTTTGATTCTTGCAGCGTATCTTTTTTCCGGTCCAAGCGTGTGATCAAAATGACTTCATGATGATCTGCATTGACCAGCCAGCCTTCACCTGGATACCGGGTCCCATCCTTGGTATTGAAACGTCTTGCGATGAAACGGCTGCATCGGCGCTTGCCGCAGACGGCTCCGTCCTCTCGAACGTGATTGCGTCACAACATGACGTTCACCAGCGTTTCGGAGGCGTCGTTCCAGAACTTGCTTCCCGTGCCCACGTTGAGTCGATTGAACGTGTCTCCGCTACGGCGCTCCAACAAGCCGGTCTTGCATGGACGGATCTCGCCGGAATCGCCGTCACCCAAGGCCCAGGGCTGGCAGGCGCTCTGCTCGTCGGGGTCAACTATGCAAAAGCGCTGGCCTATGCCTTGAATATTCCGGTGGTTGGCGTGAGCCATCTTGAGGGCCATATCGCCTCCGCTTGGCTGAAGGATCCAGCGTTTCCCTTACCCTGCGTGGTTCTCGTTGTCTCAGGTGGCCATACCCATCTCTATTATAAGGACCGTAGTGGTCACTGCAGCCTCCTGGGAGCGACCAGAGACGATGCGGCAGGGGAGGCTTTTGATAAAGGTGCTCAGTTACTTGGGCTAGAATTTCCAGGAGGACCAGCCATCGATCGCCTGGCTCGACAGGGGAATCCTACCAACATTGCGTTTCCCCGTTCCTATTTCAAACATGGAAGTCTTGAGTTTAGTTTTAGCGGTTTAAAGACAGCATTGCTCTACAAACTTCAAGCAATGGATGAGCAGTCTCGTGTAGCAAACGTTGCTGACTTGGCAGCCGGCTATCAGGAGGCCATCGTGAGCGTCTTGGTTGAAAAGTCCCTTACCGCAGTTCGGTCATCCGGCGCCCGTGCCTTAGCCGTCGTTGGAGGGGTCTCCGCCAACTCTCGGTTGCGCGCGTTGCTTCAAGACCGAGCAATTTCTGAGAGCCTGGAGTTGAGTCTTCCCCCGCTGTCCTATTGTACTGACAATGCAGCGATGATCGCGGCAGCAGGGAGGCAGGCTCTTTGCGCAGGGCTCCGTGCATCATTGGGTATGGATGCCAACGCCTCAATGGCTTGTTCATTTGGTCTGTCTAGTCCATCTGGTCTATCTGGTTAGTTCCATCAGACCACAGACACGTAACAGACCGAATAGACCAGACAGACGCGATAGACCAGATAGACCAGGCATCCGAGGACGATAAGGAAACGACGGCTATTCCAGAAATTCACGGACAGGTTCTCGGTCTCCGTGCCGGCCAGCTCACGATGCTTGAGCGGCTGTATCGACGGCGTATGCCCGTGGATGAAATCCTCTCAGCAGAAGCTGCAAAAACCCTCGCACAGTTTACGCACGAGATTCGGCGTCCTATCGGACTGGTCATCAGCAGGCGTGGAGCTGTCCAAGACGTCTTGGTGGGAGCCGGCGCCGAGCCCTCACCGACGACCCTGGCCACCTTTCGTGCAAGCCCGCGATCGCTGCGCGGCCTTCGCCTGATACGCTCGCAATTAAAGGAATTACCCCTCACTCAGGAAGAGCTTACGATGCTGGGCCTGCTCCGTCTCGACATGATTGGAGTATTGTTTGTGACTCCCAAAGGCGAACCAGGGTTACTCTCCCTCGCCCATCTGAATCCACCCAGTCCACATGGACAGTTGTACACCCTCTTGAAGCCCACTCTGGTGCATCAATGCCCGGTGAATTTCGAGACATTCATTCGCGAATTAGAGGCCGACCTCCAGCGTCAAAGTGGTTCCCATACAATGACTCAGGGGCAGACCGCCATCCTCGTGAGCGCTTCGCCCAAGAGCAAGGCTGAACAAGAAGAGCGCCTTACCGAATTGGCAGAACTGGCCTCCTCGGCAGATATTACGGTGATCGATCGATTAGTGCAGCGTACACAGAGCGGCCATCATCGGTTTCAATTGGGAAGCGGCAAACTCAAGGACGTCTTGATGCAAGCCATGCAAAAAGGCGCGGACTTGCTCATCTTCGATCAGGATTTGGCACCTGCTCAGCTGCGCGCCATTGCGGAGATCACCGATCTCACGGTCATCGATCGGACCCAGCTGATTCTCGACATCTTTGCGCAACGAGCGCATAGCCGAGAAGGGAAAGTGCAGGTCGAGTTGGCTCAACTCCGTTATCTGCTTCCCCGTCTCTCCGGTCAGGGAACAAGCCTTTCACGCTTGGCCGGTGGCATCGGCAGCAGAGGGCCCGGTGAAACGAAGCTCGAAACGGATCGACGTCGTATCAGAGAGCGTATCGACTATTTGGACCGAGAGATTACGGGCTTTGCCCGTCACCAAGATCAACGGCGATCGCGCCGCATCCGACAGGCATTTCCAGTCCTGTCCATCGTGGGCTATACGAACGCCGGCAAGTCGACATTGCTCAACGTCTTAACAAAAAGTCACGTGACCACGGCCCCACGCGTCTTTGAAACGCTCGATACCACGAGTCGCAGGCTGCATTTTCCACATGGCAGGGAAGTCATCCTTACCGATACAGTGGGGTTTATTCGCGACCTGCCTAAAGATCTCCTCGCAGCCTTCAGAACGACGTTGGACGAATTGCGCGACGCCGATCTCCTCCTGCATGTGGTCGATGCAGGGGCGAATGAATTAGACACCCATATTGCATCGGTCGATACCGTGCTGCAAAGCCTCACCCTCGATCAGATTCCACGGGTCTTGGTATTCAACAAGTGCGACCAGCTTCCAACTGGGCAAGCGGAGACCCTGTGCCGTCGGTATGGGGCGATCGGGATTTCTGCGCTACACCAGGAAACCTTGCCTGCGCTGTTGCAGCATCTCGAAGAACGGCTGGCCGAACTTGTCCCGCTGGATGGTTCTTCCCCAAAAACGGCAGCCACGACTGTCGCACTTGCATCTCGTCCTTGACCCGCTGCACAATTGCCTGATTTTGGTACCGCCCATGACAACAAAGTCTCTGCCATCGTCGGATCATCGAAAGCGTCTCAGGGAGATATCGAAGACGCTTCAACGTACGATGCCGAGCCCAAGGATGGAACTCGACCATCGTTCCCCTTGGGAGTTGCTTGTGGCCACAATCCTCTCCGCCCAGTGTACCGACCAGCGAGTGAATCAAGTCACGCCATCGCTCTTTCGTCGTTATCGGCGACCAGCAGAACTGGCTGCGGCTCATCTTCCTGAGCTCGAACAGCTCATTCGTTCCACGGGTTTCTTTAAGAACAAAGCAAAACATCTGGTCGCTTGCAGTAAAGCTGTGGCCGAGCGTTTCGGCGACCAGGTTCCGCATACAATGGAGGAATTGATCACCTTGCCGGGTGTCGGCAGAAAGACCGCGAATGTCATCCTCGGGAATGCTTTTGGCCAGCCCGGTATCGTTGTCGACACCCATGTGA
>Ga0315278_10004111_pt1 | contig 13102 bp, 12 predicted proteins | sample YL17G06_0_MG_FD_203880 | JGI IMG/M metagenome (GOLD analysis project Ga0315278, IMG submission 203880) | Sediment microbial communities from Yellowstone Lake, YNP, Wyoming, USA - YL17G06_0 | ecosystem: Environmental > Aquatic > Freshwater > Lake > Sediment | place: USA: Wyoming | collected...
TCCGGTACCTCGTCGAGCTCGTAGAACGAGGCCGAGTAGGTGCCACGGGATGACCGCCGGAACGCCTTCGGATCCTCCGTGTCGAACATGTTGAGGACGAAGTCGGCGTCGGCGTGGTCTGCGACGAGCTCGAAGCCGTCCGCCTCGAAGGCCGTGCCGACCGCCCGCACCCACTTCTCGTGGCTCGGAGAGGTGGACGTTCCCCAGATCGCGTATTTGCGCATGGCCCAAGTGTAACGCCGGGCCCGGCGCGGGTCGCACGAGCGACCCGCAACCGGGGGGAGCAGCTGCGGTCTACCGGACGTAGAAGTCGACGAACTGGCCGCTCTTGTAGTGACCCGGAAGGTTGCAGAGCAGTGAGTAGTGCCCCTTCTTCAGTGTCAGCGTGAGCTTCTTCTGCTGGCCGGGCTTGACGGATCCGATCTCGCCGACGTTGCCGGCCTCGCTGGCCTCGCCGTTGTGGCTGGCGAGGCTCCCTGCCGGCCGCAGCGTCCTCAGCACGACGAACTCGTGCTCGATCTTGCCGCTGTTCTTCACCGTGAAGGTCACGGAGCCGGCCGGCGCACCCTGGACGGCGGGGATGACGTTGAACTCGTTGAGCGTGACGGCGACCGCCTTGTTCGACGTGACCGCATGTGCGGCCACCGCGCCGATCGAAACCACTGCCACGGCCGTGATCGCGACGAGCATTGGAAGCTTTCGCATCTGGTCGACTCCCTTTTTCGAGGTTTGGGTGCGACCGTAGACGCGGCCGGTGTGCTGCCACATCGGTGGCGGCGCGGAGGCGTCGTCAGTGTTTTCCCGCGCCCCGGCAAGCCCCTACGAGAACAGATCGCGCTCGCGGGGCATCACGAGGTCGTGACCACTCCCGTCTCCGGCCGCGTCGACGCCACGAACGATCGCGGCGGGCACCCCCGTGTTCTTGCCGAGAACGAGCTCGGCTGCCCCAGCGATCTCGTCGGCGACGGCGATCATCGTCGATTGCAGCTCGTACCCGACGGCATCCAGCGAGCCCCGGAGATCACGCAGGGCAGCCAGTCCGGCCACGCCGAGCGCGACGTCCGTCGTCCCTTGCCTCCACGCCCGGCCGAACGAGTCACTCACTATCACGCCGGGAGCGACACCCGTCAGCTCCGCGAGCCGGTCGCGCAGCGCTGCGGCAGAGGCGTCCGGGTCGAGCGGCAGCAGGATCACCGTCCCCGGGCCCTTCGCGTTCGACGCGTCGACGCCCGCGGAGGCACACACGAAGCCGTGACGCGTCCGCGCGATCACGAGCGGCGGCCGGGAGCGCACGACCTCGACGGACTCCCGCAGGATCACCTCGACCTGACGCGGGTCGCCGTCGTCGCCTGCGAGCTCGACGGCACGTGGAGACGCCACCACCTCGTCCAGGTGCACGATGCGGCCCTCGACCTTCGAGACGGCCTTCTGCGCGACGACGACGACGTCGCCCGGCTCGAGACCCCCGGCGCGGCTACAGGCGTCGGCGAGGAGCCGTCCGAGGTCGTCTCCCTCCTCGAGCTCGGGGAGGCCCGCGAGACCGATCACACGAACGTCTGCGGGCACGTCAGTGAACGCCGGTGACGCGAAGGCCCGCGTGCGCCTTGTAGCGCTTGTTCACGTTCACGATCACCGCGGTCATGCCCTCGAGCGCGCGGGCGCTCGCGAGCGGGCCGGCGTCGATCGCGCGGCCCGACGTCACCTTGCCGGCAAGCTCGAGCACGAGCGCCTTCGCCTCTGCATCGTCGCCGCAGACGAGCGTGTCCTCGTCGGGCGCCTCCTCACCCCCGAGGTTCGAGGCAGCGAGCGAGTGGAGACCCGCCACGACCGGGCCATCGATCACGTCCTGGATCCTGCTTGCGATCGAGGTCGCCTCACCCGTCGGCAGCACGCCTTCCTTCGTGAACGAGAGCTCTGCGGCGACGGAGAGCACCGGTGTCGCACCGATCGCCTCGCACAAAGAGCGGGCGGTCTCGACAGCACCGTCGGCTTTCGTCGTCAGGACGACGAGGTCGGCTCCGCGGGCTGCATCGTCGTTCGTCGCGCCTTCGACACCGAGCTCGGCACCGGCCGCCCGGGCGCGCTCCGCCTCGCGCGAGCCGATCACGACCGCGTAGCCCGCCTCTCGCAGACGAACAGCGAGAGCCATCCCGAAGCTCCCGGTCCCTCCGATCAGGGCGATTCTCACGACGATGCCTCCATTGCTGCCTCCAGCGTGGTCTGCGCGAGCCGACGGGCGGCCTCGCGATCAGCCATGAGCGTATCCGTGACCACCAGGGCCACGTCTGCTTCGGCCGGCGCATCGGCCCGGTCGATGACGAGCGCGTCGAGCACGCCCTTGTAACACTTTGTCACATGCTCGGGGCTCGTGCCGCCGACGAGGCGCCGCAGCATGCGGTCGAGCGGCCCGCGGACGGCGAGGCCGCCGATCAGCGGGCTGACCGCGACCGAGCGCACGCTTCGGGCCTCGAGCGCGGCGCGGATGCCGGGCACTGCCAGGATCGGGTGGATCGAGACGAACGGGTTGCTGGGAGCGATCACGATCGCGTCGGCGGCGACGATCGCCTCGAGAACGCCGGGCGCCGGACGGGACGTGTCCGCACCCTCGTAGACGAGCGCGTCGACCTGGTCCTCGTGGCGTCGGGCGACGAACCACTCCTGGAACGCAAACGTGCCGTGCGGGGTGACGAGGAACGTACGCAGCCGGTCGTCCGTCGCGGGCAGGAGGCGCGTGGCGAGGCCCACCGCCCGGGCGAGACCGGCCGTGACGGCCGAGAGCGGCTCGCCGCCGCGGAGCGCCTGTGAGCGTACGAGGTGAAGGCCGAGATCGAGGTCGCCGAGCATGAACCAGCCCTCCCCACCCCAGGTACGCGCGGACTCGAGAGCCTGCCACGTCTCACCGGCGCGCCCCCAGCCCCGCTCGGTGTCGTTCAGCCCCGCCAGGCCGTAGAGGACGGAATCGAGGTCAGGTGAGACGTGGAGGCCGAGCACGTCGAGGTCGTCGCCGACGTTGCCGACGACCGTGAGCTCTCCCGGGGCGAGCACGTCGTGGAGACCGGCCGCGAGCTTCGCCCCGCCGACGCCGCCCGAGAGCAGGACGATGTTCATGCGCGAAGACCGGCTTGCTCGAGATCGGCGACGGTATCGACATCGTCGCGGAGGCCGGGTAGCTCGAGGTCGTGGACCGCGAGCCCGAGGGCTGCCGCGTGCACCCTGAACCGGTCGGCGCTGCCGGGGCCGTAGAGCGGGCTGAACGCGGCCGCGAACGGGAGCCCGAGCGCGTTCGTGGTGCCGTCGCCGGCCGCTGCGATGGCGAGCGCACCCGCCCCCGGAGGCCCGGCGAGCGCCTCGAGGTCGGATGGCTGCACACCCGGCAGGTCGGCGTTGACGACGAGGCAGACGCCCTCTCGCGCAACGAGCCCGGCCTGGACGGCAGCACTCTGGCCGCCACCCGGGTCGGCCACGACCTCGACACCGAGCCCGGCTGCGATCAAGGTGGCGGCGACGTCGTCGGTGACGAGCCGCACGTCGGCGGAGAAGGCCGCTGCAGCCTCGAGCACGTCGCAGAGCATCGCGAGCGCGACCTCGACACGGAGCTCGTCGGGGAGGCGGCTCTTACCGCCGGAACGGAAGGGAACGACGATCGTGGCCACACCCAGAGCCTACGCACGGCCCGGCGTCACGGGATCCGTCAGGCTGCGTGGCTCGAGGCGCCGGGCCCTGTGGTGGCCCACTCGTGCACTTCGAACCAGTGCGTGCCGACGAGCGCTGCCGCCACCTCCGCGTCCGTATGGGCGCGGTTGTAGACGTGATGGTCGAGGTCGCAGCACATCTCGACCTCGCCGAGCGAGACGTGTGAGATCTTCGAGAGCACGTCGAACGGCAGCTGCGCGTCGGCGACCGAGATGTGCTTGAACTGGAGATCGGGCGCGAGCTCCATCAGCTCGGGCCACTCGGAGCAGGTCTTGTAGCTCATCAGTTCTCCTGATTCGCCCCGGCCCGCCACGTTCCTCCGAGCTGGACGAGGCCACGCTCCTCGCCGTCGGGATAGACGAGGAACCCGAGTGCCTCGTCGAGCTGATGCAGCGTCCCCCCGTCGGCGCCGACGAGGCCGAGCCGCACCCGGAAGCGGCCGAAGGCGAGCACGGGACGCTCGACGTCGAGTCGCACGGTGGCCGTGCCGGGCCCTGCGGGCCACCCGAGGGTCGAGAGGTCGACGGCGTCCTCGGCGACCAGGAGGCCGGTCGTGTCGCGCAGCTCGAGCTGCAGCCTGGGCGGCGCGACCGCGGTCTTGACGCGAAGGTCGATCTCGAGCCGGATCGGCTCGCCGGCAAGGTACTGCTGCCGCTCGTCGCCGTTCGCGGCGAGGAGCCGGGCGCCGGCGATCTCGGCCTCACCGCTCCCCCACTCGCGCAACCCGCCGCCCCGCTCTGCAGGGTCGATCTCGTCGGCGAGCAGGCGCCGATAGCGCGCGATCGCCTCGTGGGTGGGCCCGTCGTAGACCTTCTCGCCGGCCGAGAGCAGGATCGATCGCTCGCACAACCGCTCGACCGCCTGGGCGTCGTGGGAGACGAAGAGGATCGTGCCACCCTGGTTCTTGAAGGCGGCGATGACGCCGAAGCATTTGCGCTGGAAGTTCTCGTCACCGACCGCGAAGACCTCGTCGAGGAGGAGCACGTCGGCCTGCAAGAAGGCAGCGATCGCAAATCCGAGCCGCATGGCCATCCCGCTCGAGTAGGTGCGGACGGGCCTGTCGATCGCGTGCTCGACCTCTGCGAACGCGACGATCTCGTCGAAGCGCTCGCGGATCTCCGCCCGCCGCAGGCCCTGGATCGACCCGTTCAGGAAGACGTTCTCGCGACCGCTGAAGTCCGGATGGAAGCCCGCCCCGAGCTCGAGGAGCGACCCGATCCGGCCGTCAACCTGCACCGTGCCGGTCGTCGGCTTGATGATTCCGGCGAGGACGCGCAGGAGCGTCGACTTGCCCGAGCCGTTGCGGCCGATCAGGCCGACCGCCTCACCGGGCGCGATCTCGGCCGTGACGTCCCGCAGCGCCCAGACGTCCTCGCCGCCGGTGCGCCCCCGGGCGACGACGATGTCCTTGAGCGTGCGCGTCTCGCGGGCGTGGACACGGAAGCGGCGCGAGACGCCGGCGGCGGAGATCGAACCGGGAGCCGGCGCGCTCATCGGGCCATCCCGGTGAACGAGGCGCTGCGCTCGCGGACGAGCGCCGCGAGCCGCGTCAGCTGGTCGGGATCGACCGAGGGGAAGACGCCGTGGCCGAGATTGAAGATGTGCCCGGGTCGCCCTCCGGCCCGGGTCAGGATGTCGAGCGCCTCCGTCTCGACGACCTCCCACGGGGCGAGCAGCACGGCCGGATCGAGGTTCCCCTGCACCGCGCGGCCGGGCACGCGGGCCCAGCCCGTGTCGAGCGGGATGCGCCAGTCGAGGCCGATCACGTCGCCGCCCGCCACAGCCATCTCCTCGAGGAGCGTCGCCGTGCCGGTGCCGAAGTGGATCGTGGGCACGTCCACCGCCGCAAGGACGCGGGCCGAGTACGGCGCAACGTGCTCGCGATAGTGCGCCGGAGAGAGCGCGCCCACCCAGGAGTCGAAGAGCTGGATCACGTCGGCGCCCGCACGCGCCTTGGCAGCGACGTAGGCCGCGAACGTCTCGGCCAGCTTCGCGAGCAGCGCGTGCCAGATCTCGGGTTGCCGGAGCATGAGGCTCTTCGTGAGGGCGAACTCGCGGCTCGGCTTCCCCTCGACGAGATACCCCGCGACGGTGAACGGGCCGCCGCAGAAGCCGACGACCGCCTGGTCGGGTCGTAGCGCGGCGCGGACGAGCCGCACCGCCTCCAGCACGGGGGCGAACGCCTCCTCGGGATCGGGGATCCGCAGCCGCTCCACGTCGGCGAGGGTGCGAACGGGCTCGTCGATCACCGGGCCGACGCCCTCGACGAGGCGCACGTCGATTCCCATTCCGAGCACCGGCGTCATGATGTCCGCGAACATCACCGCCGCGTCGACGTCGTGACGACGTACAGGTTGCAAGGTCACCTCTGCGCAGAGCTCGGGGGTGTGGGCGACCTCGAAGAACGCGTGCTTGGCGCGGATGGCGCGATATTCGGGAAGCGACCGGCCCGCCTGGCGCATGAACCACACCGGCGTCCGCTCGACTGCCTCGCGCCGGGCGGCGCGCACGAGAAGCGGCTCGCTCACGGGGTTAGAGTAGCCCTCATCGTGAACCGCGTCGGCGAGCACCCCGTCACCGCAGGGCCGCTGGCACCCCGCTGGCTCGCATGGTCCCTCGAGAGCCCCCGCGCCGGCGTCACGTCCGTTGCACGCGTCTCGCTCGAGAATGCGGGCACGGCAACCTGGCGCTCCCACGGAGCGGACGGTGTCAGGGCATCCTTCCACTGGCTCGACCCGCTCGGGAACCCGATCGTCTGGGACGGGCCCCGAACCGCCTTGCCCCATGTCGTAGCCCCGGGGGAGCAGGTCGAGCTCGAGCTTGCGGTCACCGCGCCGCGCCCTCCCGGTGCGTACCGGCTCGCTTTCGATCTCGTCGAGGAGCACCGGTTCTGGTTCGCGGAGGTCGGGGCCACCCCGCTCGAGATCGCCGTCGACGTCGCGCCGCGGATCGCCGAGCGGACGCTCGCCGTCCGGATCCACGGCGCCTCCGACCCCGCGACGACCGCTGCGCTCACCGTGCAGGAAGAGCCCATCGTCGAGGAGGAAGCCGACGCGGTTGCCGTCGCCCACCTCGTGTCCGGAGCGGTGCCACCGCCCGGGTGGTCACGCCTCCTGCTCGACGCGCACGTCGAGGGCTGGGCGGCGGTCGGGACGGCCGTCATCCCCGCGGGCCGCGACCGCGAGCTCGACGCCTGGCGAGGCGGCGGCGGACGCAACCCGCGGTTCGGCCACCCGCTGCTCCTGCCCTCCCTGCTCGACGGCGTCGAGCCGACGGAGCTGCTCGGGCTGCCGGCCTACGCCGGCCCCGACGGGCTCTTCGACGGCCGGGCCGCCGTCACACTTCCGCGGCGATCCGGTCGTCGACCGACGTGAAGACGACGGCGCCGAGCACGAGCGCCACGATCGTCTCGACGACGAGGTAGACGAGGTCGCCGGTCGAGGGGACCTCGCCGTAGAAGAGCGGCGCCCGGAAGCACTCGACGACCGGCGTCAGCGGGTTGCCCCACTGGATCAGGTCGACGAGCCACGGGTGCGCGTCGGCGGCCTCGGGCAGGTTGTCGAGGCTGTAGAGGACGGGGGTGAGGAAGAACAGCGGCAGCAGGAGCGCCGTGACGACGTACTCGATGTCCCGGTAGATCGCGTTCGCCGAAGCGACCGCGAGTGAGAGCCCGGAGACGAAGAGCACGATCACCGCGCCGATCGGGATCACGAGCCACGCCGTCGCGCGCGAGTCGGGAAGCACGATCATCGAGAGCACGAGCACGATCGCCGTCATCACGACGAACGCGACGAGCTGGGTGGCGACGATCGAGAGCGGGACGAGCTGGCGCGGGAAGCGCACCTTGCGAATCAGGCTCGCGTTCTCGAGCAGGCTCCGCGCCGACGACTGCAGCGCATTGGCGAAGAACACCCACGCCGGCAGGCCGCAGAGGAGGAAGAGCCAGTAGTGGTCGACATCCGTCGCCCGCGATTTCAGCAACACCGAGAAGACCACGAGGTAGACGAGCATCAGCGTCACCGGAAGCGCGAGCGTCCAGGCGAGGCCGAGCGCCGAGCCCTTGTACTTCGCGCGCAGGTCGCGCTGGAAGAGGCTCACGAACAGCTCGCGATAGCGGATCAGATCGGCGTAGACGGCCACCGGCGAGAGTGTAGGCGTCGAGTCGAGCAACGCCGTCGGTGTCGGCGCCCTCACGACCGCGCCAGGTCGTCCGTAAGGAGCAGGGACTACCCTACGCACATGTCGGCCGCCGTCACCATCGTTGCGCTGCCGGTGGCGGCAATCGTCCTCTGGTCGCTGCTCCGATCGTCGCTCGGAGATCGTCTCGTCGCGATGCCGACCGGAGAGCGCTGGCACGCCCGGCCGACACCGACGTTCGGGGGCGTCGGCATCGTCTGCGGGCTTCTTGCCGGTGTCCTGCTTGCGGTCGCGGTCGGCGCCGTCGACGCCAGCTGGCAGCTGGCCGGGATCGTGGGAGGCTCCATCCTGCTGTTCGCGGCGGGTCTTCTCGACGACGTGCGGCATCTCGGTCCCGCCGCCAAGCTCGCGGCCCAGTTCGGAGCGGCGGGCATCGCCGTGGCGAGCGGCCTCCGTGTCGAGCTGATAGGGAACGACGTCGTCGCGACGGCCGTTGCAATGGTGTGGCTCGTCGGCATCACGAACGCTTTCAACCTGCTCGACAACATGGACGGCCTTGCCGCGACCCTGGCAACGGTCGCGTGCGCGTACTTCGCGATCGATGCGATCACCGTCCACCCGAACGACCTCGTCCTCGTCCTTGCTCTCTCGCTCGGGTTCGCATGCGGGGGATTCCTGCCGTTCAACCTTCGTCCGGAGGGCGATGCCCTGGTCTTCATGGGGGACTCGGGCAGCCAGGTGCTCGGCTTCCTACTCGCGGCGCTCGGGCTGGCGGCGAGCTGGACGACCGCAGGAACGACGGTCGCCACCGTCCTCCTGCCGTTGCTCGTGCTCGCAATCCCGATCCTCGACACCACGCTCGTCACGATCAGACGTCTCGCCGAGCGCCGCCCCGTCAGCCAGGGTGGCAAGGACCACACCTCTCACCGTCTCGTCTACTTCGGTCTCTCGGAGCGAAAGGCCGTAGGGCTGCTCGCAATCATCGCCGTGGCCCTCGGGGCCACGAGCGTCGCCTACAACATCCTCGACGACGCGCGTGTGACCGCCGTCGGCGTGCTACTCACGTTCGTACTGCTCGTGCAGTTCGGAGGGTTTCTCAGCGACCTCGACGAGCGCACCCGCCGCGGCCTGATCAGCGACACCTCGCTCCGCCATGCGCTCACATTCGAGCCTCGTAGGCTGGTCGAGGTGCTCGTCGACTTCGTGCTGGTCTGCACGTCGTTTCTGTTCTCCTACCTCATCGTGGTCGGCGGGGAAGGCAGTCCCCAGCAGCGATCGGTGTTCCTTGGGGCCCTGCCGGTCGTTCTCGGCATGCGGTACGTCTCGTTCGTCGCCTTCCGGATCTACCGCAGGGTTTGGCGTTTCGCGAGCGCCCTCGACGCTCTCGCCATAGCCATCGCCATCGCCATCTCGGAGGTCCTGGCATTTGGGGTGATCGTCGCAACACGTCCCCTCGGCGAATTTCCGACGCGAGTATTCGTGGTCGATGCCGTGGTCTGCACGGCGCTCGTGACGTCCTCTCGCATGGCGCTTCGCCTGCTCCCCGAGCTCGCCGGCGTTCGCAGCCGGGGAGCGCGGCGACGGGTCCTCGTCGTCGGAGCCGGACGCGCAGGCCGCAGCCTCGTGCGTGAGTTGCGCGAGGACGGCTCGGCGAAGGTGGTCGCGTTCATCGACGACAACGCGGCACTCCGTGGGCGCAGTGTCCAGGGAGTTGCCGTCGTCGGCACCACGTCCGAGATCGCGTCCGTGATCAGGATGGCGCGACCTGCGGAGGTGCTCGTTTCAATCCCGAATGCAGAGGGGGAGCGCCTCGCCACCGTCGTCCACGCCTGCGCTGCGGCGGCGGTACCCTGCCGCTTCGTGCACCGTCACACCGAGACGATGGCTCCGGTCGCCGAGCTGGCGGCCGAGTGATCTCCGCTGCCGAAAGGCCGGGTCGGGGGTGGAGCGAGCGGCTGGCTCTCGACGTTCTCGTGCCGCTTCTCGCGGCGTACTTCGTCCTCTCGGTGCTCTACGCCTGGCAAGCCTGGCGGCGGGAGACACCGACGATCTTCACGGACGAGCTCGAGATGACGCAGATCTCGCGCGCGATCGCGGCCACGGGGCATCCGGCGCGGCGCGGCGAGCCGTACGTCTTCTCCTCGATCGTCCCCTACCTGACGGCGCCTGCCTGGAGAATTCACTCCGTCGCGACGGCGTACGGCACCATCAAGTACCTGCAAGCCCTCGTCATGGGGCTGGCGATCTTCCCGGCGTACGGTATCGCGCGGCACGTCGTCAGCAGGCCCTGGGCGATCTTTGCGGCCGTGGCGACGATCGCGGTGCCGGCACTGGCGTATGCCCCGATTCTCGTCGAGGAGCCCTTCGCCTATCCCGTCAGCACGCTCGCTCTCTACCTGATCGTGCGCTCGGTCGCCCAGCCGTCGTGGCGTACCATCGTGCTGGCCGCGGCCGGGTGCGTGCTTGCTGTCGCCACCCGCTCGCAGCTCGTCGCCATCGGGGGCGTTTTCGGCCTCTGCCTGCTCGCGCTTGGTTGGCGCACGGAGACCATGCGGCGATGGCGCGCCTCCTGGACCCGCTCCGATTGGGCTGGAGCTGGAGTTCTGGCCGTCGGAGCGGTGCTCGCCTTCTCTGCATACATGGGGCACCACTCGGAAGAGTGGGCAACGACCACGGCATTCTGGAAGGGGCGTATCTTCGACTACGGCGTCTGGGCTCTCGGGGCTCTCACGATCGGCTGCGGCGTCCTCCCCTTGATCGCGACGATCGCAGCGCTCATTCGACCTCGCTCCGACTGGCGCGATCCAGGGCTTCGTGCATTCGGAATCGTCACCGCTGCGGCGATCACGTCGTTCTGCTGGTACGCCGCCGTGAAGGGTGCCTATCTGTCCACGGTCTTCTCGAGCCTCGTCGTGGAGCGGAACCTGATCTACCTGTACCCGCTGTTCTTCACCGGCACCGCGCTCCTCTTCGCAAGACGCGACGCGCGCTGGTGGGCTGTTGTCCCAGCCGGCGCCGTCGCCTTGTATCTCGTCAGGGCGACCCCGAGGCTGGATCAGTTCCCGAACTACGAGGCCCACGGGCTCTCGAGCATTGCATTCATGAATCGTGAGCTGCACTGGCCGTCAGGCCGAATCGAGACGGCGTTGGTGGTTGTCGTGGTGGTAGCTGCCCTTGTAGCCGTCGTCCTGAGGCCGCTCACCGGCCGGAGCAAGGCAGGTGCGCACGCGGTTGTGGCGCTGTTTGCCGCGCTCGTGATCGGCTGGAACCTGACCACGGAGATCTATGCAGCCTCCGGTGAGCATGATTTCTCGTCCCGGATGGCGAACAACATGATCACGCCACCGGATTGGGTCGACCGGGCTACCCGGGGGGGTACCGTCACGACCCTCGGTCAGCAGATCACCGATCCGACCGGGATCTGGCTGATCGAGTTCTGGAACCGGTCGGTGACGAAGGCGTGGAGCATCGACGGAACGGGGGTAGGCCCGGGGCCGACGCTCACGCCCGACCTCCACCGCCGCGACGGCACTCTGACCCCCTCCCCGGACACCGATTTCGTGCTCACGTACAACGGCGTCACGCTCCAGGCTCCGGTGACGGCCCAGCGCTCAGGAGCAGTTCTCTACCGCACGGGCCGTGACCTGATGAAGCTCGCCTACTCACAGTCGGGGGTGTTCGAGGACGGCTGGATGGGCAGCACCAGCTCGTACAACCGCTACACCGCCCGCGCCGACGGCCCCGGCTACGCCCGCATTGACCTCTCGCGGGCCGCCTTCTGCACGACCGCACCCATTCCCGGAGGGGTGCTCATCAAGATCGGCCCGCTGGTGATCGGCCCCGACAGGCAACCCCACCTCGGACGGGTCACCAGTCAACGCCTCGTCCGGGTGCGTCCGTGCACCGGTGAGAGCCAGACCGTGCTGCTCCCCGCACCCCGAGGCCCGTGGCGGGTGGAGGTGGCCTCCGACACGTTCGTGCCCGCCGAGATCGATTCGCGTCTCAGCGACCGGCGGCGGCTCGGCGTGCAGATCGCGTACGGTTTTCAGCCGTCGTAGCCGCCTGCCGACTCAAGGTCGGGAGGCCGCGAGAACGTACGTGAAACGGTGGCGGAGAATGACGCTTGCCAGTGGGCCCGACCGCTCGGCCGCGCGTAGGGCCGCGGCTGCCGCCCGCGGCAACCCAATCGTCTGAGGCACGAAGAAGGGGTGGGCGACCACCTTGGTGAAACCGGCGGCACGAAGATCGTCGACGACCGCTGCGACAGCGTACTGGCGCGGATTGACGTCGAGCATCAGCTTCTTCGTCGTGAATGCAGCTGCCCGCGCGAAGAACGAACGCCGGTCGCGGGCGTAGTAGATCGCCCGGAAGACGGTGGTCGCGGCGACGGAGCCGGGTGGCTCGTAGTCGTTCAGGTCACCGACCTCAAGGGACGCGCTCGGCCCGAGCCTACGGGTCGCCTCCTCGATCATCTCGGGCGTCGCATCGACGCCCCTGTAGCGGAGCCCGTGCGCCGTCAGGTACGCACCGAGGCCGCCGTCGCCACATGCGAGGTCGAGGACCTCATCGCCGGGTACGAGCGGCCGCAGGAGCGTCCTCACCAGATCCGCCCGATGGGAGAGGTAGGCAACGCCGTCCGCGTACTGGAAATCGCTCCAGCCGGCTGCGCTACGTGCGTACTGCTTCTCCTTCCCGCTCACAAAGACAGCATCCGTTCAGGGTGCTTGCGGATGAAGCGCGCCATGCCCCGGAGGTGCCACAGAGTGTGCCGCGAGAGGAACTTCCTGTCGATGACTGCCGCGTACGCGTGCTGGACGACCGCGGCCGGGACGTACCACCGCTCCCAGCCTGCCCGCATCGCCCGGTAGCAGAGGTCGATGTCTTCGACGTAGTGCCGGTAGCCCGCATCCCAGCCGCCGATCTCCTCGAGCATCGAGCGGCGCTGCAGCAGAAATGCGCCGAGCAGCCAGTCAGCCTGGACGGGCTCCTCGGGCCGCTCGTCGAGCAGGTAGTGGCCGCGCTGGCGCTCGAAGGGCGGGTAGAGCTTACGCAGCGGCGTACGCCGCACGAGCGTGCCCGTCATGGTCGGGAAGCGACGCCGCGACGGCTGCCACGTGCCGTCCGGCCAGAGCATCTGCGGCCCAACTATGCCCGAGCGCGCGTGCTCCTCCATCACCGCGACGAGGGCCGCGACGGTACCCGGCTCGGCGACCGCATCGGGGTTCGAGAACAGCACGTAGTCGCCCGTCGTCGCGGCACTCCCGAGGTTGAC
>Ga0315278_10004112_pt1 | contig 13101 bp, 16 predicted proteins | sample YL17G06_0_MG_FD_203880 | JGI IMG/M metagenome (GOLD analysis project Ga0315278, IMG submission 203880) | Sediment microbial communities from Yellowstone Lake, YNP, Wyoming, USA - YL17G06_0 | ecosystem: Environmental > Aquatic > Freshwater > Lake > Sediment | place: USA: Wyoming | collected...
CGAGCTGGCGGAGGCCCGTGCCACGCTGCTGGGGCAACTGGAGAACGGGGAGCGGACGCTGGGAGACACGCTGTCCGGCACCTCGTTGTTCATCCAGTCTTTCTTCCTGCTGGTGCGCGAGGGTCTCGAGGCCATCCTCATCATCGGCGCGCTGCTCACCGTCCTTGCGAAGACGGGAGCGCAGGACCGGAAGCGCGACATCCACGTGGGTGTGGGTGCCGCGGTGCTTGCCAGCCTGTTCACGGCGGTGCTGCTGGAGACGGTGTTCCTGGTGACGCCAGCGCGGCGCGAGGTGCTGGAGGGTGCCGTGATGCTCACGGCGTCGGCGGTTCTCTTCTACGTGAGCTACTGGCTGCTGTCCAAGATCGAGGTGGCGCGCTGGAACCGGTTCGTGAAGAGCCAGGTGCAGGATGCGGTCACGAGCGGATCAGCGCTGGCGCTCGCGACGGCGGCATTCCTCGCGGTGTATCGCGAGGGATTCGAGACGGTGCTCTTCTACAAGGCGCTGGTGGTGGCCGGTCCGGCGGGGAGCACCTTTGTGCCGGTGACGGCGGGAATTGCGCTCGGGTCGCTGGTGCTGGTTGCGGTGTACTATGCGATCAACCGTTTCGGCGTTCGCCTGCCGCTCAAGCCGTTCTTCGCGGTGACGGGACTGTTCCTCTACTACATGGCTTTCCTGTTCGCGGGGCGCGGGATCGCCGAGCTTCAGGAGGGTGGCGTGATCGCGACCACGGTGCTGCCGTGGGCACCGCGGATCCCCGCGCTGGGCATCTATCCGACGCTCGAGTCGTTGCTGGCGCAGGGGGTGTTGCTGGTGCTGCTGCTGGGTGCGCTGGTGTGGAGCTTCGTGGTGGCGCCGAGGCGCCTGCCCGGGGCGCCGGTGCTGCCGGAGCCACTGGAGCCCGTGATCGCGGCCGAGGAGCGCGCGGTGGATCCGGCCGTCGTGGAGGGGCATCGACGGCCGGTCGCGCCGGGGGCGCGGCAGGGCCTGGTGCGGTCGCTCGAGCGGATGGAGGGCGACCTGGCCGAGCTCCGCGCCGAAGTGGAGCGGATGCGCGACCAGTTGCGGAAGGACCAGGGAGTGTCGGCGCGGAAGTAGTCCACTACTGGCGGCAGGGGGCGTGCGGGTCGCCCTTCGGCCCCTTGAGGGCAGGGCGGCTGTCGGCGTTGCCGATGCGCAGGGCGGCATCGTACACCAGCTGGGTGACGCGAGCCATGTTGAAGTAGTCGACGTACTGCGGCTCGTCGGTGACCTGGTGGTAGTCGAGGTGCTCACCGCGTGAGAGGGCCACGCTCGGGATGCCGTATCGCGCGTAGCTGTAGTGATCGGCGCGGCAGTAGTACTGCAGCGGATGGCCGGGCTGGTCGAACGTATAGTTGAAGGAAAACGGCAGCAGCTGTGCCGCGTTGGCTGCTTCCAGTTGTTCCCCGCATTCCCGTGACAATCGCATTGCCCCGATCACCTCGAGGTAGGTCGGCCCGCCGCCCGCCACGTCGGTGGCGCTGCCGCGCCCGGTCATGTCCTGGTCGATCTCAGCGACGATGGAGTCGAGGGGGACAGTCGGGTGATCGGTGAACCACGCCGATCCGACGAGGCCGTACTCCTCGCCGGTGTGGGAGACGAGGAGCAGGGAGCGCCGGGGTCGCGCGCCGGGTCGGCTCAGCGCCTCGGCGAGGACCACGAGCGACACCGTGCCGCTGCCGTCATCGTCGGCGCCATTGCGATCGCGTCGGGGCGTGGAGGGCGCAGCGCGCGCAGGCTGTCGAGAAGGTGGCGGACCGGTGCCGCCTCGTCGGGCGTCCCGGCGCGCTCGGGGCTGTCGGCGCCCATGGGCCGGACCACGGCGTTGTGGGAACGGATCGAATCGTGATCGACCGTGATGCGGCCGATGCCCACGTGATCGTTGTGGGCGGTGAGCGAGACATACTGACCCTTCGATGAGGGCGTAGCGGAGCGCGGTGCTGCGAGGTGCCCGCCGGGGCCAGTCCCCCGGGTGCAACGAGGCGATATCTTCCGCAGTCCACCAGCTCGAGCCCCGGAGGCATTGATGTCCTTCTCCACCGGCAGCCGCGTCGCGGCCGTCCTGTCCGCCGCGATGTTCATCGTCCAGTCCCTTGCCGCCCAGGCGACTGGGCCGCTGGCCCGCCAGCTGGCCGGCATGGTGGCTCCATCCGACGTGCGCCTCGCCTCGGGCCGGCCCGGCCCACGGTACTGGCAGCAGCGCGCCGACTACCGGATCGACGCGACGCTCGATCCGGTCACGGAGACGCTGCGGGGCGCCGAGCGCATCACCTATCGCAACAACGCGCCGGAGAGCCTGGCGCACGTCTGGATGCACCTCGAGCAGAACATCTGCGCCAGGAAGAGCCTCACCAACCAGCTCAACCAGCCGCCGCTCGTCTTCCTGAGCACGGCATTCGACTTCTCCTGCCAGGGATTCGACGGGGGACTGGTGCTCGAGTCGTTGAAAATGAATGGTGCCGACGCGACGTACCTCGTCACCGGCACCACGATGCGGGTCGATCTCGCGCGTCCGCTCCCCTCCGGCGGCGCGCTCACGATCGACATCGCGTGGCGCTTCAGCGTCCCGCCGTACGGCGCGGGCCGCATGGGGCACGACGGCACCCTCTACGAGCTGGGCCAGTGGTACCCGCGGATGGCGGTGTACGACGACGTGAAGGGATGGAATGTCGAGCCGTACATTGGCGGCGGTGAGTTCTACCTCGAGTACGGTCGGTTCGACGTCAACCTTACCGTGCCGTTCGACTACATCGTCGTCGCCACCGGCACGCTGCGGAATGCCGAGGACGTGCTGACCCCGGCCCAGCGGGAGCGGCTCGCGCGCGCGAAGGTGAGCACCACGCCCATCGCCATCATCGGCGACGAGGCGGGCACCGGTGCCACCCGGCCCGAGACCGTGGGCACCCAGGTCTGGCGTTTCAGCGCCGACTCGGTGCGCGACTTCGCCTTCGCGGCGGCTCCCAACTTCCGCTGGGACGCAAGCGGCTACGACGGGATCCTGATCCACACCTACTATCGCGCGACCGCGACACGCTGGCCCGAGGCAAATAGGATGGCGCGCGAGGCGGTGAAGCACTTCAGCGAGCAGTGGCTGCGCTACCCCTACCCGCAGATGTCGAGCGTCGAGGGCCCGATCGAGGGGATGGAGTACCCGATGATTACCTTCGATCCCGCCGGACCCAGCCGCGAGGAGCTGCAGTGGGTGGTGGCGCACGAGATCGGGCACCAGTGGATGCCGATGGTCGTCGGCGTCAACGAGCGGCTCTACCCATGGATGGACGAGGGCTTCAACACCTTCATTGACCTCGCCAACGCGGCGAAGTACTTCGCCGGCACGCCGTATGGCGACTCGATCGAGGTGCATCCGCTGCACCTCTACCCTGACCACGCGGTCGCGGGACAGGAGCAGCCGCTGATCACGCGCCCGCTGGAGAGTCGTGACCTTTTCTGGACCGGATACCAGAAGCCTGCGCTCATGATGCAGACGCTGCGCTATCATGTGCTGGGCATGGACGTGTTCGATCCCGCGTTCCGCGACTACCTGCGCACCTGGGCCTTCAAGCACCCGACTCCCGCCGACTTCTTCCGGATCATGCGCGACAACAGCGGGGTCGAGCTGGACTGGTTCTGGAGCGACTGGGTCTATGGCACGACGCAGCCCGACATCGCGGTGGAGGCGATCGACAACGGGGAGAAGGGCGCCACAGTCACCCTCGTGAACAAGGGGACGATGCAGCTCCCCATCCTCCTGCGGCTCACCTTCGCCGATGGCAGCGTGGAGATGGTGAAGCTGCCGGTGGAGGCATGGAACCTGGGGCCGACGTTCGTCTACCGGGTCAAGAACGGGAAACGGGTGGTGCGGGCGGAGGTGGATCCGGAACAGCAGCTGCCGGACACCGATCGCACCAACAACGGAAGGGAGCTGCGCTAGGCGCGCCGCCTCAGCGCGAGGCGGACGTCGTCTCCGCGAGCCGGCTGAACGCGGCGAGGACCACTGCCGGCTGCTCTTCGTGGACGTACTGCCCCGATCCCGGCACGAACTCGACACTGAAGTCGGGGATCTGGCTCGTCATCAGCGCCACCTCGTCATCCTTGACCGCGCTCTTGTGCGGTGCCGTTCCCACCATCAGGCGCACGGGCACGCGGGTCTCGTGCAGCCGTGAACCCAGCGATTCCGTCTCCGTCGCCTTCGACATGCGCCGGAGGCCGTCGATCGTGCCGTCGACATCTGCGGCCTGGCCCGCGGTGTAGTTGTCCACCACGAATTCCGTGACCCAGGTCGTGTCGCCCGAGCTGGCGACGAGATCGGACCTGACCTTCCCCCGCAGCATGCCCCTGGTGACGAACAGCTTGGTCAGGAACCCGCCATAGCGCAGCGACCGCTTGAGGCCGGGCGTCGCCGGCGTTTCCGCAGGACCGCCATCGATTGACAGCACGCCGCGCACCAGGTCGGGGCGACGATACGCCAGCCGCAGCGCGATCGATGCCGCGGTTGATTGCGCGACGACGATCGCCTGTGTCACGCCCAGGCTGTCGAGCACCTGGCCGATGCGATCGGTCTGCGCGGTGAAGGAGTAGTCGGCCTTGGACGGGTGCGATGAGAAGCCGAAGCCGAGCGGCTCGACCACGATGCAGCGGAAGCCGAGCTCCGCCAGTGGCCCGGTGAGGTGCCGGTAGCCGAAGGCGCCGCCGAAGATGGCCGCGATGAAGACGACCGGTTGCGCGCCATCGCCGATGGTGGTAGTGCGGATAGTTTCGCCGGAACCGAGCGACACGTCGCGCACGACGGGGGTGGTATCAGCGGTGGCCAGCAGGAACAGGGACAGAAGAAGCATTGGGGAAGATAGCGGCTCCCCCTCTCCTACGCGATCGCGAACGCCCGCACCGGAAAGGTCCCGAAGCCGGTCACCTTGACCGGCACGGCAAAGAACCGGGCGCCGCGCTCCGGAATCCGCGCCAGCGCGCACAGGTGCTCGACGATCGGGATGTCGTGGCCCAGCAGGATCGAGTGCACCGGCCGTTCACCGGTTGCGATGCTGTCGATGTTGAACGAATCGATGCCCACCAGCACCGCGCCCGACGTGACCAGCCACTCGGCGAGCTCGCCAGTGAGGCAGGGATGGTTCTCGAAGTACTGGTCGGTGCGCCAGTGCCGGTCCCAGCCGGTCTGCACCAGCACTGCCCGGCCGCGCACGTCGCGCTCCGTGAGCGGAAGCCGGTCAATCGCGCGCTCCCGGCTCTGTGGAACCCGGACGACGACGCACTCCAGGTTCGCGATCGACTCGAGTGGCAGCGCGGCGAGGTCCTTGCCGTGGGGATACCGGTGGAAGGGACTGTCCAGGTAGGTGCCGGTGTTCGCCACCATGTCGATCCTGCCGATCTGGAACTCGGTGCCCGGCGCGTAGCGCTCGCGCGAGGCCTCTCGGCTCAGGTAGTCGCAGATGATGGGTGCCGGCAGTCCCTGGTAGGTGACCATGCCGTGCTCGACGGTGTGGCTCACATCGATGAGCCGCCGCGAGGCGGGGGTGGCGGTCAATATCCGGTGTTGTGAAAGGCCTTGATCCGATCGGTGAGGTCGGCCGGGTCGGCCTGCAGGACATGCCCGGTCGGGGACACGTAGATGGTCACGCTGGGCGCCCCCGGAATGCGGGTTGGCCCGAAGCTGAAGCGCCACGCCCTGGGGTGGTCCCGCCGGCTCGGCATGCCACGCCACAGGAACGCAACCGATCGCCTTCCCATGTCTGGCGGCGGTGCGCCGAGCAGGCTGCCCACCTCGAAGAACGCGGCACCGAAGGAGGCGCCGGCCAGGAGCGCACCAAGGACGGCGGCCATGAACACGAGCCATACAAGGCGCGCCATGGCTACCGCACGTCGTAGATGAAGCTGTTGAGATGCTGGATCGTATCTGCCTGGTCCGCGAGCCGGTGGGCCAGCATGTCGCCGCTGGTAACAACGCCCACGATGCGGTCGCCCTCGAGCACGGGAAGGTGCCGAATCCGCCGCTCCGACATGGTCGCGGCACACTGATCCAGGGTGGTGGCCGCCTGACAGGTGATCAGCGCGACGGTCATCACGTCGCTGACGGGCGTGGTGGCGGGGTCGCGCTGAGCGGCAACCACGCGGCGCAGCACGTCGCGTTCAGTGAAGATGCCGCGCAGCGCCCCTCCTTCTACCACGAGGACGCTGCCGGTGCCGCGACTATCCATGAGGCGGGCGGCGTCGAGTACCAGCGTGCCGGGTGCTACCATCACGATGTCGGCGCCCTTGGTGCGGAGTATGTCCTGAACGGTCGGCATATCGACCCCCACGCTGCGAACTGTGATGCTGCCACCTACTCGAGCGGGATCCGGTCCTTGTGAACGCTCAGCCACTGCGAAAACGTCTGCAGCGATGGGTTGAGGCGGCGCGAGAGGTTGAGGTCGCGCGCCGCAAGGAACACCTCACTGAAGTCGTGGTTGAACTGGAACATGTTGCCGAGGTCGTCGGCGCCGGGAAAACCGAAAGTACGGTACACGGCGGGTGGGACGGCATTGTGCCGCACGTCCTTCCCCAGCGCCTTTGACAGCGCGGCCGCCATGTCGGCGCCCGTCACATACTCGCCTGCGATGCCGACCGTCTTGCCAATGAACTCCTTGCCCGCCTTGAAGATGCCATACGCGCACCGGCCGATGTCCTCCGCCGCGATACCGGGCAGCTTGCGGTCGCCCATTGGCAACACGAAGCCCCAGCTGCCGTCTTCACTCTTCTTGGGGCCCATCCCGAAGTAGATCAGGTTGTCCCAGTAGAAGGAGGTGAGCAGGAAAGTAGTCGGCACGCCGGCGGCGCGGAATGCGCCGTCGGAGACGCCCTTTGCGTCGAAGTGCGGCACCTTCCACTTCCCGTGAATGGTGGGCATGCGATCGTCGCTCAGGGGGATGAACTTGCGGCTGTCCTCCAGCGTCGACCAGATCACGTGCTGCACCCCGGCCGCCTTCGCCGCCTTCGCCATCGCGGTGGCCTGGGCGATCTCGCGTTCCGGCGAGAAGTGTTCCCAGAATGCCGTGACGCAGAACGCGCCGTACGCGCCGTGGAACGCGCGCTCCACGCTCACTTCATCGTCGATGTCCGCTGCCACGACCTCGACACCCAGGGCGGCGAGCGCGTTTGCCTTGTCGGAACTTGCGTTGCGGGTGATGGCACGTGCCACGAAGGGGCCACCCTTGTCGGCCAGGATGGCGCGGACCAGCCCGCCGCCCTGTGCCCCTGTGGCTCCCACCACGGCAATGATCTTCTTGTCAGCCACGAGAAACTCCTTGGCAATAGTTCACTCCAGCATACTCCCACGACCCACGACCCACGACCCACGACCCACCATTCACGATTGACGACTAACGACTGACGACTTCCTCACCACCGCCACCAGCATCGCAATCAGGTTCAGGACGGCCGACGCGGCCCCGAGCATGATCAGCGTCCGCGCCACGCGGCGGAGCAGGCTCAGCCGCAGCACACCGATGCCGACCAGCAGCAGCTTGGCGGCGAGCAGCGCCGCGGCCGCGGAGAAGAGGAAAAGTTGCAGCAGCAGCAATGGGCGTACTCCCATGCCCGCATACAGCCAGTAGAACGCCACCGCCACCAGCAGCCACGCCAGCAGGCCGGTGCGCGTGGTCTGACCAAGCGGAAGTTCCCGGATGAGCGGTACCACCAGCAGGTAGAGCGCCGCGAGCCAGAGCACGAGGCGGAGGCTCGCTGCCCACAGCGCCGCGGCGCTCCCACGCTCGTCCGGGGCGGGCGGGTCGGTCATTGCGCGCATCCTGATGGAGTCATCCTTGAGAGTCGTGTATCGGACCGCCTGCGTCAAGCGGCGGCAGTCCCGTTTGCGGCGCGCGGCGTCGCATGCCATGATAACATTCGCATCATTGACCGGAGTCCGCCGTGTCCCGCGCATTCGTCAACGAGGATGGCCCCGAGGGACCCCCGCCGCTCTATGCCTTGCCGGCACGGGGCGATGCGGCGTATCCCCTGGCCGCGGCCCGGGCGCTCCTCAGCGGCGCCAATGCGGGCGACACCACCAGCGCCGAGCTGGCCACCGGGTACTTCTGGGGCGATCCGGCGCTTCGCGCGGAGATGAACCAGCTGGTCGATGAAGCGGCGGACCGGGGGGACGACCGGATGGACCAGCTGGCCCGTCGTTTCCTGCGCGCGGCCGGCGCGCCGAGGGAGGACCGCTGAGCGAGACCGAGCGAATCGCGGACCAGCTCGAGCGAACCTGGCGGGGCGACGCCTGGCACGGCCCGTCGCTGAGCGATCTGACCGATGGACTGACGGCAAAACGAGCGGCCGCTCACCACGTCAGTGAGGCACACTCCATCTGGGAAATCGTCCTGCATTGCCGCGGCTGGTTGCGCGAGGTCGAGCGTCGGCTCGATGGGACCGCGCCTGCGGAACCGGCGGGCGGCGACTGGCCGTCAGTGGGAGCGGTGGTGGACGAGCGGTGGGCGGCGGCGCGTGCGGACCTGGGAGTCGCGGTTGCCGGCCTGGCGCGGCGGATCCGCAGCTTCGACAAGGAGCGTCTCACCGACCGGGTCGGCGTGCAGCGCGATCCCGCACTGGGCACGGGCAGCACTTACTATGTCATGCTGCACGGTGCCGTCCAGCACAACCTGTATCATGCGGGACAGATCGCGCTCCTGCGAAAGTTCGCCTAGACCGCCGTGATCAGCAGCCAGGCGAGCATCGCGATCATCGCCAGAATCCCCCAGCGGGTCGCGACATGCTGCTTGCGAAACCGTTCCATCAGCCGCGCACCTGCTGGCTTCTCCCCGTTCGACATGCGCTCTCCATTCTCGGGTTGCTGCACGACCCACGACCCACGACCCGCGACCCACGACTCCTAACTCCTGACGCTCGACTCTCGACTCTCGACTCCAGACAGATACTCCCCCGGCTCCACCGCCGCCGCCGGCTTGAGCTTCGCATACACAATCGCACCCGTCACCATCGCGGCGATGCTTGTGACCTGCGCGATGGTGAATGGGCCGAGGAACCGGTCGTCCTTGGCGCGCAGGATCTCCACCAGGAAGCGCTCCGCTCCCGCGAAAACAAGGTAGGCGCCGAAGATCCATCCGGTGCCGCCCGGCGCGTTCCGTCTTGACCAGAGCCAGGTGAACACCGCGAGCATGATGACCGTCTCGTAGATCTGGGTCGGGTGCACGGCGAGCACCGTGCCCGGATCGAGTCCCGCCGGCACGCGCACCCCGAACTCCTGCAGGCTCGCGACCGTCGACGGCGGGAGGCCCTCGGGGAACTTCACCGCCCATGGCAGCGTGCTGGGACCGCCGTAGTCGTCACCGATCAGGAAGCAGCCGACCCGCCCCACCGCGTACGAGGCCGCGAGCGCGGGTCCCCCGAGTTGCATCGTCCAGCGCGCCGGTACCCTGTGCCGCACCCCCGTGAGGAGCACCGCGATCGCGCCGCCCAGGAACCCGCCGTACCAGACGAGCCCGCCGCGGCTGAGCAGTGCCCCCGGATCGCGCGTCAGGATCACGTACCAGAGCTTGGCACCCACGATGCCGCCGATTACTCCTGCCACGATGATGTCGCCCGAGTAGGCCATGTTGAGGCCGCGCTCGTGCAGTTCGACCCGCATGATCCACCCCGCCACCAGGAACGCGAACATCATCATCAGCCCGAAGCCGGTGATGACAAAGCTTCCGAGGTGGATCGTGAAGGGATAGATGTTCATGCCATTGCTTCCGCTGGAGTGATGCCGACGAGGCCGGGGAGGGGCAGGGTATCCCGCGGCTCGAGATCCCATCCGCTGCGCTCGCCGCGATCCAGCCGCCACGCGCCGGCGGCGGCGATCATCGCGGCATTGTCGGTGTTGAGCCTGGGAGACGCGACCGCGACGCGCGCCGGTGCCACCCGCTTCCGCATTCGCTCGGCGAGCGCCCGGTTGCACGCAACGCCGCCGCCGATGAGCACGGTGCCGTAGCCCATGGCGTCGGCCGCATGAGCGGTCTTCTCCACCAGCACGTCGAGGGCCGCGTCCTGGAACGCACGCGCGAGGTCGGCGCGGTCCCGGTCGAGATCAGCGCTCTGCTGCACCGCGCGAAGTACGGCCGTCTTGAGCCCGCTGAAGGAGAAGGCATACTGCTGCGCGCCGGGGCGGTCCAGCTCCCGCAACATTGGCCGGGGAAACGTGAAGCGACCGGCGCGACCCTCGCGCGCCAGGCGCTCGATATGAGGACCGCCGGGATAGCCCAGCCCGAGCAGCTTTCCCACCTTGTCGAACGCCTCCCCCGCAGCATCGTCGATCGTCTGGCCGAGCAACCGGTACTGCCCCCACGCCGGTACGTCCAGCAGCATCGTGTGCCCGCCACTCACCAGCAACGCGACGAATGGCGGCGACACCGTCGGATCCTCGAGCGTCGCCGCGAACAGGTGACCTTCGAGATGATGCACCCCGATCAGCGGCAGGTCGCGGCTCCAGGCGAGGGTCTTCCCGTACATCACGCCAACGAGCAGCGCGCCCACCAGCCCTGGCGCCGCGGTGACCGCGATCCCGCCGATGTCACTCAAGGGCACACCCGCCTCGGCGAGCGCGCGATTCACCACCGGCGCGATCGCCTGCACGTGCGCTCGGCTCGCCAGTTCGGGAACTACGCCCCCGAAGATCGCATGCACATCCTGCGACAGGATGACGAGGCTGTCGAGCGTGGCGGCGCCACCGTCAGCGCGTACGACCGCCGCCGAGGTTTCATCGCAAGAGGTCTCAAGACCGAGGATGCGCACTAGAGAATCACTGCGTGTGTATCGCGGATGTACTGTACCCCGAAGACACGCACTTGAAATCAGTTGGGAGCAGGCGGTGTGGAAGGGACGACCGAAACACTGACGCCACCGAGATAGCGCTCGATGAGCTTCCGGTTGGCCCCGGACGCCCAGTCGTGCGCGCCAATGACCCGCTTCACGATGGTGCCGTCGCGGTCGAGCAGGAAACTCTCGGGCACGCCGGTGGTCTGGTAGATCTGCTGGATGTGCCCGCTCCGGTCCTGCAGGATGTCGAAGGTGATGCCGAGATCCTGCGCGAACTGCTTCACCTCGGCACCGTCGCCGTTGTCGATGCTCACAGCCAGGATCCGGAACCCGCGCGAGGCGAGGTCGACGTAGGTGCGCTGCATCGCCGGCATCTCTTCCTTGCACGGCGCGCACCACGTCGCCCAGATGTTGATCAGCGCGACCTCACCCTTGGCGAGCGCACGGAGCGAAACCGAGTCTCCCGTCGCCACATCCACCATGCGGAAATCGGGCGCCTTCCGGCCGATCTCGACACCAGTGTATTCCGGACCGAAGCGCACGAGTGCGTACGTGCCCCCCGCCAGCGCTGCGATGACCCCGAGCACCACCATCCACTGCCGATTCATCCGTCTCCCACCTCACGCTCCTGGTTCTTCCGCTGCTGACTTCTCCGCTCGTGGTGCTTCCGCCGCACCCCTCACACTTTCACACGGTCATCACACACTGCGCCTTCAACGCCCGCACCGCCGCCGCCGGATCCGGCTTCCCGAACACCGCCGTGCCCGCCACGAAGGTGTCAGCGCCCGCTTCCCACGCGGTGCGGATCGTCTCCGTCGTGATGCCGCCATCCACCTCCAGCGCCGCGCCCGACCGTCGCAGGTCGAGCAGTTGCCGTACCCGCCGGATCTTGCCCGTCGATCCCGGAATATACGCCTGCCCGCCGAACCCAGGATTGACGCTCATCACCAGGACGAGATCCACGTCGTCCACCACTTCCTCGAGGAAGGACAGTGGCGTGCCCGGGTTGAGCGCGAGGCCCGCCATCATGCCCTGCTCGCGGATCGCGGCGAGGTGCCGCTGCACATGGTGCGTCGCTTCCGGATGAAATGTGAACACCGCCACACCCAGGTCGGCGTACTCCCGGAGATACCGCTCCGGTCGCTCCACCATGAGGTGCACGTCGATCGGCCGATCGCTGATCCGGCGCAGCGCGCCGATGAGCGGCGCCCCGAACGTGAGGTTGGGGACGAATTGCCCGTCCATCACGTCCACGTGCAGCCACTCCGCGCCGCCTTCCTCCGCCTGCCGGACCTGCTCGGTGAGGCGGCCGAGGTCGGTTGACAGGATGCTGGGAGCAATGCGCACGCTCATCGATGTATCTCCTCGCTGGCGGGAGGCAGGGCGCGCTTGCTGGCGCTGACGACGAGTTGAATGCTGGTGCCCGCCGGCTGCACCGAGCCGACGGCCGGCCGCACCTCGACGACGATGCCCGCGGGACCCGATGACCGCGCGGTGTCCACCTTGCTCATGCGAAAGCCACTCGCCTCGATGACCCTGGCCGCAAGGTCGAGCGGCAGCAGCGACACATCGGGTACCGCATACGGTGCGATCCCGTCGCTCACGGTAAGCGTCACCGGTGTTCCCTCCGGCAGGATCGTCCCGGCCGCAGGGTCCTGCCAGATGACGGTGCCCTGGTCGTACGTCGGGTGCTGGCGCGACTCGGCGCGCTTCGTCTTGAATCCGGCCTGCGCGAGCAGCACCTCCGCCTGATCACCCGGCATCCCCACGACATCGGGTGTCGAGTGGTCGGACGCCAGCAACGGTCCCGGGGAAAGCCAGATGAACGCGATGCTGAACCCCACGACGAAGATGAGCAGCAGCAGCCCGAGGTCGCGCGCGATATGCCGCGCCGGCCTCCCGGCCGCGGGCTCTGGCCCGGGCTCTGCCTCCGTCCGCTCCGATGCCAGCGTACTGCGACGGCGACCGAACTTCATGCGCGCCGCCGGAGCCGCGCGGCGTACGCGCCGTCAGTGCCGTGACGGAACGGCAGCAGCTGAAGGTCGCCGCGGGATGTGCGCAACTCAGCAGGCACGGTGTCTCCGGGGTCCCGCTCGAAACGGGTGTCGCGGGCCAGCAGGGTCTCGATCTGGTCTTCGTTCTCTTCCGGTTCCAGCGAACACGTCGCATAAACTAACCAGCCGCCCGGCCGCACGACGTCGGCGCAGGCCTGCAGCAGTTCCCCCTGCCGCCGGGCCAGCCGCGCGAGGGCATCGGCGCTCACCTTCCATCGCGCATCAGGG
>Ga0315278_10004118_pt1 | contig 13095 bp, 12 predicted proteins | sample YL17G06_0_MG_FD_203880 | JGI IMG/M metagenome (GOLD analysis project Ga0315278, IMG submission 203880) | Sediment microbial communities from Yellowstone Lake, YNP, Wyoming, USA - YL17G06_0 | ecosystem: Environmental > Aquatic > Freshwater > Lake > Sediment | place: USA: Wyoming | collected...
CCTTTTTCCGCCCCAAACTTATAGGCTTCTTTGAAGAGCAGCGGAATGCCCGTATCGGCAAACATCCAGGGATTGCGCTTGGCCTTTTCCGGGTCGATCTGGGATTCCGGCAGCATCAGATGCAGGAGTCCCCCCACCCTGGCCAGAGGGTCAAACACCACCACCCCGATGCAGGAACCCAGGGCATAAGTAATCAAGGTGGCCTCGGGGTTTTTGGTAACCTTCATGTCAGCGATGTCCACTACGATGCGCACGTAAAAAGACCTTATTTTCTATAGATAGCCGGTTTTACATATTTAAAGGGGTGCGGAATGCCCGTCAGGCTCTCGGAGTGGCCGATAAAAAGAACACCCTCCGGGCCCAGACACTGATAAAACCGGTTCACCAGGGTTTCCTGTGTTTTTTTATCAAAATAGATCATGACGTTGCGGCAAAAAATACAATCAAAGGGTTCCTGGAAAGGAAAAGGTTCCATCAAGTTAAACCGCTTGAACTCCACGGGGTCTTTTAATTGGTTTTTGACTTTGATGTATTCCCGCCATTGGTGGTCCCCTTTTAAGAAATACTTTTTGAGCAGCGGCGTGGGGAGGTCGCGAATTCGATCCCGTTCATAGATCCCGGCCATGGCTTTCTTCAGCACTTTGGTGGAGAGGTCCGTAGCCAAGATTTTGATTTTCCATTTTTTCGGGTGCTCCAACCCCTCCAGCAGGGTGATGGAAATGGAATAGACCTCTTCCCCGGAGGAGCAACCGGCGCTCCAGAGGCGGATTTGCGGGTCCCGACCGTTGCGGGTCGTTTCCCACCGGGGGAGCAGTTCATTCTTCAGGTAATCAAAGTGGCTTTGTTCCCGGAAAAAACTGGTCAGGTTGGTGGAAATGGAGTCCAGGAGAAAGACCAGTTCCTCTCCCGAATCGTCCTGGACCACGTACTGGTAGTAATCCCGGAAGGACTGGAACCGACCCTGACGGACCCGCTTGCTCAGTCGGGCCTTGATCAGCTCTTTTTTGCCGTCGTTGAGTGAGATCCCGCTTTGTTCATAAACCAGGCGGCTGAACTTTTCGAAGTCGCCCTGGGTTAGTTCAAATTCGGAAACCGGCTGTTCCTGATTATACAAATACGGACTCCTCATCCGCCGATAGGACCCGATCGATATCCAGCAGGATTTTCACCCGCCCCTTGACCTTGGCCAGGCCCAGGATATAATCCGTATTGAGCGCGCTGCCCAGGTTGGGGGTAGGTTCGATGTCTTCTCCGGAAATATTCAGGACCTCGGAGACCGAATCCACAATAATCCCGATGGGGATGGACCCGGCGCTGCCCAAAATTTCCACTACGATGATGCAGGTCCGATCGCTGTAGTCCTCCTCCGGGATTCCGAATTTGGACCGCAGTGAGATAACCGGGATCACTTTACCGCGCAGATTGATCACCCCCTTGATATGTTCCGGTGTTCGGGGAACCGAGGTGATCTCCAGGATACCGATGATTTCCCGGACCTTCAAGATTCCAATCCCGTATTCTTCCTGCCCCAGGGTAAAGGTCAAGTATTTTCCCTCTTTTCCTTTAAGGCCCTGAATAACGCCTTCCATTTTTCTGGCTACTTCCGCCATGTGCGCCTCCTACCGTTTTAACCTCAATACGAAAATAGTGTTTTCAGGTTATGCTGTTAAAATTCCCGAAAATCTTCCTCATCCAAAGGAATTACCTGGTTGGGAGGAATTTCCCTCCCCGGAGCCGGGGGTAGTCCTTTGGCCGCCGCCCGGGTAGGGGGGGCGGGGATTCGTTTGGCCCCGGCCGCCCTCGCGTCAAGCCGGCGGTGGCCGTTTTGTCCGGTTTTGAACATGGCCATGATGGAGGCCAATTCCTCGGCCCCGGCGGCGTTCTGCTGGGTCACCTTATTCATTTCAGCGACGGCCTGGTTGACTTGCTCCAGGCCCTGAGCCTGTTCCCGGGTGGCCGCGGCCATTTCAGCAATCAAATCCCTGACTTTACCGGAATTTAGGGTCGCCTCGCCGAAACTTTGATTGGTCAGGGTGACCACCCCAACGCCGCCCCGAATCTTTTTGACGATGTCCTCGATCAAGGTGGAGGTATTCCGGGCCGCCTCCGCGGCCCGCATGGCCAGATTGCGAACCTCATCGGCCACCACCGCGAACCCCGCCCCCGCTTCCCCGGCTCGCGCCGCCTCCACGGCGGCGTTCAGGGCCAGCAGATTGGTCTGGAAGGCGATTTCGTCGATGGTTTTGATGATCTTCTGGGTCTGTTCACTGGACGCGGCGATGTCCTTCATCGATTGGGTCAATTCCGTCATGGAAATACTGGTTTTATCCATTAACTGGTTGTTGCCGGTAATCAGGGTATTGGCCTGGTCGGCGTTCTCGGCGTTTTGCTTGGTCATGGAGGACATTTCCTCCAGGGAGGAGGAGGTTTCTTCGATGGAAGCCGCCTGTTCGGAAGCCGCTTCCGATAAGGCCTGAGACATAGCCACGGATTGCCCCACCGCTTCCCCGAATTTTTGCCGCATTTCATTGATCGCCGCGGACAGTTCCCCGATCTCGTCCCGGGAATTGACCTGCACCTCCTGGGTCAGGTCCCCCTGGGCGATTTGTTGCACCGTTTGATTGGCCCGGTTGATCGGCCCGGTGATGGCGCGGGCCAGATAAATGTTGATCCCCAAAGATAAGACGATGGCGGCGACCAGGACCAGCGAAAAAAAGAATACCGTCTGATCAAAACCCTTTAAGGCCTGATCATACTGCCCCTGACTGGTCTTGTCCTGGATAGTCAGTATTTCCTGAAGGGTCTTGTTCAGAAGTTGAAATTTTTCCTCCATGGAGCTGCTTGCCATCATGGCGGCCGAATTGACGTCCGCGGAAGACATATCGATGGTGTCCAGAGCCACTTTTTGATAGGCCTTTAATTGATCCAGGGCGGTTTGCAGTTTCTTTTTTTCCTCCGCCTCCAGGCCGGGCCGCTGCAGCAATTTATCGACCAAGGCCACGTTTTTCCCCAGGGCCGCTCCCTGGGCTTTTTCCAGTTCCTCCACCCGGGTTTTGTTGGTATTGGTGTTAATCCAATTCATCAGTTTATTCACGTTGCCGTGGATGGTGCCGACGTCCTCCAGAATTTTGGCGAAGGCCTGGTAGTCCCTGAATTCCACCTGGTAGATATCAGACAGGGCCTTTTTTTGTCCAACCAGTCCCCGGTAAGCCATGCCGGCCAGGACCAGTAAAAATAGAATTACCACCAGGGGGCCGACCAGAAGTTTTTTCATCATGGATAAGCGGTTGATTAACTGAAACATACCTACCTCCCTCTACGGATGGCGGGGAAGCCGAAGCCCGCAACGGTCCGGCCCCCCCCGTGGCGGTCTTTACTTGTAAATCCCGCAGCAAAAAATGAGTTCATCCACCTTCTTCACATAGGTAGATTTGCCTTCCACTTTCTTGGTGGTCGGGTTGGTCCACTTGTAGTCCACCCAGCCGCTGCCCTTGGATTTGGCCGTTTGTAAGGTTTCCTGGATAAAAAGTTTTCCATCTACGTCTTTTAATTGACTCAAGTCCTTATTGATCAGCTTCTCATTAGCCCCATGGGCCAGGACTACCCCATTGAGGTCCAAGATAAAGATGTAGAGTTCGCCCTTGACAAATTGCCCTTTGGAATTGCTGAATTCAGCAAAGGCCTTGTCTTTGCCGTTGGCCTTATAAAAAGCGATGGCCTTGTCCACCAAGGCCGTAGCTTCCGCTGCCGAACTGGCCAGGGCGGCGCCGGTCACACCCAAAAGAAAAATCCCCGTTAAAAACACTGCCAAAATTTTTTTCATTGTTTCGTACCCCTCCATTCATTTTCATTGTTGGGGCGGACGGATTGCCCGCCAGCGGTTCGGGAGAGCCAAACCTTCCCGAACGAATGATGTCTGGTTGCCTTTTAACCCTTCTGCCCCTGGGCAGGTTGCCGAAGTCCTTCTTTAATTTTTTTGCACCACCCCTTTCGCTATCGTTATTTTTTATAAATCCCGCAGCCCACCATTAAATCCCCATGTTTTTCTATATACATGGCCTTGGGCTCAATTTTTTTCGTCAGCGGGTTGGTGAACTTGTAATCCTGCCAGAACTTGTCTTTGGTCTTGGCCAGCTCCACCCTTTCCTTGACAAAGGCCTTACCATCCGGGTCCTTCAATTCGATCAGGTCCTTCCCGGCCATCTTGGGGTTCTGACCATGGGCCAGGCATTGTCCGTTTAGATCATAGACCACCACATAGAGGTCGCGGTCGGTGAATGGTCCCTTGGGATTGCTGATTTCGGAAAAAGCCTTTTCCTTGCCGTTGGCCTTGATATAGGCCGCGGCTTTCTTGACCAGGGCTTCCGCCTCCGCTGCCGTCCCGAATTCAGCCGCCCGGGCCGGGCTTCCGACCAAAAATAAACCGATTACCAACAACCCCACCCAACGACTCACTGCCTTTCTGTCCATCATCTCCTCCTTATCAATTTTTATGTAATTCAAAAATCCCGTTGATATCCAGAATCAACCCAACCCGGCCGTCGCCCATGATCGCCCCACCGGCCACTCCTTTAACGTCTTTGAATTTCTCCCCCAGGGTTTTGATGACCACTTCCTGTTTGCCCACCAGATCGTCCACCATCAGGCAGCGTTGTTGGCCTTCATTTTCCACCACCACCACCAGGGCCTCCCAGGGGTCCTGCCGCTGGGGGGCCACCCCCAGCAGACCATAGAGCCGAACCAGGGGCAGCAGCAGATTGCGCACGGTGACCACCTCGCCCCGATTTTGGATGGTGGATACATCCGTTTGCAGGGGCCGAAAAGTTTCTTTAATGGCCACGGTGGGGATGATATAGCGCTCTTCCCCAATGCGGACGATGATGCCGTCCATGATGGCCAGGGTCAGCGGGACCCGGATACTGAAGCGGCAGCCCTTCCCATCCTCGGAAAAGACCTCCACCCGTCCTTTCAGTTTTTCAATGGCCCTTTTGACCACGTCCATCCCCACTCCGCGTCCGGAAACATCGGTAACCTTCTCCGCCGTGGAGAAGCCGGGCTCGAAGATCAAATTGTCGATCAGGTGGTTGGACAACTGGGCGTCGTCGGGAATCAGTCTCCGCTCCCGGGCCTTGGCCAGGATCCGGTTCCGGTTCAAACCCTGCCCATCGTCTTCAATCTCGATGACGATATTGCCTCCTTTTTGAAAGGCCTGCAACACCAGTTGCCCGGCCTCGGTCTTGCCCGTTTCCCGGCGTTTCGACGGCGATTCGATGCCGTGATCCACGGAGTTGCGGATCATGTGGACCAGGGGATCATAGAGGGCCTCCACCATATTCCGGTCGATCTCGGTTTCCTCCCCGAACATGTTCAATTCCACCTGCTTTTCTGATTTTCGGGCCAGGTCCCGCACCAAACGGATCATCTTCTGAAAGGTCTGGCGGATGGGGATCATCCGCAGGGACATGGAAATCTTCTGCATTTCAGCAGTGATCCTTTTCAGTTGGGCGAAATCGCGGGAAAGCTTGGGATCATTCAGGGAGGACAGGTTCGGGTTTTGCTGCACCAGGGTCTCGGCGATGACCAGTTCGCCTACCATGTCCACCAGGTTGTCCAGTTTGTGGGTATCCACCTTGACGGTGGTTTCGGCAAACTCTCCGGCGATTTTTTTCTGATCCCGGAGGGCCTCGATGACCTGCTTGGGTTTTATTTTTTCCTCGGCGACTAAAATCTCCCCTAACTTTTTAACGGGCGGTTGATCACTCTGGACCTTAAGGGCCTCCTGGACATCCGCCGGGGTAATAAACCCTCTGGAAGTCAACAATTCCCCCATTCGGGGCGGGGCGGTATCCTCTTCCTTAGGCCGGAGGGCCGCCGGCGATTCGGCCCCCCCTTGCTGCAACCATTCGATTTTTTCGAAAAAAGGGGCCAAGTCGAATTCCGCGTGGCCGATTTGTCCGGCTTCGATGTTGGCCTGCAAATCAAAGATCATCTTTTTCAGGAAGTCGACGGCCTCTAAGATGAAGTCCACCATTTTCTGATTAATGGTTAATTTGTCGTTGCGGACGTTATCCAGCAACGACTCCACCCCATGAGAAAAGCGGTGAATGTCCTTGAGATTCAGAAAACCGGAAACCCCTTTCAGGGTGTGAAAGGGACGGAAGATGGCGTTGATGGTTTCCTTGTCTCCCGGAGCCTGTTCGAGGTTGATCAGGTTCACTTCAATGCTATCTAAATGCTCTAACCCCTCGGAAATGAAATCCCGGTAGAGCTCCAGGTCCTGGGCCACGGAAAAGGCCTCTTCCGGAGTTTCTTCCGGAGGGGGGGATGGTTCTTCCTCCTCCAGGGAAGGCGCTTTTTCACCGATAATCGGCCTCAGCATTTCCCAGAAGGCCTCCTCCTCAGGGGTCGAGGGGCCGGGTTTGCCGTCTCGAACTTGGGCCTGAAGGACCTTTACCCCCTGGTTCAGGAGTTCCGCGGCCTGATTTGGATCAGGGAGGTCATTCAAAATCAGTTTTTCCACCAGGTCCTTGAGGCCCTGACCGACGGCAGTAGTCGACTTTAATCCGGATTCCTGGGAGGCGCTCGTTAGTTTTTCCAGTTGCTCCAACAAGGAACCCAGGCCCATGATGTCTTCGGGATCCACCAGAACCGTTTGAACGGCTATCTCTTCCACCATCTCGTTTAGTTGTCGCAGTTGTTCCGTCATATTTATTTCCTTAGGGACGGACTTGCAATAAGTCCGTCACCAGGCCGCGGGCGATTAAGCCCCGGCCTGGGGTGAGGGCGGAATCATTTGAATTCACTTCAAATGGCGGGGGAGGGAGTACCCTTCCCCGCGAAGCAGAAAGTCGTTTTTGGTCTTTCTGTGAGGTTATCATTTGTGAATACCGAATATTTTTCATAGGTGGGGACGCCACCTCACTTCTTATTGACTGATCGGTGAAATATTCCTGAAACTTGATAAACTTATTGAGTTACTTAAATACTCAGCAAAATCAATGCCATAAAAAACAGGGATTCAATCGTCCCCAGTCCGGTGAACGCCCGGGGATTCGAAGGCCGGGAAGATCATCGCCCTAACGTTTAACTGTTTGTAATATCTAGTAATTTTTTATCAACCCCCCGTTCTCTTGCGCCCCCCTCGGAAACAGTAGGCGGCCGGCCACCCCGCTGGTTTCCGTCAAAAAGCTATCGGTACCCGTCTCATTATTGCCGGGCCCGGGGACGGCGCGGAGCGTAATCCTTTAAAGTTACCCGAACCTCTAACCGATAATTACATTGAGGAGAAAACTAAAGATGATTCAGGTAACCCGATTAGATCACACGACGCTGATCGTCAATCCGGATTTGATCATATCTATGGAAGAGACACCGGATACCATTATCACCCTGTCCAACGGGGATAAAATTATGGTCCAGGAACGGGTGAGCGAGATTATCCGTCGGGTCATCCAATTCCGCCGCAGTATCTTTAATTCTTCCATTCCGATTGATTAGTTTGCTGAGCCTATGGACAAAGCATCATTAATCGGCATCCTGCTGGGCCTTGGGGCGGTCATCGGGGGGATGGTTTTAGAAGGTGGCCATCTGGGTTCCATCATGCAGCTCACCGCCGCCATCATCGTGATGGGGGGGACCTTTGGGGCCGTATTTCTGAGCTTTCCCTTTGAGGTGGTCCTGAAAGGCTTCAAGGACCTGAAAAAAATCTTCAAGGAACCGGTCCTCAACCCCTTTCAGTTTATCGACTTGATTATTAATTTTGCCAACAAGGCCCGCAAAGAGGGGATCCTTTCTCTGGAAAAAGAGATCAAGAACATCGAGCACCCCTTTATGAAAAAGGCCCTGACCATGGCCGTGGACGGGGTGGAACCCAAGATCATGCGCGAAGCCATGGAAACCGAACTGGCCTACATGGATGAATACGGCAAGCTGAGCGGCAAAGTCTGGCAGGCGGCCGGGGGCTATGCCCCGACCGTCGGGATCCTGGGGGCCGTGCTGGGGCTTATTCACGTGATGGAAAACCTGAATGATCCCAGCAAACTGGGACCCGGGATCGCCGTAGCCTTCGTGGCCACGGTCTACGGCGTGGGTTCGGCCAATCTATTTTTTCTGCCCATGGCCACCAAATTAACCCACCGCCATCAAGAGGATTTAGTGATCAACGAAATGATCCTGGAGGGGGTGGTGGCCTTGTCCACCGGTGAAAACCCCCGGCTGATCGAAGAAAAGCTGACCACCTATCTGTCGGAACATCAGAAGACCAAAAATCCGAGCCCGAAAAAGGAATAAGGATATCAATAATGGCTAGAAAGAAAAAGGCCGAGGAACACGAAAATTTGGAGCGATGGCTGGTTTCTTACGCCGATTTTATCACCCTCCTGTTCGCTTTTTTTGTGACCATGTATGCCAGTTCTCGGGTGGATGAACAAAAAATGGGATCGGCCGTGGAATCCCTGCAACGGGCCCTGGGCTCGGTAATCGCCGTTCCGGTCCCCAGCCGACAGGCCGGTGTCTTCCATGATTTCAGCAGCCCGGTCCAGGTGACCATCGTGCCCATCGGCGCCCCCTACGGCAAAGAGGTGGATAAACTGGCTCAGGAGTTGAAGAAGAAAATCGAGGGTCCCCAGGGAAAAGGAGGGAAAAAGGCCGGGGCCCAGGCCTACCAGGTAAGCTTTTTACTCCAGGAACGTGGTTTGGTAATCCGGGTTTCGGACCAATTCTTTTTTCACACCGGAGAAGCCGCCATCCGGCCCGAGGTCCAGCCCTTCTTAAAGGTCCTCGGGCAGACCCTGCAAGAAATGGATAATCCCATCCGTATCGAAGGCCATACCGACAATGTCCCGATCAATACCGTGCAGTTCCCTTCCAACTGGGAACTTTCCACATCCCGGGCGACCACCATCATCCGCTATTTCCTCGCCAACTATCAATTCGACCCTCAAAAACTCTCTGCCGCCGGTTACGGGGAGTATCGACCGGTCGCCGCCAATGACACCCCGGAGGGGCGGGATCAAAACCGCCGGGTGGACGTGGTGATCTTGAACAGCCAGGAAAAGAAAAATGAACCGGCAGGGTTGAAAAAAGAAAAAGAGGCCGCCCAGAGTCAACCCGGCAGCCTCCCCAAAAACTAATCCTTCCACCAAAAAATCCTGTAGGTGTTCTCCACCCGAAACGCGCTGCCTGAAACCTGCAGCGGTTTTTTAACCGACAACCATCACCGACTCCGCCATCCGCCCTTCCTGATTAACCATAAGCGCGTTCAGGGGATTGTCCCCATTATACACGATTTCCACCAGGACTTCCACCACCTGTGGGTCGAATTGCGATTGACTGCAGCGGGTGATCTCCTGGAGGGCCTCCTCCTGGTTCAGGGCCTTGCGGTAGGAGCGGTCGGAAGTCATGGCATCGTAGGCGTCCGCCACCGAAATAATCCGGCATAGAAAGGGAATTTGATTCCCTTTTAAACCATCCGGATACCCGCACCCGTCCCACCGTTCGTGGTGATGGCGGATGATTGACTTTTCCATGGCGGAAATCCCTAACTGATTGATGATCCGCTCTCCGGTGGTGGGATGCATCTTGATCATATCGTATTCATCCTTATTTAGTTTGGAAGGCTTCAGCAGGACATAATCCTGGACCCCGATCTTCCCGATGTCGTGCAGTGGACCGGCAAAGGCCAGGGCGGCGATTTCCTCTTCGGGGCGGTTCATTTTCCGGGCAATGGTCATGGCCAGTTGGGTTACGCGCTCGGAATGTTTCATGGTGTAGGGGTCCTTGGCCTCAATGGTGCTGACCAGGGCCTTCAAGGTGGCATATAAATTGGAGACCACATTTTCGTACAGGGCGATATTTTCGATAGTCATGGCCGCCTTTTCACTCAGAATGGAGAGTAAAAATAAATCTTCTTCCGAGAAGGGCTGTCCCTGATCCCGGCCGGACACCAGCAACACTCCGAAAGTCTCCTGGCGAATCTTCATGGGCATCGCCAAAAAGGACGAGGCCCCCATCCCCAGGGGTTCATCCGAAAAGGAGGGGCCGCCTTCTTCTCCCAAACCCAGGATGGGCATTCCATCCTGGGCCACCTTGCCCACAATCCCTTGGCCCAGGGGTACGACCAGGTGGTTGATTCGTCTGGCGTCCATCCCCACACCGGCAATCAATCGAAGTTGACCCGCCTCCCGGTCCCAGATGAAGAAAGCCACCTTCCGGGCCTCGGTCAGGTGGGCGGCCATCTTGACAATCTGGTGGAAGAGGTCCTCTTTGCCCCGGACCTGGCTCAACTGGTCCATGATGGTATACAAAATGGTTTGTTCCTTGACCTTCTTTTCCAGTTTCAGGTTCAGTTCTTCCAGGATTTTCTTGGCCCGCACTTCTTCCGTCAGCATCTTATTTTCATTGAGCAGCCTCTTCTCCTTGGTTAGCCGCTCTACGGTCAGATTCACCTGTTCCAACTGAAAGGGTTTGATCAGAAAGTCCGAGGCCCCCTTTTTGATGGCCTCGATCATAATTTCAAAGGAGGGCTGGCCGGTCATGAGGACGATCATCACGTCCTTGTTGAGCTGCTTGATTCTGCCCAGGGTCTCCAGACCGGTAAACCCGGGCATGTACATGTCCATGAAGACGCAGTCCATTTCCACCTTCTGGATCCAGTTGAGCCCCTCGATCCCGTCGGTGGCCAGAAAGACATTGTTGCCCTTGAACTCCCGCAGATAGGCATCCAGCAGATTTCGAATAATGGGATCGTCGTCTACTACCAAAATATTCATCATGGATAAAATCCTTTACCTAATTCTCTTCAGCGCTCTAATCGGCGCCTTAATCAACCTTTCGACTTTAGCTAAGGTTTTCTTAAATACTTTTTTGCCGCAGACAACGGAGGACCCCGCTTGTAGTGGGGTAGCGGCGACCCGCCGCTACCCTAACCGTCAGGCCCTTCGGGCGCAAAATTTTGGGCACCACCGAGAGCGACGATCCTAATGAAAACTTTTTCTCACTCCAGCGATGGCTGGTTTTAGCCGGGTAGAGCCCGCCCCGCTGATGTTTTTGAGGCGGGGTCCGCGTGGGTCTGCGGCCAAAAAGGTCTTTAAACCAAAACCCCCTTGCTCCCAACATTCGAGGCAAGGGGGATAAAACGGCAACTTATCGAATTACTTCTCATTTCATTAGATCGACAAATCGCGGCGTGTAGGACTGTGGCGGAATATATTTTTTAACGCCCTGAACCTCCCGGCCCAGGGTAGCCATCTCCTGCTTCAAATCCCGGCAGCGCACTTCGGCGTACTGAAGGCATTCCAAATTCAAGTCAAAAATATCCTGCCAGGTCTCCTTTAACTTCCCGATCCAGTTCGCCATTAAGCTATCTCCTTTTTTCTCCCCCGGAACGGACTGCCGGTTGGGGTATCCCGCCCGGGCGAGTTGTACGTCCACTAGATCAATGGTCTTCAGGATTTCTTCCCGCTCCCGGGTCAACTGGCTGATCTGGGGGTCGTGTCCCTCTTCCAGGGCTTTTTTAAATCCTTCCATGTTGGTCTTGAGCCGGCGATAGAGCCCGTGTTTTTTCTGCAGCAATTCAGTCATCAGGCACACCATATTTTCCCTTAGGTTTTTTGAACGCTAGGCGCTGCGCTTGAGGCGCCAGGCCCTTAAACCGCAAAGCCCCTGGCCGCCATGGCAACCTGGCCATACGCCTGATTGGGCACCACCCCGGCCGATGTCCGGGAATCGATCTCGGCCCAGGCGGAACGGAGTTCGGAAAGCATTTTAACCGTCTGGTCGACCAGACGCATATCGCCTTTGATATCGGCCTTGGATATGCTCTTTAGGAAAAAACCATAGAGATCCTGGAGATTTTGGGCAATCTGACCGCCGGCCTCCATATTTACAGATACCATCAGTTCGGTTATAAAATTCTGGGCCCGGATTAATAATCTGGCTTTTTCCTCAAACTTTTTCTGCAAGGTGCATTCCACCCCCTGCTGCAAGGCCCGGATGGCTTCATCATAACAAATCAAGATCAATTCTTTTTGATCCGCAGTTTCCACGGCTACATGGTTATAACGATTTATTTGCCAGTACGACGTCATTCCTTCATTCCTCCTAACTTCTACTTTTGAGTGAGCCCGTTAATTTGAGAAGAAAGCCAGGAACTCTGGCTCTGCATTTTTCCGAGGGCTGTTTCCATGGCTACATATTGCTTCGTCAAGGTCTCCATCCGCTTATCCAGACGGGTTTCCATTTGTTTTATTTTACTATCCAGGTTGTCCATGCTGGTTTGGAGGCTGGTTTGTTTATAGGCCAGGTACCCGCCATGACTGTCGGTGATATTAACCAAGGTCCGGGAGAAGGCCTCGGCGACACCGAGGGTCAGGGTGAGGTTCCCCACAGTACCGGTGGCTGTGCCGGAGTAGCTCACCACCAGTCCCTCAATCGAGGTGCCGGGCGCCCCGGTTAAAGTAGTCCCGCTGCCGATGGCCGCCTCCCCGTTGATGGTCCCGGCCACGTCCACACCGGTTGAAGCCGCTTGGGTGATGTCGACTACATAGGTCCCGGGGGTTGTTTTTACCCCATGGGTAATATAGTTTAAATTACCGGTGGAAGAAGTTCCCTCGGCAATAAACAGCCTTTTGATGTCCTCGAAATTGGTCTCCAGGTACCCTTTGAGCTTGCTTTCATTAACCGACAGTTTCCCCTGGTTATCCAGATTGATCCCCGCCATCCCTAAAGTGGAAAATTGGGACGATACCCCCCAGACCGGATTGATCACGTTTCTGGTCAGGTTGCTTTTTACCGACCTAAGGGTCGTGTCTCCAAATAGTACACCATTCGACTGTCCGCTTCCCTGATGAAAGGTAGACTGGGTCCGAATAAAATCCAGGACCTGATTATATTGATCGACGGACTCTTTGATCAGGCCGGACACCCCGTCTAAATCCCGATTTATATTTAAGGTAATCGTCGTTCCGGCCTCGGCTTTTTTGAGATTTAAAGTAATCCCGGGAAGGACATCGGTTATGGTGTTCGAAGACCGCGTCAGGGAAATCCCATCCACTTTCAACTGGGCGTCCCGTCCGGCCTGGATCTCGGTAAATCCAA
>Ga0315278_10004119_pt1 | contig 13095 bp, 9 predicted proteins | sample YL17G06_0_MG_FD_203880 | JGI IMG/M metagenome (GOLD analysis project Ga0315278, IMG submission 203880) | Sediment microbial communities from Yellowstone Lake, YNP, Wyoming, USA - YL17G06_0 | ecosystem: Environmental > Aquatic > Freshwater > Lake > Sediment | place: USA: Wyoming | collected...
TCCCTGGGAGCGCGGGAGTTTCAATCAGCGGGTCCAGCCCCTTATAAGAAGGTTTCCAGGAGGAAGGGGGAAGCTTAAAGGGAGTACGAAAGGGATCGACCACTTCGCCCTTTAAGGCGATCAGCGCCCCCACCAGAGGGTTGGCCAGATAAACCTGCGCGGAAAGCGTACCGCTCCGACCTTTGAAATTGCGGTTATACGATCGGAAAGACACGCCCTGGTCCGGCGGGGCGCCGCCCATGCCGATGCAGGGGCCGCAGCCGGCTTCCAGTATCCGGGCCCCGGCGGCGATCAGGTCGTCCAGTGCCCCCACAGGTGACAGGGATCGCAGCACCTGGCGGGACCCGGGATTGATCAACAAATTGAGCCGGGGGGCCAGTTGTCGGCCTTTTAACAGGCGGGCCACGGCGTTCAGCAGCTCATAGGAGGAATTGGAACAACTGCCGATACAGACCTGATCGACTTTCAGTCCGATCAGGTCCTTCAGCGGGGCCACCCGGTCCGGGCTGAAAGGCTGGGCCACCAAGGGTTCCACCCGGCTCAGGTCCAACACCAGCCGGTCGTCGCCGGCCGAATCCGGATCCGGCAACAGTTCCTGCCATTCCTTTTCCCGGCCCCGGATCCTTAAGAAATGGCGGGTCACTTCGTCACTGGGGAAGAGGGAGGTGGTGGCCCCTAATTCAGCCCCCAGGTTGCAAATCGTGGCCCGTTCACTGATCGATAAATTCCCGATCCCCGGGCCCTGGAATTCATGGATCCAGCCCACTCCGCCTCGCACGGTCAGCCGGCGAAGCAGCTCTAGACTGACATCCATGGCGGTGACCCAGGGCCGTCTCAAGCGGCCCGTCAATCGTATCTGCCGAATTTTGGGCCGGGGAAGCTCGTAGGGAACCCCCGCCATGGCCGCCGCGATATCCAACCCCCCGCAGCCCAGGGCGATCATTCCCATTCCCCCGCAGGTGGGGGTGTGGCTGTCGGAACCCAAAAGGACCGTTCCGGGTCGGGCAAAATTTTCCAGATGCAGTTGATGACAGATGCCGTTGCCCGGAGGCGAAAAATAGGCGCCGTAGTTGGCCGCCGCGGTCTGCAGGAAGCGATGATCATCCGGGTTGCGGGAGTCGACCTGGAGGATATTATGGTCCACATAAGAAACGGCCAGGGGGATCTGAATCCGCGGCAGACCGATAGCCTCAAACTGCAGGTACACCATGGTTCCGGTGGCATCCTGCGTCAAGACCTGGTCGACTTTTAAGGGGATGAAATCCTCATCCGCTCGGGTAGTGAAGGCCCGGTGTTCCATTAAGATTTTTTGAGCAACCGTTAATCCCATCAGTCCCATCCCTTTCTCTCAAAAATATATATTTACAGGTAATTTATCGTCATCCCCGAATGTCTTTATCGGGGATCCAATGTTCTTTAAAAAAAACCTGGATTCCCGCCCAGAAGCGCTGCGGGAATGACGCTTTATGCCGTGGTTACTATTTTGAGATCATTTATAAATGATCAAAACAAGAACATTTTGAATTTTGATATTTGATCATTTGAATTTGTTTCGGATTTCGAAATTCGGATTTCGAATTTGAACCAACTCAGCCCTGGAGCGGAAGCTGGACGACCACCCGGGTCCCTTGATTGACCTCCGAGGCCACTTGGATATCGCCGTTGTGATCATGAATGATTTTGTAGGAAACCGCCAGGCCCAAGCCCGTACCTTTCTTTTTAGTGGTAAAGAAGGGCCGGAAAAGTTTGGTCAAATCTTCGGGACTGATCCCCTTGCCGGTATCTGAAATTTCGATAAACACCTTGGAGGCCAGCAGATAGGTTTTAACGCGCAGGCGCCCGCCGGCGGTCATGGCCTCGGCGGCATTTTTAATCAGGTTTAAGATGACCTGCTTCACCTGTTCGGGATCGAACTCGAACTCCGACAAATTATAGTCCAGATCGATCTGGATTTCGATTTTTTGATCCGTAAAAACCGGTTTCATCAGGGCCAGAACCTCCTGGATCAGGGGATTGACGGCCCCTTTGATTTTCCGGGGGGTGGTGGGGCGGGTAAAATCCCGCACCTCGATCAGCATGTTTTCCAGTCGGCTGACTTCCTTGGCGATCAGATCCAGTTTCTCCTTTTCCCGATCCCCGAGGTTGGCCGATCGTTTTAACTGCTGGGCCAACCCCCCGATGGCAATCAGGGGATTCTTGATTTCATGGGACACATGACTGGCCATGGACCCTACGGCCGCCAGGCGTTCGGAGTGGATCAATTTTTTCTGGGACTTTTTGAGTTCTTCGGTCTTTCGGTTGACTTCGACGGTCAGGGTACTGGACCAGCGACTGGAGAAAAAGACCAGCATACCGGTGCCGAAGATAATCAGCAACTGGAAGATCCCGAATAAAAGGAACTGCCGGATATTTAGACTGCGGATCAATCCGGAGACCTCCTCGATCGGGGCCACCAGGGCCACCGACCAAAACTCTTCGGCCAGCAAAGGCTGCGGTTGCCCATTTCGCTCCGGCGTTTCGTAAAAGGGGATCGGGGTATAGGCGATCAATTTTACCGTCTTGGTCAATTTGCTGCGGTGCCAACCGCTGAGGTATTGGGCCACACCCTCTTTCCCTTGAAGGAGTTCCCGGCGGGTCAAGTCATCAATAGTTTTATAGGACAACTGGGGATTGCGGGCCTTCCGGACTTCAAAAATGCTGCGTCCCACAAATTCATTTTCAAAATGATCGAAGAGGATGCCCTGGGCGTTGATGACCCAGGCGTACCCGGTGCTGCCGGAAACCACCCCGAAGGTGGCTTTTTTAGCAACCTGAATGGCGTCCAGGATAAAGACGATGGCGCCCTGGACCCCGGTTCCCTGATCTTTCGGATCAGGGAGAGGGACCATCATGGGCAACACCCATTTGCCGGCCAAAGAATAGGTGCGGCCGATCCAGACCCGGTTGGGCGAAAGGGGGGTCGGCAGAAAAGGTTCCAAGACCTTCAGTTCCGGGAGCGGGATCTCCTTCGGTGTCCAGTTCGGGTCTTGGAGGCGCCAAACCGGGTGACCCTGACCGTTCAGCACCATCAGGCTGAGTACGTCAGCGGTCAAAAGTTGCTGGTACTGCCAAAGAATCCCCGTCGACGCCTGCCCGGAGGTCTTTTTATCCACCCGCCAGGTTTCCCTGATGGTCAGCAGGGATTTCTGCAAATGGGAAATCTGGTTTTGAATATGGTCGGATATTTTCCGGGCCAGAATAAGCTGCTGCTGATTGAACTGGCTGGTGATAATCTCCTGGGCCTGCCGGGAGGTGGAATACCCCAGGTAGGCGATCAGGATCGTCAGGGCCAAGGCGGCCACATAGATCAACGGCAGCAGTTTTTTTAGCAGGATCGGGAAAGGGATATTTTTCATTGCCGGATATGGAGGAGCAGGTAGCCCCCGATCAACAGAAAAAGGATATTGGACGCCCAGGCGGCCCAGAAGGCCGGAAAGACTCCGGTAAGACCCAGAGACCGGGAGAAGCCAAAGAAGATCCAGTAGACAAAGGTCACCGCCAGACTGCCCACAATGCCCTGAGCCATGCCGATTCCTTTTTCTCGGCGCAGGGCCATGGAAATCCCGATCAGGGCCATGATAATCGAAACCCCGGGGAAGGATAAGCGCATTTGCTGTTCCACCCGGTAGGGTTGGGCCTCATAGCCCTCCCGTTCGATTCTCCCGATAAACTGTCTCAACTCGGAATAGGTCATTTCCTCGCTGCTTTTTTCCCGGTAGCGAAAATCCTCCGGGGTTTCCATCAGGGGCAGCTTGAGGGCTTTAAAGATTTGGCTGCTGCTGGAACTTGTGGGTTGATAGGTTTGGTAGAGGCCGTCTTCGAAAGTCCAGACGCCGTCTGCCCAAAATCCCCGTTCGGCATCCAACCGCGATTGCAGGTGAAATTGGGGATCAAAAAAATAGAGGCTGACCTTGCCGGCCGATTGTTCTTTAAAATTGAAGCGATCAAAGGTATAAATGGACCGATCCCCCTTATACCAGATCCGCTCGTTAATCAGGACGGCCCGCGACTCCATTTTTTTTACCTGGACATTCCAGATTTCCATGGCCCGGGCATTGGTTAGCGGAATCAAACTTTCTCCCAGGATAAAGATCAGCAGGCTGGTCACTATGGCGAGCAGGATGATGGGCGAGGAGAGTCGAATCATGCTGATCCCGCTGGACTTGAAAGCGATGAGCTGGTTGTTTTTGGAAAAAGAGCCGAACGTCAATTGCGTGCCCATCAAAATGGCTACCGGGATCATTTGTTTGATGATGGCCGGGATGATATAAAAAAAATAATTTAATATCTGACGGGGCGGGACCCCGGCCGTGTTGAAATTGTCTAATTTTTCCATCACTTCCACCATTAAATAGATCATCACAAAGGTGCCCAGACAGATGAGGGTCATCTTTAGAAATTCTTTGGCGATGTAATGGGAAACGATTCGCATGGACGAGATACTAACCAAGGGATTTTTTTTTGTAAATAAAAAAAGCCCCTTGTTTTTTCATAAAAAATTGGTATCGTTCAAAATCGGAGTTACTAGGCATTCGCTCAGAATGAGAAGCACTCTTTGACGGACTTTTTACGAACACAGCATCATGGCCGTACCTAAAAAATCAAATGACCAGGACCATCCGCGAGACCATTGAAGAACGAGAAAGGCTGTATTTATCCCCCTGGGCTGCCCGGAGTGATGAGAGCCGGGGGCGGAATCGCCCGGAACCCGAATGCGCCCTGCGTACGGCTTTTCAGCGGGATCGGGACCGGATTATCCACTGCAAGGCCTTTCGTCGGCTGAAACACAAAACCCAGGTCTTTCTTTCTCCCACCGGTGACCACTACCGGACCCGTCTGACCCATACCCTGGAGGTCTCTCAGATCGCCCGCACCGTGGCCCGCTGCCTGGGATTAAACGAAGATTTAACGGAAGCCGGCGCGCTGGGACATGATCTGGGGCACACCCCTTTCGGGCATGCCGGGGAGGAGGTGTTGAATGATATCGTTCCCGGTGGTTTTTATCACAATCTGCAAAGTCTGCGGGTGGTGGATGAACTGGAAAAAGGAGGGAAAGGGCTCAACCTTTCCTGGGAAGTGCGGGACGGCATCCTGAAGCATTCCAAGGGCAAAGGAGAAATTCTGCCCCAGGACCCGGAGGAAAGGTCGGCGACCCTGGAAGGGCAGGTGGTGCGCATCGCCGATATCATCGCCTATATCAGCCATGACCTGGACGACGCCCTGCGGGGCGGGCTGATCACCGATCCCGAGGTCCCCTCCTATTGCCGCCGCGTGCTGGGCGACCGCAGTTCCCAGCGGATCAACACCATGGTGACGGACCTGGTCGAACACAGCCGGGAAACCCTGCCCCGGGAGTTGTCCCTGGGGCCCTCGGTCCAGCAGGCCATGACGACCCTGAGGGATTTTCTTTACGAGCGGGTCTACGATATCGGCCGGGTGCATTATGATTTCATCAAGGCCCGTAAGGTGATCCAGGAATTATATACCGCCTTGATGGAATCCCCGGAACAGATCAAAAGTGAAACCGGTTTGGAGCTGGAAACGCTGCCTTTCAACCCCCAACGGGCTTCGGATTTTATCGCCGGGATGACGGACCGTTACGCGCTCAATCTCTACGAGAAGATATTTTTGCCCAAACCCTGGGCCATCCTGTAGAAGAAAAAACTTGCGCTTTAAACCGCATTTCGTATTATATTAACCCCAAGCCCAGGGTGGGCGATCACGAAGCATTCAAATCCCCCCCGGCCCCCCTTTTTCTAAGGGGGAGTTAAAGTCCTTTTTCCGCGAGACCCCTCCCTTTATAAAAGGGAGGTTGGGAGGGATTTTTAACAATAATGAAAAAAGGGAATTAACACCAATAAGGCTATTTACCTGCTAAACTCCAGGACACTTAATTTCGAATCTACAAATAAAGGAGGAAGCGTATGAAAAAAAGATTTCATCTATCTGGGTTTGTTTTTGGGATCACCTTGGTTTTGGGTTTGATGTTGACCTCCGGTCTTTGGGCCCAGGGGAAGCCGATCGTCATCGGCGCTCCGCTGGCCACCGGTTTTCTCTACGGCTGGGCCGCGGAGCGGGGGATTCGCCTGGCCGCGGAGGAGATCAATGCCGCGGGCGGGGTGAACGTGGGGGGCGCCAAGCGGCCCTTTGAGGTGTCGGTCATGGATACCCGCGATCTGGAGCCCGGAGTCCCGGTCAGCGACGCCCTGTTGACCATGGAAAAACTCATCCTGGAAAAGAAGGCCGACTTCATCATCGGCGGACCGGTCCGGTCGGAAGCGGCCCTGGCCGCCATGGACCTGCTGTCCAAATACAAAAAGGTTTCCATCCTGACCACCGGAGCACTGACTCCTGCCTACTCCACCCGGGTGGCGGAGAATTATGACAAATATAAGTATTGTTTCCGGATCAGCGGAGAATCGAAATGGCTGGTCATGGGCGAGATCATTCCCGCGCTGGTAGACGTGGAAAAAAAGTTCAAACTCAACAAGCTTTTTATTATGGTGCAGGATGTGGCCCACGCCCGGGCCGGTGGAGAACTGATCGCCAAGAACATGGCAGAGAAGGGTTGGACGGTTCTGGGCAAGCCCGAAATCTACCCCACCGGGACCACGGACTTCTCCATGGGTCTGCTGAAAGCCAAAAAAGAGGGTGCCCAGGTGATTCTGATCTGGATGGACATGCCCGAAACGTCCATCCTGTTGAAGCAATGGTATGACTTGAAGGTCCCGGCCCTACCTTTTGGCTCCATCAACGCGGCCGTAGAGCAGCCCGGATTCTGGAAGGCCAGCGAAGGCAAGGGGGAATACTCCATCGCCAACGTGGTCAATGCCGGCAACGTAGCTTCCAAGGCCACTCCGCTGACCATGAAGTTTTATGATGCCTATACCAAACGCTGGAAGGTGGAACCCGAGGGCTACGGCGCCTCCAGCAGTTACATGGCGGTGTACACCTTGAAGGAGGCCATTGAGCGGGCCGCCACCCTGGACGCCGACGCTATAGTCACCGCCATGGAAAAAACCGACCTCATGGGGGTTTACGGTCGGATCCGCTTCGATCCCAAAAGCCATCAGGTCATTCCCAGCCTGGACCCCAAGGAAGGCGCGGTGGGCACTATCTTTCAGTGGCAGAAAGGCAAACGCGTGGTCGTTTTTCCGGAATCCATTGCTGTCGGTCAAATCATGCTGCCACCCTGGATGAAGAAATAGTTCAGATTCGTTGTCTCGTAGGGGAGGGGTTAACCCCCTCCCGGGCTTGGGAATCAAGAATGCTGATTTCGTGTTGTCGGTTCGGGTGGGAGCGGGAGGGGATGAACCCCTCCCCTACACCAAAAGCCACACTCGTCAATAATAATCAATTGTTAATTATTAATTGTTAACGGGATGACCTGGGCTCTGCCGAGGCTTTTAAACCGGCAACCGGCAACTTGCGAAGTATAAAAATATCGGGTAGGGGAGGCTTCAGCCTCCCTGGGTGGGCGACTAAAGTCGCCCCTACCCTAAGTTGAGAGAAGCCTTAAATTTAATTTTCACAACTGAAATGGAAATACTGATTTACGGCACGGTCAACAGCGTTTCCCTAGCCTTGATGGCCCTGGGGTTTACTTTGGTCTACGGGATCAGCGGTCTGCCCAATTTTGCCCATGGGGCCCTGTATGTGATCACCGGGTTTATTGTCTGGACCTTGATGCGCACCCTGGGCCTGCCGTACCTCTGGGCCATTCCCCTGGCCTTAATCGCCATCGGACTGATCGGGGCGGCCATCTATTATTTTATCCTGATCCGTATCCGCGGCATGGCCACCTCGGAAATTATCGCCTCCTACGCCATCGGGTTGGCGATTCTGGAGGGCCTGCGCTGGGGGGGGTTCAAGGGCCTGACCTATACCCTGCCGGTGTTCATTGAGGGAAGCTGGGAAGTGGGCGGGGTGCTGGTCGATTACCAGCGGATCCTGGTGGTGGTGATCGGAGCGGTGGTCATGGCCCTGCTCTGGCTGTTTACCCATTTCAACCGCATCGGCCTGGCCCTGCGGGGGATGGCCCAGGATGAACGGGCGGCCATGATGCTGGGCATCGACTCGGATCGCATGGCCGTGGTGGCCATGAGCTTAGGCTCCATGCTGGCCGGTTTGGCAGCCATCGCCCTGCTGCCCTTGGGCAACATCGTGGTGGAAGCCGGTTACAATGTGCTGATTATGGCCATTGCCGTCTGCATCGTCGGCGGCCTGGGCAGTTGGGTGGGGGCCGTGCTGGCGGCTTTCGTCATCGGCTTTGCCCAAATTTTAACCGTGGTCTATATTGAGTCTCATTTTCAGATCGTGGTGGCCCTGCTGGCCATTATCGTCACGTTAATCCTTAAACCTTCCGGTCTTTTCGGCCGCCAAAAAGAATTGGAAGAGAGGGTCTGACCGTGGCCCCCGCCGATGTCCGTCGAGAACGCCTGGATCGGGGAATCAAGGTCCGCACCAGCGGCATTTATGCCATTACCGGTTGGAAGGAGATCACCTACCTGGTCATCCCCCGGCTGGTCCTGATCGTGGGGCTCCTGCTCCTGCCCCTGGTCGTCACCAACCTCTATTGGCAACGGGTGATCTCCATTGTCGCAATTTATGCCCTGCTGGCCCTCAGTTTTGATTTCCTGACCCATTTTGTCGGACTGGTTTCTTTAGGCGGGGCTTTTTTCGTGGGCGTGGGCGGTTATCTGGCGGCCCTGTTGAACACCCAGTTCGGTTTTTCCCCGCTCTTTTCCATCCCTTTGGCCACCATCGGCGGGGCCGTGTTCTGTACGCTGGTGATTATGCCCTGCCTGCCGCTCCGGGGGGTTTACTTCTCCATCGTGACCCTGATGTACCCCCTGTTGGCGGCCCGCATCATCGAGGCCCTGAATATCTTCGGAGGTACGGAGGGAATCCTGGGCGTCGCCGGTTTTCCCAACCGCTGGGTGGAACAATATTCCCTGATCGTGATTATCCTGCTGGCCTTATTCGGGCTGCGCCGCTTCGTCAACATGGATATCGGCCTGGTCTTCCGGGCCATTAAGGACAACGATCAGGCCGTCAAGGCCTCGGGCCTGAGCATCACTTTCTATAAGACTATAGCGGTCTTCATCTCCTCCGGGTTGGCCTGCCTGGCCGGGGCCTACCTGGTCCATATCTACATGTGGGCCGGCATCTCCACCCTGGCCCTGGACTTCTCCATCATCCCCATCGCCGCCACCGTCATCGGGGGGGGCGGCACGCTGGTCGGCCCCGTGCTGGGGAGTTTAATTTTGGTCCCCATCTCCGAACTGCTGCGGGCCTTCGGCACCTTACGCATCGTCTTCTATGCCCTGATCCTGATGGCCTTTATCGTCTTTCGCAGCGAGGGGCTCATGGTCTACGGCCAGCGCAAATACCACCAGTTTGAAAAATGGATCAAGGTATGAATACTGAACCCTTGTTGGAAGTCAGGGAGATCAGTAAATCCTTCGGGGGCATCCAGGCCCTGGCCGAGGTCAGCTTCCAGATTTTTCCCGGGGACATCTTCGGCATCATCGGACCGAACGGGTCGGGCAAGACCACTATGGTCAATTGCATCACCGGGTTTATCCGGGTCAACTCCGGCCACGTCCTCTTCAAAGGGCGGGACATTACCAACCGCCCGCCCCATAAAATCGCCGACCTGGGGGTTACCCGGACCTTTCAGATCATGCGGCCCTATTACAGCCTGCCGGCCTATAAAAATTTAGTCATTCCCTTGTTTTCACCCCGGGCCCGGCGCACCGGCGGCTGGCGGGGGGGAGGGAAACTGGGGGACCGCGATACGGTGGCAATCGATATCCTGGAGGAGATCGGTTTCGAACGCGACTCCCAAGTCCCCTATAAAATGGCCTCAACTTTGCCTACCGGGTATTTAAAAAGGATGGAACTGGCCCGCTGCCTGGCCCTGCGGCCGGAGTTGATCCTCTGCGATGAGGTCTTTTCCGGCCTGAGCATGAGCGAGATTGCCAGTATGATCCCGCTTTTGGAACGACTGCAGATGGAGGGGATCACCCTGATCATGATCGAACACCGCTTGAAGGAACTCTTTCGGGTGGCCAATCGGGTCATGGTTTTAAATTTCGGCCAGAAATTAGCCGAAGGCCTGCCGGAGGCGGTGATGGCCGATGAGAAAGTGAAAGAGGCTTATCTCGGTTCGGAGGACCTGTCCGACTATGTTTGAAGCCCGGGAGTTAATGGTTTTTTATGAAAATATACTGGCCCTGAACAACGTGGGTTTACAGTGCGGGCCGGACCAGATCGTCGGTATTTTCGGGGCCAACAGCGCCGGAAAATCGACCCTGATGTACGTCCTCTCCGGGATCATTCTGGACATTAAACGAAAAGAGGAGATGGCCGGAGGCGAGCGGATCACGGTCTTGGGACAGGTGACCTTTGAGGGTCAGAACCTGATGGGCCTCAAACCCAGCCGGCGGGCCCGGCTGGGGATCATCCTTTGCCCGGAACGGCGCCGGATCTTCCCGGAAAGCACGGTCCTGGAAAATTTAGCCATCGGCGGCTACCTGGCTTCAAGCCGCCAAAAAAAGGAAACCCTGGACTACGTTTTTAAGATTTTCCCGGCCCTGGTTCCTTTGAAAAAACGGGAGGGCGGCTTCCTGAGCGGCGGCGAGCAGCAGATGCTGGCCATCGGCCGGGCGCTCATGGCCCAACCCAAAATCCTATTGCTCGATGAACCGCTCATGGGCCTGAGCCCGCTGGTTCAGGCCATGCTGGTCCGGTCGATCCGGGAGATTCGGAAGGAAAGGGGAATTGCCATCTTGGTCGCCGAACAGTACGCCCGCCCGCTTTTGCCCATCATCGATTACGGCTATATTCTGGAAAACGGGGCGGCCGTGATGGAAGGCACCCGCCAGGAACTCCTGGACAATCCCGACGTGCGTTCCGCCTATTTCGGGGTTTAAGCCGGTGCTGTTAATAGAAAAGATGAACGTCGAACATCGAACGTCCAACATCGAATGTTCAATGAATCTTGGTTTTTCATTGGAGGTTGGACGTTCGATGTTCATTTAATACAAAAATAAAAGGTCTGGTGGTTATTCCGGCTCATTGGAAATCCCCCTAAATCCCCCTTTAATAAAGGGGGACTTTAACTCCCCCCTTAGAAAAAGGGGGGCGGGGGGGGATTTTTAGGCTTCGTGGATACCCCCTATCTTTGACGGTGAGCCCGAGGGTTACCTATGCATTCCCGTTATTTAGAAGAAACGGTTATAGCCCGATTCGAGGCCATGGCCGAAAAATACCCCCGGAACACGGCCGTGGTTTTCCTGGGGGCGACGTTTTCCTATCTGGAACTGAACGGATTGGCTCGACGTTTTGCCGCCGGATTATCCCACCTGGGCGTTAAACCGGGAGATCGGGTGGTCATTTATATTTCCAATTGCATCCAGTGGGTGGTTGCCTTTTTAGGGATTCAGAAGATCGGGGCGGTGGCCATGCCGGTTTCCCCCATCTACACCTCCCACGAGATCGAATATATGATCAAGGATGCCGGGGCCGAGACGATCATCTGCCATGACACCAATTTCGGCTATGTGAAGGAAATCCTGGCCAACACGCCTTTGAAACGGGTGATCGTCACCAATCTGGCGGAACTCCTGCCGGTCTGGAAGCGGGTCATCGGCATCCTGTTCGACAAGATCCCCGGGGGCAAGGTCGAACGGGGCAGTCGGATTTTTTCATTCAAGGATTTGCTGAAAATATCTTCCGACCCCCCTCCCGTAAAAATCGATCCCCGTCATGATTTGTCCTATATTTTGTATACCGGCGGGACCACCGGTTTTCCTAAAGGGGTGCCGGGAAACCACCAGGGCATGACCTCCTACATCCAGGATATCATGGACGACGTGGTGCAGGGATATGTGCGCGAAGGCGCGGACACCTATATCGGCGTCAACCCTCTTTTTCACATCATGGCCTTGGGTTTTTTTATGGCCGTGGGTCTGAATCAGGGCAATACCACCATCCTGATGCCCGTACCCCAGGTGGACGCCATCCTGGAAGACATCCGCCGGTTCCAGGTTCGCTGGTTTTTAGGAGTCCCGACCCTGTACCGGATGATCCTGGAGAACGACCGCCTGGGACGTTACGATCTGCGGAGTTTGAAATACTGCTATTGCGGCGGGGATATGCTGCCCCTGGAAGTCTACCATCGCTGGAAAGAAACCGTCGGACAACCCATTTACCAGGTTTACGGTTCCACCGAGGTCGGCCATATCACCTACAGCCGCCTGGACCACGAACCGGATCCCCAATCCATCGGGACTCCCCTCCAGTCCAGGCAATGCCTGGTGGTGGACCCGGAAACCATGGCGCCGGTCCCGACCGGGGAGGTGGGCGAATTGCTGGTCACTTCCGAGTTTACCCTCAAACAGTACTGGAACAAGCCGGAGGAGACGGCCAAGGCCTATATCCCCCTCAACGGGCAGGTGTATTACCGGATGGGTGATTTTGTCCGCCGGACCGAACAGGGCGATTTGGTCTACGTGGAACGACTGGCGGACATCATCAAATTTAAAGGCTATCGGGTTTCCGCCTCGGAAATCGAGGCGGTGCTGCAGGACCACCCCACGGTCATCGGCGCTTGCGCGGTGGGCATCCCCGACCCCAAGGTGGGGGAACGCATTAAGGCTATCGTGGTCCTGAAAAGCGACGCCAAGGGCGTCGGGGGAGCCGAATTGACCAAATGGTGCCGGGAACGTCTGGCACCCTACAAGATACCCCAGTACATTGAATTTCGGGATATGCTGCCCAAATCCAAGGTGGGGAAACTCCTGCGCCGGGAAATTCGAGATGAGGAGAAACGCCGACTGGAAAAGGGGAAGACCAAAACCTAACTAAACTCAAGAATGAACGTCGAACATTGAACATCGAACGCCCAACTTCGAATGAATAACAAACCTCCATGCGGGAATGACGTTTTATGATGGTGCAGGCGACCAAAATAGATCGGAGGGAGAACGGATGGGGACCTTCATAAAAAAGGGGTTGATCCTGGGATTGCTGGGGGTCGCCTTCTGGTGC
>Ga0315278_10004120_pt1 | contig 13094 bp, 8 predicted proteins | sample YL17G06_0_MG_FD_203880 | JGI IMG/M metagenome (GOLD analysis project Ga0315278, IMG submission 203880) | Sediment microbial communities from Yellowstone Lake, YNP, Wyoming, USA - YL17G06_0 | ecosystem: Environmental > Aquatic > Freshwater > Lake > Sediment | place: USA: Wyoming | collected...
GTACGCGGATGCGCTCGGCGCCATCAGGATCCCGAAGACCTGGTACCTCACCTCGGACGGGATCCTCGCCTTCATCGACCACAACCACCTGCAGGACATCCACAACCGCAAGTACCTCGAGATTGAACAGATCCGCAAGGAATATCCGCACATCGTCCAGGCGTTCAAGAACTCGGATTTCCCGAAGGAAATCCTCAAGGGGCTCACGGTCGCGCTCGACGACATGGGCGATCGGCCGCTCATCGTCCGCAGTTCGAGCCTGCTCGAGGACCGGATTGGATCCGCGTTCTCGGGCAAGTACAAGAGCCTGTTTCTGGCCAATCGCGGCACGAAGCGCGAACGGATGCTGGCGCTGCTCGATGCGATCGCCGAGGTGTACGCCTCGATCTTCAGCCCCGATCCGATCGAGTACCGCGCTGAGCGCGGCATGCTCGATTTGCACGAGGAGATGGGCGTCATGATTCAGGAAGTGGTCGGCACGAAGGTCGGCCGCTACTTCCTGCCGGCGTTTGGCGGCGTCGCCTTCAGTAACAACGAGTTCCGGTGGTCGCCGCGCATCACGCGCGAGGACGGGCTGGTTCGCGTGGTTCCCGGCCTCGGCACGCGGGCCGTGGATCGGCTGAGCGACGACTACCCCGTGCTGCTGGCACCGGGCCAGCCTGGCCTTCGCGCGAATGTCACGCCGCAGGAGCTGCTCCGCTATTCGCCGAAGCGTGTCGACCTGATCAACCTCGAGGCCAACCGGTTCGCGACGGTGCTGATCTCGGATCTGCTCAAGCAGTACGGGTCGAAGTACCCGATGTTCAAGCAGGTCTTCTCGCTCTGCGACCGGGAGGGATTGCACCCGGTCGGAGGGCTCGACTGGGACGGCTCGACTGATGACATCGTGGCGACGTTCGAAGGGCTCGCGACCACGACGCCCTTCCTCGCGCAGATGCGATCGCTGCTGCGGGTGCTGCGCGAGAAGATCGGCGGCCCGGTCGACATCGAGTTCGCGCACGACGGCCAGGACTTCTACCTGTTGCAGTGCCGGCCGCAGAGCTACATGGACGAGGTGGCCGCGACGCCGATTCCGCGGGACATCCCGGCCGACCGCATCATCTTTACCGCCAGGCGGTTCGTCTCGAATGGCCGGCTGCCCGACATCACGCACATCGTGTTTGTCGATCCGCGCCAGTACGAGCGTCTCGAGAACCTGGACGCGCTGCGCAACGTCGGGCGTGCGATGGGACGGCTCAACAAGCTGCTCCCGAAGCGACAGTTCGCCATGATTGGCCCTGGCCGCTGGGGCAGCCGGGGCGATATCAAGCTTGGCGTCACGGTCACGTACTCGGACATCAGCAATACCGTGCTGCTCATGGAAGTCGGGGAGAAACGCGGAGGCGCAATGCCCGAACTGTCATTCGGCACGCACTTTTTCCAGGACCTGGTCGAGTCGGCGATCCGCTACCTGCCGATCTATCCCGACGACCCCGGTGTCATCTTCAACTGGGCGTTCCTGTTGAATGCACCGAACCAGTTCGCGGCGCTGGTTCCGGATTTCGCGACTCTGGCCGACACCATCCACGTGATTGACGTGGCCGCGTCAGCCGATGGACAGCTGCTACGGGTCTTGATGAACGCGGATCAGGACGAGGCCATCGGATTTCTCGCGATGCCGGGCGTGTCGTAGGTGGGGTCAGACCCCAAGACACAACATTCTGCAATTTCTTGGATCCGCATTCTTGGAGAATGCTGTGTCTTGGGGTCTGACCCCATCAGCTGATGACGCGGATTGCGATCAGTTCAGTGGCCTCGCCGCCGTCACCCGCGGCCTTCACCTCGATCACATATTCTCCAGGCGAGAGACCGGCCAGCGGCAGATCCACCTGGTAAACGTCCCCTGCGGCGTCCGGTGCCTTGACGGCCAGGTCACTCATCTTCTGGCCCACGCGGTTCAGGAGACGGACGGTCACCGTCGGCGCGGCTGAGCGTGGGGCATACGCGGAAAACCGGATCAGCAGCCGGTCGGTGCGCCGAAACAGCCTCAGCGCGGTTGGCGTCGGGTCGGCATCCCGCATCAGCGACTGCAGCTCGCGCGCCGTGTGCGCACAGAGGACGAGCGGCGTCGACAACCCCACCTTCTGCTCCGAGAAGTCGGGGATGGCGACCTCCTGCTGCGCCGCGTCGATGACCTGCCCCGCCGCGTTCTCAATTGACGTGCGGAGTTGCATCTTTCCCGGGCGCACGTCGAAGGTGACCTTCGATGGCGCCCGCAGGCCCGCCGCCGGTGTCGGGCCTGCCGGGGCGGCGGGGTCCGTCACTCCGCCGGCCGGCGTGCCGCCAGGCACGCGGCCGCTGAAATACGTCTCGCTGCCAGGTCCGGAGGCGACCACCGACACATGCGACGGCTCCGGGCGTCTCTCGCCGGGAACCGGAGGCAGCGGCTCCCACACATACGTCACGCGGGTTCTGCCGTCCGCACCACGCGCGGTGCCAATCCAGGTCGCGGTCACCGATTCGCGCGGCGCGCTGCCCTCCACCGCGCTGAGGGCCCGCTCGACAGCCGCCGGCGGCCTGGGTTTGGGCGGCGCGGCCGCCTTGGCGGCGTCTTCCGCCGTCGGCGCCCAGTAGCCCTTCCGGGCGCGCACCTGCATGCCCGGCCTCTTCAGCCTGACGTCGATCTTGTGGAACTTGCCATCGGGCGTCGTCAGGGACGAGTTGTACCCCACCAGATAGTACGAACTGGTGTCGCGAACAACCTGCTTGAGCCCCATGGCCAGGTCGTTCCGATTGATGATGGCGCGGCCATCCGTGTTGGTCGCAAGCGCGCGCAGGGTGTCCTGCGACTCGGCGAGCGTACCGGCATCCTGGGGATAGTTGATGCCGTCGCTGATATCGTTCGGAGCCACCAGCCCCCGCGGGTCCAATGTGTAGATGGCGGTGTTGTTGCGGTTCGCGTTGTCGGTGACGTCCTTGAGCTTCTGCTGGACGTCAACCTCTGCCTGGAAACGCTCGCGGTTCTCCGTTCTGGGGTCGGCAACGGGATTGGCCACACCGGGCATCCCCCGCATCGAACCGCTGGTCTGAGCCGGCAGCAGGCCGACGAATCCCTCTGTCACCAGAATCACCGCCTTTCGGCCTTCCCGCAGCGATCCCAGTCGGACCGGCAGCCCCTCGAGCGCCGACAGCGTCACCTGGTTGCGCAACGTTTCCACGATCTGCATCGGATAGTGCGCGTACTCCCCCTCGAACGCATTGCGCGGGGCGTAGTTGAACTTCCGGCCTTCGAACTTCCTCACCGCCTGCACCAGGGCTTCGCGGTCGCGCGTAAATGAGAGGGCGGTCACTGGCGTCAAGGGATACATGATGGCCACCATGTCGAGCGGTCCCAGTTGCGTCCGCAAGAACTGCACCAGCGGGTCGCGGACGCGCATGGCGTTGTCCACCCGGACGTGGTAGTCGTCGAGAAAAATCACGAACAGCCGCACATCGTCTCGCGCCGCTTCCACCTCTTCGTCGTGCATTGTGCGAATCGCCCTGGCGGGTTCCGCCCCTGGCGCCGGCTCACCGTCCGAATTGATCAGCCGGAACAGGTTGATCGCCTGCGGCTTTCCGTCCTCGAGCACGTCGAAATCCGACTGCGTGAGATCGGTCACGGCGTTGCCCTGACGGTCGGTGACGATGATGTCGACACGAACGACGTTGACCCCGCCGCGAAACACCGGCGCCTGGCCCTTCTGCGGCTGACCGGCCTGTGCCGGGTCGCCTGCAGGCGGCTTGGCTTCGGGCTTCGGAGGCGGCTGCTGCCCCGGCGGGGGCGCGGTGGGTGGGGGCTGGGGCTGAGGCGGCTGAAACGCCTTCGGGACGCTGGCACTAACGGCAAGTCCCATGAGTACGACCAGCCCAATCCTGCCGGCAGCGTCGAGGAACCTGCTCATTGTTCGATGATAACATTACCCTTCGACGCAGTCGTGCGGCGCACCACGCCGCCTCGTCGTTGCCGTGCCTGGCGGCCGGAGCGCCTCCACGTGCCGCCACACACGTGAGCTCAGGGTTCAGGATTCATAAGAGGAGACGCCCTTGTCCAACGATGCTTCCACGCCCGCCCTGACCCAACTGGCCGAAGACGAAATCCTGCTTCGCGACAGCGTGGCCGAATTCGCCGAGGCTCAGATCCGGCCGCACGTCCGCGAGATGGACGAACACGCGAAACTGCCGAAGGAGCTGATCACGCAGTTGTTCGACCTCGGCGTGATGGGTATTGAGATCCCCGAACAGTACGGCGGCGGGGGCGCGACATTCTTTCACGCCGTGCTCGCGGTCGAAGCCCTGTCGGCGGTCGACCCGTCGGTCGCCGTGCTCGTCGACGTCCAGAACACACTCGTCATCAACGCGATCATCCGTTGGGGGTCAGACGAGGTAAAGTCGCGTTTCCTTCCGCGATTGGCCAGCAACACGGTCGGCGCGTATGCGCTGTCCGAGGCCGGAGCCGGGAGCGATGCGTTCGCGATGGCCGCCAGGGCCGTGGCCGATGGCGACCAATTTGTCATCGACGGTCGCAAGCTCTGGATCACCAACGGCAACGAAGCCGACATCTTTATCGTGTTCGCCAACGTAAACCCCGACGCGGGCTACCGCGGCATCACGGCGTTCATGGTCGAGCGGGGCACTGGCGGCTTCACGGTTGGCGCGAAGGAAGACAAGCTCGGCATTCGCGCCAGCAGCACCTGCGAACTGATTCTCGAGGGCTGCCGCGTGCCGAAGGCGAACATCCTTGGCGAGGTCGGCAAGGGATACAAGGTCGCCATCGAAACGCTGAACGAGGGACGGATCGGCATTGGCGCGCAGATGATCGGCCTGGCCGGCGGGGCCCTCGGGCACGCGATTCGCTACACGAAGGAACGCAAGCAGTTCGGGAAGGCGATCGCCGACTTCCAGCTCGTGCAGGCGCAACTGGCGCGCGCGGCCACCGAGATCGAGGCGGCCCGCCTGCTCGTCTACAACGCGGCGAGGCTGCGCGACGCCGGCAAGCCGTTCCTCACCGAAGCGGCGATGTGCAAGATCTTCTCGTCGGAGGTCGCCGAACGCGCCACATCGCTGGCGATCAATCTGTATGGCGGGTACGGCTTCGTCAAGGACTACCCCGTCGAGAAGCTCTGGCGCGACGCGAAGATCGGCCAGATCTACGAGGGCACGTCGAACATGCAGCTGGTGACCATCGCGAAGCAGATATTGGGGTAGGCACGAGGACAATGGAGACGTTGACACTGCACGTCACCGGGATGACCTGCGGCGGATGCGAGAACGCGGTGAAGCGCGCGCTTGCCAGACTCGACGGCGTGCGCGAGGTGACCGCCTCGCACACCGGGCAGCAGGTCGGCGTGACCTACGACGCCGGCCTGGTCACACCCGACCAGATCACGTCGAAGATCGCGGCCATCGGCTACACTGTCCTCAACTGACCGCGCGACGCGCTTGCGCGCGACCGTACCCTGACATGCAGGTGCGCCACCGCCTGACCACCGCCGAATCTTTGGCCGACGACGACCGGGCTGACCCCGGGCGCGGGACGATCCGCGACTCGATCCGCAGGAGCTACCTGACGCTGGCGGGGATCCCCATCGAGTACGACCTGCGCCTCTATCGGAGGCAACTCGCGCGCATCGACGCCGTGAACGTGGCGGGGCTGTCCGACGACCAACTCCGCGCGCAGTTCGACGAGGCGAGGCGGCGGGCGCTCGATGGCGAGGACCTCGACGATCTGCTGCCGGAGGTCTACGCGCTGACACGCGAAGTGTGCGCGCGCGTGCTGGGGCTGCGCCCGTTCGACGTGCAGATGATGGCCGCGATCGCCCTCCACCAGGGCAAGCTCGCGCAACTGGCAACCGGCGAGGGCAAGACGCTGGCCGCCGTTCTGCCCGCCGCGCTCAACGCCCTCACGGGACGCGGCGTGCATGTCCTCACCGCCAACGACTACCTCGCGCGTCGCGACGCCGCGTGGATGGGCGGCGCCTACCGCTTCCTGGGACTGTCGGTTGCCTCGGTGGCACAGGGGCTCGGCCGGGAGGATCGCCGGAAGGCCTACGCGGCCGACATCACGTACGTGACGGCCAAGGAAGCCGGCTTCGACTTCCTCCGCGATCACACCGTCACGGACCCCGCGCACCTGGTGCAGCGCCCCTTCCACTACGTCATCGTCGACGAGGCGGACTTCATCCTGGTGGATGAAGCCCGGGTCCCGCTCGTCATTGCCGGTGAGACAGCATCTCCCGACATCAACCACCGGATGATCGCGGGGGTCGTCGGCCAACTGCGGGCGGGAGAGGACTACCGGACCGACGAGCACGAGCGGAACGTGGCGGTCACGGACGCCGGCTTCCGGCGCATCCAGACGCTGCTGGGATGCGGGCCGCTGCACGCGCCGAAGCAACACCTTCTCCTTGCCGCGATTCATGTGGCCCTCCACGCGGAGGTCCTGCTCCACCGCGACCGCGACTACATCGTCCGGGATGGGCACATTGAATTGGTGGACGAGTTCACCGGGCGGGTGGCGGACAACCGGCGCTGGCCCCACGGTATCCAGCCGGCCGTCGAGGCCAAGGAGCGTGTCGAAATCCGCATCGAGGGCACGGTGCTCGGTTCGATACCCATTCAGCACTTCGTCAGACTCTGGCCGAAGATCGCCGGCATGACCGCCACCGCGGTCCCATCCGCTGTTGAGTTCAAGGAGTTCTACGACTTGACGACGGTGGTGTTCCCGCCGAACCGCCCGTGCAGACGCGTCGACGAACCGGACGTCGTGTTCTCGCACCGGCAGGCCAAGATGGCTGTGCTCGCCGACGAGATTGGGCGCGTCCACGCCACCGGCCGTCCGGTGCTGGTGGGGACGTCGAGCGTGGCCGAGTCGGAAGCACTGGGCCTCGCATTGCGCGGCCGGCGGATCAAGTGCCGCGTGCTCAATGCCCGGCACGACGCTCGCGAGGCGCTGATTGTCGCCCGCGCCGGCATGCCCGGCGCCGTCACCATCTCCACCAACATGGCCGGCCGCGGCACCGACATCGTCCTCGGCGGCGGCGATGCGCGACTGCACGACCAGGTGGCGGCGCTTGGCGGTCTGTACGTGATCGGCACGAACCGTCACGAGAGCCGCCGCATCGACGACCAACTGCGTGGACGTGCCGGGCGCCAGGGCGATCCGGGCAGTTCCCGCTTCTTCATCAGCCTCGAAGACGACCTGATCCGCCGCTACGGAGTCGTCGGGTTGATTCCGGTGCGACACCGGCCTTCGCGCCAGGAGGGCCCGGTCAACGACCTGATCGTCAGTCGCGAAATCGCTCGGGCGCAGCGCATCGTCGAGGGACAGAATTTCGAGATTCGGCGGACGTTGTGGCGCTACTCGGTGATGGTCGAGGAGCAGCGCGCCCAGATGTGCGAACGACGGGAAGAATGGCTGCACGACGCTATCGAGCCGCGGGCGTGCATCGAGGGAGCGCCCAAGCACTACGCCGAACTGGAGCGCGCGGTCGGCGCGGCCGACCTGCGGCGCATCGAGAACCGCCTCACGCTGATCCTGCTCGACAGGCGATGGAGCGCACACCTGGGCGTGATCGAGGACATCCGGGAAGGGATCCATCTTCAGCGGTACGGCGGCCGTAATCCGCTCACCGAGTTTCAGAAGCAGATCATCGACGCCTACGCCGCGATGATGGAGGGACTGCGCGATGAGGTGGTGGAGACGTTCGGGCGGCTATCGGCCGAACGCGGGACCATCGATCTCGATCGCGCCGGCTTGCGTGGTCCCACGTCGACCTGGACCTACCTGATCAACGACAACCCGTTTTCGTCGTTCGGGCTCTCGCTCATCGCCCCAGGCAACCTTGGCATGTCCATGGCCACCAGCTTTCTCGCCTTGCTGTATTGGCCGTTCACGATCGTCGCCGTGGCAGCGGTGTTCGTCCGCCGGATGATCAGACGAAACAGCGGTTCCCGGAATGGAGAGACGGAGTAGGGGCGCGATTCATCGCGCTCGCAGGGCCGGGCTCCAGCCCGGCATGAAGTCCTGGCAGCGCGACCCGCCTGGGATCGCCGGGCTCCAGCCCGGCATGAAGTCCTGGCAGCGCGACCCGCCTGGGATCGCCGGGCTCCAGCCCGGCATGAAGTCCTGGCAGCGCAACCCGCCTGGGATCGCCGGGCTCCAGCCCGGCTCCGGAACCGGCCACGCTGGAGCGTGGCGATCCCAGGCTCGCGACCGATCGGACAGTTGAGCGGCGTGACGCCCTTGGGGCTATCGCGCCTGAGTCAGTGGCAGCGCGACCCGCCTGGGATCGCCGGGCTCCAGCCCGGCTCCGGATCCGGCCACGCTGGAGCGTGGCGATCCCAGGCTCGCGACCGATCGGACGGTTGAGCGGCGTGACGCCCTTGGGGCTATCGCGCCTGAGTCAGTAGCAGCGCGACCCGCCTGGGATCGCCGGGCTCCAGCCCGGCTCCGGATCTGGCCACGCTGGAGCGTGGCGATCCCAGGCTCGCGACCGATCGGACAGTTGAGCGGCGTGACGCCCTTGGGGCTATCGCGCCTGAGTCAGTAGCAGCGCGACCCGCCTGGGATCGCCGGGCTCCAGCCCGGCATGAAGTCCTGGCAGCGCGACCCGCCTGGGATCGCCGGGCTCCAGCCCGGCTCCGGATCTGGCCACGCTGGAGCGTGGCGATCCCAGGCTCGCGACCGATCGGACAGTTGAGCGGCGTGACGCCCTTGGGGCTATCGCGCCTGAGTCAGTAGCAGCGCGACCCGCCTGGGATCGCCGGGCTCCAGCGTGGCATGAAGTCCTGGCAGCGCGACCCGCCTGGGATCGCCGGGCTCCAGCCCGGCTCCGGACCTGGCCACGCTGGAGCGTGGCGATCCCGGGCGGGCGGCCCTATCCGTGTCGCCGGATGCCGAGGATGCGTTCGGCGATCACCATGCGCTGGGTTTCCGAGGTGCCCTGGTAGATTTCTGTCGCGCGCGCGTCGCGGAAGTAGCGCTCGACCCTGGATCCGCGCCGGTAGCCGGCCGACGCCAGGATCTGCATCGCCTTGTCGGCCGCCTGGTGCGCGGCCACCGACGCCGCCAGTTTCGCCTGCGCGGCTTCGGTCACGATGCTGGTCTGCGTGGCTTTCAGAGACGCGGCCTTCCAGGTAAGCATGCGCGCCGCGTCGAGTTCGGTGGCCATGTCGGCCAGCATGAACTGGATGGCCTCGTAGTCCGCGATGGGCCTGCCAAACGTGTGACGCTCCTTCGCGTGGCGCAGCGCCTCGTCGAGCGCGGCCTGACCGATGCCGAGCGCCTGCGCCGCGATGGCGACGCGACCGCCTTCGAGCGCCCACATGGCCACCTTGAAGCCCTCGTTGACGGCGCCAACCACATGGTCGGCCGGGACACGGACGTCACTGAACGTGAGGTCCATGCAGCCAAGGCCGCGGACGCCCAGCGAGTCGGCCCGGGCGGTTCGCTCGATGCCCGGCGTGCTCATCGGAACGAGAAACGCCGTGATGCCGTGCGCGCGCTGGCCTGGCCGCGTCACCGCGAACACCAGCGCGACGTTGGACACCTCGGCGCACGCGACCCAGACTTTGCGTCCGCTGAGGCTGTACGCCTTTCCATCCTCGACAAGCGTCGCCTGCATCTCGACATTGGCGGCATCGGTGCCGGCGTCTTCCTCCGAGAGCGCGAACGAGCCCACCGCCTGCCCGGTGGCCAGCGCCCGGAGCCAGCGCTCCTTGTGGACATCGGCGCCGAATCGCGCGAGCACCTCGGCGACAAGCGAATTGTTCACGATCAGGATGACGCCGACCGTCGCGCTCCCGCGTGACACAGCCTCCACGGCGAGGGCGTAGCTCAAGTAGTCGCGTCCGCCACCACCCCAGGCCTGCGGCACAGTCACGCCCATCAGGCCGTGCTCCCCGGCGTGCTTCAGCAAGGTCACGGGGAATTCGCCGCTCTCGTCGATGTGCGATGCCGCCGGTTCGACGTCGGTCCGGACAAACTGCTCGACCGCGCGCTGAAATTCCAATTGTGCGGGAGTAAGTTCGAGGATCATCGTGTGTCTTGTGTCCGGGCGCGATCACTCGCGCCCCTGCGATTGCGAATGCGGCCGTCCCGCCGGGGCAACCCCGAGTGGCTGCCCCGCTGTCAGGGCGGGCACAGGGGCCCGCCCCTACTTCTGTCCCAACCGTTCGAACACCGGCCTGAGACGTGCGGCGGAGTGATCGAGATCCTCTGGAAGCACGCGCACGTCGCCGACGACCGAGACGAAATTGGTGTCTCCATTCCAGCGGGGCACCACGTGGATGTGCATGTGGTCCACGATGCCGGCACCGGCGGCACGGCCGAGATTCATCCCGACATTCAGTCCCTGCGGGCGGTACACCTCACCGAGCGCCATCTCAGCGAGCGACGTCAGTTCGATCATCTCGACACGTTCGGCCGCGGACGCCGCGCCCAGCGTCGCGATGTGGCGCGCCGGCACCACCATCAGATGCCCGCAGTTGTAGGGGAACATGTTCAGGATGACAAAGGCGGTCTCGCCCCGGTAGACGACGAGACGGGCATTCCCGGCCTCGGTGAGCGCCTCGCAGAAGACGCACCCATCCGCGTCACCGGTCTTGCTCACGTATTGAAGCCTCCACGGCGACCACAGGCGTTCCACCAGAGTGTCATCCTTGGCCTGATCGGGCCGGCGACCCGACGGGATGGCGGCCCGGCATCGACGGCCCGAACGCGCACACCAGCGTCACGACGCGGCCGGCGGCGGGTTCTCGTCAGAGGTCGGAAGGACGTCGGCCGGCCGGACCCCAAGCTCGTGGTTGATGAGGTCTTTCAATTCCTTGCCTGGCTTGAAATACGGCACGCGCTTGGGCGGCACGTCCACGCGGGCGCCCGTCTTCGGATTGCGCCCCTTCCGGGGTTCGCGCTGCCGGAGGCGAAAACTTCCGAACCCCCGCAACTCGATCTTCTCGCCCTTCTGGAGCGCATCGATGATGCTGCGGAAGACCGTGTCGACAATGACCTCGGAGTGCTTCTTGGTGAGGTCCGACACGCGCGACACTTCTTCGACGAGTTCGGCCTTGGTCATGGATGACTCGCGGAAGGGAGATGACCTCCGGGGGACGGGCCGACCCGGTGCCGAGTCACGCCGTCCCCCAAAGAGGAACGCCTGGCCGCCTCCGGGGCGGCCACAACACTACTGCTCGTCGCGCTGCTGCAGGCGGAAGTGATCCGCCAGCGTGGCCTGCGGCTTTCCGGTGTTCTCGGAATACGTGGCCCAATCGGCGCGATCCTGGTCCACCCGCATCGCGCGGATGCTCAAGCCGATCTTCCGCTCCGACGGACTCAGCTTGATGATCTTCATCGGATACGTCTTCTCCACCTCGAGTTCGATCTTCTCTTCCAGCTGATCGTCGAACTCGGACACGTGGATCAGGCCCTCTATCCCCTCGGCCAGCTCCACGAACGCGCCAAAGTTGGTCATCCGGACGACCTTGCCGTCAATCGTGTCGCCCACCTGGTGTTGCGAGAAGAACTCGTCCCAGATGTCGGTGGCCAGCTGCTTCAGCCCGAGCGACAACCGCTGGTTCTCGGCGTCGATGTTCAGCACGATCGCCTCGACCTTGTCGCCCTTCTTCAGCACCTCGGACGGGTGCTTGATCCGCTTGCTCCACGACATGTCCGAGATGTGGATGAGGCCATCGATATCCTCTTCCACCTCGACGAAGGCGCCGAACTCGGTCAGGTTGCGCACCTTGCCGACGATGCGCGCGCCGACCGGGTACTTGGAGGCCAGCTCATGCCACGGGTTGCTCTCGATCTGTTTGAGGCCGAGGGAAATGCGCCGCGCCCCCGGATCCACGCCGAGCACCATCGCTTCGACGGCGTCGCCCTGGTTGAGGACTTTCGACGGGTGCTTGACGCGCTTGCTCCACGTCATCTCGGAGACGTGGATGAGGCCTTCGACGCCCGGTTCGAGCTCGATGAAGGCCCCGTAGTCGGTCAGGCTCACGACCTTGCCCGACATGCGCGCCCCGACCGGGTACCGGTCGGTCACGTTGCTCCACGGATCCGCCATGAGCTGCTTGTGGCCCAGCGACACGCGCTCGGTCGACGGGTCGTACTTGAGCACGATGACGTCGATTTCGTCGTTGACCTTGAAGATCTCCGACGGATGGCCCACGCGCCCCCACGACATGTCCGTGATGTGGAGCAGGCCGTCGATGCCGCCCAGGTCGATGAAGGCGCCGTAGTCGGTGATGTTCTTCACCGTGCCGCGCAACACCTTGCCGTCGGCCAGCGCCCCCAGCGTGTACTTCTTCTTCTCGGCGTTCTCTTCTTCGAGCAGGACCTTGCGCGACAACACGATGTTCCCGCGCTTCTTGTTGACCTTGATGACGCGCATCCGGAGTTCCTGGTTCTTCAGGGCATCCAGGTTCCGGACGGGGCGCACGTCGACCTGCGAGCCGGGCAGAAACGCCCGGACGCCGATGTCGACGGCCAGACCGCCCTTGATGCGCTCGATGACGCGACCGATGACGACCTTGCGATCCACGTAGGCCTTCTCGATCTCGTCCCAGATCTTCATCTTTTCCGCTTTTTCGCGGGAAAGAACGACGTAGCCGTCCTTGTCTTCAGTCCGCTCCAGCAGCACGTCGACCAGATCGCCGGGCTGGACCGTGACCTGCCCGGTTTCGTCGAGGAATTCACCGACCGCGATGACCCCCTCCGATTTGTAGCCGACATCAACGACGACTGCCGACGCGGTCACCTTGAGGACCGTGCCTTTGACAACCTCGCCTTCGGAAATATTCCGGAAGCTCCGGTCGTACAATTCCAACACGCGGGCCATCTCGTCGGGATCGACCTCGTCGTCGTGCATCCCGCCCATTGGTTTCAGCGTCTTGATCGGCGCGGACCTTTTTGTCCTGCCGGTCGATTCTCCCGTCTGCACTGCCAGATCCAAGCCGTTCGTACCGTCTTCGTTCGCCATGCCTTGCGCGTCCTCCTGCACTTCGTGAATTGCCGGTCTTGGTGTTCAGTGCCGGCGACTGCGGATGGTGGCCGGGTCGCACCCGGTAGCCACAAGCAG
>Ga0315278_10004121_pt1 | contig 13093 bp, 5 predicted proteins | sample YL17G06_0_MG_FD_203880 | JGI IMG/M metagenome (GOLD analysis project Ga0315278, IMG submission 203880) | Sediment microbial communities from Yellowstone Lake, YNP, Wyoming, USA - YL17G06_0 | ecosystem: Environmental > Aquatic > Freshwater > Lake > Sediment | place: USA: Wyoming | collected...
TCGCTTCGACGGCTGCGCTGGGAGCGGGAACGAAGACGCTGGAAGGCTCGTCGATGGCCGCGCTCTGCGCGCCGGGTCCGATCACGGCTTCGCTCAACGGCCTCATCATCCCCGCCGACACGATGCTGTTCCGGGCCGGGGTCGGCGACGGACAGCATCCGATCGTCTTGGCCCAGAACGAAGGGATCATCGTGCGAAGCGTTGCAGTTCCGGCAACGGGGACATGGACGGCCACGATAACGATCGACTGGGGCGAGGTCGCAGCGTACTGATGACCGAAGCGATCCCGATCACGAGCCGGTCGATGAACGGCGCCGCGTGGGAAGGTAAGCCCGACGCTCCGAGAGAGCTGACGACGGACACCTACATGCTCGGCGTCAAGCCGGAGATGATCGACACGCTCCCGATCGAGGTCTGGGAGCAGCTCGAGCGCAGCCTCGAGTACGTTGGAGGAACCTGCCAGCTCGAGGATCTGATCCCGCTCTACAAGAAGGCCGACGCGCAGCTCTGGCTCATCGTGGACGGGACGACCAACGCCCTGCTCGGCGTGGTGTCCACCGAGATCGCGGTCTATCCGAGAGCGACGAGCCTCGTCGTGGGCTTCTGCGCGGGCGTGGACGTTCAGCGGTGGCTTCACTGGCTCGAGCCGCTCGAGCGGTGGGCGGCGTCGAAGGGATGCACGCTCTCGGAGCCGCACGGGCGCCGAGGCTGGTCGCGCCTGCTCAAAAGGCACGGCTACGAAGAGGCCTATACGGTGTTTCGCAAGCGGATCGGGGGCGACGTATGAGCACGAAGAAGAACAAGACCAAGACGCAGAGCACGCAGACGGTTACGGGGCCTGCCTGGCTCGAGCCGATGAACGTGGAGGCCGGATACCGGGCGCAGGCTGTTTATCGAAACTATGAAGCCAACCCGTTCGGCAGCGCGCTCGTGCCGCTCTCGAGCGAGACGGAGCAAAGCCTCAAGCAAAAGACCGATATTGCAAATGCAGGCTCTCCCGTCAGCGCCGCCAACACGGCGAACATCACCGACACGCTCAACGGGAAATACCTCAACCCGGACACGAACCCCTGGCTCGCGGAGATCGTCAAGCGCGCGAGCGGGCAAGCCGAGAACCGCGTCAATACGGGCTATGAGCTGGGAGGGCGCGGCGGATCAGGGGCGTGGTCTAGCGCGCTGACCGACGCGCTCATGGGAACCTCGGCATCGCTCTACGGCGCCAACTACGACAACGAGCGCGGTCGCATGATGACGGCCTCGAGCCTTGCGCCCCAGGCCGACGCCATGCGTTACAACGACTCGATGGTGCTCGCGGACGTGGGCGCGCAGCGCGAGGCGCAGGCCCAGGCGGCGATGGAGGACAAATACCGCCAGTGGCTCGCGCCGATGCAGAACCTTCAAGACTACATCCAAAACCTGCGCGGGAACCCGGCCGTGGCCTACACGACGACGACCGGGGATAGCAAGAGCCAGCAATACACGAGTGGCATGGACTACCTCGGCATGGTGGGGTCGATCCTGTCGCCAAAGATCGGCTCGATCCTGAAGGGGTGAGGTGACTCAATGGGATGGTGGGACGATCTCCTCGGCAGACGCGACGACCCGAATACGCCGGCCGATCCGAACGCGCCGCGGGCTCCGCAGCCGCAGGTGCAGCCGGGCATCCTTGCACCGCAGCAAACGGACTCGAGCCCGCTCGGGTTCCTGGGCGATGCGATCACCGGCTACGGCCGCGCGGTGCTCGGCCCGACCGGAGCCAACGCCACCGGAGGACAAGCCGCCTGGGCGGCGCTCGGTCATATCACGCAGTCGGTCGCGGCCAGCATGGGGAGCCCGACCGGGCTCGACTACATCCACCAGTTCAATGCGCGCGACCCGCAGGAGCAGCAGCTTCGCGGCCTCCAGACGGAAGAGGCGCGCATGAAGCTCGAGAGCGAGAAGCGTCGGCGTGCGGCGTTCGACACCCTCGGCGCCGGCGGCCCCGCTGCGGGAGGGATCGATCTTACGGATCCCGAGCAGCGCCGGCGCCTCGTCGCGGCGTACCTGGCGGCAGGAGACACCGAGTCGGCTGCGCGCATCGAGTCAACCTTCGGCCGGGACAACGTGAACAAAAGCGAGCTGGGCCGCATGATCCGCGACCGCGCCGAGGCGGCCAAGCGCGGCGAGGACACGAGCGCCTACGACACCGTGATCCAGAACAAGAGCCAGCCCGTCGCCCCTGGCGTTGGCAAGGGTTACGACGAGGGCGGTACGCACTACACGCCGGTCTACAACTCGGCTACCGGGGAATGGGAATACAAGCAGGCGCCCCGGAAGATGCCCGGCGCCGGGCGCCGCGCGCAGGGCGAGCCGCTCGTGGCCGTCGAAGGGCCGGACGGCCAGCCGGTGCTCGTACCGAGGAGCCAGGCCGCGAACAAGAAGCCCGCGGCCAGGCCGAGCGGAGGGCGCCCGCCGGCGCTCCGGGCCTACGTCGATCCCAAGACGGGGAAGTCTGTCCTCGGGACGCCCGAAGAAGCTCGAGGAAACGCCCCGGCCTACGCGCCGAGGCCGAAGACCTGGGCCGACGTGCTCGAGGAGCAGAAGGCGGGCACCGCGCCCTCGCTCACCCCCGAGGACGTGAAGAAGAAGGCCGACTCACTCCTGCGGGAATACGGCTACTGACGTGGGGGATCTCGCGGGGCTCCTACGCGATCCGAGGTTTCAGGGCCTCGAGGATGACGCCAGGAGCGCCGTTCTCGAGAAGGCCGACCCCAGGTTCGCCGAGCTTCCGCCGGAGGGCAGGAGCGCGATCCTTGCGGGCCTGCGCGCGAAGCCAGCGCCCGCGGCCCCCGCGCCTGCGCTCGAGGCGCCCGCGGCGCAGCTCTCGGGGCCGGAGCCGCCGGGGCTGTTCTCGAGGGCGATGACGGCCGGGCTGAACGCGCTCGACACGCCGCCGGGGCCGAAGCCTCCGGGGCTCGCCTCGAGGGCCTACGGCGCGGGCCTCGACGCGATCGGGAACGCAACCGACTGGGCGAACAGCCCCGAGCAGAACCAGCCGATGACGATCGGCCCGATCGTGAAGGCGCTGCCGCCCAACCGAACGCTCGCGCCGGCGCCGCCTCCTCCTCTCGAGTATCCCGCCGACCGCGCCGCCCAGGTGCTCGAGGCGAACCGCGGGAAAAACTTCATCGATCGGCTCTACGACCCGAACGCGCCCCAGGTCAGCAACCCGGACGGGAGCCGCTCCTCGCACCTCATGAGCAGCGGGGAGGCAAACGGCAAGGGCTACGCCTTCCCGACGCTGGTGCAGCAGCAGAGCGGCGGCCCGCTGACGAAGCTCCCCCCGCGCGAGGCCTTCGCCTACGCCATGCGGACGGGTGAGGCGATCGAGTTCGACGACCCGCGCGAGGCCGAGGCTTTCGCCGCCAACGGCTACAAGCGGGGCATCCCGATGCAGCTCCCGCCGGCGCCCCCGCCGCTGACCGACTCGCCCGAGGGTCCAGCGTTTGAGGACTACCAGCGCAGGACCGAGCCGAACATGACGCCGGGCCGCACCGAAAAGAGCACGCTCTCGAACCTCGGCTCGGGCGCGCTCTCGGGGCTGGGCTCGATCGAGAACACCGCCGCCAACGTGCTCGAGGCCGCGGGAGCTTCCGAGACGGGTGCCGCCATGCGCGAGCGCGGGCAGAACCTTCAGCGCGAGGCGTGGAAGAAGGGCGACGACTCGCTCGGCGGGGCCATCGCCCAGGGCTTCGGCGAGGCGGGGGCCGGAGTTCTTGCGGTGGGCGCCGGGGTATCGGTGGCGATGGGCCTCGGACTTCCGGCCTGGGCTGGCTTCGCGGGGCTCGGATACCTGTCGGAGATGGACAAGGGTTTTTACAAGGCGGCCGTTTCCGCGATCGAGATGGGCCTGATGGGCAAGGCCATGAGCTACCTGAACCGGCTTCCGGCGATCGTGCGCGTCCCAGCGTTCGGCGCTCTCTTCGGTGTCCCGACCGCGATCCAAACGGGCGGCGACGTGAAGGCGACTACGGCCGCCACGGCCGTAGGGGCGACGTTTGGCCTGGCGGGCGGGAAGCTGACAGGGCGGCGCGCTCCCAAGATCGACGACGCAGACGTGCGCTTCCGAGAAGCGAAGTGGGTCGGGACCAACGTCCAGCCCAAGCTCGAGGCTGGCCCGATCGCCGAGACGCCGGCACCTCGAGCAACCCCGATCGAGCCGAGGCCCGCGGCGCCGCTTCCGCCGCCTCCTCCGCGTAACGCTGCCGTACAGGCCGCCGTCGTCGATGCAAGGCGACTTGCCACCGCTACGCCGTGGTTCAACGAGAGCCTGGCGATCGGAAAGGCCGCCGCCGCTCGAGGCGTCAGCGCCGAGGACGTGAAAGCAGCGTTCTACGGAACGTCGCCCGAGCGCCAGGCCGCGCCCGAGCCCGCCGGTGGACTTCTCAAGCCGGAGCCCGTGGCGCCGATCGTGCCGGGAGAGTTCCCGCCGGCGCTCGAGCGGTTCCGACCCGTCATTGAGGAGAAGCTCGCCCAGCTCAAGGCAGAGGGAAAAGCGACTCCTGGCGGATCGACACCGGAGGAGGTCGGGCAACGGCTCTACCGCGCCCTCGCCGAGCAGGACAGCCGGCAGTCAACCGCGCTGATCGACACTCCAGAACGCACCTTGCACCAGGCGACGATCGCCGACTTTCTCATGCGTCACGGCGGCGAGGCCAAAGACAAGAAGGGCAACCCTGCACCGCTGTTCACGCCCGCGCGCGAGCGATGGGCCGACGTGGTTCTTGGCCTCCCGGCATCCGGCAAGAGCAGCGCCGTCGTCAACCCTGCACGCAAGGAGCATCGGGCTCTCCTCGCCGACTCCGACGAGGCGAAGATCCTTGCGGACGGCTTCGACAATGGCGCGGGAGCGTCTGCCGTTCATCAAGAAAGCTCCGACATTATCGACGATCTCCTACTCCCCCGAGCGATGCGCCGAGGCGACAACCTGGCGATAGCGATGGTGGGAAAGAACACCGTCAAGATCGAGGAGCTACTTCGCAGGCTCAAACTGCACGGTTACACCACGAAGCTGCACTATGTCGATCTCCCCGCCGAGAAGGCGATGCAGCGAACGGTCACGCGCTACGTCGAGACGGGCCGAGCGGTCGATCCTGCCTACATCGAGAAGCTCGGGAACCAGCCCAGGGAGACATTTGACAAGCTACGCGACCGTGACGATCTTGTAGATGCAGACAGTGAGGTTTCCACGGATGTCAACTTCGGAGAAAAGCCGCGTCTCATCTCCGAGCGAAAGCTCGGCCAGTCCGTCGCAGAGGCCCGAGTGGCTCGAGGCGCTGACCCAGAAGCAGCTCGATCAGATCGACCGGGACGAGGAAGGGAAGGCGCGCATGATCCCATCCAAGCGGACGCGGGAGTACCTGAAGGCGACGGCGAAAGAGGACGGGTTCGAGGAGTAACTGCCCCGGTCGGCGACCCGGCCCTCTTCGATCCGGTCGAGTTCCCGACGCTCGAGGTGCCGCTCGAGAAGATCAGCCTCTCGAGCGAGGTCGAAAACTTCAAGGAAGGCGCCGACCCGATCACCGGCGTCGTTCCTGGCGAGCAGCTCCAAGGCAAGTATATCCGTTTCGGCACCGGCCCGATCGCGCTCTGGGAGCGCAAGGACGGGCGCCTCGAGGTGATCTCCGGCCGCCACCGCCTCGACCTGGCGCGGCGCACCGGAGAGAAGACGATCCCGAGCCAGATCGTGCGCGAGGCCGATGGCTTCACGGCCGACGATGCGCGGGCGTTCGACGCCGAGGCGAACATCCGAAGCGGACACGGCACGACCGCGGACTACGCCCGGTATTTCCGTCTGGTCATGAAGGAAGGCGGGAGCGAGGTCGAGCGGAGCGGTGCCGAGGAGCGCGGCCTGCTCTCGAGGGCGAACGGAAAAGCTGGCTGGGCGATCGGCACGAAGGCGTCCGCTGACGTTTACAGCCTGTTCATCGACGAGAAGATCAACCAGGCGCAGGCCGTTGCGATCGCGCTGGGCGCGCCTGGGAACGCCGAGCTTCAGCGCGTCGGCTCGAGGGCTGCGCTCAACGGCTCGCCCGCGGACTTCATCAAGAACCTCCTGAAAGCCGTGGACGCCGAGACGGGCGGCGACGCCGGCACTCTCGACCTGTTCGGCAACAACGATGCCGCGATCCGCAGCGCCGAGGCGCAGGCCCGCGTAGCGATGACGCGCCAGCGCGAGATCCGACAGAAGCTCACCAGCGTGCGCGGAGCCGTGAACCGGCCCGAGCTGGCGAAGGGCCTGGGCGTGGACGTGCGCGACCCGAAGAAGACGGCTGCGAAGATCCAAGCCCTCGAGGCCGACCTCGAGAAGTGGGATCGCTGGCCGCTCTACCCCGAGCTGGTGGCGCAGACGAAGGGCGAGGCGCCGCTGCTCGAGGCCAAGCCGGCGCCCGCGGCGAAGCCCTCGACGGATACCGCCTCGACGCGCGGAGGCCCTCGAACCCCGTCCCTGGCGCTGCCCGACTACGGCGCGCCGATCCAGTGGACCGGGGGCCGCATCCCTGGCCGCGTGCGTGACCTAACGTCGCCGAACCGCGACCGCCCGCTCGTCGTGAGCTTCCTACCGCGCGACTCGGATCTACCGGAGCGAAAGCTCACGATCGTCGAGCGGCCCTCGGACGATCTCGAGCAGGCGGCCAAGGGTGGCGGCCCGACTGTGTGGGGCGTCCTTCACGAAGGCCGCGAGATCCACGTCGAGAACAGCGGACTGGCGGCGAGGAAGTGGGCGCGCGGCTACATCCAGCAGGCCGACACCACGCCGAAGGGGAAGCCCAAAACGTCAGCGCCGGAACCGCGCGCCGAGGGCGCGCATCCCTGGCAGCTAACGCTAGAGAAGTGGCTCGCGCGCGAGGGCGAAGCCTTCGGGGACAAGCCGAAGCAGGCCACTCCGCGCGCGATCGAATGGCATAAGACGCTCGTTCGATCCGCGATCAGTCGGGGCGATGACGTTCCGACCGAGGTGCTCGAGGCGTACCCCGATCTCGCAGCGAAGGCGCCCGCGCCCGCCCCGCAGCTCGGACTCGGGTTCGAGAGCGACCTGGCCTCCGCGACGATGCGAGCGCCGGGGCCTGGCGGAAACGCGGTCCCGCCGGGGCTTCGTCCGCCGAAGATCGACCCCGCGACGGGCTTGCCGCTCAACCCGGACGGGAGTGTCACGGTCTACCACGGAACGACCGCAGAAGGTGCTCGAGCGATCCGCGCGAGCGGGAAGCTCACAGCAGAGAACGAGCCGCAGATCCATCTCACGACCGACCCGGCCGGCGGCGGCCTCGGCGATGGCACCGTCGTCAAGGTCCGCGTGCCGCCGGACTGGCTGGCGCTCGACGACGAGTTCCCCGATGGGCGCATGGACTTCACGGTAGAAACGGGCCGGCGCGGAATGACGGTTCCCGTCACCCTCGAGCCCGAGGCCGCGGCGCCGAAAGAACGCGCACCGTGGGAGAAGACGAAGGCCGAGATCCTCGGCCGCGGCGCCTCGAGGATCGACGAGGCCGGATCGGCCTGGAACGAAGAGCAGTTCTTCCTCGATCGGATCTCTCCCGGCCAGGTAAGCAAGCCCTTCCATACGAGCCCGGTGATCCACAAGCAGTATTGGAAAGACGGCCCGCGTGACGTGGTGCAGGAGTTCGCCGGCGCAAAGGATCTCGAGCGTTCGGGCCGCGTGCTGCTCATGAAGCGATCGAAGGACGCTCACACCGGCGAGCTGCTTATCGACTGGAGCCCGGTCGGCGAGTACCACAACGGAAACCTCGGCATCGCGTTGGCCTATCGCGGCAAGGGTGCCGGCACCGCGTTCGAGAAGTGGCTGATCGAGAAGGGGCACCGGAAGGGCGGCTCGATCGGCTACAGCCCGCAGGGGCTCAAGACCGTTGTGAAGGCGCATCGGCAGATCGTCTCGGATGCGCTCGCAGCCGGGAAGCCGGTCCCCGACGAGGTGCTCGCGGACTACCCCGACCTGGCCGCGGAGCATACGGAGCGCGGGCTCGTGGTGCGCGCAGGAGAGGCGGGAACCGATGCGGTCGCGCTGCTCACGCGCCCCGGCCACGCCTATCGCGGCATGACCGCCGAGGAGTTCAATGCCACGGTCGGCCAGGGCCGCGGGATCCAGTCCTCGCAGAAGTGGAGCCTCCCGAACGAGGGCACGAGCTTCGCCGAGGACGCTCCTACCGCCGAGTCTTACGCCAACTTTGGACGCACCGATCCGCGCAAGACTGGAGAGCCGACCTATCTGATCGAGGTCGAGCGCGGCGAGGGCCTCAAGCCGGGCAAAGACGGCTACCTCAAGGGCGCCAACCCGATCACGCAGAGCGACGTGCGCCGCGTCTGGAAGATGGAAGCGGATCCGCAGGGCAACGTCGTCGCGCGCCAGGTGCCGATCCCCGAAAAGCAGCCCTGGGAGATGACACGCGCCGAGTTCTCCTCGGGCGAGGATCTCGATGCGGCCTACAAAGCGCAGTACGTCAAGCGGGAAGGCGACACCAGCGTAACGCTTGCCAGCAGCCAAGACGTTCCATCGACTGTCGAGCAGCCCCCGCTAGGAAGCTGGCGGATCTTCCAAGACGCGAGCTGGAACAAGTACGGCGACACGATCGAGCAGCTCCGAGACATTCCCGTGGACGCGGTTCGCGGCGCAGAGGATGCCTGGGACGGTCGCGGCCAGGACGTGAAGCGATACGCCCAGTGGATCGCCGAGGGGAAGAAGGCGCCTCCGATCCGCGCCGCGGCGATGCCCGATGGAACCTTCCGCATCCACGACGGCCACCGGCGCGTTGCCGCGGCGAAGCTCGCCGGGAAGCAGACCGTTCGCGCGTGGGTAGCGCCCGAGGGCGACACGGGGCTGCGTACCCAAGACGGCGAGCTGATCCCGACCGACATGACGCACCAGATGGCGATCAAGCGCGCCCTGTCCGAAGGCAAGCCCATCCCGCCCGAGGTGCTCGCGGACTACCCCGACCTCCAGCCGCCCGCCCAAGACGCCGATATTTGGGTAAACGGCGATCGCGCTGCGCTCAACGGCGACCCGGCGCCCGAGGGCTTTGAGGCCTTCACCTACCTCGAGGGGACGAAGAAGGGAACCAGCGGCGTGCGGCGATCCCCGGCCGCTCGAGCGGCGGATATTGCTGCGGGACAAGCAACCTGGCAGGAGCAGCAGGACGGCTACCGCAGGCTCCGCGAGAACGCTGCCGCCGAGGGTCTGCATCCGATGGGCTTCGAGAGCGCGCTTGCTAAGGCAACCGAGCGCTCCCCTGGCCCCGGCGGCGCCGCGCTCAAGCTGGTTCCGACGCCGGCGATCCCCGACCCGGCGGCGCTCGCTCGAGGCATGGTGACGGCGCCGCCCGAGCGCCTCGATGCGTTCGAGCAGGGCCGCGGCGAGCACGTCGGCGGCGGGAGCGGCGCCGGTCCCGAGGAGCCCGACCTGGCCGGGAACATCCGGCTGGACCTACTCCAGACGAGCGAGGGCGTGAAGCAGGCGCTCCGCGACGTGGCCGCCGCTTACGACGACTTCATGCCCGAGCGCCGCGGCGTAGTGGACTGGACGCAGAGCGAGAAGCTGGCGAACGAGATCGGCATGACCGTGGACGATCTCTTGCAGCGCCGGAAGGGGTCGGCGCTCTCAGCGCATGAGATCCTGGCCGCGCGGGGCCTGCTTCTCCATACGGGCGGGGAGCTGGCCGCCGCTCGAGACGCGCACCGCGCGGCGCCCACGATCGCCACGCGCGCTCGCCTGGCTTTTGCCCTCGCGCGCCATGCCGGCGTTCAGGAGCAGGTCGCAGGCGCCACGGCAGAGGCCGGCCGCGCCCTCAACATCTTCGCCAAGCTCGGCAAGGAGATGAACGAAGGCAAGCGGATCAAGCTCGCCATCAAGCTCGCGGGCGGCGCCGACCGCATCGACGCGATCGCCGACATTCTCGACTCCATGCCGACCGAGGCGACCCGGAGCAAGGTAGTCCGCAAGGTCGTGGACATTACCAACTGGGATCGCTTCCTCGAGTATTGGAAGGCGTCGCTGCTCTCGGGCCTACAAAGCACGGGTGCCAACTCGCTTTCCAACGAGCTGTTTCAGATCGTAGACCTGGGCGCCGAGGCCCTCGCCGGCGGCGCGGCGCGGCTGCGGCCAGGCTACAAGCCGGGCGAAGCGCCGAAGCTCGTGGCGAAGCTCGAGGCCACGCTGAAGGGAAGGGTCAAGGCGATCCGGGCGCTAAAGAAGGGGATCGCCCCCGAGAAGACCGACGAGCTTGCGGCACTGGACGCGCGCATCGAGGCGCTCCGCGCCGACTTCGACCGCGAGTCGAGTCGCATCCTCGAGAAGAGCGTCCCCGGCCAGACGGCGGCCAGGGCGCGCTCGATGCTCTCGAGCCACGCCGATGCGCTGCGCGCCGCGCGGCATATGGTCGGCTCGATCGAAGGCGCTCGAGATGCGCTGCGCTTCGCCTGGGAGCTGTTCAACACCGAGAAGTACGGCGCGCTCGCGCAGGATCCGGGCAAGATGCCCGAAATGAGTCACGCCACGGGCGCCATCGGCGGGAAAAAAGGGACGTGGATCCGCACCCCGTTCCGCTGGCTCAATATCCAAGATCAGGTTTTCAAGACGATGGCCTCGAGAGCGGAGATCGCTTCGCTCGCCGTGCAAAAGGCTTGGCATGAGGGGCTCACCGGACCCGCTGCCCAGGCGCGGATCGAGGAGCTGAAGGCCAACCCGACCGAGGAGATGCTCGAGAAGGCCGCGGAAAAGGCGAAGTTCGTCACGTTCCAGACGAAGCTCGGGCCGAAGGGCATGGCCGTCATGCGCGTGACGAAGCAGCTCGGGCCGCTGGCGCAGATGATCGCCCCGTTCCAGCAGACGCCGGGCAACATCCTCAAGCGGGCGGTCGAATACACCCCGGCCGCGCCGGCGCTGCGAGAGTTCCGCGACGACGTTCGGGCCGGAGGGCGCCGCGCCGAGCTGGCCTATGCGCGCCTGGCGCTGGGAGCCGCGATCGGGGCGATCGTGATCTACTACGCCGCGAAAGATCGGATCACCGGCTACGGCCCGCGAGAGCCCGCCCGGCGCAAGGCCTGGCTCGAGAACCATCAGCCCTACTCGATCAAGATCGGCGATACCTGGCACTCGTATGCGCGCCTCGAGCCGGTGGCCTCGATCATCGGGATCGCGGCGGACATGGGCGAGCTGCACCGCGACCACGACGACCTGACTTACAACCAGCAGGCCCAGGCCGTCATGCTCTCGATCGCCTCGAACCTCATCAGCAAGACGTTCATGAGAAGCATCTCCGACCTGATCTCCGCGCTCGACGATCCGAAGCGCGCCGGGGCGTCGTTCGTCTCCAACATGATCGGAACCGCCGTTCCGACTGGCATCGCCCAGGTGGCGCGCGAGGTCGATCCCGTCATGCGCGAGACGACCAACCCGCTCGAGGTGCTTCAGTCGCGCGTTCCGGGTCTGTCCTCGAGCTTGCCGGCCAAGCGCAGCGCGATCACGGGCGAGCCGGTCATGAGGGGTGGATCCCTCGGCCCGGACCTCGTGAGCCCGATCTACACGAAGACCGACAAGGGCGACCCCGTAGCGGCCGAGATGGTGCGGCTCAAGATCGGGATCTCGCAGCCGGATCGAAGCCTCGACAAAGAGGCTCTTACCCCCCAGCAGTATGAGCGTTTCGTCGGAGACTCGGGAAGGGTGGCGCACGCGGCGCTCACGAGCATCATGGAAAAGCCGGGCTGGTGGCAGGTTCCCGATGACGAGCGCGTCAAGATGATCCGAGGCGTTTACGAGGCCTCGCATAAGCAGGCGCGCGACGAGCTGCGCTTTCACCGGGCAGGGGGGAAGTAGATGGCAAATAAAAGGGTCGGAAACTGGAGCACGACCGCCACGAATAACGGGTTCCCTTCCCCGGACGGAGCGCAAGACGGATGGCTCGGGAAGGATGTCAACAACGTCGTGCGCGAGATCATGGCCGTCATTCGGGTGTGGTACGACGATCCCGAATATCTCGACCTGTGCTGGACCGCGGTAGACACCGCGGCCACGCTCACCCGAAACAGCGCCACGGAGATCGTCGTCAACAACGTGAACCTGACCACGGTCATGACGCCAGGTCGCCGGATCAGGATCACCGGAACCACGCCATCCTCGGACGAGGGGCATATCCTCGGCAGCGTTTTCAGCTCGCCGAACACGGTCGTCACCGTGGAGATGACCCTCGGCAGCATCCCGACCATTCCGACGAAGCTGCTCGTCCACTCGTGCAAGAGCCTGCCCGTGACCGCGTTCGTGGGAAGCCCGCCGGCGGGAACGATCATCGACTACGCGGGGACCGTGATCCCGATCGGCTACCTCGAGTGCAACGGCGCGGCGGTGGCGAAAACGACCTACGCCGAGCTGTGGGCCGCGTTCGGATCGGCGCACGTCTGGGGCGCAGACCCCGGTGGCGGCCAGTTCTACTTGCCCGATCTGCGCGGGAAGGTTGCCCTCGGCTGGAAGTCTGGCGGCGACTCCGATGTCGACTACGGCACGGTCGGCGGCGCCTACGGATCGAAGACGACCGCGCTCGCCAGCGGGCTAACCAGCATCCAAGACACGCCGCACGATCACCTATATCAATGCGGCGCAGGCTCTCTTGTGTATTCCTACCAGGAAAGAGGCGACCACGCGCACACGCTAGTTACACACCAGCCGACCGTTACTGGCCCAGGTTCAACGCACGACAACAGGCAGGCGTCGGTCGTCGTTCACAAGCTCATCAAGACCTAGAAGGGGAGGAACGTCATGACTCTATTTCTTCGACTGGCGCTGGCTGCGGCTCTGATCTTCGGAGTTCCGCTCGAGGCGTTCGCCGCGGCCGCCGTATGGGTCCAGGGATCTTCTACGGCGTCGTACACCCCAGACACAAGCACGAGCTGGTCAAGCGACCTCTTTACCGCATCTACGAACGCCGCGGCGGCGATCGACACGCGAGACTGCGACAAGGTTGGTGTTTCGTTTGACGCGAGCATTACCGATACCGATACCACGGCTAGAGGGTTCTTCTCCTTCTGCCCGACCTCGACCTACACGGGA
>Ga0315278_10004123_pt1 | contig 13091 bp, 22 predicted proteins | sample YL17G06_0_MG_FD_203880 | JGI IMG/M metagenome (GOLD analysis project Ga0315278, IMG submission 203880) | Sediment microbial communities from Yellowstone Lake, YNP, Wyoming, USA - YL17G06_0 | ecosystem: Environmental > Aquatic > Freshwater > Lake > Sediment | place: USA: Wyoming | collected...
CAGCACGTTCATTCTCGTTGACTTGAACTGTGGCGGGAAATTCCCGAGGTACCAGCAACTGGCCTCGGGCAACCGGCGTGACCTCGATCGCCGTCCGCGCGAGTTCTTCTGATGTGAGATGGAGCACTCCCGGTCTGTCAGCCACAACGGCCTTCTTGGCCTCAGGCACTTGGTCGGGAGTTCTGTCGCAGGCAGCAAATCCAGCGAACGCTAGGGCGACGAGGAGAGCTGCAGCGCGTCGTTCGTGAAACGTGAAACGTGAAACGTCTGAATCCGGACATGAGATACGCTTCATGGTCATACAACTCCATTGAAGGAACCAGCATGAGGTGTGCCACGGAAAACTCGCGATTTTACGGGAGAAATAGACGATCTTGGAGCCTTTTGCCACGTTAGCACCGGAGGACCGTGGTGAAATGCAACAGTGGGGCGGCAGAGACTTCTCGATTCTCTGCCGCACTGAACGCTAACTCCTCTGTTATTCACACGTTTGCGTGATCGTCCCCAGGATGCATTCATGGCATTTCCCTTGCTCATCTCATTCTTCATACGAACCATACACCGATCTATCTCTGCCGAGCGAGGGAGGTTGCCATGCCGATCCTGAAACGACTCCAGAGTTATCTCGACACGAACAAGATTCCCTATGAAGTGGTCAGCCACCCGAAGGCCTATACAGCCCATGATGTGGCGCAGACACTCGATGTGCCAGGCAAACTCGTTGCCAAAGTTGTCGTGGTGAAGGCCGATTCGTACTTTGTGATGACGGTGCTCCCCTCAACCTGGCGCGTAGATTTGAAACGATTGCGGGATGTGTTGGAGGCCCGCGACATTCGATTAGCGACAGAAGCCGAGTGCGCGAACCTGTTCCCCGATTGCCAAGTGGGCACGATGCCGCCATTCGGCAATCTCTATGGAGTGGAGGTGTACGTCGATCAACTGCTGACGGAAGACGAGTCTATCGTCTTTGAGGCCGGCACCTACGTCGGCGCGATCAAGCTAAGGTACAAGGACTTTGCCGATCTCGTTCGTCCGAAGGTCGCCGCGTTTCATCACGAGCCGTCGAAGATCGAGGGCTAGCTGCCGAGGGTCTCGTCGGAGGGCTTGAGGCGCGTCACTTTTCTCGTGAGGCGGATACCGCTCGAACGAGCCGCGCGCAGAATGTTTCGGCGTGTCGCAATCGGCAAGGCTTCCGGACTATAGACGCCGCACCTGAACCCTCTCAATGGTCTCGAGTCCGGCCGCCGCCTGCATGGCTAAGAGGTTCGTGAGTCCTGGCGCAGCGCCGGCATGAATCAACGCGAGCCGATTTTTCTCCCGAAACAGGCGGTCGAACCGATGTTGCTCAGGCCGAAAGGGGCTGTGAGTGAGGTGGGATGCCGTATCGATACAGTGGGAGCGTAACCGGAGGGCGGCACGCAGGATCGTCTTGTTGAAAACCACGGGGCAGGCGTTCACAAGGAGATGGCAGCCCTTCGCTGCCTTCACAATACTAGACGGGACTACACGAGTTTCGAGCATTGACCCGCTAAATCACCAGGGTCGAGTGCTCACCAAGAAAGGCGCGGGCACGGAAGAGATCACGATCGCCGCACAATACTTCATGACCCTGGCGAATCAGGAGCTTAGCCAGCAACGACCCCCATCGCTCCGACACCATGAATAAAGACCCTCATGGGGTCGAGGCTGGACCATAACTCAATGGAAACGAGGTGATCGTGTCTTCCTTCATTCTCCAAACAACGAGTAGTGGTCGGATTACCCGTCCGCCTCCCGCAGTCCCCACGACACCCAAAAGAACGGCGCAACCCGCTCAATCATAAGAGAATGGGGAGGCGCACATTCTGGCGTGCTATCAATTGGGATTGCTAGTCCCCAAAATCAGACCCGCGATCCCACAGAACACGGCGAATAAGAAGCCCAAGACAAGCAAAGGTTCCATGACAACCTCCTAGGGTGATGGTGAATTCACCTTATGTTAATACATTTGATACGCAATAGCTATGCCCAATTTGACGAGCACTAACATGCACAGAATGATGCGCCAACCAGAAGATTGATCGGGAGGAATGGCAGCGCCATGGGGAAATCTACCCCGCAGATCCAAACCAGATGGCGCGTTTGTCCTCACCGCTCTACGGCGGGTTGCTGCCCGAGCTCTCGGACACCATCCGCCAATCTCAGAAGAGAGGATGGTGAGGGGCGCTTCCCGCCGGAACGTGATCGGCGGCTCCTCCCGCATTGCCGAGGAATCGCCAGGCCCCTTCCTCTTTGACGAGGTAGTGCACTTCGCGCGCCCAACTATCAATGGTGATGGGCTTCCCCGTCTGTTGCTCCGTCCCGTGGAGCCCCCCGGTACAGGTCACATAGGCTTTTCTGACGCCGTCGGCCTGGACCAATTTCAGCTCGGTGAAGACATGGGATGACCTGACGTCCCGGTAGTATAGGAAGACTTCCTCCCATACTCGGCGCACATCCGATCTTTTTAAGCCATGATAGTTGTAGGTCGTGGCGTAGAACTTCATGAGCGCATCGAGATCAACCTTCTTGACCGCCGCTTCGGCCTCATTGAACGCCGCCACCAGCTCCTTGATGACCGGCTGATCGGCATCCGCTCCCACTCCCGGTGCAAATTCCACGGCTGCGGCGACGGGAGTCGGCGGTCGGCATTGGGTCAGGATCAGGGTTCCTGCCAGTATCAGGACGATCTTCAGCACGCCTCGTCGCTTCATGATCGTGGAGTGACGCAATGCTGATGCCATCGCTGTAAGAGTGGGAAACCCTCGGTGATTGAAGCGATCTGCATTCTTCTTTTCCCCTTCGCTGCGCCCAGGGTCAACAGGATGACGCCTAACTCCCCACGCATTAGCTCTTCTCTGCCGCAAAACGCTACGCTTCATAGCGCTCTGTGGCCCAAGATCAGCAAGGAACCACAGGCACATCTAATGCACTCCGAACTATTCGTGCTCGGGGAACAACGGGAAGTCTGTAAGCAGTCGAGCGATCAATTTGTCATGAACCGCGCTCACGCGAGCGACAAAGGAGGGGTCCCATGTCCGTCGCGAAGATCATTGAGTTGAGTGCCGAATCGCCGAAGAGTTTCGAAGATGCCATTCAGAACGGGATCAGCCGGGCATCCAAGACCGTACACGGTATCAAATCGGCTTGGGTGAAGGAACAACACGTGGTGGTTGACAACGGGAAGGTCGCTTCGTATCGCGTGGATTTGAAAGTAACATTCGTGCTGGATTGACGAGATATGAGGATGGGTGAGCGAGACTCGCGGGACAGGGTCGCCAAGAATACGGCCTTCGCCCTTCCCATATATCTTGTCGCGCTGGCTTGCTCCTTCGCGTTCGGCTCATCGGTCCAGGCCCAGGAGCCCCCCACTGAGGTGGTCCGCTCGACGCTCACCGAAGTCTTCCGCATCCTCGAAGACGAGAAGCTGAAGGATCCGGCCAAGCTCATCCCACGCCGGCATATGCTGGAGGAGGTCATCGCTTCCCACTTCGACTACACGGAAATGTCGAAGCGAGCCCTCGCGACCCACTGGGTTCCACTCACGACCGGCGAGCGTGCCGAATTCGTCGAACTCTTCAAGAGCTTTCTCTCCGACCGCTATGCCGAAAACATCGAAGGGTATTCGGGACAACAAGTATTCTATCTCTCCGAACGGATCGAGGGGAACTATGCGGAGGTACGGACCGAGCTGCGGTCGAGCAAAGTCGAAATCCCGATGGATTACCGCCTGCACCTGAAAGACGGAACGTGGCACGCCTACGACCTCGTCGTGGACGGGGTCAGCCTGGTGAAGAATTACCGCAGTCAGTTCGAGAAGATCATCCGAACGTCGTCCTACCAGGAGTTAGTCCACCGGCTGCGCGAGCGCACTATTGGCGTGGACAAGAAAACAAAGACCTCCCTCCCGGCGGTGCCGCACAGCCTCGCAGCCTAGCCCGCATTATTCAAGACGGTTCGTCGCGAAATCGCTCGAAAGCGCGTTCCTCGTGAAGCGTCCTTCGACAGGCTCGAGACGTCCTGAGCCCGTCGAAGGGCGTATCTCGTATCTCGCATACGACAACACAGACACACTCATTCCGCCCCACGCTTCACGAACGACGAGCGACAAAGAACGTAGCAGCGGATCGGCGATTGCAGCAGAAACTTTCATGAATATTGCGGGCTAATTCAAACGAGCGTGACCTGAACCAGCAAAATCCTGTTCGGCTTCTTGTCGCGCCTCCTGATGTTGACGGTGGGCCAGAATCACCTGATCGACCCTCTCACCGCACGTCACACAATGCCATTCCACCGTACGAGTGTCAGCAGATAGCTCCGACACCATCAACCCGCCGCACCGGTGGCAGCAATCGAGTGCCAGCTTCTTGGCTTGATTCATTCTTGTCGTCACTGTTCCTTTCATACCTTTTTCCTTCTTCGAGTATGTAAGAGGCAGCTGGCGCAAAAAGGATTCATTCGTTTCTTGCTTGCCTTAAGAATAATGCCCTGCAATATATCCGTGAAACCGGGCGTCCCCTGTTCTTCGAGGCGATGGGTGACGAGGCAGATTGGGTGTTTGATAGTGATGATTCGACCTAAGTCAACCGGTGTCGCGAGCAGGACGACATTGCACGGAATCCGGTTGATGTTGCACTCCCATCACTGTAGCCATTTACCGCAACCTCCACCTTTGGAGATGTGGCGTGTTGCCCCTTCCGGATGTTCTTCGTGCGCACCGGCCATGCAAGCTGATCTATCCTCTTGATTCCTTCAGCGATCTACAGAAGCATCTCTGCTCTCTAACGGCGCTGTCCTGGCCCACCATATGCAGGTACTCAATGCTACGCCGAATCATTCATGAATGATTTGGGCTCATATTGGGTGATCGACGCGCAGCAGTCGGCTGTCATGCTGCCCCACGAAGAAGGGGAACGTCTATGACTGTACGGTCAGGAGGCACGGTCGGGGATTTCATGCATCGATACTTGGAGGTCATCCCACCCGAGACCACGATCGTGGAGGCCGCTGAGCGTATGCGGGAGAAAAGCCTTGGTTCCCTGTTGGTAGAGGCGACCGATGCGGAGGGCCGCATGTCCCGCAGGTCGGGAATTGTGACTGAGACGGACCTGATTCGGAAGGTGCTCGCCAAAGGAATGGATCCTTCCCTTACGATGGTAGATCAGATCATGACCAGTCCGCTTCTGACGATCACGCCAGATCGCCCTATGCTGGACGCGAGCCATCTGATGGAAACGAACCATGTCCGCTATCTCTGCGTCTCGGACAAGGATGAAATCGTCGGGATCATTTCGATGCGAGATCTCGCGCGCCATTTTGTCGATTCAGAAGGTGGTCCCATCCGTGACCTTGACAATGTATACCGGCCCCTCAGCGTGCTCATGCGAACGACGATGGAGACCATTGCGAGTGAACGGACGGTGCTGGAGGCGGCGCAGACGATGGCTGAGAAGCGGATCGGCTCGCTCCTCGTGATTGAGGCTGGAGAAATGGTCGGTATCGTGACCGAGACCGACGTGGTGAGGAAAGTGATCGCGGCCCGTCTCCCTGCGAGCAGCACCAGCGTGGGGGCCGTGATGAATTATCCCCTGATTCAGATTGACATCAACCGCACCGTTCGCGACGCCAGTAGGCTTATGGCCGAGCAACGGATTCGCCACCTCGCAGTGACGGAAGAGAACGAGGTCGTGGGCCTCTTGTCTGTGCGGGACCTGGTGAAGATGGTGTCCGTCAGAGACAAGCCCCGGTTCCTTCGCGGTACATAACGCAACGATGCGTTTCTCAATTCCGTGATCGCCCTTCACCAGCGGCCACTGCCATTGTCTCGCACGCCATAAGCTCATGTAATTACTTCAATTAGTCACCACGCTCAACATCAGCAGGGAACCATCCACATTCCCATATTTTCTGTCTTGCATTGCGGGTGCAAGAGAATTACGATACAGCACATCCGCTAGCAATTCCTACTTGCCGTACCGGGGGTGCACTGGAGCCTCGAAGAATCAGGACGAGCCCCACAGACCCTCCCAATGAGCCCGCCCTGCAACTGTACACACAGTCGCCTGATCTCCGATTGCGTCTCGGAGGAGGAACACAAGGCCGGCAAGGTGCGCTGCGTTGAATGTGGGGGCGTCGTTCCCGATCCGCACCTCCAGCGGAAAGCCAAGGGAACGTAGCCCACTCCCTTCGCTGAGGTATTTGGCAACAGTCCCCTGACTTGTCACTGTCCCGAAACTCCTCAACCTGCCGGATAGTTCAGCCCTCTCCTTCATGCCTTAAGCCTGTAACTCCCTGTGCTACCGAACTTCTCCTTCTGCTTTCGAGCGAGACCATCCTGTGGCACCGACAATGCACTGCTGTTCCTGCAGCAGTGCATTCTGCTCCCTAAAAGGTGGCGCATGGCACAACATACGACCGTAGAAGATCTAGTAATCGACATCGTGCACAGAGCCCATACCTGCGACCTCGAAGAGGTCACGCGGCAATGCCCCAATCTGACGTGGAACCAAGTGTTTCTCGCCGTCGACCACTTGAGCCGAAACGGCGAACTCTTGCTCGCGCCCAGGGGCCGGGGCCTTTATACGGTGACCTTCCCGCACCGGCAGGACGGTCGGCCTGATCGACACTCACTCACATCTTAATCACAAGGAGGTTATCTTATGTCTGCTTTAACCCGTTGGGAACCGGTGATGACGCGCTGGAATCCCTTCAAAGATTTGGAGGATATGGAGCAGCGCCTCTCGACCTATTTAGGTCGCCCCGCTGTTCGGACCGAGGCCGGGAAGGAGGCCATGACCGTCGCCGAATGGTCGCCGCTCGTCGACATTACAGAGGACGACAAGGAATATCTCATCAAGGCGGATCTGCCGGAAGTGAAGAAAGAAGACGTCAAACTGACGGTCCAGGATGACGTGATGAGCATCTCCGGCGAGCGGAAGTATGAGAAAGAGGAAAAAGGGAAGAAATACCACCGTGTCGAGCGGGCATACGGGAGCTTTATGCGAAGCTTCACCTTGCCGGAAGATGCCGATGGCAGCAAGGTGAGTGCGGAATACAAAGAGGGGGTCTTGAAAGTGCACCTGCCCAAGTCGGAGAAGGCAAAACCGAAATCGATCGAGGTGAAGGTCTCCTGAGGACGACCGAATGGAGGTGTGCGATGTTCCGACATCCTCATTATCTGGAGGTTCCGTGGGACATGCATGGGCATCACGAGACCACGGAACCCCATCGTCATCTGTGGTGGCTGATCGCGCTGGTGGTCATGCTCGTCATGTTTCTAATCGGCGTGGGAATCACGCACGGAATCCTATGAGGGAACAGGATCAAAGCCCTGGGTCGAAGGAAGCAGACGCGTGATGTTCCGCAATCGCGAAGAAGCAGGCCGGAAGCTGGCCGATAAGCTGAGTCAATACCGCAACGATCCAACGGCATTGGTTCTGGCTCTTCCGCGCGGGGGTGTGGCCGTGGGCTATCAACTCAGCCTCGCCCTCCATATCCCGCTCGATGTGTTTATAACGCGCAAGATTGGTGCGCCGGGCAATCCCGAGTATGCGATTGGAGCGGTGGCCGAGACGGGATCGCGCTACCTGAATCAAGAGGCGGTCAGCGCATTTGGTTTATCTCGGCATGAGCTGGACCGGTTGATTCATGTCCAAGAGCAAGAAATCGCCAGGCGCAAGGACCTGTACCGGCAGGGACGGCTGCTCCCGCACCTCACGGGCCGCACCGTGCTCTTGGTGGACGACGGCATCGCCACAGGTTCGACGTTCCTGGCCTCGGCACTCGCGATCCGAGGCTTGCAGCCTCACCGCCTGGTGGGAGTGATTCCGGTCGGACCCCCGTCGACAATCCGTGAAGTCCGAGCACATGTAGACGAGTTGGTGGTGCTCATGACTCCGGACCCGTTCGAGGCCGTGGGGAATTTCTTCGTGGACTTCACGCAAGTCGAAGATCGCGACGTCTTGGAGTACCTCAATCTGGCCGAAGAGGCGATGCTCGAACGCATGCCCTCCTCACCAGCCTCATAAGACGTCGTGTTAGCCAAGAAGGATGGTGCGCCGTAACATGTCCACACATTCCAAGATCCCGTCAGGGTTGGGAGCGCGCAGAGACAAAACGTATCAAGAGGACGAACACGACACCTATAAACTGCAGGGGAAGCTTAAGGAGCCCACTGCCTGTCCAACATGCGGGGCCGTCTTTCACAAAGGGCGGTGGACCTGGGACGCGAAACCGTCAGGCGCGCACGAGACGCTCTGTCCGGCTTGTCACCGGATCCACGATAAATACCCCAAGGGCCTCGTCACGATCACAGGGCCGTTCAAAGATACCCAGCACGAACAGCTGATCGGCGTCGTCAAGAACACGGAGGAGAAAGAGAAAAAGGAACATCCGCTCTCCCGGATCATGGGGATTGAATCACGGCCTGAGGGCCTGGTCATTTCGACGACCGATACCCATCTGCCCCGGCGAATCGGTGAGGCGCTGAAACATGCCTACCACGGGGAGCTGGAGTTGCATTACGACCAGGATGAACAATTCATACGGGTCACATGGACCCGCTGAGCCCTGGTCCCAACCGTTGAGGAGAAGAGTGATGTGGTCCTGTCCCGGTCGATGGATGCTTGTCGCTGTGGCGGCGCTCAGCCTGGTGACCGGAACAACGGGACAGGCGACGACGTCCATTCCACAAGGCGCGGTCGTGGAGGTGGATCAGGCTACCGTTAATCAGATCTTGGACGTGTTTCACAAGGCTGAATCAGCCGTCGCTGCGGAGAACCTGGACGGCGTCATGGCGCTCTATGCAACCCAATACAACTATCATGGGTTAAAACAGGCGGATATTCGTAAGATCTGGTTCGATCTGTTCAAGGAATACCGTAACCTGGTCGATGTCCATTTCTTTTCGAAGATTGACAAAGTGGGATCGGGCTCCGACGCCATCATCGAAGTCACCTGCACGGGGATCTTGTCGGGCATCTCGAAGACCAGTGGCCTCCGGGTGCCGATCGACAGCTGGTACGAAGAAGTCCATTTTCTGACGCTTGAGGGCGGCGTCTGGCGCATTCGCGGAAATGCCGGCGAAACGCCACGGGTCTTGCCGTTCGGCACGGCACCACACCCGTTATTCTGAATAAATAAGGGGAAGGCGAGAATGAGAATCGTAGCCGGCGTGGATTGGTCGGACGAAGCCTTTGCCGCAGTCGAGCAGATAGGCCTGCTGTACAAACCGGACGAAGTGGTGTTGGTGCACGGCGTCGACCTGGGGATGCTTCACAACCCCATGGTGGCCGGGGCAGTCAATCTGCAAGGGTACGACGAATTCCGCCAGGCCTTGATAGAGGCCGGTCGCCAGGCCGTTGAACGCTGCCGCACTCTGCTGCCGGCTGAGACTCCCTCCATCCGGACATTGTGCGAAGTCCAGCACCCGGCCGCCTTTATTCTCGACAGCGCCGCCGCGGTAAAGGCCGACCTCATCGCAATGGGCACACACGATCACAGCCGGGTGACGGAAGTGTTTGCCGGCAGCATTTCGCACCGCATCCTGCTCCATGCCACGGTGCCGACCTTGATCGTGAAAGGAAAATCTCGCCCCGTCGGCCGCGTCCTCATGGCGGTGGAAGGCATCGAGGATGCAACCCGCCTGCACAAGTGGCTGACGTCGCACCCCTTCAAGAACCCCGTCGCGGTCACCATCCTCTCGGTCGTCCCCTCGCTCGCAATGGTCGAGCCCAATTTGATGGTGGGATTTAAAAGCTGGTCTGAAGAACAACACCGGCTGGCTCAGCAGGTCGTGCGAGACACAGCTGAGGCGTTAGCCAGCCCACAGTTCAATGTCACCACCGATGTCCGTATGGGTGATCCCGTCACCACCGTGTGCGATGAGGGAAATAGCCACGATCTCATCGTGGTCGGCTCCCATGGACGGAAGGGGCTCGATCGTTTCTTGTTGGGCAGCGTGTCGCACGGGATCGTGCATCGGGCCGGCCGCTCCGTGCTCGTCATCCGATAAGGCTCCCCGCAGCAGCCTACTCCGCCGAAGTAGCCACTTCGGCTACGAAGGCCGGAAGCTGCGGGGTATTCAGCGAAGGAGATTAACACGGTAGTTTCTGACGAAACTCACTGCGCTAGCCCGCGACACTCGCCAGACCTTATGCTGCAAACTCTACGCGAACTGTGCGCCCTAACCGCGCTTCAAGGGTGATGAGCATTTCAAGGCTGAACTTGTCCCATTTTCCGCGCACGAGGTCGGACACGCGGGATTGTGCGATGCCCAGGCGCTTGGCCACCTGAGCTTGGGTGAGCTTCTGCTTCTCGATGTAGAGGCGAAGATCGCCCATAAGATTTGCGCGCAATTGGAGCACGGCGGCTTCGGCCGGGTCAAAGCCAAGATCCACAAAGATATTGCCGCTGGATTTGGTCGTTTTTTTCTTCTTCATCTCCGGCCTCCAATCTGTCGGTAACGTGCACGAGCCAACCCGATGTCTTCTCTTGTGGTCTTCTGCGTTTTCTTCTGGAACACATGAAGCACATAGACGGACTCGGCGAACTTGGCCACATAGAGCACGCGCCATTCGCCCAACACGTGTATTCGAATCTCCCGGACGCCGGCACCCACCTCTTTCATGGCTTCCAATCAGATGGCGCCAGGCCACGCTGAACAAAGCCCAACTCGAAACCAGCCGCACGCCGGGCTTCTGCCGGGAACTCTTTGAGGTCGTCAAGACTGGAACCGACGAACTCCAGAAGTTTCATGTTAGAGACTATATAAGATGTGTGATTGGGATATCAATAAACTTAGATAAATCTAAATGCTTTTTACCTGCCACACTCTCATGGTTTCTTTGGGGAGCCTTCTCGTCGAATGAGCGCGAGGTAGGCCAAGGTGTCGGTGAGCTCCTGAGTCGTCATCCTGGTGTCGGGAAACATGCCTGTGCCGAGGTGCCCTTCCCGAATTGCACGCGCGCGCTGCTTGTCGGACGTTAGGTATTGCACCTTCGGATTTCTCAGATCGACTGGTTGCGGATTGAGTTGCGCGATGAGCGCGGCGGTGTCGGCTGCGAGTTGCGGTCGTTGGTCCTTGTTTCCATCAATACCATGGCAGTAGTAGCACACGCCCTTTCCGTTGAAGACTGCTCTGCCCCGCTCGACATCGCCTGCCGCCTTTGTGCTCTTGGGTGACGGCAGAGAACCGGCCCAGGCAGTCATCTCAGACATGTGCATGAACTGGCTCGCCAACCAGCCCACTAGCAGGATGCTGAAAAAGTATAGCCAGCCCGTCTTGTTCATTTGGTCTATCTGGTTCATTTGGTTTGTTTAGTTTATCTGGTTGATTTGGTTCATCTGGTTAGTTTCGTCCAACTAAAAAACCAAACAGACCAGACAAACCAGATAGACCAGATCAACCAGTTAATCAGTGCTGTCCGCAACAAAGCTTGTATCGCTCTTCCGGGATGTTCTTCATATTTCTAAAGACGGTTTCGCGGTCTTCCGCACTGGTCAGCTGATCGATGGCGGGATAGAGCACCCGCTCTTCTTTCATATTGTGGGGACCGAGCAAGTCCAACAGCGCCTGCTCCTCTTGATCGCTGTCGGGATTCTGGTCGGCCACTTTGCCATGAATGGCTTCGAGCTGCTGCCCGATCTGGCGATGCTCAGCCCGCATCACGAAGGTCGGCCCGCCTTCGGACATGCCGGTTTTCTCTTCCCACAGAGGAAAAAGGACATCCTCTTCCCACACAATATGGCGCTGCAAGCCGAACTTGAATGCTTTGAACGCTTCCTTGGCCTTGGCAAAATCAGACCGCTTTAACTTTTGAAAGGTCTTGAACAACTCATCCAGCCGGTCATGGTCCTGCTCATAGAACTCGCAAATAGTTTTCTGCTCACTCATGATGCCTCCAATAAATTATGAATGCTCTCCGACTTTGAACTCCAGATGACAGGCTACGCAGGCCTTCAGCACATTATTGAATTGGGGCAAGATCTGTTTCAGATCTTTGGAGGGGATGATGCGCGCCAACTCTTCCGCCGTCGCATGATGCGCCATGGCCAAATCGTGGTAGGCGGGCGGGAAATTCTCCGGTTGCTGACTCGCCATCGCCTGTCGATGCATGAAGAAACCTAAATGGGATTCGGTCAGGCCCTTCGCTAACTCGTAGTCCTCCTCGACCAGCGCGTTCACGATCAACTGGATCGTCTCCAGGTGCTGCAACATCACCGCGCGATGCTCTTTCCCGGCCGATGAAGAAAGGGGAACGGGCTGCCTGGTATCGGAGGTGAGATAGAGATTGGACCGCTGCTCTCCGTGGCGCGGTTCAACCTCGGTGCAACCAGCTGACAGTACGACACAAAGAACCCCCAGGGCTATCCCTTCAAGGAGGAACTGTTTCTCTTTATATATATGGTGACATGTGAGTCGCATACCTGTGAAGTTTTGGTCGAGATTACGGAGACACTCGTACTTCTGAGCGCGATCCTGACACAATAACGACAACGTCATACACCTCAATGATGCATATGCTGATCGTCATGGTCATGATGTTCACCCGCTTTCTTTCCCTCCCCGACAGACTTTGGTTTAAGCGGAGTAAATCGGGCACCATACGCATCCTGTTCCGGCAACTTGACGAATACCACAATCACTGTCTCCGGATTGATCTGAAACTCGCCGCTACCCTTAAACATATTATTCTGTGACGGCTCCAGCTTGACTGTTATTTTGCTCCCATCCTTATCCTGCTGAACATTAGCCTTCCCCTCTCCATTATCAGTATGAATCTCTTGACCTGCGTGATCGGTCACATGCAGTACCAGCTCTCCATCCTTGGCAACAAGCTCCAGATGATAGGGGCCTGCCGCACGGACTTGCCCGCCATGTGGCGACGACATCGCATCCAAAGATTCATCAGTATGTGCCCAAACTGGCTGAAACATCATCAGGGGCGCAGCAAGCACCGCAGCAATGATCGATGTATTCATTTCTTTCTCCTCAGCATACGAATTGGAACGGTAGCCGCTACTCTCCTCATTTGCCCCAACCTCCGCCAAGGCTTCAGTGGGCCGCCGAAGCT
>Ga0315278_10004127_pt1 | contig 13088 bp, 12 predicted proteins | sample YL17G06_0_MG_FD_203880 | JGI IMG/M metagenome (GOLD analysis project Ga0315278, IMG submission 203880) | Sediment microbial communities from Yellowstone Lake, YNP, Wyoming, USA - YL17G06_0 | ecosystem: Environmental > Aquatic > Freshwater > Lake > Sediment | place: USA: Wyoming | collected...
GCCCGCGTGCTTGACCACCGGCAGTCCCTGGTCGTGATACATCGCGAGCACGGCATCGGCTTCCGCGAGCGCGGCGCGTGTGAACGCCGTGTCTGCCGGAACTGGGCCGCGCACCGTCAAGCCTCGCGTGCGTGCAGCCACGACAGCAGGCCCTATGACGTCGATCTCTTCGCGTCCCAGATGTCCGCCTTCACCGGCATGCGGATTCAGGCCGCAGACGAGTATCCGTGGACCGGGCAGCTTGAACGCGGTCCTGAGTCCGCGATCGAGAACGTCGAGAGTCGCATCGAGCACATCGCGCCGGATGTGCCGGGGCACCTCGGCGAGCGGCAGGTGCGTGGTCGCGAGCGCGACACGCAGTGTGCCGGCAACCAGGATCATCACGGGCAATGCCGCGCCGCTCCTGGCCGCCAGATATTCCGTGTGGCCCGTGAAAGCCAGGCCCGCGTCATTGATGACGGATTTCTGCACGGGCGCTGTCACCATTGCCGTGAACTGGTCGGCGACGCAGCCATCGGTCGCGACATCGAGCATCTCGAGCACGTAGCGTGCATTGGCGACGTCGAGCCTGCCTGCTTCGACCTGGGTCGCGAGCCTCACGGAAATCACCGGAAGTGTTCCGGCGCGATGTGCCACCGGTGCAGAGCCCGACCGCCACTCCGTGGGTTCAAGTTCGAGCCGGAGCTGGCGCGCGCGCGCGGCGAGGAGGGCCGGATCACCCGCGAACACGAGTTCGCAGGGCCAGTCGCGCAACGCAGCGGCGAGCGCAAGATCCGGGCCGATGCCTGCCGGCTCGCCGGTCGTCAGGACCAGGCGCGAATGCCGGTTCAGGGGTTGCGGATCTCGACGTAAGCCTCGTCGCGGAGTCGTCGCAGCCACAGCTCGGTCTCCTCGTCGACCTTGCTCTCGCGGAGCGCAGTGAGGACCCGTTGCCGGCGCACTTCTTCGCTCTGGTCGAATGTGCGCTTACCCAGCAACTGGATGATGTGCCAGCCGAACTTTGTGTGGAACGGCTCGCTGATCTGATCCGGTTCGAGCGTCGCGAGAACGGTCTCGAACTCCGGGTCGAATGTGCCCGGCGAACTCCAACCGAGGTCGCCGCCGCGGCTCGCCGAGCCCGGATCCTCCGAAGTCACGCTCGCGAGCGCGCCGAAGTCCTCGCCTGCCAAAATGCGATCGCGGAGTGCGGTAAGCCGCTGACGAGTTGTGGCATCGTCCTGCACCTCATTGGGGCGCAGCAGGATGTGGCGGGCGTGGATCTGCTCGACCAGCATCGGCCCGGTGCTGGCGCCGCGGGTATCGTCGAGGCGCACAATGTGGAAGCCTGTTGGCGTGCGCACCGGGTTCGCGACCTCGCCCGGCTTCATGCCAGCGACCAGGTCGGCAATGAATTGCGGTAGCTGGTTGAGTCGCTTCCAGCCGAGCTTGCCGCGCTCGAGAGCGGATTGCGATTGCGAGTAGGCCAATGCGAGCTGCCCGAAGTCCTCACCCGCGCTCGCGCGGTCATGAATATCCGCGGCGAGCTTCTCGACGCTGGCCATCTGCTCCGCGGTTGCGGATTCCGGCAGCGACAACAGGATGTGCGAGACGTCGAATTCGGCGTTCTCGTCGGCCTGCTGCGACTGGCGCTGCAGGGCCTGATCGAGCTCGCGCGGCGACACATAGATGCGCGGGAAAACATCGCGCTGGCGCAGCATCGAGATCGAGATTTCGCGGCGCATGTCGTCGCGATACGACGCATAGTCGACGCCCTGGGACGCGAGCGCGTCAGGCATCTGTTCGAATGGCAGGCCATTGCGCTTTGCGACGTCGCGCAGCGCTTCATTCAGCATTTCGTCCGACACCTGCACACCCAGGTGCTGGGCGCGCTGGAACTGGATCTCCTGCAGCACCAGGCGCTCAAGCACCTGTTGCCGGATCACGTCGGCCGGCGGCATCTGGGCTTTCTGGTCGCGCAGGCGGCCCGTGATCTCGTCGATCTGGCCGTCGAGCTGGCTCTGCAGCACGACACCGTCGTTGACGATCGCGACCACATGATCGAGCGGGACGCCACTCGTGGACAGCTCGAGCGTCTGCGCATGGACGGCCCCCGACAGCGTCAGGGCGGCAAGCAGGCTTATCAAAACTCGGCTCATGGCGTGCCCGGGTCAGGGTAGGGGGTCGGCAGGGTCGGTGGAGTATCCACGAATGGCCCGCTGCAGGAAAGTATCGTCGCTGGTTCCGACCGACGAAAGGCCCTTGAGTTCCAGTTGCAGCATCACCGAGGTGTCGTTTTCGCCGGTGCGATTGGACACGTAATTCCGCCCGATCAGACGAACCCGCCAGCAGCAACTGCCGTACTCGAGGCCCGCGAGGCGATCAATCGAGGCGTTGTCGCGCAGCGAATACACCTGGTGCGCGAAGACCTGCCAGTTGGGCGACAGCCGCCAGGCGGCCGATGCGTCCCACTGCTCCAGCAGGCCCTCGCGGAAGCGATAGCCGAGATTGACAACTGTGTCGTTGCGCGGCTTGTACTGGACGCTGGCCTGTTCGAGCAGCGTGTTCGAAGCGGCGGAATCCCATTCCATCGCGAATCTCGTGCTCCAGTGGCGGTACGCGGTCATCTCGATCTCGCCGACCAGGTTCGACGCATTGCGTGTTTCCGCCGGCTCGCCGGGCAAGACGACACGCGGCCGCTCAAAGAAGTAGCGCTGGCCGATCGTCGCTGACAGGTATTGCTGTCCGCTGTCGGCGTGAACAAGCCGTGTCGTCAGCCCCATGGCGAGTTCGTTGGCATCGCCCAGCCGGTCCGCGCCGACGTAGCGATTGGTGCGAAACAGTTGCACGAGATTGAGATCGGGCAGTGCAGTGTCGAATACCGGAAGGTCCGACTGCTCGCGGAACGGGATCCAGGTGTAGCGAAATCGCGGCTCGAGCGTCTGCAGCAACCGGCGCCCGGAGCTTGCCTCGCGCTCGAACACGAGACCGGCGTCCAGCGAAAGGATCGGCGCCTGCCGGTCGGGGGCGTCGTCAGCGCCAGGCGCCAGATCGGACAGCCGGTAGGTCGTCAATCGATACGCGGCACTCGGTTCCAGGTGATAGCCGGGTCCGCGCATTGGCCATGCGACACGCGGCATCAGGTCCATGCGCAGGCCGGTCGTGCCTACATCGCGGTCGAACCAGGTCGCGTCTGCGTCAAGACTCGTGATCAGCCCGCTGCTGGCCAGTGGCCACGCCCCGGTGAATGCGAGTTGCGGAAGCCGCGAATAGGGCCGCGAGAGCGGATCCACCGACAGGTCGATGGTCTGGAAATCCTGCACGCGCCCGTCGAAGCGCCAGCCGCGCCCGAGCCAGGCGAGACTCAGGTAGCGATCCAGGAATGTCACGCTCGTGCCGTCGGGCCCGAGCCCGAAATCCTCGAAATACTGGCTGTCGCTCGCGTGTTCGATGCTCGCGGAAAGCCGCAGATTGTCGGTGAAGTCGGTCTGGTGCCACAGTGAGCTCAGACTGCGGTCTATTCCCGCCAGGTCATCGTGTGGCAGGAAGTGCGAGCCAAACTTGCCTCGGCTGTGCTCCGAGAGATAGCGAAACTGGGCTTTGAGCCCCAGCCCGCGGCGCGACAGCAGTTGTGGTGTCAGCGTGAGGTCGTAGTTCGGCGCGAGATTGAAGTAGTAAGGCGCGCCGAATTCGAAACCGCTCTTGTTCGACGTGCCGAATGACGGGAACAGGAATCCGGACTTGCGCGCGTCGCCGACCGGAAACGAAATCACCGGCGCATAGAGGATCGGCACTCCCTTCAGCTCGATACGCACGTTGCGACCCTTGCCCTGCTGCTTGCGCTGGTCGATGTCGATCGAGGACGCGCGCAGGAACCAGTCGCTGTTTCCGGCCGGGCAGGTCGTGAAACTGACTTCGCGCATTTTCAGTTCGCCGGCAGGCGACATGCCGAGTTCCGCGGCAGCGCCGCGTGCCGGTCGCGCCGGCAACTCGAACTCCGTGCCGGTGAACTCGCCGCCGCCGTCCGCGCCCCAGGAACCGCTGGTGCCTTTCAGGCGCAGCTCCGGGTCGCGATACTCGACGTCGCCTTCGACCTTGAAGCGCCGACCGACGGAGTCATAGGAGGCCGACCGCGCGGTCAGCCGGCGATCGCCCTGACGCATGGCGACGCCGTTACTGAGCGTGGCGTTGCCTTCATGCGTGACCTCGGCAGCGCCACTCGTCACTTCAATCGGAAGTTCGCCCGGGCTGGCAATCCGGACTCCGTCGGGAACCACAGCCTGCGCCGGCGCGGCGTCGCTGGATTCAGGCCGTTCGCAATCCTCGGCCGCAGCCTGCGGCAGGGCTGCAGCGGCTGCGAGCAATGCGATGAAGAGGCGAAGATACACGCGTGTCGGGAACAGCCGTGAATTCAGTGTGGCCGCCAAGTCTATAATGCGGGCCCCCCGGCCGTCGCCTGCGCATGACAACCATTCCGACTGGCGATTCAAGACTGCAAAGACTCGAGCTATGGCTGGCGGGCCTTCCGGGCCCACCCGTGCTGCGCATGACGCCGGCGTCGGTCGATGCCAGTTTCCGCCGCTATTTCCGCGTGCACCGTGACGGCGGCACCCAGATCGCGATGGACGCGCCGCCGGAGCGGGAAAGCATCGATTCCTGGCTGCGGGTCGCGCGCCTGCTGGCCGGAACGGGCGTCAATGTTCCTGGCATCCTGGCTGTCGACGCAGGTCAGGGATTCGTCCTGATCAGCGATCTCGGCAGCCTGCAATATCTCGAGGCGTTGACGAAGGGTGCTGACCCTGAACCACTCTATGCGGATGCAATCGACGCGATGCTGTGCCTGCAGGCGCGGGGCACCGCAGGTGCCCACGATCTTCCACGCTATGACCACGGCCTGCTGCGCAAGGAGATGGAACTGTTCCCGGAGTGGTTCATCAAGAGGCATCTCGGCCTGGAACCCGGCGCCGATGACCGCCGCGCGATCGACGGCGCATTCGAGTGGCTTTGCGATGAAGCGCTTTTGCAACCTGTCGTGCTGGTACATCGTGACTATCACTCGCGCAATCTCATGGTCTGCGCTGGCAGCAATCCCGGGATCATCGATTTCCAGGACGCAGTGCGCGGGCCGATCAGCTATGACCTCGTGTCGCTCCTGAAGGATTGCTACATTGTCTGGCCGCGTGCGCGACTGCTCTCCTGGCTGGACCGGTATCGCGAGGGTGCGGCGCGAATGGGCCTTGATGCCGGCAGGGACCGCGAGGAATTCCTGCGCTGGTTCGATCGCATGGGCTTGCAGCGACATATCAAGGTGCTCGGCATATTCGCGCGGCTCTGGTATCGCGATGGCAAACCGGGCTTCCTTGCCGACCTGCCGCGCGTGCTCGACTACACGCTTGCCGTGACATCTGCGGAGCCTGCGCTGGCGCCATTCGATGATTTCCTGCGAAGGCTGGTCGTGCCTGCCTTCGCCGCCGCATTGAAGCGCGCGGGCATGCCGCGATGAAAGCGATGATTCTGGCCGCAGGCCGCGGCGAGCGCATGCGGCCGCTCAGCGATCGCATGCCGAAGCCGCTGCTCGAGGTGGGTGGATACCGGCTCATCGAGTATCACCTCGCGGCCCTGCTGAAGGCCGGCGTCCGCGAAGTGGTCATCAATCTGTCCTGGCTCGGCGATCAGATCCGCGAGATCCTTGGCGACGGGATCCGTGATGGCCTTTCGATCACCTACAGCCCCGAGGGTGCCTCGCCACTCGGTACCGGCGGTGGCCTGTATCGGGCACTGCCGCTGCTCGGCGCCGATCCATTCCTGCTGGTGAATGGCGATGTGTGGATCGACCTGCCATTCGATCAACTGCGGCGCCCCGCGGGTTCGCTCGCACACCTGGTGCTGGTCGCGAACCCGCAGCATCACCCAGGCGGCGACTTCGGGCTCGAGGTCGGCGGGCGCGTCAAGTCGGCGCCGACGCCGCTGACCTATGCGGGTATCGCAGTCATCGATCCGCGCCTGTTCGACGGATGCGAGGACGGCACCTTTCCGCTCAAGCCCCTGCTCGATCGCGCACTCGCGGCCGGCCGGCTGAGCGGCCAGAAGCATGACGGGACCTGGAGTGATGTGGGGACGCCCGAGCGGCTGGCTTCGCTCGACGCGGCACTGCGGCTCGGGCAGGTCCGCCATCCGGTGCTCGAGTCCCCCGTCGGATAGAATGACGGGCAGGCCGCCGCCGGATCATTTCAAGTGACTGATTTTAAAGGAATTCCAGTTCAACTCGAGCGCAAGCCCGTGCGCAGCGGCGAGAAGTACCGCACCGCGCAAGGCTTTACGGCGATCCGCGACGGCATCAAGCAGGCGGCCGGTCAGGAACCCCTGATGCCGGGTCCCAAGCCACGCTGGCTGCGCGCCCCGATGCCGGCAGGCAAGAAGTTCGATGCGGTACGCGATGTCGTGCGCGAGCATCGACTGAGCACGGTCTGCGAAGAGGCGCATTGCCCGAATATCGGCGAGTGCTGGAATGCCGGCACCGCGACCCTGATGCTGATGGGCTCGGTCTGCACGCGCGCCTGCCGCTTCTGCGCGGTGGACACGGGCAATCCGCAGGGCAGGCTCGATCCGGAAGAACCCGCCAATGCCGCCCGCACGGTCGCGCTGATGGACCTCGGCTACGTCGTGCTGACCTCGGTCAATCGTGACGACTTGCCCGATGGGGGAGCAGGGCATTTCGCCGCCTGTGTGCGCGCAATAAAGACAGAGTGCCCGCGCACGGCGGTCGAGGCGTTGACACCGGACTTCCAGGGCGTGACTGCCGACGTCGAGACCGTGATTGATTCCGGCATTTCGGTCTTTGCGCAGAATGTCGAGACCGTCGAGAGGCTCACCCACCCGGTGCGCGATCCGCGGGCCGGCTACCGGCAGACGCTCGATGTGCTTCAGCATGCCAAGCGCCACTGCCCGGCGATCCTGACCAAGACAAGCCTGATGCTCGGCCTCGGCGAGACCGTGGACGAGCTGTATTCGACGATGGACGACCTGCGCGCGGTCGGTTGCGACCTGCTGACGCTGGGCCAGTACCTGCGCCCGACCGAAAATCACCTGCCGATCGCGCGATTCGTCACGCCCGGGGAATTCGAGCAGTTTCGCGAGGCCGCGATTTCGCGCGGATTTCTCGAGTGTGTTTCGGGTCCCATGGTGCGCTCGAGCTATCGGGCCGAGCGTGCGCTCGAGGGCAGCAATTGCGGAATCGCGGCAGGCGGGGCGCGCTAGCCGCCGCCGCATATTCCATGCACCCGTATCCACATAATTACAAGATCCGCGTAGGCGCAACTTCCGATGGTGAGGTGCGTCTCGGGGGCGACGGCCTTCCGGACCTGGCATCCATGCCGCCGCCCGAATTCGGCGGGCCGGGCGGCTACTGGTCGCCGGAGACGCTGCTCGTTGCCGCAGTCGCCGACTGCTTCATGCTGAGTTTCCGGTCGATCGCGAAGGCTTCGCGTCTCGAATGGACCGAGCTCACGGCGGAGGTCAACGGCGTGCTCGAGCGCAGCGACGGCATCGTCCGCTTCACGCGCTTCGAAACGCATGGGCGGCTTGTCGTGCCGGCCGGGACCGATCCTGCGCGCGCCAGGACCCTGCTGGAAAAGGCCGAGAAGATCTGCCTGATCTCGAATTCGCTGTCCGCCGTGCGCCACCTGGAATGCGAGGTCATCGAGGAGGAGCCGTGATGGCGGTCTTCCGCTGGCTCGGCCGCGCCGACTACTCGCCCACCTGGCGCGCGATGCAGTCATTCACCGATCAGCGAGACGCGACGACGCCGGATGAGGTCTGGTTTCTCGAGCATGCACCGGTATTCACGCAGGGATTGAATGGGAAGCACGAGCACCTGCTCGCGCTCGGCGACATCCCCGTGGTCGGCGTCGATCGCGGCGGCCAGGTCACCTATCACGGTCCGGGCCAACTCGTTATCTATCCGCTGATCGACCTGCGCCGCCGTGGCATCGGTGTGCGTGAGCTTGTCGTTGCGCTCGAGACGGCGGTAATTGGGCTCGCCGCGGCGCACGGCATAGTAGCGAGCGGCAGGCGCGACGCGCCCGGCGTCTACGTGGAAGGACGCAAGCTCGCGAGTCTGGGCCTGCGGATCCGGCGCGGATGCAGCTATCACGGGTTCGCGCTCAATGTGGACATGGATCTCGAGCCCTTTGGCCGCATCAATCCCTGCGGGATGGCGGGACTCGAGATGACCCAGCTCGCGGCGCTCGGTGTCGCGGGCGATGTGCACGACATCGCGCTGGAAATTGCACCAATTCTCCGCGGTGCGCTCGGCCTGGCCTGGAATGAACGATGGTCAGGTCAGAGCGAAACCAGCACGACTCCGCTGTCGGTCAGTTCCTGGTAGATGCGATCGAGCTGCGCGCGGCTCTCCGCGCGGATCGTGTAGGTCAGTGCCAGGAACCGTCCCTTGCGGCTCGGGCGCTCAGTGATGCTTGCGGCTGCGAGCGGGCCTGCATGACGTTCGACAATCGCGAGTGTCAGCGAGCGGAATGACTCCGAGTCGCGGCCCATCACCTTGATCGGGAATTCGCAGGGGAACTGGAACAGTTCGTCCGCGTCCGTCATGTGGGCAGTTCGGTCGAGAACTCGGTCTTCGTCGCGAGAAAGCCGGCGTACAAGCGCCGGAACAGCGGTCCGGGACTACCGCCGCCAACGGTCACGCCATCGAGTGTCGTGACCGCCCGGATGCCGCCGCCCGCGGAGGCGATGATGAGTTCCTCCGCGCCGCGCAATTCGGCTTCCGACACGGGCCGGCGCTCCGAGTCGATGCCCTCGCGGGCCGCAAGATCGAACAGCACGCCGCGCGTCGTACCGGGCAGGATCGCGTGGGTCTGCGGCGGCGTCAGCAGCCGGCCCGAGCGCACGACATGCACGCTGCTGGTGCTGCCCTCGGTGAGCCAGCCATCGCGCAGCAGGATCGCCTCGGAAGTTTCCGCGTCGGCCGCCTGCCAGCGCAACAGCACATTGGCGAGCAGCGACGTCGCCTTGATGTCGCAACGCGCCCAGCGCGAATCGGCGGCGGTCATCGCCGTGGCGCCATGCTCGATGAGGCTTGGTGGTATCGCAGGCAGCGGCGAGACGAATGCGAGCACGGTCGGCCGCGCGCCAGGCCGTGGCACGTGATTGCGCTCCGGCTCAACACCACGTGTCACCTGCAAATACAAGAGCAGGTCGCCGCCGCCATTGCCGTGCACCAGCGCGCCGAGCGCGGCGAGCCATCCGGCGCGATCCATGACCGGCGGCATGCGGATTTCGTCCAGGCTGCGATTCAGCCGTTCGAGATGCGCGTCCAGGCGATAGGCACGACCATCGTAGACCGGCAGTACTTCGTACACCGCGTCGCCGAACAGGAATCCACGGTCGAGCGGCGAGATTCGCGCCTCGGCGAGCGGCAGCAGGCGGCCGTCGAGCCAGATGAGTGGCAGCGGCATGGTCAGTTGAACCAGGAAACGATCGTATCCCAGAGCCGGCGGAAGAAGCCGCCCAGCGGCACGTCGGCGACCGGATGCAATGCCGCTTCGCCGACCGGCTTGCCGTCGAGCATGGCGCGCACAACCCCCACGCGATCCGTGGCCAAAAGCGGTGCGAACACCTTTGGCGCAAGTTCCAGCTTCAGCTCGATTCGCTCACCCAGGCCGCGCGGCAGAGTAACAAACAGATCCTCGGCGACGCCGACCGCGGCGCGCCCGCCACTGGCCTTGTAGACACGCAGACTGGCCATCTCCTGGCCTGCAGCCTGCAGCTTGCGGGTCTCGAAGAAACTGAATCCGTAATTCAGGAGCACGAGGCTCGCGTCCTCGCGCGCCTTCATGCTCTCGGTACCCACGACCACCGCGACGAGGCGCATGCCCTCACGCTTGGCCGACGAAATTAGGCAGTAGCCCGCGGTCTCGGTCATGCCGGTCTTGACGCCGTCGACACTGGGATCGCGTCCCAGCAGGCCATTGCGGTTTGCCTGCGTGATGCCATTCCAGGTGAACTCCCGTTGCGAGTACCAGCGGTAATAGTCCGGAAACTCGCGGATCACGGCGCTTGCGAGCTTCGCCATGTCCGTGACAGTGACGTGGTGATTTGCGCCCGGCAGCCCGGTCGCGTTTTCGAAGTGCGATCCCGTCATGCCGAGCCGCTCCGCGTACTGGTTCATCAGCAATGCAAAGGTCTGCTCGGTACCGGCGACGGCCTCGGCGAGGGCGATGCTCGCATCATTGCCGCTCTGAACGATCATGCCCTGCAACAGCACTTCGACCGGCACCTTGGTGCCGAGATCGAGGAATGTGCGAGACCCTTCCGCGCGCCAAGCGTGTTCGCTGATCGGCACCAGCGTGTCGAGCTTCAGCTTGCCACTGTGCAGGGCCTGAAACACGGCATAGGCCGTCATCAGCTTGGTCAGGCTGGCTGGCTCCACCGACTGGTCCGCACCATGCCCGGTGATGATCTGGCCGCTCGCCTGGTCCATCAGTACCCAGGCTTTTGCCGCAATTGCGGGAGGGGGCGGAACCGGGGGCGCGTCAGCGCGGGCAAGGGTGGGCAGCAGCATCAGCAAGGCGGCGAAGGGAAATTTCAAGATCGACCTCGATTCAGGATCAACAAGTGCCGCGGGGCGCTGCGGCGGGCCGCCAATTCTAGCGATGGCGGGCTCCCGCGTCAGTTCAATCGAGCGCGAGGCGCGCGGAATCGACACCTGCCTGCCGAAGCCGCTCGATCAATGCATCGAACTCTGCAACGCCCGCCGCAGGTCCCACGCGCACGCGATAGAGCCGCTGGCCATCGACGCGGGTCTCGCTGATCGCCACCTCGCCGACCTGGGCGTCGCGCAGCCGCTCGACCAGGCGCCGCGCATTCCCTTCATCGGCGAAAGCACCAGCCTGTGCGAAGAATCGTGGCGCCGTGGACGGGGGAGCGGGCAGCGCGGCCTGTACTGCCGGGTTTCCGCCGGCGAGGCTTCGCACCTCGACCATCGCCGTGCCTGCCCGGATCATGTCGAGCTGCTCGGCCGCCGCGTGCGACAGGTCGATGATCCGGTTGCTGCTGAATGGCCCACGGTCATTCAGCCGCACGACGACGCTCTTGCCATTCTGCAGATTGGTCACCCGCACCCAGGTGGGTAATGGCAGTGTCGGGTGCGCGCCGGTCATCGTGTTCATGTCGTAGGTTTCACCGGTGGCGGTGCGGCCACCATGAAATGTCGGTCCGTACCAGGACGCCACACCGCGCTCGACGTAACCCCTGGCGCTCGCGAGTACGACATAGCGCTTTCCGGCCACTTCGTAAAACGGTGGATTGCCGAGCCGCGCACGGGGTTCCTCGCGCACTGCGCTTTGGCCACTGGTATCAGGCGCGGGCCCCGGAGGTTCCGGACGCTGCGGCTCCTGCGCGCAGGCGGCCGCGAGCAGGGCGAGTGCCGACCATGCCAGCCGATGCTTCATGATGCCGGGGGCAGCAGCGCCTCGATGCGGCTGCCGAGGTCGTGCACGGCGAGCGCATACATCACGCTACGGTTGTAGCGCGTAATGACGCCGCAATTATGGAAACCGGCGCGTAACTCCGGGCCCTGGTCGCCGGCAACGCTGATGAAGAATGCCGGCGCCTTGCCGTCGAGGCTGGTCTCGAAGCTGAGCCCCCGGTCACGCAAGGACTTGACCGTTGTGTCGGGCGCAAGATCGCCTGCGACGAGGCTGTCCGCGCGCGGAAACCACAGGCTGGCCGGTGCCGCCACCGGTTCGCCGGCGCGCCAGCCGTGCTTCGCCAGGTAGTTCGCGACGCTCGCGATGACATCGTCCCAGCTGCCCCAGAGATCGCGGCGCGAATCACCGTCGCCGTCGACGGCAAAGGCGCGATAGCTGCGCGGCATGAATTGCGGCGCACCCATCGCACCCGCATACGAGCCGAGGGCAGTACCCACATCAACATGGTCCTCGCGCGCCAGCAGCAGGAACTGCTCGAATTCATCGCGGAAATACTTGCCGCGCGGCGGGTAGTCGAATGCGAGTGTCGCGAGCGCATCGACAACCCGGAATTTTCCGGTGATTCTTCCGAAAAATGTCTCGACACCCAGGATCCCGACGATCACATGCTGCGCGACACCGGTACTCCGCTCAACTTCGGCGAGCCGCGCGCGATGCGCGGCCCAGAACTCGACGCCGGCGGCGATGCGCTCCTCGGTCAGGAAGTGGTCTCGGTACGCGTGCCAGGCCATGACCTGTTCGGCAGGCCGGCTCATGAGCTCGATGATCTTCGGCTGACTCTCGGCCCCGCTGATGACAGCTGCCAGCCAGGCTTCGTCGAAGCCGTGCTTGCGAAGCATTTCCTGCATGAACTGCCGAACATCCTCGCGATTGCCGTCGAGCGCCGCGGCCAATGGGGTGGCAGCGAACAGCGCAAGCGCGCAGGTCAGCGAGGCCAGCATCCTTGTCGCCGTGTTCATGAACCCAGGAGTTTGCGGCTGGAATACAGCGACATCAGCATACCGAAGCCTGCCATCAGCGTCACGAGCGATGTACCGCCGTAACTGACGAGCGGCAGCGGCACGCCGACCACGGGCAGGAGCCCGGTCACCATGCCGGCATTGACGAACACATAGACGAAGAAGGTCAGTGCGATGCTGCCGGAAAGCAGGCGCGTGAATGCGTCACGGCACTGCGTGGACATGTACATGCCGCGGCCGACGATGAACATGTAGCCGGCCAGCAGCGCAATCAATCCAAGCAGACCGAGCTCCTCGCCGATCACCGCGAATATGAAATCTGTCGAGCGCTCCGGCAGGAATTCAAGCTGCGCCTGGCTGCCATTGGTCCAGCCCTTGCCGAACACGCCGCCCGAGCCGATCGCGATCTGGGACTGGATGATGTGATAACCCGCGCCCAGTGCGTCGCTCTGCGGGTCGAGCAGGGTCAGGATGCGCTGGCGCTGGTAGTCGTGCAGCATGCTCCAGACCAGCGGCACGGCCGCGCCCGCGATCACGACGCCACCCAGCATGTAGGTCCAGGGCAGGCCGCCCAGCACGACCACGAGCAAACCCGCCGCTGCGACCAGCAGCGCCGTACCGAGATCGGGCTCCTCGGCGATCAGCA
>Ga0315278_10004128_pt1 | contig 13086 bp, 11 predicted proteins | sample YL17G06_0_MG_FD_203880 | JGI IMG/M metagenome (GOLD analysis project Ga0315278, IMG submission 203880) | Sediment microbial communities from Yellowstone Lake, YNP, Wyoming, USA - YL17G06_0 | ecosystem: Environmental > Aquatic > Freshwater > Lake > Sediment | place: USA: Wyoming | collected...
TGGCTCCCACGCACTAATCATTCCGGAAGCGTTGCCGTCCACCACACTCACAAGTATCAGTAGGAACATATACATGAACCAAGCATATTCCGGGCTATTTACCCTCTTCATATCCAGCACTACCGCTCCAGATTACGACGGGGGAAGCCTCAGTTTCTGGTCAACGTACAGCACATCATTACGTCTTATCTTATTCAGCCTTCGCAATTCGCTGACGCTTGTATTACACCGTCTGGCGATCTTGTCCAGTGTATCTCCCTTCTTGACCCTGTACTCGTGTGTCTTAGACTTCTTGCCGGCAGCTTTCTCTGCTTTCCCCGGGTTTGCTTCCGTATATGGCAGTTTCAATTTCTTGTCGACATACAGAGGTTCCTGCATTTTCATTTTGTTCAGTTTCAACAGAATACTGATCGTCGTATTATTCTTTTTCGCTATCTTATCGAGGGTGTCACCCCTCTTGACCCTATAGACCGTAGTCACTGGCGCAGATGCGGAAGGGAGAGATCTGGGTATGTCATTTGAGGCCTTAACTTCTCCATCCCTTTTTTCCTCAGTTATATCCCTCACCGGCACCGACACCTTCAAGGCACGCCCGACGTAGAGAGGCTCCTTCATCTTCATGTTGTTAAGTTTCAACAGAACACTGATTGTCGTATTGTTTTTTTTCGCTATCTTATCGAGGGTGTCACCTCTCTTGACCTTGTAAATTTTAGTCACTGAGGCAGGCGCGGAAGGTAGAGATTTTTCACGTGCAGTTGATACTTTTAGTTCCTCATCCCTTTTCTCATCAGATATTTCTTTCTCTCGCGCCGGCACCTTCAACACGCGACCGAAGTATAAAGGATCATCGAGCTTCATATGGTTCACTCTCAGAAGGGTGCTGATCTTTGTGTTGTGCTTCCGTGCAATGATGTCAAGGGTATCGCCCTTCTTGATTGTATAGTTTGTGCTTCGCGGCGCCTTGAATTTGTCTGTATCATCCGATGCGGAGACGGATTTTTTATCATCTTCCTTTTTTGTTAAGACGATCTTAGGCGTTTTAGGCGGACGCCCCGGTGCTACAGGCAAGAATTCCTTTACAGAGGCTGCTATGGCCTTTGCAATCTCCGTTTGAAATCGGCCGCTCCGCAGCAGCTTCTCTTCTCTCGGATTTGAGATATAGGCAGTTTCAACCAGCAACGATGGAATCTCCGGCAGTTTCAGCACTATGAAGGGCGCCTCCTGAACCTTTCTAAATTTCACTTGAGTTACTCTGTCCAGATGTCTAAGAACACTACCGCCAAATGTTCTTGACGAATTGATAGTATTTGTCTGAAACATATTCAAGATGATGGGGTCCGACTCATCGCTATTTTCCCCATTCGGGGAACCTCCGATTACATCGGCCATATTTTCATTCCTCGCCAGAAGCTTGGCGGCTTCACTGCTTGCCCCTCTCAGCGACAGGCAGTAAACAGAGCTCCCCCTGGCGCTTCTGATCCTGAAGGCGTCTGCGTGGATGCTCAGAAACAGATCTGCCCCGTATTCCCGCGCAATTTTCAGCCTCTTTTTGAAGGGCACGTAGTAATCACCATCTCTTGTAAGAAAGGCTCGGTAACCTTCCTTGCTGTTCAAGATATCCCTTAATTTCCTGCTGATATCCAGAACAACATTCTTTTCCTGTGTCTTCAGTTTCCCGACTGCCCCTGGATCATCTCCCCCATGACCCGGATCGATGACAACGATCTTGTTCTTTCGCAGAACCTTCTCCTCTTTTCTTTCCTTGCTCTCCTGTTTCTCCACGTCGGGAAATTCAATATCAATGACAATACGGTCGGGTTTTTCCTGATATTTCTTTTGTTTAAATACCTTCGTTTGAACATTCTCACCAAGTGACAATTCTACTCTTATTATGCCTTGAGGAAGGGGCTTAATCATTATCTTGTCGATCCCCGGCTTATTTAAAATGAACTCATGCGGAAAGTCTTCCCCTACACGGGTTTCTTTAAGATCGATAAACAATTTTTTGTCGGCTTCTTCTACCGTATAAGAGACATCATCACTTACGTCGATGACAACCCTCGTATGATCGGGGGCAGCCCAATGCCGAATATTGAGGATATTACTCTGGGCAAATACTGGATGTGTGCAGAAGATTACACTCAGAAGGATAAATAAAAAGGTGATTTTGTATACTCGCATCATATGGCCGAATCTTTTAAGTTTTGCGCCAATCTATCAGATTTACCATATGATATCAATGCCCTTATGATGACCTGGCCGGGTTAGAGGTCTTGTTAAGAAAAGATTAGAATCAGATCCAGGGCGCATACTCACTTTCACAAAAGGTAGCTCTGTAACGTCTTCCGAAATAGAAAATATATTGACAATTTCTTCTCATAATGACATTTTCCGGTGCACATAGCGGAGCCAAGCCATGAAAATTAAGAACATCTTTTCTCAAAATAAATTTATTATTTCCTTTGAAGTTTTCCCGCCTAAGAGAGAAGGTAATCTTGATAGTCTGTATGTTACGATTACGGAACTTGGAGAATTGAAGCCTGATTTCATCTCTGTAACTTATGGAGCGGGAGGAAGCACGAGGGAGAAAACCATAGAAATAGCCTCCAAGGTCAAGAATGGATTTAATCTGGAAGTACTGGCCCATTTAACTTGCGTACAGTCCACGAAAGATGACATAGCAGTCATTCTCGAGCTACTTAAGGAGGAAAATGTGGAAAACATCCTTGCCTTGCGGGGTGACCCGCCCGAAGGCACGGAGAGATTCATAAAAACAGAAGGTGGATTTGAGTATGCGAACGAACTGGTCCAGTTTATTAAGACCCGCCATAACTTCTCAGTGGGAGTGGCCGGTTATCCCGAAGGACATATCGAGGCGCCCAACCTGAAGGCAGATATGATTAATCTGAAGCGGAAGGTAGAGGCAGGGGCAGATTTTATTATTACCCAACTATTCTTCAATAATGACGCCTTTTATAATTTCCGGGATCAGGCAATGACACTGGGAATTGACGTCCCCATATTACCCGGGATTTTCCCCATTCTGAACTACAATCAGATCATAAGGATCACATCTCTTGCAGGTGTAAAGATACCTCCCAAGCTTGGTGAGAATGTGGAAAAGAACAAGGACAAGCCGCAAGAAGTGGAAAAGTATGGAATAGAACACGCGATCATTCAGGTTGATAATCTGATTAAGAACGGAATAGCCGGTCTCCACCTGTACTGCATGAATAAGAGCCACCCGGTAAAGAAGATATTAAGGGATCTCTCTTTGTCACGGTAACTATTGTCGTATTGTCATATCGCCCCCCTCGCTTTACTCGGGGTAAACTCCGGGAGATATCTTGTACTTTAAATGTTCAGGAAATGGGGCGTCTGATGCATAGAACGGAACGGGCGATTAGCTCAGTTGGATAGAGCGCTGGTCTCCGGAACCAGAGGCCGCGAGTTCAAGTCTCGCATCGCCCGCTACCAGTAAAGGGTTTGGTCAATTTCGACTAAACCCTTCATTTTCTAATGTAAAACATTTCTACATACACATACATCAATCCTCCATCCATATAATCACATGAATCGAAGACTTTATTTGTCAAGGAAGAGGTAAGACCATGACTGTGAGATTTGATTTTCTAAGTGGAAGATTGACCTTCATAAAAGTATTTAAGACAGACAATCCAATGGAGAACTTCGGATTCTACCAATGTGTATCGTTTTTCGAGACACATGTGTTTGGTGTTATATCTCAATATGAAAGAATTAGAGATAATATTCCTGTTGTGTCTAAAGAAGGAATTTCCAAGGGGGTCAATACACATCAACAACAGTTAGATATATATTATTATATTCTCACATGGAATAAAATTAAAGGAATATTCGAGAAGATTAAACAGTTAATGAACAGAGTTAAGAAAGAGAGAGATGATATAAAACCTGATTTCAAAGAAGAATATAAACTATGGAGAAACAGGATGGAACGTTTCTTGAGAGAGTTCGATGATAGTGTCAGAAATACATATGAACACCCGAAATTTGAACCGATGGTTTGTGGAAATATTATCATGTGGGGAAATACGATAATTGATGGAGAGGGAAATATAAAATCTCATGTCGAGGGTAATGTATTTTCAGAAGTTCGGAAAACTCATATTGAAAAATTGAATTCATTACGAATTGACTTCATAGATTTAATTCTGAAATATTTCTCTGATAAGTATTCTTCAACCGACCTATTGAGACTGAGAAAAGATATTGAGGAAAACATTGACAAATATGTCAGTGAATACAAAAAACTTAGACAAGAAGGTAATAGTCACGAATCCATTCAAGTCTTTCACGGTCTTATTAGGTATGACATGTTTCTTAAGACAGAAGGGATACCTTTATCCGAAGAAGTGACTAAAAAAATTCATTCAATGATATTGTCGTGAGGAGAATCCAGAAAAATCAGGGATACAGTTTTGTTTGAACAGTAATATAAAACAACGAGGTGTTGAAAAGACATACACCTGTTTTTCGTGATTTTCAGGTATGTCGAAAAATCAGGAATCAAGGTGGAGAATAGGTTATATCATCAACCACAAAAAATCTGATGATTCGATTCATTATTCATGTTATTACTATCGGTAAATAACGACCTTGGTCGTTCCTTACATCAACAGACAACGCGGAGATAAATATATGAATCGAAGATTCTTGTCTCTCATAGTTTGTCTCATCTCATTTCTTCTTTTCTTCTCATTCCCATCCATCTGTTTTTCTGAATTGAAAACGGTTGAAGGTTATGACTGTGATGACTATTTGGGGAATATGAAAGATAAGAAAGAACTGGAACAATTTAGAAAAACTCTAAGGAAGTCATCTATAGATAATGGTGTTCTTCAATTCCTTAACCGAGTTGATTTTACAAGAGAATGTTTCAATGATGTTATAAGTAAATATGTGGAAAGGGTGGTGGTTGTTAGTCATACGGAAAAGGGTAGAAATATATGTGACAAAGTAAAAATTACTCTAGACCCAGATGTGATAAATAAATATCTTTACCAAGATTTTTGTCGTGTTCCCAGAGTGTGGGAAGAGGATGTTGTCAATATTTTGAAAGAAAAAGACAATGTTTTTAAAAGGAAAAATGAATCAATCAATTTAGGTCTAATCATTGAAACCAAAATCCCGGACTTAGATGTATCGAAAAAAGAACAGCTGGAGAATGAGGAGGAACAACAATTCTTTTTTCTGATTAGATGGGGGACAATGAAGGATAAATATAAAGTAATAGACAGAAGACATCTGACAAAGATTTTAGAGGAACAAAAACTTTCATCTTCAGGAATTGCAGACAGTGAAACGGTCAAATTGGGTAAACTTCTCAATCTGGATATTATTGTTCTCAGATTGATTTATGAAAATAGTAGGGTAACAAAAGTGTTGAAGGTCGAAACTGGAGAGGTATTGTTATTCAAGACATATAAACCAGAGAAGGAGGAATGGATTTTTTATGAAACAACAGAATTTGGAAATGGTCTTTACGGAGAAGATTATTATGATAAACAAAGTATCGAACTTGTTAGTGCTCAAGTTGTAAAGGTAAAGACCAAACATCTAACTTACAGAAGAGATAAATCCATTCAACTGAATAAGTCGAATAGAACTGAACCACCCCCACCCCTTCCACGTGGTATTTTCAAGAACAGTCTGGTATCTTGGGAACTGATAAATTGTATGAATAGAACGATACAAATAACTATGATTGAAGAATATGATGACAAAGGGGAATTTGTAAGTCGTCATGATTATAATGACATATTACCAATAATACCTGACTCGACTCCTGATATGTTACGAAGAAAAATTTGTCAGAAGTAAAGGGGAAATGAAAATAGAAAGACTAAATTTTAGTTTTGATTTTCCTGATGAATGGATTGAAGAATTATCCCTTCCAATAATATCTTCAACCGAAGAAAACTATCTCTGTGAACCGTCACCAAACGTTTTTCTTGTAAACATATCGGAAATAAAACCCGATATACGTCGTAATGGTGTTTCAATATTTGGTGATAAAGAAAAGACCTTTGACATTCTCAGAGGATTTGTGAGAGGGGATTCTATTCCTCCCATCGAGGTTGTGGATTATGATTGTAACAACCAATATAGATATGAACTTACAGACGGGTGTAAACGGTTACACTGTTCTATCTTGGTTGGATTTACGAAAATACCCGTGGTGTATGGTCATCGTTTTGTTCAGTTAGAAGATTGTAAGATAATATAAAATCATATCTCATTCATCAAAATCCCATTCACCTCTTTATCCTCAATCCTCAAGTATCTCATTGTTACAGACGGAGATGAATGGTTGAATCGTTTAGTAAGAATTTCCCACACGACACCATATTTTTTTCGAGCCCATGGGTTCAAGTGCCATATCGCCCGCCAATTACATGAGTCGTGGTCAACTAAGTCCTGGAATCACTGATGAATCGGTACATTCCAATTCCTGCATAAAAAATCTTGATTTATTGAAAAGAATATTATAAAAGCCAAGTCCACTCAAAATCTTATTATACAGGACTCCTTGTTCGGACAGACAGTTCGGACTTTAGAGCCATGAGGAGGTAGAAGTTGAAAAGATACGAAACTATTTTTATTGTCCAGATCGACCTTCCCACCGACGAACTCAACAGTCTTATAGAAAGATACAGGGCCATCGTAACTGCTCTCAAGGGCACCATCATCAAAGTCGAAAAATGGGGCAAAAGAAAATTAGCTTACGAAATTAAGAAGCAATCAAGCGGCAACTATATACTGATCGATTTCGCAGGCAAGAGCGCCATCATCGACGAACTGGAAAGAAATTTCAAGATCGATGACAAGATCTTGAAATTCATGACAATAATGAAGGATGGCAATGTTGATCTGGCGGCGATAGAGAAAGAAACGCAAGAAAAAAGTCAGACTGAAGCGACACGTGCGGCGCTGGTGGTCGAAAGCCGGGAAAGTGCTGGACCGAAGATAGAGACCGATGCAAATAAAGATTCCACATCATCAGAATCCACATAAACGCTGATATAACGGGGAAACGGAGGGGAAAAGTATTACAGATGCCAACACCATCAAGAGACACAAGGACATCAAGAACCGATTCAAGACCGCAGAAGAAATTTTACCACAAAAGAAAATTTTGTCGCTTTTGTACAGACTCAGATATAAGAATAGAATACAAAGAACCTCTTGTCTTGAAGGATTATATAACGGACAGGGGCAAGATCATACCCAGAAGAATTACTGGAAACTGTGCCAAACATCAAAGGGAAGTTACTGTGGCCATAAAGAGGGCGAGGACCATAGCCCTGCTGCCCTTTGTTGTATCCGAATGGTAATATGAAATTGGAAGACGGCCGCATCAGATCAAGATTGACGGATTCAGACTTTGAGCAAAGAGAGGGGCGCATTCTTTAAGAGCAATTTTTTCACGGGTATAGCCGTATCCTCCCTGGCCTTTCTCGCTGCATCGCTCATTCCTCTGCTGGGTGCTTTCTTTTTCATCCTAACACCCCTGCCAATTATTTATTATTATTCCAAGACAGGCAGGATACAGGGATTTGCAATCTTTCTCATATCTCTTTTCTTGGTCGCCAGTGTCCTGACATTTTCAGATTCTATTGCAAATCTTCCATTCTTATTTATAACGGGATTCTTGGGGCTCTTTCTTTCAGAAATATTTCGCAGGAACTACTCTATTGAAAGAACTGTCGTTTACCCTGTGACAGCGATATTGATGTTGTGGTGCTCGTTTATCGTTCTTCAAAGTCTTTCAGCAGGGGAAGAACCGTGGCATCTTGTTGAGGATTACATAGGCAGAAACATTCAAGAAAGCATTCAATTCTATGCTCAACTTGATATACCGGCGGACCAGATCGACCTTATCAAGGACAATTTTAAACAAATAACTAATTTCCTTGCAAATATTTTTCCTTCTCTTGTCCTGGTGAGCGCATCCTTTATAGTGTGGCTTAATATACTGGCGGCAAGAGAAATATTTCAAAGAACCGGAATGTGGTATCCCGATTTCGGTGATCTTTCACGTTGGAAGGCGCCGGAGAGGCTGATATGGCTTCTCATTGCCGCCGGAGGAATACTTTTAGTCCCCGTTTCGTTGGCGAGGATTGTCAGCCTTAATCTTGTGATCGTTTGCATGTTTGCGTACCTCCTTCAGGGTTTGTCAATCATAAGTTTTTTATTCAAAACAAAAAACGTTCACAGATCTTTCAGGATACTTTGTTATTTTCTCATTTTTGCTCAACAATATATAATTATCCTCATAGCTGCCGTGGGCGTGTTTGATCTATGGGTTGATTTCAGAAAATTTATTAAACCGGTAACGCTCTCCACTTCTTAAGCATGATTATGATAAATCCGGGTTTAATAATCTTGCAAGAGAGATGTATATGAGGCAAGAAATGTTTGCTTCGCGCTATAACAACTGCAGAGAGTGTTTATCCCGTGCGCGGGGCGTAACTCAGGCGTAAGTTGCGTACCATGCACCGAGGGATGCGGATCAATTTGAGCTGTTGAGTATCTTGTGTACTCGCTTACGGCTAAAATAGTGAAATTTAGATTTTACGAGGAGAGTGTATGAAGGTTATATTGAAACAGAATGTTGATTCTCTCGGAAAAGCGGGAGATGCGGTGAAAGTTGCCGATGGTTATGCGAGGAACTATCTGATTCCCAAAGGGCTCGCAGTGGAAGCAAGCAACTGGTCTCTCATGGCTTTAGAAAATGAAAAAAAGCAAATAATGAAGAAGATGGAAACTGAAAAGAAAAAGGCCGAAGTCATGATTGAAAGGCTCGCAGGTGTGACTTTGAGTCTTACCAGGCGCGTCGGGGAACAGGATAAATTATTCGGGTCAGTCACGACAAAAGATATCGAGAAATCCCTCAACGAACTAGGAATAGAGATTGATAGAAAAATGATTCTCCTTGAAGAACCTATAAAGACTCCCGGCGAATTCCTGGCTAAGATTAAACTTCAGGCGGGGGTAATGACGGAGATAAAAATAACAGTAATTGGTGAGGCGTAAATCAGTCCATGAAAGATATTGACACCTCATTGCATAGAGTGCCGCCCCAGAATCTCGAAGCTGAGCAGTCTGTGATCGGAGGAATCCTCCTCGATAACCAGGCACTGAACAGCGTTCTGGAAGTGCTTCATGTCGAAGATTTTTACAGCGAAGCTCATCGCAAAATATTCGCCGCCATTATAGAACTCTATGACAGAAATGAACCAAGTGATCTCATCACACTAAGTAACATACTGAAGAGCAAGAATCATCTCGATCAGGCAGGGGGAGTATCTTACCTATCGACCCTCGCGGATAATGTGCCGTCTGCAGCCAATATAGATCACTATTCCAAAATCGTAAAAGAAAAGTCAATTTTGCGCAAATTAATTAGCACGGCCACCGATATTCTGAGCAAGAGTTATAGTGCAGGTACGGACATCGATACGGTGCTCGACGAAGCTGAACATGCCATATTCGACATATCGGAAAATAAAATAAGGCGGGCCTTCAGTCCTTTCAAAGACATAATAAAGGAAAGCGTCAAGACTATTGAGAGGCTCTATGAGAGAAAAGAGCTTGTGACCGGTGTTCCCACTGGATTTGAAAAGATAGACGACATCACTTCAGGACTGCAAAAATCCGATTTAGTTATAATTGCAGGCCGGCCAAGCATGGGAAAAACCGCTTTTGCCTTGAACATTGCGCGGTATGCAGCTCTCGAAGCGAATATCGCCGTTGCAATTTTCTCTCTGGAAATGTCCAAAGAGCAACTTGCCCTGCGCATGCTTTCCTCGGAAGCGAGAGTTGATTCACAGAGAATCAGAAGGGGTTTCCTGGGAGAGGCCGATTGGCCGAGGCTGATCTCTGCCGCTGGAAGGCTTTCCGAGGCGCAGATATTTATCGATGATTCATCGGCAATTACCGCATTGGAAATGAAGGCAAAGGCACGACGGTTGAAATCTACTGTCGACCTTGGCTTGATCATCCTGGATTATCTCCAACTTATGAGAGGCGGCGGTTACAGGGAATCGCGAGAGCAGGAAATATCGGAAATCAGCCGTTCACTAAAGGCCCTTGCAAAGGAATTGAATGTCCCGGTAATAGCGCTTTCCCAGCTGAACCGAAAGTTGGAAGACAGGACCAATAAGCGACCGCAGATGGCGGATTTGAGGGATTCGGGGGCCATTGAGCAGGATGCAGATCTGATCGCTTTTATTTACAGGGATGAGGTCTATGAGAAGTCTGAGGAAAATCCTGAAAAGGGCATGGCCGAGATAATTATTGGCAAACAAAGAAACGGACCAACGGGTATGGTTAAGCTGGCATTTCAGGACAAGTTCGCTCGTTTTGAAAACCTCGCCAGAGGGATTGACATGGAGCCGTAGTCATATGGGAAAACTTCAACGGTAATTTTTGAACTCATCATCTCCAAAGGTTCCTACATCCCCGTTTTCATCGAAAAGTGCTAGCCTTGCGGGCATTGTACAGTATCTGCTGCATCTGACGACGTTATTACGTCTCAGGCCGGGAGCAGATCCCGCTCTTTTCCTAAATATGGAATGGCCAGTCTCAATTTTTTAAGGGCCTGCTTCTCAATCTGTCTGGCCCGTTCCCTCGTAATGTTGTACTTGTTACCAATTTCCTGGAGGGTTTTCGGGCTGTCCGTCATTATACGATGCCTGACGATATAGCTCTCCCTTTCATTGAGATTTGTGAGGGCGCCGGCAATGTTTCTTTTTACGATATCCATCTCCTCTTTCTTAATCAAGGACGTCTCCTGATCCTCGCCCTTGTAAGTCAGATAATCGAGATGAGACGTCTCTCCTTCTCCACTGATGTATGAATCAAGCGAGAGATCACGGTAAGTAAGCCTCTGGTCCATTTCTTCAATCTCAGTTTCCTTAACGCCAAGGGACTTTGCAATTTCGCCGAATTCAGGGTTCTTCTGTGAAAGGGCTTCAAGCTTCCTTTTCGCCTGACCAAGCTTGAAAAAGAGTTTCCTCTGTGCCTGTGTAGTCCCGATTTTTACAAGACTCCACGATTTGATTATAAAATTTTGTATATATGCCCTGATCCACCACACCGCATAAGATATGAGCCTGTATCCCCTATAGGGATCAAACTTTTTCACGGCATGCATGATGCCGATATTCCCTTCCTGGATCAGATCGGCCAGTTTAACTCCGTAATTTCTATATTCGTGCGCGATCTTGACCACAAACCTCAGGTTCGAAACGACCAGTTTCTCGGCTGCCTCCATGTCATTATATTTCTTAAATTTCACGGCAAACCTGAATTCTTCATCCGCACTAAGAATGGGATGGCGATTGATCTGTGCTATATAGATGTCAAGAGTACTCGTGACTGATGGCAGTTCCAATTAACAACCCTCCGGCTTGCTTTGTCCATCTTACAATGCTTAATAATATTATACATTCAATCCTCCAGTCAACATCTTTGACATATTTTTTTCTTAATGGTGCATATCTTGACAGATTGACTATCCATGTTTACATTTATGAATGTAATTCACGCTTTGGACATGCATTGAGGGTGACACCGTAAAGAGTATGAAAGCCCAAGTTACGCCGTATTTTTCTTCGTCGCAGGCGAATATCCACGTAAGCCTTACGAGGGTTAATATACTGCTGATAAAAACAGCTGGAACAAGGAGAAACCCAGGGTTATTGGAGGTATCATGAGATTTGACAGATTTACGCTAAAGGTTCAAGAGGCCCTACAGGAGGCTCAGGCCCTTGCAAAGAAATACGGAACCCAGGGTGTCGATGTCGAGCATCTTCTTCTCGCATTTCTCCTGCAACCGGAAGGCATAGCCGCGGAGATACTCAAGAAATTGGGGGCAGATCCGAAAGGAATTGAAACTGAAATCAAAAAATCCCTGGAAAAATTACCGAGAGTTGAAGGTGCCGGTATCAGCCAGACGTACATGACGCCGAGATTAAATAAAGTATTGGACGATGCCCTTGTCGAAGCAGCGCGCTTGAAGGATGAGTATGTAAGTGCCGAGCACATCCTGGTTGTGATGGCGGAAGAAAAAGACGGAGTTGCCGGAAAAATTCTCAAAGGCAAAGGCGTAACTAAGGATAATATATTCAGGGTCCTTCTCGAAATAAGGGGCAACCAGAGGATTACAGATCCGAATCCGGAAGAGAAATATCAGGCCCTGAAGCGTTATGCCCGGGACTTCAATGAACTTGCCAAGAAGGGATCTTTTGACCCCGTCATTGGAAGAGACGATGAAATCAGGAGAATCATGCAGGTGCTCTCCAGGAGAACAAAGAACAATCCTGTTCTCATAGGCGAACCGGGCGTAGGCAAGACGGCTATTGTGGAGGGGCTTGCGCAACGAATCGTAAACGGTGACGTACCAGACAGCCTTAAGGACAAGCGCGTTCTTGGTTTAGATATCGGCGCCTTGGTTGCCGGCGCCAAGTACAGGGGAGAATTTGAAGAAAGACTCAAGGCGGTGCTTAAGGAAATAACAAGCGCGCAGGGGGAAATCATCCTCTTCATAGATGAGTTCCACACGGTTGTCGGTGCGGGAGCCGCCGAGGGAGCGCTCGATGCTTCCAATATGATGAAACCTGCCCTTGCCAGGGGCGAATTACGGTGCATAGGTGCGACGACATTAAATGAATACCGGAAACATATCGAAAAAGATCCTGCCCTGGAACGGAGATTCCAGCCCATCATTGTAAAGGAACCTACAGTTGAGGATACTATTGCAATCCTCCGAGGGTTAAAAGAACGCTATGAAGTGCACCATGGGGTGAGGATCAAAGATTCTGCAATCATTGCTGCAGCAACACTTTCCGCCCGTTACATCAGCGACAGGTTTTTGCCGGATAAGGCAGTTGATCTGATTGACGAGGCTGCCTCTCGCCTGCGGATTGAACTCGACAGCATGCCCTCTGAAATCGATACAATAGAGAGAAAGGTAACGCAAATGGAAATCGAGCGTCAATCCCTAAAGAACGAGTCAGACAAAACGACGCAGGATAGACG
>Ga0315278_10004129_pt1 | contig 13085 bp, 13 predicted proteins | sample YL17G06_0_MG_FD_203880 | JGI IMG/M metagenome (GOLD analysis project Ga0315278, IMG submission 203880) | Sediment microbial communities from Yellowstone Lake, YNP, Wyoming, USA - YL17G06_0 | ecosystem: Environmental > Aquatic > Freshwater > Lake > Sediment | place: USA: Wyoming | collected...
GCGAGCCCCGATGTTTCGGTGCCGTTGAGCACCTCGACCACCACCCGATCGGCGCTCGGCGGAACGGCGAAGGCGTGCCCCTCGACCAGTTCGGGTCGGGTGCCGAGATAGTAGATCCCCACGGCAACCCCGGCCGCCAGCAGGAGTGCGCCGGCGACCTTCAGGACGCGGGGCGTGATGCGACGAGGCTGTTCCAGAATCGGACGGTAGGCTCGGGGAGGGTCCAGCCGGAAATGATGGCGTGGGTAATACGAGCGCGGGCGACTTCACGAATCACGCCGCTCATGTCGGTTGGCAGGCGCTCGGCCAGCACTGCCCGCTCTTCCCTCAAGAAGTCGCGACCGGGCTCGAGATAGTCGGCGCAGTACAACACTCGCCCCACCATGTCCCATTCGGCGAGCCCCAGCGAGTGATACCGCACGGCATCGAGCACACCGCGATCGATCTCGCCCTCGGCCTTGGCCCGGGCCGCACTGGCTGGACCATGCTTCAGTTCAACGGGACCCGGCACCGACGATGCCCATTCCGCCAGTTCGCTTTCCGGCGCGTCGCGCAAGGCGTCGTGCAACCATACTGCCCGCAGCCACCGGTTACGCTCGCTGTCGTGAATGAGCATGGCGTCGGCCCACTCCGAGACCAGCTCAGCGACGCGGATGGTGTGTTCGAGTCGGTCGGGTGACATCGCGGCCCACATCGGGATCGTGGGCCGGAGGGAGGGCGGCGTCGGGCGCGATGGGCGGGACACCGGTGCCGGGGTCAGCCCTGGGCGCGAAGCGGCGGACGGACGATGCGGTTTTCGGCGTCGACGAACACCACCCGCGGATTGTGTCGCTCCGCTTCCTTCGCGTCGAACACGCCGTACGAGATGAGGATGACGAGGTCGCCCGGCATGCCGAGGCGGGCTGCGGCGCCGTTGAGCTGGACGACGCCCGAGCCCCGCGGCCCCGCGATGACATACGTGGAGAACCGGGCGCCGTTGTTCACGTTCACGACCTGGATTTCCTCGTACGTCACCAGGTCGGCGGCGTCCAGCAGGTCCTCGTCCACCGTCAGCGACCCCTCGTAGTGGAGATCCGCCGACGTGATCGTGGCCCGGTGAATCTTCGACTTCATGAGATGCCGTTGCATGTCAGAGCCCCTCGCTCAGGATCACGTTGTCGATCAACCGCGTGGATCCGACCCGGGCGGCGACGAGGACCACTGTGCCCTCATCGGCACGCGACACCGGCTCCAGCGTCCGGGGATCCGCGACCGCAATATACTCGACCTCGACTCCAGGATGGACGGCCAGCCCCCCGCGCATGACGCGTTCCAGCGCCATTGCACCACGCTCCCCGCTCGCAAAGGCCGCAGCCGCGGCGCCGAGGGCCCGGCTCAGTCCGAGCGCCTGCTGGTGATCGGCCGGCGAGAGGAACGCGTTCCGGCTGCTGAGGGCCAATCCATCAGGCTCGCGGACCGTGGGAACGACCTCGATCGACAGCGGGAAGTCCAGGTCGCGCACCATCTGCCGGAGGAGCGCCGCCTGCTGGAAATCCTTCTGCCCGAACCAGGCCCGCTCGGGCTCCACCAGGTGGAAGAGCTTGGCCACGATGGTCAGCACGCCGGCGAAGTGTCCGGGCCGGAACTCGCCCTCCCATCGCCGCGCGGCCGTGCCGGGCATCACCCGCACCTCGGCGCCCGCCGGATACATGACTTCGACCGTCGGCACGAAGAGCAGATCGACACCCCGCGCCGCCGCCAGCGCACGGTCGCGCGGAAGGTCGCGCGGGTACCGGCCCAGGTCCTCATTCGGGCCGAACTGCGCCGGGTTGACGAAAATGCTCATGACGACCGCGTCGCTGCCGGCGCGCGCCGCATCGACCAGCGAGAGGTGGCCATCGTGCAGTGCGCCCATGGTGGGAACGAGGCCGATGCGCCGGCGTCCCGCGCGAGCCGCGCCGACCCAGGCCTTGAGCTCAGGTACGGTGGTGAGTTCGATCATGGCGGGAAGGATGGATCCCGGCGGGTCACTCGAAGCTGTGTTCCTTGCCGGGGTACTTTCGCAGCCGCACGTCCGCCCCGAATCCCTCCACGGCGGCCCTGACGGCGGCGGAGAGGTCAGCGTACTTGCGCAGGAAGCGCGGGTTGAAGCGATCATCGAGGCCGAGCAGGTCGTAGAGGACCAGCACCTGGCCATCGCAATCCGCCCCGGCCCCGATGCCGATCGTAGGGATACGCACTGCCTGGGTGACTCGCTTCGCCAGCGCCGCCGGCACCAGCTCGAGCACCAGCATGCTCGCCCCCGCCGCCTCCAGCGCCTTCGCGTCGAGCACCAGCTGCTCGGCGGCCCGCGCCTCGCGCCCCTGCACCTTGTATCCACCTGACGCCTGCACCGACTGCGGCAGCAGACCGAGGTGCCCCACCACCGGAATGCCCCGCTCGACCAGCGCGCGGACGGTCGACGCCATGGCCGCTCCCCCCTCGAGTTTCACCGCGTTGGCACCGGTCTCGGCGAGCACGCGACCCGCATTCCGGATGGCCTCCTCGACGCTCACCTGGTAGGTGAGGAACGGCAGGTCCACAACGATCGGCATGGTCGGTGCCCCGCGCCGGACCGCGGCGGCGTGATACAACAGTTGCGGGAGGGTGGCACTGAGCGTCGTCGCGTGCCCCGCCACCACGGTGTTCACCGAGTCACCCACCAGCAGCACGTCCACGCCGGCACCATCCAGCAGCCGGGCGAACGTGGCGTCGTAGCAGGTGACCATGACGATCGGCCGGGCGGCCCGCTTGAGCGCCACCAGGTCAGGGATGCTGTGCGGACGGGTATCAGCGCTCATGGCTCTCGAGCTCCGCAATTTCCCGCCGCCAGAACTCGCGCAACGCGAGCCCAGGATGCGGCAGGACGAGGTCGGGCTCCGCCAGCGAGAGGTCGCCGTAGCGGACGATATCGATATCGAGGGTGCGCGAGCCCCAGTGCGCCAGGCGCACCCTGCCGTTGGCTTCCTCGATGGCCTGACCCGCATGCATGAGGTCACGCGGCGCCATTGTGGTCTCCAGCAGCACCATCTGGTTCAGGTACACCGGCTGGTCCACGTCCCCAAGGGGCTCCGTTTCCTCGATTCCCGAGGCACGGAGGACCCGCGTTCCGGGAAGATTCCCCAGCGCCGCGCGCGCGGCGGCAAGATAGCCCGCCCGGTCGCCCAGGTTGCTGCCGAGCGCGACATAGACTTGCGCGACGGGCCCGCGGCGCTCAATGATCGACGGAGAAATGGCGGGCGATCCGCTGCAGTTCGGTCGCGACTTCGCCCAGCTCGCGGATCGCCCCCTCCAGATCGGCCTGGCCGCGGGCCGCGTTCGTGGCCTGTTCCGACAACGCATTGGACTCTTCCCGCGCCCGCCGGGCCACCATGGCGACGCGCTCGATCTGGCCCGAGAGCGTATCCACCTGGCGCCGCTGCTGCGTCGCCGTCTCTGCGATCAGGCTGGCATGCTCCCCTGCCTCGCTGGTGGCGCGGCTGATCGCGTCCAGGGCCGTGGCCGCGTCGGTGCTCAGCTCCTCGACGCCGCCCACGATCTCCTCGCCCCGGCGCATCTGGCTGGTCACATTCTCCACCTGCGCGCCGATCTCGCTGACCAGGGCGCCGGCTTGCCGTGCCGCGTGCAGGCTCTGTGCGGCGAGGTTCCGCACCTCTTCCGCGACAATGGCAAAGCCGCGGCCCTCGCGGCCGGCGCGCGCCGCCTCGATGGCCGCGTTGAGCGCGATCAGGTTGGTTGCGTCGGCAATCTCGCGGATCGTGCCGATGAAGCCGGTGATGCGGCGGGTCACTTCCCCCAGCGCCGCCACCTGCTGCGAACTGTCCGCCACGAAACCCTTCAGGTTCACCAGCCGCGAAATGGCGTCGCCGATGACGATGCGCTTCTGCATCGCGACCTCGGCGGCGTCCCGGCTGGTCTTGGCCGCCGCCGCCCCCTGGTCCGTCATCGCCTGCGAGTCGCGCGCGAGCGCCGCGGTCGCATCGAGCCCACCCCGCACGAACGCGTCCTGCTCCGTCACCGTGCGCTGGATGGCGCCCGACGCCTGGGTGAGCGCCGCGGCCGAGGTGCGCAGCGACTCCGTGGCCCGCGCGAGCGCCGCCACCTGCTGGCTGATCTGCTCCACGGTGCTCACGAGCGGCCGGCGGAGCTCGGCGATGTGGATCGCCGTCGCCACCTGCGCGGCGATCGTGCTGACCGCCGACAGGTCCTTGGGGCCGTACGCGTTCCGCTTGAAGTGATCGATCTCGAAGGTGCCGAGGAGGTCGTCACCGAAGCGCACCGGGTAGATGAGGATGCTCTGCACGTCGGGATCGGGCGCGCTGATGCGCGGATCGCGGCCGGCATCGCGGATCAGGAGCGGGCGCGCGGTTGCGACCACCTCGCGGCGGAACGTCGCCAGCTCCGGGATCAGCCGCTCGCGGTTCGGCCGGCCGATCCGCCCCCGGTAGGCCACCGTCACCTCCGCGCCATCCCAGCGGCAGATGCGGTAGTCGCCCCAGTCCAGCAGCCGGTACCCGAGCCGCTCGATCTGCTCGAACGAGCCGTGCAGCCCCGCGTTCCCGGTGATGGCCGATTCCATCAGGTGGATCTTGTTCAGGTCCTCCGCGGCGATCGCCTCCTCGAGGATCCGCTTGGTCAGCATGCCGATGGCGGTCAGGACACCCGCCACCGCCACCCAGCCCGCCGGCGAGAGCGACTGGAGCGCCGCGATCACCACCACGCAGGCGCCCAGCGAGAGCAGCATCGACACCACTTCCCAGCGCAGGATCAGCAACTGCTCCACCTGCTCCAGCTTGCCGCGCACCAGCATCGTGAAGTAGAAGAGCGCCCGGGACGCGAGGAAGTACATCGCGATCAGGCTGAATCCCGCCGGGAGGAAGTCGAGTGACAGTCCCGGGCGCCCGCTGGCCTGCAGGACCGCGGCGTACACCCCGAAGGCACAGGCGAAGGCGATGATCTCGCGGCCCGCGTTGATGAACGCCACCCGCTGCGACTTGCGCAGCCAGATCGTGTCCGCGGCGATGACGCCCACCAGGAGTGCCAGCACGACCGACGCCGGGCCCACGGCCACCGCACCCACCAGCACCGGCACCGCGACCTGCGTGAGATAGGAGTACTTGCTGAGCCGGACCGGGTAGGCGCGGAGGAAGGTGATAGCGGCGATCAGCCCCAGGCTAGAGATCGGCGCGTTCACGAATCGCGTGTCGCTCAGCAGCACCGCGGCGGCGAGCGCAATCCCGCCGATCGCGAGGAAGCGGGCGTACAGGTCGATGATGCGATTGAGGCTCTGGTTCACGCGGCCGCCTCGGTGCGGTCCACCGCCCCCCGGAGGCTGGAAAGGAGCTCGCGGATACCGGCCACGCCGCCGGTCGCCAGCCGATCGACCAGCGCGCTGCCCACGACCACCCCGTCGGCGAGCCGGCCGACCCTCGCCGCCTGCTCTGGCGTCGAGATGCCGAAGCCCACGGCGATCGGCAGCGGCGAGGCGGCGCGCACCCGGGCGATGGACGCCTCGAGGTCGCCCGACAGCGTGGCACTCGCCCCCGTGACGCCCAGGCGGGAGATCAGGTACAGGAATCCCTGGGCGCCGGCGACCGACCGGGCGAGACGGTCTGCGCGCGTGGTGGGAGCGACGAGGCGGATCAGGTCGAGCGGGCTCTGTTGTACCTGCTGCTCGATGCCGGGGTCACTGCCGGCGGGGAGGTCAGTGAGGAGCAGGCCCGCGATGCCGAGGCTCGCCGCATCCCGAAGAAAGCGCTCGACCCCGTACCGAAGGATGGGATTGACGTAACTGAAGATCACGACCGGGCTCGACAGGCGCGCGTGCTGTACCAGCTCCAGGGTGCGGGGCAGCGTCATTCCCTGCTCCAGCGCCGCGAACGTACTGCGCTGGATGGTGGGCCCGTCGGCCAGCGGATCGCTGAAGGGCACGCCCACCTCGATGATGTCGGCCAGGCCGTCGGCTACCTGCAGCGCCTCGCGACTCACCTCATAGGTGGGGAACCCGGCGGTAAGGTAGGTGACGAGGCCGGGCCGGCGGGCCTTGCGCAGCCGGGCCCATGCGGCCGCGATCAGGGCATCAGACAAAGTAGTTCCCGACCGTGAGGCCATAGCGCGTCGGGTTGGTCACCTTCACGATCGACCGCACGAAGTGTCCCGGTCCGTCCTGGTCCGCAAGGTTGACCAGCGTGCCCGGTGCCGGCACGGCGCCACCGTTCACGTCGATGGCGATCCGCACCAGCGGGCGGTTGAGCAGGGTCGCGTCGGGATTGGGCGCGTACACGATGGCCACCTCGAGAGTGTCGAGGATGACGCACGTCCCGACCGGATAGATGCCGATGAGGTTGATGAGCGCCTTCACCAGGATCAGGTCGTACCCGCGCCTGGGGTTCTCCCACATCTCGCGCAGCACCTGGTCCGGCTCGATCGGGATCGTCTGGTAGCTGCGCCGCGTCGTCGCGGCGTCGAATCCGTCGGCCACCGCGACGATGCGTGAATAGAAGCCGAGCTGCCGGGGGCGGATCGGGCGCGGATACCCTGTCAGGTCGGTCTTCATGTGGTGCTCGTGGGCCACGAGGATCGCCCGGTAGGGGATCTCATCGTATCCGCGCAAGCCGAAGAGCGTGAGCCCACCGAGCCACGGATGGGCCTGCATGGCCCGCCACTCGTTCTCATCGAGGCTCGTGGTCTTGTTGAGGATTTCGTGCGACACACGCGCCTTGCCCAGGTCGTGCATCAGCGCCGTCATGCCGAGGTCGTACAGTTGCAGGCGGCTCAGGCTGAGCTTCTTGCCCAGCGCCACGGAGAAGATGCAGACGTTCACCGAATGAGTGAACGTGTACTCGTCGTAGTCGCGGATGGTGGTGAGCCCGACGATCGAGGTCTCGTTGTTGAGCACCTGGTCCACGATCATCTGCACCGCGCGCTTCACCTTCTTGGCGCCGCTGGCGCGGCCCATCCGGATGCTGGTGATCACCTCGCGCGTCACCGCCACGCCCTGGGCGTATGTGCGCTTGGCGACTTCCTTCTGCCGCTCCTGGTCCTCGAGGTTCTCCTCGCTGGGCTGGGCCGGCTCGATCTCGAGGTGCGTGACCCCTGCCCCGTCGAGCCGGCTGCGCACCTCCTCGTACACCCCCTCGACGCCCGACCGCGCCTGCATGCTCAGCAGCATGCTGAGGAACGCCTGCCACTCCCGTCGCTCGACGCCGGGATGCACCCGCACTACGCCGATCTCGTAGGCGCGGAACTGCGCCAGGATCTGGCTGAACGAGGCATAGTTGTCGAGCTCCAGGCGAAGACGCGTCTGGTTGATGAAGATGAAGTCGCCAGCGAGGCGGATCTCCACCTCGCTCTCGGTGCGCAGGATGCTGACGGCGGTGGCCTGCAGGTCGTCGAGGGCCTTCTGCACCGTGGCATTCTCGACGGGATAGAGCTTGAGGCTTCGGAGCGCCGCGTACAGGTCGAGCAAGAGCCCGCGCCCCGCCGTGCGCAGCGCGCCATCCTGCGTGGGTGGCTCCCCCTGGCGCGGGTTCGGCAGGCCCAGGCTCATGCGGGCTGGCCCCGGAGCGCACGGCTCACCGCCTGCCGCACGACGAGATCCCTGTCGTCCACCACCTTCTGCAGCACCGCCCGCGCCTCGGGTGTGCGAATCCGGCCCAGGGCCACGGCGGCGCAGGCGCGGGTTTCCGGTCCCGCCTTGTAGCCCAGGAGCCCGCGAGTCAGCAGCATGCTCTGCAGCGTCGAAATGGCCGTGGGCCCTGCGATCGCGCCATACGCCTCGAAGAACGCCATCTTCTCGGTGAGATCGAGGTCGCGATCGGACTTGCCCAGAATGACGGGCTCGATCCGCTTGAGCGCGTTGCGAATGCCCCGGGCGCCCATCGCGCGCACGGCCGCCAGTCGCACGGCGCGGTCATCGTCGTCGATCGCGAGCTCCATGGCGGTGAGCGCGCCGGGTGACGCCACCTCGGCGAGCGCCTGCACCGACGCGAGGCGCACGGCGGGATCGGGCGAGCGCACCGTCTCGCCCAGCCCCGGCACCGCACCCTGCAGCTTGAGCCGGCCGCACATCTCGACGACTTCCTTGACGGCCGCGCTGTCGGGGTCGCGCAGCAGCTTGAGCACCTCCGCCGGGGAGCTCGAGGCAATGCGGTCGGCCGCCTGCTCCAGCAGCTGCCGCACGTGGGCATTGCTGAGCGTCGGCAGCCAGGTGACGATGGCACCGAGTGCCGTGGGATGGAGCTCGCGAAGCACCTCGGTGACGTCCTCGTCGCCGGCGAGGGCCGCCGACCCGTCGAGCGACACCATCAGCTGGCGCACGATCTCGGGCTCGCTCAGCTTCGCCTCGAACGCGAGCATCCGGTCGCGCAGTTCCGTGGACAGGTGCGGCGCCTTCTGCACCAGGGAGCGTACGTCGCGCATGATCGACGCGACGGCGCGAAACTCACCGGCATTGAGGAGGTTGGGGAGCAGCGTCTCGAGCACCCCGATGATCTCATCCCGGATCGCCCGCTCCGACTCCGTCTCGAAGATGTCGTAGAGCGCGGCGAACGCACTGGCGCGCGCGTCACGGCTGTACTCCTGGCGGAGCTGCTCCGCGACGATGGCGATCTCGTTCTCGTCCAGGAAGTAGAGCGTGGAGTCGAAGTCCTCGAGGTCGACGACCCCGGCCTGCTTGGGCGGCGCCTCCTCGCGCACCTGCTGCTGCACTTGCGCCGCCGAGGCGGCGGTGTCGCCGCCCATGGCGCCCGCCGCCTCTGGCACGACTTCATCCCCGAAGCCTTCCACGAACCGGTAGGTGATGTGGTTGAACTCCTGCTCCCATAGCAGCGTCAGCAGGTCATCGCTCGCGTCCTGCTGCATGAACCGCGCACGATTCACCACCTCGAGGAACCGGACGATCTCCTCTTCCTCGACACCCTTCGACAGGGTCAGCAACCGCATGCCGTCCTTGTACAGCGTCCAGGCCAGGCTCTCGTTCTTGGTGAGCTGGTGGTAGACCACCTGCTCCTCCCAGATGAAGTCCGTCTCCGCCACCTGCAGCACGAGGTCGTCGAGCACCGGCCAGATCGGGGTGAAGCCGCTCCGCACGTTCTGGCTGGCGCGCTGGTACATCGGGTTGTTGGGGAGGTACATCTGGAAGGCGCGGAGCGCCTTCACCAGGCTCTGGATGAGCTCGGAGACCTGTGAGGCCGGCAGGATCATCTCGTCCGGGCCGGCGGTCACGCCTTCTCCCTGAGGATCGACGCGACGTGCGCGACGTCCTTGTCCCCGCGCCCGCTGAGACAGACGAGCACCGAGGCGTCCGGCGCCCGCTGCCCGCGCTGCCGCAGCAGCCATGCGAACGCGTGGGCGGTCTCCAGCGCGGGAATGATTCCCTCGAGCCGGCAGACCGCCTGGAACGCCGCGAGCGCCTCGGCGTCGTCGGCCGTCTCGTATCGCACCCGTCCGCTGTCGCGCAGCCAGCTGTGCTCTGGCCCCACGCCGGGATAGTCGAGCCCGGCGGACACCGAGTGCGCCGGCGAGACCTGGCCGTCGGCATCCTGCAGCAGGTAGCTCAGGCTCCCGTGCAGCACACCAGGCCGGCCGGCAGTGAGCGTGGCGCTATGGCGCTGGCCGTCCAGTCCTTCGCCGGCCGCCTCCACCCCGACAAGCTCGACCACCGCGTCGTCGAGGAAGCCCGTAAAGATGCCCATCGCGTTGGAGCCGCCGCCGACGCAGGCCACCACCGTGCGGGGCAGACCGCCGGTGCGCGCCAGCATCTGGGCACGGGCCTCCCGTCCGATGACGGCCTGGAAGTCACGCACCATGCGCGGATAGGGATCGGGACCAACGACCGATCCGATGATGTAATGGGTGCCGGGCACGTTGGTGACCCAGTCGCGCAGCGCCTCGTTGGTGGCATCCTTGAGCGTCCGCGTGCCGGACTCGACCGGCACGACGGTGGCCCCGAGGAGTTGCATGCGGTACACGTTGAGCGCCTGGCGGGAGACATCCTCCGCGCCCATGTAGATGACGCACTCGAGGCCGAAACAGGCGCAGACGGTCGCGGTCGCCACGCCGTGCTGGCCCGCGCCTGTCTCGGCGATGATGCGGCGCTTGCCCATCCGGAGGGCGAGCAGCGCCTGCCCGATCGTGTTGTTGATCTTGTGCGCGCCGGTGTGGTTGAGGTCCTCGCGCTTGAGCCACACCGGCGACCCGACATGCTGCGACAGGCGGGGAGCGGGAGTCAGCGCCGACGGGCGACCCGCGATGTCGGCGAGGTATCGCTCGTACTCCGCCCAGAAGGAGGCATCCTGCCGGGCCGCGTCGTAGAGCTCCGCCAGGTCGTCCAGCGCAGCCACGAGCGTCTCGGGCACGTATCGGCCGCCGTATGGGCCGAAGCGTCCCTCGATGGCGCGCCCTGGCGTCACGCTAGCCGTCACGAGCTACCTCCAGAAACCGGGCGAGGCGGTCGGCATCCTTGAGACCGGGGGCTGATTCCACACCTGAACTTACATCAACGATGTCGGGACATACGAGGGCAATCGCGCGAGCGAGCGTGTCCGGGCGGAGCCCACCCGCCAGCGCCATGCGCGCCCGTCCGACCCGTGCTCGCGCCGACCGGGCGAGCGACAGGTCCAGTGCCACCCCGGTGCCCCCCACCGCACCAGGCACCCTCGGCTCGATGACGACGACGTCCGCGCCTGCCGCCTGCTCCGGCAGCCGCTCAAGGTCGTCGGGGCCGGCGATGTGCTGTACCGTCCAGGCCGGCAGCCGCTCCCGCTGAAGGCGGATCCGCGCCGCCGTGTCGTAGGCGCCATGCAGTTGCACGGCACTCAGTCCTGCGGCGTCCCGGAGGCGGAGGATTTCGTCCACCGCATGCGAGACAAACACCCCGACCACGGGCACACCGCCTCCCGCCTTCACGATGTCGCGGGCCAGGGCCGGACCGACCTGCCGCGTGCTCTCGGCGAAGACGACCCCGAGATACGAGGCGCCGAGCCGGGCGGCGAGCGCCGCATCACCGGGTCGGGTCAGCCCGCAGATCTTGGCTTCAACGCCCAACGCGTCTGACTCCGGCAAACTGGCGCGCCAGCCCGTCAGGCTCGTCCGCGGCGCTGAGCGCCGTTCCGATCAGCACGGCATCGGCCCCGGCCGCCGCCGCGAGCGATACGTCCGTCACGGACGCCATGCCGCTCTCGGCGACGGCGACGATGCCGCGCGGCACCATCGCAAAGAGTTGCCACGCCGCATGCACGTCAATCCGGAAGGTATCGAGGTCCCGGCTGTTGATACCGACGATCTCGGCCCCCGCGTCGAGCGCGGATGCGATCTCGGCCGCGCTGTGTGCCTCGACCAGGGCCGCGAGCCCGGCGCCAGCCGCGAACCGGCGCAACGACACGAGCCGCGCCGGTGTCAGCACCCGGACGATGAGCAGCACCGCCGATGCGCCGGCCACGCGGGCCTCGAGCACCTGCTCCTCGGACAGGATGAAATCCTTGCGCAGGACCGGCACGCCCACCCGCGCGGCCACCGAGCGGAGGTCATCCAGTGAACCGCCGAAATGGGGACCGTCCGTCAAGACCGAGATGGCGGCGGCACCACCGTCGGCATAGTGCGCTGCCCTCAATGCCGGATCCACGTCCTCCCGGATGCTGCCAGCCGAGGGCGACCGGCGCTTCACTTCGGCGATCAGCGAGATTGCGGAGCCATGGAGCGCGTCGTGAAATGAGGGCCCCGCAGCCCGGTCCCCGGCCAGCCGCTCGAGCTCGCGCCGCCGTGCCTTCAGGGCCGGCAGGGTGCTCTCGGTAGCGGCGAGGATCTGTTGCAGGGAAACCGGCATCTTGCCCTTCGGCTGATATTCGGGTAATGTAATTCGGCCTCTGTTCGGTCAGCTAACAGCCGGAGCGTGTCGCGTGACCCTTACGAAACGCCAGAACGAGATCCTCGCCTACCTGCGGGCGCACATTGCTGAACATGGCTATGCGCCGAGCTTCGAGGAAATCGCCGAGCAGTTCACGTTCGCATCTCTGGCCACGGTGCATGAGCATCTCACCAACCTGGAGCGGAAAGGTTACATCCGGCGCCAGTACAATGAGAGTCGCTCCATCGAGGTGCTGCCGCCGAGAGGCACCGCCAAGGCCACGGAGATCCCGCTGCTCGGCAAGGTGGCCGCCGGCCTGCCCATCGAGTCGCTCATGCACGACGAAACGATCGCCGTGCCCGATGAAATCCTGCCCCGTCGCGGACCCAACTATGCGCTCAAGGTCACCGGCAACTCGATGGTCGACGAGCACATTATCGATGGCGACTACGTCGTCGTCCATGGCCGGGATGCCGCCGAGAACGGCGAGATGGTCATCGCGCTCATCAACGGCTCCGAGGCCACGGTGAAGAAGTTCTATCGCGAAACCGGCGGGTGGATCCGCCTTCAGCCGGCCAACACCACCATGACGCCCGTGCGGTACCAGGAGCGCGACGTGCTGATCCAGGGCGTCGTGGTCGGGATCATCCGAAAATACTGACCTGCGTGAGCGGTGAACGGTGAGTGGTGAACGGGCGCTCCTGTTTACCGTTCACCCTTCACCGTTCACGCAGTTCCTTCAGCGTTCGTCGCCTCCCGCAGTTTCTGCAGCGCGTCCATCCCCTTTCCCGCGTCCAGCGCCTCCGTGGCACGGGCCAGCGATTCCTCGAACGACCACCCTCGCCCCGCCACGTAGAGAGCTGCCGCTGCGTTGAGGCGCAGTGCTTCACGGGCACCGCCACGGCTGGTGCCGTCCAGCACCGCCTCGATCCGCGCGGCATTCTCCGCCGGCTCCCCCCCGGCAAGGTCATCCATGCTGCCGGCCGCGATACCGAGCGCCGCGGGTTCGATCAGCCATTCGGCGACGCGACCGTCTCGAACCTCCCACACCAGGCTCCGTCCGAGGGGTGAGATCTCGTCCATCCCTTCCGCCCCATGCACCACGAGCGCGTGGCGGGCCCTGAGCAACACGAGCGCCTGGGCCAGCACGGGTGCCCGCGCGCGGTCGGACACGCCCAGTACCTGGCGGGTGACGCCAGCCGGGTTCGCCAGCGGCCCGAGG
>Ga0315278_10004133_pt1 | contig 13073 bp, 13 predicted proteins | sample YL17G06_0_MG_FD_203880 | JGI IMG/M metagenome (GOLD analysis project Ga0315278, IMG submission 203880) | Sediment microbial communities from Yellowstone Lake, YNP, Wyoming, USA - YL17G06_0 | ecosystem: Environmental > Aquatic > Freshwater > Lake > Sediment | place: USA: Wyoming | collected...
GAAAGCGGATATGTTGAGAAGGGCAAAAAAGTGCAGGTAATAAGGATGGAAAGCACACAACTGACAGTGCGAGTTATAAACGAGGGACAGGAACAAGTATAAGGAAAGGGCGTCAAGATGATGAGTAATATGACAAAAATCATTATGGAAACAGCGGACACAACGAGGGTAATCGGGCTGGTCGTTATGGTAATCGTAGGCATAGTGGTGCTTGTGTTTGCGCTGTTGGTGCTGAAATTTGCCCGGCTGTGGCTGCAGGCGTATTTTTCGAGGGCGAACGTTACTCTGTCGGAACTTGTCGGGATGTGGCTGCGGAAGGTTGACAGCAGGACGATAGTTTTGAGCAAGATAACGGCGATTCAGGCGGGTCTGCAACTGACGACGCAGGACCTCGAAAGTCATTACCTGGCAGGGGGGAATGTGCCGAAAGTGGTGCGTGCCTTAATCGCCGCCAACCGGGCGAATATAGACCTGACTTTGAAGACGGCTACGGCGATAGACCTTGCGGGGCGGGATATCTTAGACGCGGTGCAGACGTCAGTGAACCCGAAGGTAATTGACTGCCCGGATCCGAAAAAGGGCAGAGACACAGTCGATGCAGTTGCGCAGGACGGTATTCAGTTGAAGGCAAAGGCGAGAGTTACGGTCCGCACGAATATGCAGCGGCTGATAGGAGGCGCAACGGAAGAAACAATCATCGCCAGAGTCGGCGAAGGTATCGTTACCACAATCGGCAGCTCGATTACATATAAACTGGTGCTGGAGAACCCGGACAGGATATCGAAAGCGGTATTGAGCAAGGGACTGGATGCCGGGTCGGCGTTCGAGATTCTGTCGATTGATATCGCGGACGTGGACGTAGGCGACAACGTCGGGGCACAACTGCAGGCGGCACAGGCGGAAGCGGATATGCGCAGGGCAAAGGCGGAAGCAGAGAAACGCCGCGCTATGGCGGTCGCCAGAGAGCAGGAAATGAGAGCGCTATTTGTTGAGAACGAGGCAAAGGTCCCGCTGGCGATGGCGGAGGCGTTTATCAAGGGCAATCTCGGGATAATGGATTATTACCGGATGAAGAATATAAGCGCGGATACGTCGATGAGGGACTCGATTTCAAAGGTTGACAAAAAGTAAAAAGATTGCCACGGCCTGCAAAGCAGGCCTCGCAATGACATATGAAAAGATTTTGGTATGATGAGTTATTGGTTAGACAAAGTGTTGGGCGCCGATGATGACGGAAACAATCTAAGCAAGTTTGCGCCGCTGGTTATCTTTTTTGTGATATGGTTGTTTAGCGCGATTGCCAAGGCCAGGACCGGCAAAAAGGGCGTTGAAGAAAAGCCAACAGAGGGTAAAGAGAAACACCAGCCCAGCTTTGATGATCTTGCTAAGAAAATCAGGGAGCGTTATTCGGCGGCAAAAGAACAGGCAAGAAGGGCGGCAGAACAGGAGGAAAATGATGGGAGATTGGAGCCCCCCGCCCAGGTGCCCCAGCGGAATGCGGCAGCGACCCCATATCGAGGAGTACCGCCGGCATCCCCAACGCAATCTGCAGCCGGCCCAAGACCGCCAATGTTTGAGGTTACTGAGGTCGCAGGACAGCCCCAGATTAAAAAACCGGTAGCTCCTCCGATGCAATATCAGGAAGGACCAACGCTTAAGGTTGTAAAGGGACTGCAAAATACAGATGTGGGCGATCATTTAGAAATCGAGAAGCCGACTTTGCTAAAGGTCGATTCGGCTTTACAAAAAGTTGATGAACTCACATCCGAAAACGCAAAGGTATCAGGCGAGGTTGAAATTCACCAGCAGCATCCTTATCTGGCGGAACTCGCGGAGCAATTCACGCACGCGGATGGTTTCCGCAAGGCGATTCTGAATTACGAGATACTCGGCCCGCCTTTGTCGTTGCGAGAGTAGCTTTATTGTTTATTTCTCCTCTCCTCGCCTCGGCTCACGGAAAGGAATTGTTGGATGCGTATGGTAACGCGTATGGTGAGAATGGTGAGATTACTTCGCTTCGCTCGCAATGACTTATGAACGCACTTTCTGTCATTGCGAGGAGCGTAGCGACGAAGCAATCTTGACTTATTCGGCAATCCCATTTGATAGCTCCACCGTCATTTGAAGACAATATTGAACGTCTCATAATATATGTTATGTTTCATTCAGGTATTTAAGGGGGTTTGGGCGAATTTGGCGGGAATGCCTGGATAACGGGTGTTTATTCGGTTTGGCAGTTGACAGCCGGGCTAAGGTTGGCCCATGTAGAGCTAACGGGGTCGAGCAGGCCGAGGTTTTGCAGAACAATTGAGATATTGACGACGGCGTCGGTGGAGGCGAGGGTTTCGTGGAGCCATTGTTCGAGGTCAAGTAACGAGGAGGCGAATTTGATTTTGTCGCAATACAGCAGGGCGACACGATAATGGAGGTCGAGCGTATCCGGCTGGAGGCAGTTGGGCGGGGTCAGGGTTTCGAGGGCAAAGGCTGTTTCGTCGGTTTCATAGAGGCAGACGGCGAGCTTATTGCGGGCGGGAGCAAAGGTGGGGTTTAGCTGGATCGCTCTTTGGAACAATTCCGTCGCCTGGGTAATACGTCCGATGCTCATCAGAAGTATGCCGAGACGATAATGCAATTCGGGGTTTTGCGGACGAAGTTGAAGCATATTCCTCTGGGCATCTAATATGGCATCGATGGGACGCGATTCGAGGCCGGAGGATGGTGAATGACACTGAAGGCAGGCGGCCTGCGCAAACAGCAGCGGCCCGTTGGTATCGATGGTTGAGGCAAGAGAAAGTGAGATAAGGGCTTCAGATGTGCTGTTGCTGAGTTTCTGAGCGGTAGCGAGGCCCAGGTAGGCGTCAACAAGGCGGTCGTTAATCAAGGCGGCTTGCGTGAATTGAATCGCCGCGGAGGCGGGCTTGCCGAGCCGCATATAATGAGAGCCGAGTTTGATATTGGCGTCGAGAAAGTGCGGGCATACGGCAACGGTTTGGTTGTAATGAGCGAGTGCCTGCTCGTCCTGGCCGAGAGAAGCGAAGACGGAAGCACGTCTTAACAGCAAATCCGGCCTGTCTGGATACTGTTCGAGGGTGTTTTCGATAAGGTCAAGCGCGTCATTCAGGTCCCCTGCCTCAATAAAGGAATCAATCTCGTCGTTTTCGGGCGAGAAATTATCGGGCTGTATAAGAATCGCGTTGGAGAACGTATCAATCGCGAGCTTGTATTGTGAGACAGCTATATGAAGATGAGCCAGCGTAAGCAAAATTGTGAGGTCATCAGGATATTCGGCGGCAAGCTGCTGGTACTCGGTAATGGTCTTTTCGATTTGCCCGTTTTTGAAGTAGATGGCGGCGAGGCGCTGACGCGGGAGCTGGAGATGATTTTTGAATTTAAGGCAGTCCTGGTAGAAGGCGATTGCGTCGGCTTCACGACCAAGCTGTTCGCAGCAATGGCCCAGCGCGTAGAGCGCGGTAACATTTCGGGGACATTTGGAATAAACCGAGTTGAGCAGGTCAAAGGCGTCGTTGAGCCGGCTGTCGGCCAGGGCGATTGCGGCCGCGGCAAGGTTGGTATAATGGGAACGCGGATGCGCCGAACGATACTCCTCAAGGCGACGGTTAAGAACCGACAGTTTTCTCACGTCCGCCAAATCGACTATTCCTTCGAGCATTTGCGAATGCGCGGGGTCTGATTTGGCGATTGATTCCGCGGACTGGCGAAGACAATGCCAGATAAGGTCGGTGATTTCGACCCCGATGCCGCTGCCCAAAATTCCCAGTAACTGGCCCATAAGTTGTCTGTGTCAATAAATGGGAAGCCATCCCCCTCGACAAGCCCGGTCTTTGTTTATAGAGACCAGATGGCTGGAACCTCCGTCCACGGGTATTATCGGCACGTCGGCGGTGGGCGGTTAGTGAGGTTAAAGGAAATTGGCCGGCGGGGAGCATATTTATGCGTCAGGGTGTCGGCTGTAACGACTATCACGCCTGCGGCAGAAAAACAGACGGTTTGTTTTGGGACGTAATCCCCCCTGCCGATATTCGGCACATTGTACCCTGCCGGGTCAGTCGAACCGGCTTGACTGGGTTTGTTTTTCGATTTCGGCCAGATACGCCAGCGTGCGTTCGAGCTTGTCGGTGAGGTGCTTGAGCTTGAGCATAGTTTTGACGCGGGTGAGCATTTCGATTTTGTTGACGGGCTTGGAGACGAAGTCATCGGTGCCGCAATCGACGCCCCGCTGCATATCGCCAAACTCGTTAAGGGCGGTAACCATAATGATGGGAATGTCAGCGGTGGCGGGGTCGGCTTTGAGCTTGCGGCAGACCTCAAAGCCGCTCATTTTCGGCATCATAATGTCTAAGAGAATAAGGTCGGGCTTGTCCTTTCTGACGATATCGAGGGCTTCAGGGCCGTCGTAGGCGGGGATTGTCCGGCAGTCGATATCCTCAAGATAGGCCTCGAGCAGTTCGAGGTTTTCGCGGTTATCGTCAACAACGAGGATAACGGGCGTTTTGGCTGACTGGTTGTCGAATTTTTTCTTTGTCATAGTAAGTAGCTCCTTTAAGCCACAGAGTATTTTAGCCACAGAGAGCACAGAGGTCACAGAGATTTATCCGCCTACGGCGGAAATAAATTAAAAAACAGTGTAAATCCGTGTTAATCCGTGTCTAAAAAATTCCGTGTAAATCAGTGTCTTCTCATTTGCCGAGTGCCTTTAGTATCGCTTCGCAAAACGCCGGGAGGTCATCGGGTTTTCGGGACGTAATCAGGTTGCCATCGACGACACATTCCTCATCGACGTATTTTGCGCCGGCGTTTTTAATATCGTCGCGAATCGCCATAAAGCACGTCGCGGTTTTGCCTTTGAATATTTTGGTGCCGCACAGGAGCCACCCGCCGTGACATATCGCGGCGATTGTCTTGCCGGCGTGGACCATATCGTTGGCGAACTTAATCATATCGTCGCTTCTTCTCATAAAATCTGGTGCGAATCCGCCGGGGACAATCATACAGGAGTAGTCCTCGATTCTGGCGTTTTTAGCGGCCACTGTTGATTTGCAGGGATAGCCCTCTTTTGAAGGATATTCCCTGTTTGCCTCGGCGGCAATAAAGTCGCAATTGATGCCCGATTCTTTCAGACGGTAATAAGGATACCAGACCTCAAGGACCTGGTACTGTTCAGCTAACATTATGGCGACTTTTCTGAACTTTGGCATATTCATCGCTCCTTAACGGAGGAACCATGCGACTCGATAAACTGGCGGATTTCCGGACGAAGATAGATACTCTCGATATCAATGAGCTTCGCGACGGCTTCCGCGGCGACTGAGGCAACCTCAACGGAGGATGCCTGCGTATCAAGAAAGAATAAGTGCCTGCCGTTGACGGTGCACAACCCCCCTGCCCCGCCGGCAAGGGGTTCCCGGCGAATCACAACGCCATTGGCCTCGAGCAGCATCACAAGCTCTTCAAGTATTCTCTGTTCGTTCATAGGAGGTTCAAGAAAGAGCAAGACAAAGGTCGATATATTATAAGTTTACGGTTCAAAAGTATTTAGCCCCCCGATTTATCGGGGGGTTTTAAGCATTTAGCGGCAATTTTACCGTAGGAATTTGGCGTTGACAAGCATTATCGCAAAACGCAAAGCTGTGCACGGCCAGTTAGTGCAGCAGCAGCGGCGCAATGAGGCGCTCGAAAAGGATATGGTGCAGCTCGAGGCGCTGGCGAATCTCGGTTCCGCGACAGCGATGATAGCCCACGAAATCAATAATCTCCTCACCCCCCTGACCAATTACGCGGAGTTATCGCTCAAGCACACAGACGACAGGGAGTTGGCGGAGCGCACCCTTCGCAGGACCGCCAAAAACTGCCGGCAGGCGGGAAAAGTAATGGAAAGCATTCTCTCGCTGGCAAAGGCCGGCTGCAGTGAAAAGCTCGTGTCCCCCCTGCTGCCGATGGTCAACGCCGCATTCGATTGCCTTTGCAGGGATTTCACAAAAGACGGGATAACGGTTGAGATACTGGTTAGTGCGGATTTGCAGGTTTACGCATCACCCGTCCAGTTGCAGCAGGCGATGATGAACCTCGTCCTGAACGCCCGTGAGGCGATGATACCTCATGGCGGGAAATTGACTATCTCGGCGCAGGCGGACAACGATTGCTTTCGAATAAAAATCAGCGACACGGGCTGCGGCATCGAGCAATCGGAGATGAGCAGGGTATTCGATACGTTTTTCACCACAAAGCACAAAAAAATCCCGGAGCAATCCGCCTGTGGTGAGCTTGGTCGAACCGCCAGCGGTGAGCATAGTCGAACCGGCACAGGCCTTGGCCTTGCGCTTTGCAAAAAGGTCATCGACGGTCACGGCGGAACAATAGCCGTCGAATCCCAGCCCGGCAAAGGTACAACCTTTACAATTACCCTGCCAAAAAAATAATAGTACCTTAAAATTACGCTGCTTTCAGGCCAGCTAAATGTTATTCCCCAAGAGAAACAATCAGGTCTGAACCAAATTTAAGTCCAGCTACTTCTGCGGCAAGTTTAATGATGTCTCGAATCGTCGTAACACTGTAATTTACTCCGACCCATTGTCCAGAATTAAGTTGGTATGAATGTTCATTACACAGATCGGGCCGGTCTGGGTATAGTTCGTCTTTGGTCGTAGCCATGTATCGACGTTTTCTTCCATGCTTGCGAGCCATAAAACGGTCAGCAAAAGTGGAGTCACGTTTGATTAACTCTTCAAGAACACTGATTAGGACATCTCTTGCTGCGTTACTGTTAATGGGAAATTCTTGACCTTTGATGCTAAATCCATAATGCCGATCGCTTCGTCGCAATCTTGCTTGTGAGTCATTTGTTTTTTCTTTACGATTCGCTCTATCTTCTCTGCCTTGATATTCTGGTTTTAGTGGGCGTAACTGTTCTAGCAAAAAATCGCCAACTAAATCTGGATTTGGTTTATGACCACAAAGGTCTTCGGTGGTTTCGGCAATGAGATCCACTAGGGACCAGTCTTGTTCTTTCAAAAGTTTCGTCCAAGCCTGTGGTATGGTATCTCTCATTGTTCCGATGTTGTAGGCATTTTTATAATCTGACTTTGCTGCGTTAATAGCTTCTTCTTTACGAACACGTTCGTAGCAGAGATATCTTCTTAAACGCTCGCAACTATCTCCTATTTCACGTTCAAGTAAGTCCAGCTTATAAGCACATCGTTCATCGTGATTGCCACGCTCAGCAGGAAGATAAAACAGCCATTCTTGTCCATCTGTAAGAACAGCCATAGGAATACCTTCATCATACGCATATTGGAACAGTTGTTCATCTCCACCTTCTTTTTGTCCGACCTTCTTTACTTCTACAAAGATAGCTGGTTTCCTCGCTGGGTGACACAGAGCAAAATCTACCCTTTTGCCTCGTATACTATATTCTGGCCATATTATTTGAGGGTCAAAAACCTTCCATCCCAGTGTTTGCAAAACAGGAAGTAAAACACCGGTTGACACAGATGCTTCGTTAACGAAACAACCTGCTTTGAGTTTCTCACGGATTTCTTTTATGAGGCTTTCTAATTGCATTTGACTCCCTTAAAACAAACGACTTTCCTATCTTTTTGCCCATTCACAACGCCACATTGTAAGCCAACAGTTTTTAGGTCAAAGGTGCGTAACTCCTGCTTCAGTTAGTATTATCCTCCCGATTGTCGTCAAAAGCAAGAATATTGGACACGGATTAACACAGATTTACACTGTTTTTTTTATTTATTTCCACCGGAGGCGGATAAATCTCGCAATGACAACCCCGGCATAAATGCCGGGGCTAAACAATAAGGATGCCCTTCGGGCGATAAATTTAACCATACCATTGTTTTACGGCGGCGAGGAATTCTTCGGTTGTTTTCGCTGAGAAAAGGGCTTCCTGTGCTTTTCTGCGCTGGGGATGATGTTTGCAATATGCGACCGAGAATTTTCGAAAATACCTGGCGGCCTTTTTGTGACCATAGAGCTTAGCAAATAAATCGAAATGTTTTAAAATAACCTGTCCCTGCTGCTCAAGTGTCGGGGGGACGAAATCATTTCCATCGCGAAGCTGACTGAAAATCCAGGGATTACCAATCGCGCCGCGAGCGATTGCCGCGCCATCTACCCCGGTGTTTTTTATATTATTTTTAATCGTTTCGGCGGAAAATAAATCCCCGCTGCCTATAATTATCGTGCCGGGAAATTGTTTTTTAACCCCTGTTAAAAACTCCCAGTTTGCCAGGCCGGTAAATCTCTGGCAGACAGTGCGAGGATGCACGATTAACGCATCGACCTTGCCGGCCACGGCCCGGGAGCAGATGTCCCAGAAATTATCATAGGACTGATTATCGAAACTCATCCGCAATTTCATAGTTACCGGGCAATCGACGGCCTCTCTTACGGCGTTATAGATTGCTATTACTTTATCAGGGTCATTAAGAAGATAGCCCCCCCGCTTTCGGCGAACAACCTTGGGCGTAGGACAGGCAAAATTCAGGTCTATTAAATCGTAACCCGTCTTCCGCAGCAGGTTGGCGGCCTTTGCCATTGTTTCGGGGTCCTCGCCCAAAAGCTGTGCTCCTACCGGATGTTCGTCATCGCCCGGCTTAAATATTGGATTCCTGAATAGCCGCGGGTGAAGGACGCTTTTTGCGAGCATTACGCCGGCAAAAGTCAGAGGAGCGCCGAAGTCACGCGCAATTGCCCGCATAGCGTAATCGCTGTATCCGCTAAGCGACGCCTGAAAAAAGGGAACATCAAGAATTATATTGCCGATTTTTAGCATTAATCGTCAGATTCGAGTTCTTTGCCTTTCGGCTGGTCAACCAAATCGGCTTTCAGGTCATAGGTCAAAGGTGCGTAACTCCTGCTATGCCGCTTTCAATGGTGCTAAATCGGCGCGTTTTGCCGGGTGAAGGCCAAGGTCACGAAGCACTTTGTTGAGCACAGCCAAAGTAATTTTATCAGGGGCGAGGATTTCAATGCCGATAGGTTTTCCATCGCGGGTGAAATCAACCACAAGCCCCGGCTCAATTCTTTTCGTTCGCTGGCTCTTGTCTTTAGCGCTACGCGGCAAATAGTAATACCCCGCTATCGGCCTGCCGTGTCGAAATGTCACTTCCAAATACGGGTAATCCATCTTCAAGCGTCCACTGTTTCAAAAGCAACCCGTATCGGTTGGTGCGCTGCACCCAGGAAATTCAGCTTCTCGAACCCGATGACCCGTCCGGATTTATCTTTCATCAGTATCACTTCCTCACCGGTTTCTTCGCAATGATGCTCATCCTGCGGATTACCAAACCAGACGGTAAGCGTGTTGCCTGCTTTATCATAATATACTTTCACTTCGGCCATATCCGCACCCCTTCTTTTATTGCGTCTGCCAAATAAGTTGTTATCAGGAAACCTTCACCGTTCAATCTCCTGGTTACAGCGCAAATCCATCGTTTTTTACGTTTAAGTTTATAAAACAAATATACTGCAGGGTCACTGCGACTGGCTCTGATTTCGTCCGGCTTTTCCAGCGTACCTTTTACATCTGATTCGTGACCTGCCATCACCGGATGCTTAACAGTGATAATCCATTTCCAATAGGAACGACTCACCCGCACGCTAAAACCAAGCGGTGTCATTACCTCAAAAAGCATATTGTCCACGGAAGCATTATCAACCATATATTATACGATATTATAATTCTAACTTGATGATTTTGCAACTATCGTGATTCGTCAATAATGGCTTTGACGATATCGTTAATGGCCTGCCGGCTTTTGCCGTTTGTGTTGTTTGTGATTATGGAAAATACCCGGTCGCCCGCCTCGGTGGTGCAGACGCCGGATAATGATTTTACGCCGCCGATATAGCCGGTCTTGGCGAATATTTTGCCCCTGTATTTCGGCTCGTCGAACCATTTACCTGCTGTGCCATCTTCCCCCCCTACCGCAAGCGTCTCCTTGAACCGCTGCCAGTCGGGCTTTTTGTAAATGTCTAAGAGAATAGCCGTAAGCAGGTTTGCGCTTAGGCGATTATTCTCGCTCAGACCGCAGCCGTCGTCGATAACGAACTGGTCGGCCGATATCCCCAGCGAAACTAAGTAATCCGATACGAACTGCCGGCCTTGTGCCCAGGAACCGCCCTTGCCGCTCGGCTGCCGATGTGCGGCAATTGTTTTCAGCAGCGATTCCGCGGCAAGCCCCAAACTGTCCTTATTGGAACGTTCGAAGACCTCCCACAGCGAGGTGCGATAAACGGCAAGGAGCTTGAATTGGTCCTGCGGCAGGATTTCTCTTTCAACAAGCTGTCCCCTGATGCCAACGCCGGAACGTTTAAGTTCTTCGGCGAGCAGAAATCCGAAAAATGCCGGAGGCCGGTCGATTGTAACGCGGACCGGCTCACATTTTTTGTGGCAGACGCCGGCGACGGTAATAATGTTTGAGCCGGATGGTCTCGCCCCCCATACAGTATCAGGCGGCTTGGCTGCTGCCTTGCAATTATTGATTATCTTTACATAGCTGGTCGGCGGGTCGAGTGTCAGCTCGACTTTTGAACCAACCGTTTCGGCAATAATCTCGATGCAGTTATCGTTGTAGTTAATGCCCGCGACCTCGGCGGCATACCACCGGTTCAGCTCGTTTTTCGGCCAACTCGGCTGAACTCGCTCATCATCAAAAACGGTGCTGTCAATTATTACATCGGATAACGTTGTTATGTTATTTCGCCGGAGAATTTCCGCGATATCCTTGAGCATCCAGCGGGCATCAAGTTTGTTTTTTTGCAAAGTGAGCTTGTCGCCGAGAAGCGGGTCCCCGCTGCCTATGACCGCGATTGAATCGCCGATTAGACCGACACTCGTCGGGTAAGTAAAATCCGGACCAAGATAATTTAACGCCGCCGCCGTCGTAACAAGCTTCATATTCGACGCGGGTATCAGTGGCGATGAAGCATTATAGCTGTAAATGACCGAGCCGCTCGCGGGATTTACAATCTTCACCGCGATGCGAACCTTGCCCTGTGCCTGCGATGCGACGATTGTCTCGACCTTCCCCGCCAGGTCGGCTTTGCTTATGCTCGCTGATGCGCAGACGAAAACACAACAAACCAATAATTTTTTCAAACCCGTTTTCATAAGCGGTTGTTAATATCAGAACGCCAACTCAATATCAAGGGCGATTTTTCGAAGCGTAGTTTACCCGCCGTCTGTGTGGCGGGCGCAGATCCCAGCGAATGCTGGGACCCAGTATTAAATCGTTAATCCGCATTCTACAATCCGCAATCCGAAATTATCGGCTCTTGACTCCTTACCTCGTTTAACGGACAATAATCGCGTATTCTTTGGATGGAGAGTTCCTGCAAATAAATGACAGAAAGTGAATGGAAAACGCGAAAAACAAGGATTGACGCGCAATTAAAGGCGCTTTGTCCTGCCTGGGATATCATTCCTTTCAAAGAAGGAATGGATACCTCCATTTTCTCGCATCATGCCGTCGAAGAATACCCCACTGCCAACGGCCCTGCGGATTATGCCCTTTTTGTAAAAGGTAAGCTGCTCGGAATCATCGAAGCCAAGAAAGTCGCGGTTAATCCTCAAAATGTTCTCGAGCAGGCGAAGCGTTACTCCTCAGGCGCCGCAAATACCCTCGGAAACTGGGAGCAATTTAAGGTTCCTTTTCTGTATTCTTCCAACGGAACCCAAATATGGTTTGCGGATGTTCGGGATAAAGGTTACTACGCCCGTGAATTGATGAATTTTCACACCGCCGATGCCCTTGAAGAAATGTTAGGCAGGACTTCGGAAAATTACAAAAAATGGTTTGCCGATACCCCCAATGAAATTGAACGCCTTTACCCCTTTCAGAAAAAAGCGATTATCAAAATCGAAGAAGCCATTATCGAAAATAAGCGAAAAATGATGCTGGCCATGGCTACGGGTTCAGGAAAGACCTTTACGACCGTATCCATGATTTACCGAATGATAAAATCAGGTTTCGCCCGGCGTGTTTTGTTCCTTGTGGATAGACGCGCTCTTGCCGCGCAGGCCGCACAGGCCTTTTCATCCTTCATAACACCCAGCGGAAACAAGTTTAATCAGGAATACGAAGTATTTAGTCAAAAGTTTCAAAAAGAGGACTTCGACGAAAGCGATAAATTTGACATCGGTGTTATGCCAAACGAATACCTCACAGCCCCAAATGCCGCGCACACCTTTGTCTATGTGGCCACAATCCAGCGAATGGCTATAAATCTCTTTGGTCGTGAAGGGTCATTCGCTCAAAAACCCGATGAAGTGGAACCCGATGAAGATGCCGGCAGGATAGACATTCCCATAAATGCCTTTGACGTGATTATTGCCGACGAATGTCATCGTGGCTATACCTCCAAAGACACAAATATCTGGCGTTCGGTATTAAATCACTTTGATGCAGTCAAAATCGGCCTTACCGCAACGCCTGCCTCCCACACAGTTGCCTATTTCGGAAATCCTGTTTTTCGCTATACCGTCGAAGAGGCCGTTCTTGAAGGATACTTGGTTGATTACGAGGCGGTCAAAATAAAATCCAATGTCCGAATTAACGGCATATTCCTGAAAGAGGGCGAACAGGTCGGATTTATTGACACTGATACGGGCACCGAATTTATCGACAATCTCGATGACGAGCGAGAATATCCCTGCGAGGAAATCGAGCAGAAGATCACTTCGCCCGACAGTAATCGAAAGATATTGCAGGAAATCGCCCGTTATGCCAAAGAGCACGAAGAAAAAACCGGCCGTTTTCCCAAAACTCTTATTTTCGCGGTCAACGATATCGCCCACATCTCTCATGCCGACCAGCTCGTAACCCTTGCCCGCGAAATTTTTGGCAGAGGCGATGAGTTTGTACAGAAAATCACAGGAAGCCCATCCGTTGACCGTCCTCTTGAAAAAATTAGACGTTTCAGAAATCGTCCTCTTCCCTCTGTCGTTGTAACCGTTGATATGCTCTCCACAGGCGTTGATATTCCTGCGCTGGAATTTATTGTCTTCCTGCGCCCTGTTAAATCCCGTATTCTCTGGA
>Ga0315278_10004135_pt1 | contig 13068 bp, 5 predicted proteins | sample YL17G06_0_MG_FD_203880 | JGI IMG/M metagenome (GOLD analysis project Ga0315278, IMG submission 203880) | Sediment microbial communities from Yellowstone Lake, YNP, Wyoming, USA - YL17G06_0 | ecosystem: Environmental > Aquatic > Freshwater > Lake > Sediment | place: USA: Wyoming | collected...
GTTCATTGTTAAATGGGGAAGAGATTGGGGGAGCGGAAACGGTGAGTTTATTTATCCACGTGGCATAGCCGTAGATAGTAGCGGTTATGTCTATATCGCTGACTCAGGGAATGCCCGCATCCAAAAGTTTACTTCAGATGGCCAGTTTGTCACCAAGTGGGGAAGTGGAGGGACGGGAGCCGGCCAGTTTGTTGGGCCAAAAGGCATTACAGTTGACAGCAGTGGATACATCTATGTCACTGAAATGGGTAATGATCGGATCCAGAAGTTTACCTCAGACGGCCAGTTTGTTACCAAATGGGGAAGTGGGGGCGAAGGAGACGGCCAGTTTTATGGGCCTGGTGGCATAGCTATAGACAGCGGGGGCAATATCTATGTTTCTGAATATTACAATCCCCGCATCCAGAAGTTTACATCAACCGGCCAGTTTGTCACCAAATGGGGCAGTTATGGCAGCGGAGATGGGCAATTTGATACCCCTGTAGGCATAGCCATTGATAGTAGCGGCAATGTCTATGTCGCTGACAAAAATAATCACCGCATCCAGAAGTTTGCATCAACCGGCCAGTTTGTCACCAAATGGGGAAGTGAGGGTGACGGAGATGGTCAGTTTAATTCGCCTCTTGGCATAGCCGTAGATACCAGTGGATACGTCTATGTCGCTGACACAAACAATGCCCGCATCCAGAAGTTTACCTCAGATGGACAGTTCATTGCTAAATGGGGAAGTCTGGGCACTGAGGACGGTCAGTTGTATTATCCTAATGGCATAGCCGTAGACAGCGGCGGTAATGTCTTTGTTGCTGACAAATACAATAACCGCATCCAAAAGTTTACATCAGACGGCCAGTTTATTACCAAATGGGGAAGCCTTGGGAGTAACCCAGGTGAATTCTCTTATGAAGAGGGAGTTGCAATAAGTTCAGACGGCAAGGTATATGTGTCTGATACCAGTAATAACCGCATCCAGGTATTTAAGCCGGCCTCCTATATTCCAAGTAACAAAGCCACGAAAGCTATCGTGGTGGCAGGGAGTGGTCCATATAAGGGAAATAATCTCTGGGATGCAACCGAGATGAATGCAAACTTTGCCTTTCGTGTACTGACCTATCAGGGATACACCAATGACACGATTTATTATCTCTCTTCAGACAGGAATCTTGACCTCAACGGTGATGGTAAACCTGATGTGGATGGAGATGCAACGAACAGCAACCTCCAGAATGCAATCACCCAGTGGGCAAAAGATGCGGAGAGTCTTGTGGTCTACATGACAGGCCATGGAGGAGATGGGACATTCAGGATGTCAGAGACAGAGATCCTCAGAGCCGAAGACCTTGCTTTATGGTTGAATGAACTACAGGAGTCGATGCAGGGGCTCATCACCATCATCTACGATGCCTGTGAATCAGGAAGCTTTGTATCAAAGCTTGTTCCGCCATCAGGAAAGCAGAGAATCCTCATAACCAGTACATCCCCTGGAGAACCTGCCTATTTTTTAAGCCAGGGGGCGCTGTCCTTTTCCTACCCATTTTGGAGCCAGATCTTTGGTGGGGCAAAGATCTATGATGCCTATGTTGTGGGAAAGGATGTGATAGGGGTAGCGGTGGGCGCAGGGAAGAGCCAGAACCCGCAGATAGACGACAATGGCAATGGCATAGGCAATGAGAAAACAGATGGGGATGTGGCAAGGGGCAAGAACATTGGTAAAGGGTTCATCATAGCTGGAGATATTCCCTCCATCAGTACAATAACCCCGAATCAGGTATTGAGTGGCCAGACCTCAGCCACGATAACAGTAGAGGTGGTGTCAACAGGGAGAATAACGAGGGTATGGGCCATTGTACACAGCCCTGACTTTACAAATCCCACGGACAACCCGATCACAGACCTTCCGACCTTTGATCTCACATGGAATGAGCAGAGCAGGAGGTACGAGGGGACATATGATGGCTTTACGGTCGCGGGGACATACGATATTACGGTTTATGCGATGAATGAAAATATGATCATCTCCCTGCCAAAGGCAACAAAGGTAGAGCAGACTCTTGGCGAGGCGTCGATTGTGCTTCAATCTCCTTCGGATGGTGCGTCATTTGGTGCCTGTTCTCTATCGAGCCCTCCGACCTTTAGCTGGACTGGGGAGGGCTACAAGGGGTACGAGATTCAGTTTTCAGTGGATCAAGGTTTTAGCTCGGTTTCAGTGAAAGTGAAAGTGACGGCGACTCAGGTCCTCCTTTCCTCAGCGACGTGGAAGAAGGTATTGATGATACCAGGATCATCTGGGGGAGCAGTCTATTGGAGGGTTGTTGGGATTGGGACAACGGTCAAAAGTGGGGTTCGTTCGTTTGGGGTAGAGTCAGCGGAGGCGGTTGGGAATCCAGCGATCTCACCGACGAGTAAGAGTTCGTTGCCTACTTTATCCTGGGAGAATCACTGTGGGGTGAAATTTAAGGTCTGGTTTGGGAGTGACCCTGATTTTACAAAACCCGGGATAAAAAAGAAGGCTCTATCCTTTAATATAAAAAATCCCAATGACAATAATGGGGTATTTACTAAAGCACTTACATCTGGCCAGTGGATGTCGATCAGGAAGTTGGTGAATGATGCGGCGGGTTCAACGATATTCTGGTATGTGGAGTCTTGGGATGGATTGAACAGGACCTCAAAGACAGGAAATATGAGTTTTACCCTGACGGATTAATACCCCTCACCCCTGCCTACCGCAGGCAGGCACCCCTCCCCCTCAAGGGGGGAGGGTGAGGGTGGGGGTGAAATAAATAATTTTGTAGGTTTTGGTGATGCTAAAAAGATTTCTTAATAGTTTCTTTATTTTGATGTTTGTCATGTCTTTTCCATTTATTTCTTTTTCAGAGGAAATCTATGAATTTGAACGGATGTGGCCGATCCTGGGGCAACCATGGTATTTCAATGCCCCTCGCGGCATAGCCATTGATAGAAGCGGTAACGTTTTTGTCGCTGACACCTATAATGACCGGATCCAGAAATTGACGCCGAATGGCCAGCTCATTGCTAAGTGGGGAAGCCACGGGAGTGAAAATAGTCAGTTTGTGGGCCCGAGCGCCATAGCGATAGACAGCGGCGCCAATATCTATGTTGCTGACACATACAATAGCCGCGTCCAGAAGTTTACGTCCAATGGAGAATTTGTGAAGAGCTGGGGAGGTTTTGGCAGCGGAGACGGAGAGTTTAAGTTTCCTGGTGGGATCGCCTTAGACACCAGCGGGAATCTCTATGTGGCCGACAGTTGGAATTACCGGATCCAGAAGTTTACATCAGACGGCCAGTTTGTCACCAAATGGGGAAGTGAAGGCACGGGTGACGGGCAGTTTGATTGGCCGGACGCAGTTGCTATCGATGGTCGAGGCGACGTCTATGTCGCTGATACGTACAATGACCGGATTCAGAAATTTACGTCGAACGGCCAGTTCATTTCCAAATGGGGAGGGAGTGGCAGTGGAATCGGTCAGTTTTCGCAGCCCAGAGGTATAGCCACAGACGCGAGTGGCAATGTTTACGTGGCCGACACAGTAAATTGCCGAGTCCAGAAATTTACAGGCAATGGAGAATTCATCATAAAATGGGGAAATTATGGCAACGGAGACGGGGAGTTGAGCCTTCCTTATGGCGTAGCCACAGACAGCGAAGGTCATCTTTATGTCGCAGACACATGGAATTACCGCATCCAGAAGTTTATGTCAGAAGGGCAGTTCACTGCAAAATGGTGGAGTGGTGGGATTGGAGAAGGGCAGTTTGACTCTCCACAAGGGATTGCGATAGACAGTAGTGGAAATCTCTATGTCGTTGATACCTGGAATGATCGCGTTCAGAAATTTGCATCCAATGGTCAATTTATCTCTGAGTGGGGAAGGAGTCGCCTCTTTGCTCCCTCTGACATCGCTATTGACGGGAGCGGCTCAATCTATGTCGCTGATGACCTCAACTCCCTCATCCAAAAATTTGCGTCAAACGGACAGTTCATCACCAACTGGGGAAGCTCCGGTGATGGAGACGGACAACTTAACCTCCCTTCCGGCATCGCTGTAGACGTAAACGCTAATGTCTATGTTGCAGATACATGGAATCACCGCATCCAGAAGTTTACGTCAGACGGCCAATTTATCACCAAATGGGGAAGTCAAGGCACCGGTGACGGGCAGTTTGATTGGCCGAGCGGAGTTGCCATCGATGGTCGAGGCGACGTCTATGTCGCTGACACAAATAATAACCGCATTCAGAAGTTCACTTTCAATGGAGAGTTTGTAGCTAAATGGGGAGGAAGCCCGAGCGATGCAGATGGGCAGTTTCATTCCCCAGAAGGCGTCGCCACTGACAGTAGTGACTCCGTTTATGTCGCTGATACGTACAATCATCGCATCCAGAAGTTTACGCCCAACGGAGAGTTTGTCACCAAATGGGGAAGTCTCGGCAGTAATGCCGGTGAATTCAGTTTCCCAGGAGGAATTGCCGTAAACCCAGACGGTACGGTCTATGTTTCTGATACCGGTAATAACCGCATCCAGGTCTTCAAGAAGACGTCCTCTGTTCCGAGTGGAAAGGCAATGAAGGCCATCCTGGTAGCCGGGAGCGGCCCGTACAAGGGGAACAACCTCTGGGATGCGACGGAGATGAATGCCAACTTCGCCTACCGTGCATTGACCTATCAGGGATATACCAAGGACACCGTCTTTTATCTCTCATCAGACAGGAATCTTGACTTGAACGGTGACGGCATCCCGGACGTGGATGGAGATGCGACAAACAGCAATCTTCAAAGTGCGATTACCCAGTGGGCAAAGGATGCTGAAAGTCTTGTGGTCTACCTGACAGGCCATGGAGGAGATGGGACATTCAGGATGTCAGAGACAGAAGTCCTCAAAGCAGAAGAACTTGCTTTGTGGTTGAATGAATTACAGCGGACCATGCAAGGGATCGTCACCATCATCTACGATGCCTGTGAATCAGGGAGCTTTGTATCGAAGCTTTCGCCTCCATCGGAGAGACAGAGGATAACAATCACGAGCACCTCAGCAGGGGAGCCAGCCTACTTTCTGAGCCAGGGTGCCCTATCGTTCTCCTACACCTTCTGGAGCCAGATCTTTGGGGGTGCAAAGATCTATGATGCTTATGTGATGGGAAAAGACGTGATCGGGGTGGCTCTGGGTACGGGGAAGAGTCAGAGCCCCGAGATCGATGACAATGGCAATGGAGTAGGCAACGAGAAGGCAGACGGGGACCTCGCCAGAGAGAAATATATAGGGAAAGGGTTTGCCATCGCGGGAGATATTCCTTACATGAGCGGCATCAGCCCGGACCGAGTATTGAACGGAGAGAGTTCAGCGACCATAACGGTGGAAATCATGTCGACAGGGAGAATCACAAAGGTTTGGGCAGTCGTTCACAGCCCGGACTTCACAAGCACGCCGGATAATCCCATTACAGATCTCCCGAGTTTTGAGCTCGCATGGAATCAACAGTCAGGGAAGTACGAGGGGACGTATGACGGGTTTATAGTCGTGGGGACCTACACAGTTACGGTCTATGCGATGAATGAGGCGATGATCATCTCGTTGCCAAAGACGACAACAGTGGAGCAGACTTTTGGCGAGGCGCCGATTGTGCTTCAATCTCCCTTGGATGGGGCCTCGTATAGGACCTGTTCTCTATCTTCGCCTCCGACCTTTAGCTGGACGTCGAGAGAGAATTGTAGGGGGTATGAAGTGCAGTTCTCCTTGGATCAGGGTTTTAGCTCGCAGATGAAAGTGAAGGGAACGGCCACACAGGCTGTGGTCTCTTCTGCTCTATGGAAAAAGGTATTGATGATGCCCGGGATATCAGGAGGGACAATCTATTGGAGAGTGGCGGGTAAAAGAGCAGATGGGACAATAGCCACAAGTGGTATTCGTTCCCTTGTGATAGAGGGAGCCAGGGCAGTAGGAAATCCGGAGATCACGCCAACCTCGAAGACCTCCGCGCCCGTATTGTCCTGGGAGAATAACTGCAATACGAAGTTCAAGGTCTGGTTTGGGGGTGATGATATTTTTACGAAGGAGGTTTCTTATTCTTTCAGTGTTAAGAATCCTTCTGACAATGGAGGGGTTTTCAGTAAGGGGTTGACATTGGGTCAGTGGAAGGCGATCCGGAAGTTGGTGAATGATTTGACAGGTTCGACAATATATTGGTATGTGGAGTCATGGGACGGGTTGGGAAGGTATTCGAAGGGAGAAGCTATGGATTTTATCCTGACGGATTAGGAACGACACTTCGCCTTTCGCTGGAGTGACAATGAAACAGCGTTTTTGAGCAACTTCTTAATGAAATAGGTGATTTTGGAAGGTGCGGTAATGAGAAAAGAATTCCTGAATGCTTTTTCTATTTTGATACTCATCCTGCTTTACCCATTCAGTATCTTTTCACAGGAAATCTACGAGTACGAACGGATGTGGCCGATCTTGGGGCAACCATGGTATTTCAATGCCCCTCGCGGCATAGCCATTGATAGAAGCGGTAATGTTTTTGTCGCTGACACGAATAATGATCGGATCCAGAAATTGACGCCGAATGGCCAGCTCATTACTAAGTGGGGAAGCCACGGGAGTGAAAACGGTCAGTTTTGGGGTCCAAGCGCCATAGCGATAGACAGCGGCGGCTATGTCTATGTTGCTGACACATACAATAGCCGCATCCAGAAGTTTACGTCCAATGGAGAATTTGTGAAGAGCTGGGGAGGTTTTGGCAGAGGAGACGGAGAGTTTATGTTTCCTGGTGGGATCGCCTTAGACGCCAGCGGGAATCTCTATGTGGCCGACAGTGGGGATTGCCGCATCCAGAAGTTTACTTCAGACGGCCAGTTTGTCACCAAGTGGGGAAGTTATGGCAGCGAAGATGGTCAGTTTGTTTGGCTGGCCGGATTGGCTATCGGAGTTGCTATCGATGGTCGAGGCGACGTCTATGTCGCTGATACGTACAATGACCGGGTTCAGAAATTTACGTCGAACGGCCAGTTCATTTCCAAATGGGGAAGGAGTGGCGACGGAGATGGTGAGTTTTCAATGCCTAAGGGGATCGCCACGGACGCGAGTGGCAATGTTTACGTCGCCGACGCATTTAATGGCCGAATCCAGAAATTTACGGGCAGTGGAGAATTCATCATGAAATGGGGAAATCTCGGCCGCGGAGATGGAGAGTTTCTTCTTCCTGCTGCCATCGCTATAAGCAGCGGGGGTAATATCTATGTCGCTGACTTATCCGGTGGCCGTATTCAGAAGCTCACGTCGGAAGGGCAGTTCACTGCAAAATGGTGGAGTGGTGGGATTGGAGAAGGGCAGTTTGACTCTCCACAAGGGATTGCGATAGACAGTAGTGGAAATCTCTATGTCGCTGATACCTACAATGATCGCGTTCAGAAATTTGCATCCAATGGTCAATTTATCTCTGAGTGGGGAAGGAGTCGCCTCTTTGCTCCCTCTGACATCGCTATTGACGGGAGCGGCTCAATCTATGTCGCTGATGACCTCAACTCCCTCATCCAAAAATTTGCGTCAAACGGACAGTTCATCACCAACTGGGGAAGCTCCGGTGATGGAGACGGACAACTTAACCTCCCTTCCGGCATCGCTGTAGACGTAAACGCTAATGTCTATGTTGCAGATACATGGAATCACCGCATCCAGAAGTTTACGTCAGACGGCCAATTTATCACCAAATGGGGAAGTCAAGGCACCGGTGACGGGCAGTTTGATTGGCCGAGCGGAGTTGCCATCGATGGTCGAGGCGACGTCTATGTCGCTGACACAAATAATAACCGCATTCAGAAGTTCACTTTCAATGGAGAGTTTGTAGCTAAATGGGGAGGAAGCCCGAGCGATGCAGATGGGCAGTTTCATTCCCCAGAAGGCGTCGCCACTGACAGTAGTGACTCCGTTTATGTCGCTGATACGTACAATCATCGCATCCAGAAGTTTACGCCCAACGGAGAGTTTGTCACCAAATGGGGAAGTCTCGGCAGTAATGCCGGTGAATTCAGTTTCCCAGGAGGAATTGCCGTAAACCCAGACGGTACGGTCTATGTTTCTGATACCGGTAATAACCGCATCCAGGTCTTCAAGAAGACGTCCTCTGTTCCGAGTGGAAAGGCAATGAAGGCCATCCTGGTAGCCGGGAGCGGCCCGTACAAGGGGAACAACCTCTGGGATGCGACGGAGATGAATGCCAACTTCGCCTACCGTGCATTGACCTATCAGGGATATACCAAGGACACCGTCTTTTATCTCTCATCAGACAGGAATCTTGACTTGAACGGTGACGGCATCCCGGACGTGGATGGAGATGCGACAAACAGCAATCTTCAAAGTGCGATTACCCAGTGGGCAAAGGATGCTGAAAGTCTTGTGGTCTACCTGACAGGCCATGGAGGAGATGGGACATTCAGGATGTCAGAGACAGAAGTCCTCAAAGCAGAAGAACTTGCTTTGTGGTTGAATGAATTACAGCGGACCATGCAAGGGATCGTCACCATCATCTACGATGCCTGTGAATCAGGGAGCTTTGTATCGAAGCTTTCGCCTCCATCGGAGAGACAGAGGATAACAATCACGAGCACCTCAGCAGGGGAGCCAGCCTACTTTCTGAGCCAGGGTGCCCTATCGTTCTCCTACACCTTCTGGAGCCAGATCTTTGGGGGTGCAAAGATCTATGATGCTTATGTGATGGGAAAAGACGTGATCGGGGTGGCTCTGGGTACGGGGAAGAGTCAGAGCCCCGAGATCGATGACAATGGCAATGGAGTAGGCAACGAGAAGGCAGACGGGGACCTCGCCAGAGAGAAATATATAGGGAAAGGGTTTGCCATCGCGGGAGATATTCCTTACATGAGCGGCATCAGCCCGGACCGAGTATTGAACGGAGAGAGTTCAGCGACCATAACGGTGGAAATCATGTCGACAGGGAGAATCACAAAGGTTTGGGCAGTCGTTCACAGCCCGGACTTCACAAGCACGCCGGATAATCCCATTACAGATCTCCCGAGTTTTGAGCTCGCATGGAATCAACAGTCAGGGAAGTACGAGGGGACGTATGACGGGTTTATAGTCGTGGGGACCTACACAGTTACGGTCTATGCGATGAATGAGGCGATGATCATCTCGTTGCCAAAGACGACAACAGTGGAGCAGACTTTTGGCGAGGCGCCGATTGTGCTTCAATCTCCCTTGGATGGGGCGTCGTTTAGTGCCTGTTCTCTATCGAGTCCTCTGACTTTTAGCTGGACTGGGGAGGGGTACAAGGGGTACGAGGTTCAGTTTTCCTTGGATCAGGGTTTTAGTTCGATCTCAGTAAAGGTGAAGGCATCGACAACTCAGGTCCTTCTCTCCTCAGCGACCTGGAAGAAGGTCTTGATGATACCGGGGTCTTCTGGGGGAACAGTTTATTGGAGGGTTGAGGGGAGAAAGGCGGATGGGACAGCAGTTCACAGCGGGGTTCGTTCGTTTGTGGTAGAGTCAGCGGAGGCGGTTGGGAATCCAACACTCTCACCGACGAGTAGGAGTTCCTTGCCTACTATATCCTGGGAGAATAACTGTGGGGTGAAGTTTAAGGTCTGGTTTGGGAGTGACAATATTTTTACGAAAAAAATATCTTATGCCTTCAGTGTTAAGAATCCTAATGATAATGGGGGAGTATTCAATAAGGGGTTGACCTCGGCCCAATGGAAGGCGATTCGGAAGTTGGTGAGTGATGTGACGGGTTCGACGATATTTTGGTATGTGGAGTCCTGGGATGGATTGGGGAGATATGTTAAGACTGATGTAATGAATTTTCTTTTAACGAATTGATGATAGAATGATTTGTTGTTTTGAAACCAACATAATTCTTATCCCATGCTTGCTTTCGGATCGTAAGCTTCAACTTTTAAGTTTATCTAAGGATGAAGAATTGCGGGTGAGAGAAATAACCACCGTCGTTGACAAGAGTGTAAGGCTTCTGTAAAGTACTGATTTGAACGATAGAAGGGAAAGGACAAGAACCTTTCTTGATTTGTTTCATGGTTTTACTAAGGAGTCCATAATTGAGTAGACATATTGCTCAGAAAATCTCCCCTCGCCCCTCTTTGCCAAAGAGGGGTAATTCCTCCCTTTTGTAAAGGGAGGGGAGGAGGGATTTAGTTTCCGGTGTCTATACAATTATGGACTGACTAATAACTCCAAAATGAATCATGCCAAGGAGGAATGAATATGAATCGTAGGATCTTTTTAAAAACCATTCTGGTTGGAGGAGGATTAACAGTTATCGCGTCGAACAGTTACGCTCTGAAATTGTTCCCGAACTTAGACAAGCAGAAATGGGCCATCCTTTTCGGTTCGAGATATGGTAGCACGAGGGATGCATCCCTCTGGATCTCGGAAGGAATGGGAGGAATTGCTGATGCATTTGACGCCCGGGAGAATCCTGACCTTTCATCCTTTGACTACATCATTGCCGGTTCGGGAATCTACTTGGAAAAGATTGATCAGTCTCTTGAAGCCTATCTTACGAGAAACTCTCGTTTGATTTCTAACAGAATCAAGGCACTCTTTATCGTCTGCGGAGCAGGTGATAATCCCAGGGCTCAGGCATATGTCGACGGTCTCGCAAAGTCCTGCCAGGCCAAGCCTCCTCTCATAAAAATATTCTCTGGAAGAGTGACCAAGAGACTACTCAACAAAGAAGATTATAAAATCGAGGAAGAGGTCTTTAAGCGGCGAAATCAGCCGTTTGAGGATTACGACCGTCTACAGAGAAGTGACTGCTTGAAGTTCGGTGAAGAAATCCTCGGCAAGCCTTAATGTTAAAAGAATCGGTAATCCCGCCAAAGGCGGGATGCCTCCAAACCTTTGCAAAGCGGTTCTTTGGCATGTCTTATGGGAAACATTCCAATTGAATTAAACTGAACTCTGTAAAGTCCTTGGTAACTCTGTGAGTAAACGCTTAAAGGTTTCGCCCTGCCTTCGCCGAAGCGGCTACGCGCGGGCAGATGCAAAGCTTTGGAGAATCCCCACTTATAGATGGGGATTCTCCCGGAGAGGTAAGATACTTTTTTATAGTTTGCCGGTCCAGCACACCTGGCTACCTCTTTGGACCTTTTTTCTGCAACTGTAAGGTAAAGTTTAGAATGATTTAGTGGAACGCTCTTCCGGAAGAGATTCCGTATCCCTTAAAAGATTTTCTCCGTCGGAACCCGACAATCGATGATGACTGTTTTCCCTCCATGATACTCCAGATGAGCTCGGAAACACTAAGGAGCTCGATCTCCTGATGCATCCGAACAAAACAATCGGTGACCCCAAAGCAACCAGTAGAATACGGAGATAGGGGAATCAGCTTGAAATCCAGCCGCCATCTACTAAGAGTACATGGCCGTTTACGAAGTTTGATGCTTCCGAGGCAAGAAAGACGATGGGACCAAAGAGATCCTCCAGTTGACCAAAACGCTTCATTGGAATTCGGCTGAGAACCCATTCACTTTTTGCACGGTCTTTCAAGAACTGTTCGTTGATTGCGGTAATGGTGAAAACCGGAGCAATGGCATTTACATTTATTCCTTTGGGTCCCCACTCAATAGATAGAGAACGGGTAAGCTGATTTACCCCTCCTTTACTCGGCGCATAGGCAGCATCTTCAATCCGGCCCTGAAAACTTCGAACCGATGAGATATTGATAATCTTTCCCTTTCCCTGCTGGAGCATCACCCTCCCGACATGCTTGCAGCAAAGAAAAACCGATTTGAGATTAACATCGATCACTTTTTGCCAAGCGTCTGTGTCAAACTCTGTAATGGGTTGAAGATGGACTGTCCCCTGGCTGTTCACGAGGATATCGATCTTTCCAAAAAAATCGAGCATGCGGCCCACCATCTTCTTTACTTGCTCCTCGTGGGTGACATCGGCTGCGATGGACTTTCCCGTTCGTCCCAGTTTGGTAATGGCTTCTGCTGTCTCCTGAAGACCCTCGGGACCTCGGGCAACAATACAGACATTTGCTCCAGCAGCGGCAAGGGCCAAGGCCATTGCCTGGCCGAGCCCCTTGTTGCCACCCACAACCAATGCGGTCTTTTCGTCGAGCCGGAACCGATCAAGCGTAGAAGTTGCTTGATTCACCAATTTTTCAAGATTGCTCACCTTCACTCCCTGCTTATTGTAAATTATCCAAAACAAAATATAATTAAAAAGGCAGAGGGTGTCAAGCATTTTGCTTATCTGCCTTTGGTGGTCGTGGGAATCTCCTTGACAAGAGAAAATTGAGAGCTCTGAAAAACTACTACTCGCTCTCTCGATTACACAGATTTCAAAAGATGATTACGCAGATTTCCATGATTTTTCAATGTGTTTGGTATCTGTACTACTAACATTGAATTTCTTGAAATTTTGTTAAGCAAATTTTGTCAGGATTTTCCCCCTCACCCTATCCCTCTCCCCCGCCTTCGGGGGAGAGGGGAGGGTGAGGGGGTGATTTCATTGGTTCTTTTCGGTTGCGGCTACGCTGCGCTGTGTAATCGGTTCCTAATTGGTGTAATCACAGATTTCGGGACTTTTTCGGAAATCTCAAATTCTCCACTTGACAAAATTTTGGCGAATTGGTATGCAAGCCTACGGGAGCACAGGGATGTAGTTTTTTTCCTCAGCGGTCAATAATAAGAGTGAGGACCTTTCTGGTCCTTCGCAAGCAGGTTTCGGGGAGTTTCCCATAACAAAAGATCCCTTTTTTAATCCGGTCACCTTTCAGAGAAAGGTGATACTCTAACAAAGGAGGAGAGAGATGAAGAAAGAAGTTGCAGGATTTTTTGGAAAAGGCAGGAAAGGCATTTTTATTCTGGCGATGACTGGTCTCATCGTCTTTGGGGTGACCTTTGGGTATGCTGCAGAACCAGCCAAGGGCTTTCCCAAGATGGACATCAAGCTGGGCCACTCTGGCGTTGTGGATATGTCCTATCACAAGGGGTGCGTCAAGTTCGCAGAGCTAATGAAGGAACGCACGGGCGGTGCCATCACTGTGCACGTCTTCCCCGCGAACCAG
>Ga0315278_10004137_pt1 | contig 13066 bp, 12 predicted proteins | sample YL17G06_0_MG_FD_203880 | JGI IMG/M metagenome (GOLD analysis project Ga0315278, IMG submission 203880) | Sediment microbial communities from Yellowstone Lake, YNP, Wyoming, USA - YL17G06_0 | ecosystem: Environmental > Aquatic > Freshwater > Lake > Sediment | place: USA: Wyoming | collected...
CCGGGGCCAAGACTCTCCCGGCAGAGGTCGGCACATGATAGGCATACTTCTCGGTCTGCTCGCCGGATCTGCGTCGGCGCTGATGGTTGCGGCGATGGCGCCTTCCAGCGTTCTTTCGAGGATCGATGATCGCAGCGATCGCCAGCCGACTGGCCTGCGGTTGCCGGTACGTTCCGCGGCTCTTGCGGGCGGCCTACTGGCAGGAATGGTGGGACTCGTCCTTCTCGGCCCGGTGGCCGGAGCGATCTCGGCTGTGAGCGCCGTAGTGGTGCCACGCGTTCTCCGTCGACGTCGAGCTGCCGGACGCGCTGAGAAGCTCGAAGGGCAGCTTGCCGACGGGGTCTCGGCGATGGCCGCCGGCATGCGCGCCGGTCTGTCGCTGTCTCAGGCCATCGGGTTCGCGTCTTCCGAGTTGGGGCCGCCGCTCTCGGACGACCTGGCCGCGATAGTTGATCGAGAAGCGATGGGGATGCCGCTCGGAGCGTCCATCGACACCTGGGTCCGCGGTGAGGAGGGCGCCGATTTCAGGTTGACCGCGTCGGTTCTTCAACTCCATCGTCGCAGCGGCGGAGATCTGCCTTCCGTGCTCGATAGAGTGGCGCGCACGCTTTCCGAGCGCAGGGCCGCAACCCGCGAGGCGAGTTCGTTGACGGCTCAAGCTCGCCTATCCGGCGCGATACTCGGCTTCCTTCCCATCGGGTTCTTCCTCTTCCTCACCCTGCTCTCCCCGAAGGACATGGCGGCGGCCTACCGGTCGCCGGCCGGAGTGGCTGCGATCGCCAGTGGGTTCGCGATGCAGGGCGCGGCGTTCATTTGGATCCGCAGCTTGCTCAAAGTGGGTGTCTGAGGGGATGGCCGCGCTCATTCCCTTTGCCTTGGCGTCTGCTTGCGTGCTCGTGGTTTCGGCCATCGCGTCACGCGGAGACTCGGTGGTTTCGGCCCGACTCGGCGCCCCAGTCAGCGCGGCCGCACCAACCGAGGAGCTGACCCTCTTGTCGAAGGTTGGGAGCCTCCGTCTGATCCGGAGGGCCGCGCTCTCGGAGGCGTTGGAGCGCAGGCGGATCGCATCCGGGTGGAAGCTGTCGGAGGAGCAACTGGCCGGGTCGAAGGCTATCGCAGCTCTAGGCGGTTTCGCTGTCGGCCTGTTGATGCCCGGCGTGGGCCCGCTCATCTCCCCGCTGCTGGCTCTCGTGGCGTTTCGGATCCCCGACGCCCTAGCGCAGCGTGCGGCCCGCGCTCGGCTCAAGGCCGCGGACTTCGAGATCCCTCAACTTCTGGACCTCCTCGCGGCCGGGTCGAGCGCGGGCCTGGCGGCGCAACTAGCGTTGGCGAGGGCATGTTCAGGGCTGAGAGGGCCGCTGGCCGACGAGATCGCCGCGTCCTTGCGGGATGTGGATCTCGGAAGGCGCTGGCGTGACGAGCTTGCGGGTCTCGCGGAACGCCTCGATCTACCGGACATGCGCAGGGTTGTGGCTGTCCTGGCTCGGACCGAGATGCTCGGCACCCCATTGACCGAATCGCTCACCGATCTGGCCGCCGACGTTCGTTCCGCGCGTGCGGCCGTCGCGTCGGAGCGAGCCCGCAAGGCTCCGGTGAAGATGCTCTTCCCGTTGGTCTTCCTCGTACTGCCTGCATTCCTCCTCCTCACAGTGGTGCCCGTGTTGCTCTCGACCATCAGGTCGATCAGTTGAGAGGAGGTGAACCTTGTTCCTTCGTTCGTACGTTCGTCTTTGCGGGTTGCTCCGCCGTGAGGAAGGCCAGACGACCGCCGAGTACGCGCTCGTCATCCTTGCGGCGGCGGCAATCGCCGTCGTCCTCATCGCTTGGGCCCACTCGTCCGGGAAGCTGCCGTCGTTCTTCGACAACATCATCGACCAAGTGGCCGGTAGCGCGGGGTAGGCCCGAGAGGGGTTCCGCAACAGTCGAGTTCGCGTTGGTGCTGCCGGTGCTCATGGTGTTCCTGCTCGCCATGATCCAGGCGGGCCTGATGCTTCGAGACCAGTTGGTCGTTGTAGAAGCAGCCAGGGCAGGCGCCCGAGAGGCGTCCGTGAGCGCGCTCGATGAAGAGGTCAGGTCCGCCGCGGTGGTGGCCGCGGCGGGCCTCGACCCCGCGCACCTTCAGACGACCGTCACGAGGTCGGGTGCCCAAGGCGATCCGGTCGAGGTCGCGGTGCTCTACGAGATGCCTGCGACCGTTCCGTTCATCGGGTGGCTATTCCCGGCGTCGGTGGTGCTCTCGTCGAGCGCAACGTTCCGCCAGGAGTTCGCTCCACCGTGAGAGATCCGGAGCGAGGTTCGGTGACGGTGGTCGCCGCGGGGATGATGGCGATCATCGCGGTACTGCTGCTGGGAGCGACCGATGTGTGGCGCGTCCTCGAGGCGAAGTCGCGCGCCCAGACCGCGGCCGACGCGGCGGCGCTTGCTGCCGCGCAGTCCCTGGCACTACCCGACGGTGTCGCCCCTGTCGAAGCGGCGGCATCGTTCGCCGCCGCGAACGGCGGCGAACTCCTGTCTTGCGCCTGCACCCCAGGACAGGCGGAGGCGGTTGTGGAGGTGACCGTTGACGTCGGCGACCTACTCCTCATCCCCGGCGCCCATGGCGTGACGGCCCTTGCGAAGGCAGCGGTCGGCCTCGGCGTGCCATGAGCGTTGCGCCCTTGTCCGTTATCCTTCCTCAACGCTCCAGAGCAGGTCTCTGAGGGAGGATCCGTGGACAACTGGATGAGACGCAATCTCGTTCCGGCAGCAGCGCTCGTGCTTGCTCTCGTCGCCGTCGCGTGCTCCGGGGGAGGAACCGACCCCGTGCTTTCTGCGCCCTACCGATCCCCGTCGGGGACCGCGACCAACGTATTGGACCCCAACAAGACGATCACGGTTTACGCGTCCCCCGATTGTGACTGCTGTCATGACTACATCCCCTACCTCGTTGATAACGGATATCTGGTGAACGAGGTGTCGGTCCAAGACATCAACGCGCCCAAGGTGGAGTACGGGGTTCCCAAGGCGGCTTGGAGTTGCCACACGTCGGCGATCGGCAAGTACTTCATCGAAGGGCACGTACCGGTGGAAGCCATAGCCAAGTTGCTCGCCGAGAAACCGAACATCGACGGCATCGCCTTGCCGGGCATGCCGTCGGGCGCCCCAGGCATGAACGGGGAGAAGACGGCGCCACTCGAGATCGTCGCCATCAAGGACGGCGTGATCACACCCTTCATGACCATCTGAACCTTGGCTGAGCCCCGGCTGAGCCCCGGCGTCGCCTCGCCGCGGGCGGTGGCGGCGCTGGCCCCAGTGGGGTAGGCTCCCGACGCATGACTCAGTCCTATGACGCGATCGTCGTTGGCGGGGGCCATAACGGCCTCGTCTGCGCCGCGTACCTCGCCGACCGTTTCGACCGCGTGCTGGTCCTAGAGCGCCGCCAGATCGTCGGTGGCGCCGCCGTGACCGAAGAGGTGAACCCGGGCTTCAAGTACCTCTCGCTCTCCTACGTCCTGTCGCTGTTCCGCCCCGAGATCATCGAGGACCTGGAACTGCGCAAGTACGGCTACGAGTTCATCCCGATGACGTACTCGTTCAACCCGTTCCCCGATGGCCGCCACTTGCTCCTCGGGGGCGACAACGACGAGGCGGAGATCGCGAAGTTCTCCGAGCGCGATGCAGAGGCCTGGCCCAAGTACAACGCGATGGTGGCCAAACTCGCGGATGTGCTGCGCCCGATGATGAACGCCGCACCTCCGGAGTTGGACAAGATCCAGATGGGTCAGTTGCTAGAGATGAAGCCGATGGCGAAGGCTCTCAAGGGGCTCTCGCGGTTCGCCCGGAGTCAGTTCGCCAAGGCCATGACCATGAGCACGTCGTCGTTCCTCGACGAGTGGTTCGAGTCCGAAGAGATCAAGACGTTCCTGGCGGCCAACGGGTCCATCGGCATCTGGGGTGGCCCGTCCACTCCGGGTACCGCGCTCGTGATGTTGCACTACGCGATCGGCGACGTCACGGGCGTACCGGGCGTCTGGGGGCTCGTCCGGGGCGGCAACGGCGCCTTCTCCGAGGCCATCGCAGCTTCCGCGCGCGCTCGCGGCGCCGAGATCCGCACGAGCGCCGATGTGGCGCGTGTTCGAGTCCGGGATGGCCGAGCCGCCGGTGTGACGCTATCCACGGGCGAGGAGATAGACGCCCCTATCGTCGCCAGCGGCGCTGACCCGAGGCGCACGTATCTCGGCATGCTCGACCGATCGGAGCTTCCTCCGGACTTCGTCAGCGGCATCGAGCGCTACCGCACGAACGGGAACTCCTCCAAGGTCAACTTCTCCCTGTCGGGCCTACCGAGCTTCACCGCGCTTCCCGGCAACGGCCCGCAGTTGGAGGGCGACATCCAGCTCGGCGGTTCGACCCGTGAATACCTGGAACGCGCTTTCGACGACTTCCGCTACGGCGAGTGGTCGCGTCAGCCGTACATGGACATCGTCATCCCGACGCTGCTCGATCCGGGGCTCGCGCCGGCGGGCAAGCACGTCATGAGCGCCGCCGTGAAGTACACACCTTTCGATCTGAACCGCGGTTGGTCGGACAAGCGCAAGGAGGACTTCGGTGACTTGGTCGTGGACACCATCGAGAAGTACGCGCCCGGTTTCTCCAAGCTGATCGAACACCGACAGGTCATCAGCGTCCAGGACTACGAGACCGAGTACGGCCTGTCCGGCGGCAACATCTCGCACGGGGACATGGCCTTCGATCAGATGTTTTCGATGCGTCCGCTGCTCGGATGGGCGCGCTACCGCTCGCCGATCGGCGGTATGTACCTCTGCGGTGCGGGAGCGCATCCCGGCGGCGGCATCATCGGTGCCCCCGGGCGCAACGCCGCACGCGAGATCATCAAAGACAACCGTTTCCGCACCTCCCGATAGCCCTTTCTGTCAATCCCCCCACGGTCCCTTGATTTGTCTCCAGGGGCGCGTATGATGCGCCGATATGGCATGGGGTGAGAACGACCTTCCGAGGAAGAGCGCCAAGTCGACGCTGGCCATGGTGGACTACACGCTGGCCAAGCGAGCGCTGCTGCGCGGCGTTCAGCGCGGTCTTCTAGGCCGCACGGACATCTGTGATGCCCACCCCGAGCTGCTGCGCGCGGCCAGACATGTGGGAGAGTCCGCTACCCGCCCCTGCCCGGTCTGCGACAACGAGGACCTCAGGCTCCTGGCCTACGTGTTCGCCGACGACCTGAAGACAGACAACGGCAGGGTTCACAAGCTTCAAGACGGTCTCGTGCTGACGGCGTCTCACGACGGCGCCGCCTGCTACGTCGTCGAGGTCTGTCTCGAATGCTCCTGGAACCATCTCTCCGAGGCGTTCCAGGCTCGCTTCGCCGTCTAGGTTCCACACAACCTCAACGGGAAATCCCCACCTGGTTGCAGGCAGCCCCATAGAATCGGTGGCGTCTTGACCTCCACACCTTCCCGCAGCACCCGCAATGCACGCGGTCGTTCCGCCGGGCGTTCATCACCGGGGAAGCGGCCGACCAAGAAGCGTGGATTCTTCCGGCGCTTCTGGTGGGTGTTCATCCTCGTCATACCGATGGTCGGCCTCACCGTGCTGGGCGGCATGCTCTTCTACGTCTACGCGAATCTCACCGTGCCGGACCTGCCTCCTCTCGCGCAGACGACCCAGATACTCGATCGCAACGGGGATCTTCTGACGACTTTCCATACCGCCGTGGATCGTAAGGTCGTGCCGCTGGATCGGATATCCAAGAGCCTTCAGACCGCGGTCATCGACACCGAGGACAAGAACTACTACTCGGAGGGCGCTATCTCACCCCTGGGCATCGTGAGAGCTCTGTGGACGGATATCAGAAGTGGGGCCGTGGTCGAGGGAGGTTCGACCATAACGCAGCAGTACGTGAAGAACGTGTTCACGGGCGACGAGAGAACCCTGACGCGCAAGATCAAAGAGGCGATGCTCGCCATCAAGCTCGAGAAGCAGTACTCGAAGGACGAGATCCTGACGAAGTACCTGAACACGATCTACTTCGGACACGGGGCCTACGGGATCGAGGCTGCGGCGCAGACCTACTTCGGTATCCACGCGAGTGAGATCAAGCCCGTTCAAGCTGCCTTGCTCGCGGCGCTCATCGCCTCGCCATCGGGACTGGATCCGTTCACCCCCGGGAACAAGTCGGCGGCCAGGGACAGGCGCAACTACGTCCTGGACCGCATGGTCGAAGAAGGTGATCTCGAGGCAGACACTGCAGCCCGGTTGAAGGCGATGCCTGTCAAGCTTCGGAAGGAGACGACCGCGAGCTACTCGGGCGAGTTCTTCGCGTGGTACGTGCGGAGCCTGCTTGCTCGACAGTACGGCGAGGAGGCGGTGACGGGCGGAGGACTTCGCGTCAAGACCACCATCGATCCTGCGTGGCAGGCGGCTGCCGACACGGCGGTCCGGGACCATCTACCGGACCCGAAGGACCCGGAGGCCGCCCTGGTCGCGATCGATCCCTCGAACGGGGAGATACTCGCGATGGTTGGCGGCAAGGCGTACACGAAGCCCGGTCAGTTCAACCTCGCCACGCAGGCGTCACGCCAGGCGGGCTCGGCGTTCAAGACGTTCACCCTTGCCGCCGCGCTGAAGCAGGGGATATCACTGAGTTCCTACTGGCCGGGTCCGTCGACGATCACCATCCCCGCGGCGGACTGTGGCGGGATCCCTTGGACGCTGTCCAACGCCGATCCGGGCGAGTCGGGCTACTTCAGTCTCTCGTCGGCCACTGCGCATTCGGTCAACACCGTATACGCGCAAGTCGAAACCTACGGCGACGCGGGGATGAATCCTTCGAAGGTGGCCGCGATGGCGCATCGCCTCGGTATCACGTCACCGTTGGGCGATCCGCCCCCGTGCTCGCTCACCCTTGGCTCGCAGGGAGTTACGCCGCTGGAGATGACGAGCGCGTACGCGACGATCGCCAACCAGGGTACCTACGAGTCGCCGACCGCAGTCACCATCGTCCGCAACCCCGACGGTGAGAAGATGAAGTTTCCCGCGACTCGCGAGAAGGTGGCCGCGGTTGATTCCAACATCGCCAACACGGTGACGTATGCACTCGAAGGCGTCGTCCAGTATGGAACCGGAACGGCGGCGGGCATAAGTGGTCTCCCCGTCGCAGGGAAGACGGGAACCTCTCAGGACTACAAGAACGCATGGTTCTGTGGCTTCACGCCGCCGCCGGTCGAAAGCTCCGACTACCGTCAGGTGGCGGTCTGCGTGTGGGTCGGCTACAAGAAACACGAACGCCCGATGTACGACGTGGGCGGTGTCTCCGGACCGATCTACGGCGGGACGATCCCGGCGGCGATCTGGAACGACTTCGTCTCGGCGATCATGGGAAGCATCGACACGGCCGGAGTTGACTTCCTGGCGCCGGATCTCTCGCAGTTCACGGGCGGCCCGGGTCAGCCGTTGCCCTCTCCCAAGCCATCCAAGAGCCCACCGGCTTCACCGGGAGCCAGTCTCAGCCCTGGGCCCAAGCCGACACCGAGCTCGAGCCCCTAGACGCTGGCCCCCTGTTCCCAGCCGCTGGCGAATGCAGACACGGTGTCGAGAGGAAAGGTCGCGACGATGGTCGTGCCGGAGTCTTCGGTCGAGCGCACCATGAACGTGCCGTTGGCCAGCTCGATCCGCTCGCGCATCGACGCCAGGCCCACCTTGCCGGCGCGCAGATAGTCTCGCGCCTTGCTCGGGTCGAACCCGTCTCCGTCGTCCGTGATCTCGACACGCAACTGTCCCGCAACCGCGTCAACCGTCAAGGTGACCTGTCTGGCGTTGGCATGTTTGCGGGCGTTCGTCAGCGCTTCCTGCACCAACCGATAGGCGAGGGTCTCGAGGTCGGCCGGGACTTCGACCAGCGATCTAGATCGGAACTCGGTACGGATCGCCTGTTCCTTGCCGAAACGGGCCAGGGTTTCCTTGAGCGCAGGAACCAGACCGCGCTCCTCGAGGATGGGCGGGCGCATGTTGCTCATCAGACGCCGAAGGTTGTCGGCTTCCTCGGAGAGCTGACCCCTCACCGTGACCAGCGTATCGACGGCCTTATCGATGTCGTTGGCCTGCAGCATCAATAGCACCGCTTCGACGGAGAGCGAGGCGGCCGAGACCCCCTGAACGGGGCCGTCGTGCAGGTCTCTCGCCACCCGGTTGCGCTCTGTCTCGATAGCGGAGTTGCTCCTCTTCAGGAGCCGGGTGCGGTCTTCGTCACGGTCCTGGAGGAATTTGAAGAGCGAGCGGATCGTCTGGTCTGCCACCTTGGCGGCGGTTACGTCGCGAACCAGGAGGAGGCGCCCGGGGGGGTTACCCGGAGTCGTTGAAGTTCTGGCCTCGAGGAACATCTCGTGACCTTCTCTCAACAGCGTCGCCTGCCCCGTTTCGGGCAGGGCGGCGAGCGGCTCGCCTTTGCCGGCACTCGAGGCGCTGCCACCGCCCGCTGCCGCTGCGGCCGCTTGCCATGACCTGCCGACAGCGAAGTCGCGGTCCAGTCCAACCATCACACAGAACGCTTCGTTGGCGCTGATGATGATCCCTTCGTGGTCGATCTCTACGATGCCGTCAACGGCGGCGTCGAAGAGGATTCTGAGTCGCTCCTCGGATTCCGCCACCGTGTCGATGGCCTTTCTCAGCTGGAGCATCGCGTGGTCGGCCTCTTCGAGAGCGGCTTCCTTCTGAACGAGGGCGCTGCGAACCTCGTCGGCCGAGCGCTGCGAGCGGACCTGGTTGACCAGGATGCGCCCGGCAACCGCGATCGCCATGAGGACGATCAAGGCCGAGCTCTCGGGGAAGCTCGCCATGTTGCGGGTCTCCAACGCAGCGATGGCGGCGAGGCTCACGGCCCCGGCGACGACCGACGAGGCGGTGAGAACCGGTCTGCCCCAGCCGGCTCTAGTCACGTGATGATCCCCTTGTCGCAGATCCGAAATCATCAGCCCTGCCAGGAAGAGGGCGGCAAGGCCCAGCGGTATCTCGAGTCTGGGATCGCCCCAAGGGTTCTCACCGTTTATCCACGCTGAGCCGACGGTGAGCGTCGCACCCGCGAACACCCCGACCGCGAATAGCTGGCCCACGTGCTTCGCGGTGGGTAACCAGAGCGCCAGGGCTGCGAACGACGTGATGGCGGCGACCGCTGTTGCCGCGAAGATGGCGCTCCATATGAGTGCGGCTATCTCTTGGCTGGGGTCGCCAGGGCGCAGCAGCAGATAGATGATGGCGATGAGCGCGACCGCGATGAGCGCGACGTCGGCCGCGATCTCTCTGCGGTCTTCCTTATCGAAATGGTCGTGGAACTGGAGGCGCGCGGGTATGAGGAATAGGGCCCCGATGATCAGGAAGACGAGATCGGTGGATCTGTTCGCGGTCACGGTTGGAGCGCCGATGTCGGCGATGAGATCGATGACCATCGCGACACACAGCGCTAGCATCGCCACCGCGTAGGGCAGGACGCCTTCCCAACTTCTCTTCGTGCTGAACCAAGCGAGCATGGCTCCGCCGGAGATGAGACTGACCAGCGCCAATGAGATCTCCCCGAAGATGTCCCGGGCCCGCGCGCCGTCGGGGGCCATGGTCCAGGCCAGCAAGAAGAGCCCCGCGCATAGCGCGAGAAGCCAGAGCACGCGCGGCGCGCGTCTCGCGGAGGTATCTTCGGCGATCAACCGTTCATGATGTTGCGAAATGCCCCGATGGTTCTATCGGCCGAACGGGTGGTAAGACCGTGCAAGATATGGGTCGTACGGCTAGAACCTCGTAGTCCGAAGGAACTAGTCCTGAGCGAGGGTACGGCCGAACGGGCCGAACGGTGCCATCACTCGATGAGGCGCCGGCGCAGAGCCTCCGCCACAGCTGCCGTACGGTCGGAGGCCCCGAGCTTCTCGAAGATGTGCTCCAGGTGCGTCTTGACCGTGTCGGGCGAGATGAAGAGCTTCTCGGCGATGGCGCGGTTCGTATGGCCGAAGGCGAGAAGCTGCAGGACCTCGACTTCCCGCGCGGTGAGGGTGTCGGCGCGACGGTCTCGCTCCTTCGCATTGGACAGCTCTTCGGCCAGAGCGACAACGAGTTGCGGATCGATGACCATGTTGCCGGTGGCGACCAATCGCACCGTCTGTATAAGGTGCTCGGCGTCGCGAGCCTTCAACACGTAGCCGCGGGCTCCGGAGCGGACCGCCTCGACGACGAACTGACGGTCGTCGTACGCCGAGAGCATGATGACTCCGACGTCGGGGAACCGCTCGCGTATCTGGCGCGCGGCCTCAAGGCCGTCCATCTCAGGCATGCGGATATCCACGAGGGCGATCTCGGGGGAAGTTTCCTCGAGGAGCGCCAACAGCTCGACCCCATCTGCGGCCTCGCCAACGACCTCGATGCCCTCGGCGGTTTCCAGGTAGCGACGGAGCCCCTGGCGGACCAGCGAGTGGTCGTCGGCTATGGCAACTCTGATGACCACTTGTCCTCCTGCCCCCGTTCGAAGCGGTTGCGGCGATTCATTCTATTGGTTTGAGCCATGGGTTCCTACTAGGGCGGGTGGTCTCCACTGCCAGGCTCAAGAAGCAGGCTCTAGAAGACGTAATAGGCATTGACGAAGAGCACGGCCATCAACGCGAGCCCGGCCGTGCCCACCGCGACGACCAGATCTTGGGAGATACGCCGCTTCTCGACGAGGAGCGCCACGCCCCAGAACACCGGGAAGATGACCACGACGAAACGCGACATCGACATCAGGGGTCGGGTATCCCAGATCAGGCACAGGGGCGCGACGATGCACGCCCAGGTATAGACCGAATAGGTCGGGCGCAGCTTGAACACCGCGTAGACCGCCACCGCGAGCACCGGCACCACGACCAGCCAGTCGAGCAGCCAGTAGGCACCGTTGTTCCAGGCCGCGGTAGTCGCCTTGACAAGCGTGGTCAACGGGAAGGCCGGGTGCCTGTCCCAGTTGGCCTGGAATTCCAGCGGGGCCTTCCAGTTCTCGGCGCGGATCTGCCACCAGGCGAGATAGACCAGGGTGCCCAGGGCCGGGACGCCGGCCCAGGCCAGCTTGACGGCCAGGCCGCCCTTGTGTTTGCGCCACTGGTGGACGGCCTCCACCGCGAGCGCCGGGACCAGCAGGATGCCGATGCTTCTCGTAAGCGCAGCGCCCGCCCCGGCGACTCCGGCAAGCCACCACTTGCCCTTGCGAGCCCCCCAGAACGAGGTGAGGGAAAGCAGCAGGAAGAGCGACTCGCTGTAGGGCGCCAGGAAGAAGAACGAAGTCGGAAACACGCAGATGAACAGGACGGTCTTGCGGGCCACGTCCTCCGAGAACTCCGAGGCCGTGAGCGAGTAGAGGGCGCAGAGGGCCCCGAGGAACGAGAGGTTGGACACCAAGAGGGCCGCAGCCAGTGGATGGCCGCCGATGACGAAGCTCACTCCCCGGATCAGCAAAGGGTATAGCGGGAAGAAGGCGGCGCTCCCGTCTCCCAGTCGATAGCCGCCCGTGGCGATCCGCAAGAACCACAGTGCGTCTTGCTTCTCGAAAGCGGTGAACAGGTTGTGCAGGCCTGGCGTGAATGCGTGGTCTGCCCACCCTGGAACCGAAACCAGGTCGCGCGCCGGTATCACGGCGACCGCCAGGTATCCGAGGATCATGAGCCCGATCCGAAGTGCCAGGAACACCTTCAGGCAGTAGAGGAAGCGATCGCGCCGTCCGCCACGAGAGTCATCCGGGCTCATGGCGCGCTCGCGGCGGCCGGTGTTCCTCGCAAGGCATCTCGTCCCATCAGGAACGCGAGTCCGTAGAGGGCCGCGACGACCGGCAGCAACGCCCGGTAGCCGATGACGAGCGCAGAGTATTCGATCAATCCACCGACCATCGCGCCCAGCAGGTTGGCGCCGAACGCGGTCGTCGAATCGCCCGTGCTTCGGAACCTCTCCGCGAACACGAGGTTGGCCAGGAACACGGGAGTGAAGGCGATCGCCGTCGCGACGACGAATCGCAAGGGCAGGGCAAGGGAAAGTAGAGAGTTGGTCGGTACCAGCCACGCCACTGCGAGCGACGCGATCAGAACCCCGTAGAGGCACGCCGGCTGCTTCGGGCGCACGCGTCTGGCCACCTCCACCGCGGCCAGGACCGTCAGCAGTATCCCTGCGAAGACCAGAGCGTTCACGAACCACGTGGTTCCGAACAACAGCGCGAACTGAACGACGTTCTTGGTCTCCAGCATCAGGAAAGCGGCTCCCATGAAGAAGAGATCCAGATACCCGCGCATCGAGCGAAGGGGCCCCGCGACCGCGCGCACGACCAGGAGCGATGCCATCAGGATGAGCAACATCGTCACGCCGTAGAAGCCGGGGATCGCGTTCGTCCGAAGGTACAGGAAGGGATGATCGTCCGTCGCCGGAGGCGGCACGCGTGAGGTGACGGGACTCCATGTCGCTGCGCACTTCAAAGCGCCCGGATCGAGGCTAGCCTCCAGGACGGCGAGGCCGCCCGACATCTCGCCGTAGGAATCGGCGCACGGCGGCCGCCCGTAGGCGATCTGCAACGTGTTCGCCAGCCGATCCACCAACCAGGGCTGCCGATAGTAGTTGTACATGGCGAACGCCCCGCCGGGCGCGAGATGGTCGCGCGCCGACTCCATGGCTTGCAGCGTGAAGAGGTAGCTCTCGAGCCGCAGGGACGACTGCCCTGACACGAGGGTGAGCGAGTCGGGCAGCGCGAAGATGATCAAGTCGTACTTCGTCTCGCTCTGCTGAAGGAACGCGCGTCCGTCGGTGACAACTACGTTCACCTTCGGGTTCTCATAGGGCTGGTCGGGATGGAGTTTCGCGCCGAAGCCCTTCAGACGCGGATCTATCTCGACCGCGTCGACGTGCGAGGCCCCTTCCGCCAGCGCGATCCCGACGTCGCCACCCGTCCCGGCTCCGACTATCAACACGTTCTTGGGTGGCGAGGGGTCGGAACGGTGCTCGTACGGCAGGAAGTAGAAGGGTTCTGACGCTTGGCGTTGTGCCGTGGATTCGATGATCTGGTGGGGTATGCCGTTCACGTTCACCC
>Ga0315278_10004138_pt1 | contig 13066 bp, 10 predicted proteins | sample YL17G06_0_MG_FD_203880 | JGI IMG/M metagenome (GOLD analysis project Ga0315278, IMG submission 203880) | Sediment microbial communities from Yellowstone Lake, YNP, Wyoming, USA - YL17G06_0 | ecosystem: Environmental > Aquatic > Freshwater > Lake > Sediment | place: USA: Wyoming | collected...
CTGCTGATCGACCGCGAGCGGATGGCGAAGGAGATTTACCTGGGGTATGCGACGGTGGCGTCGGGGCCGTTTGACCCGATGAGTCCGCAGTCGAACCCGGAGATCAAGCCGTGGCCGTATGACGAGGTGAAGGGCAAGGCGCTGCTGGCAGAGGCGGGATTCCGCGACGTGAGCGGGGACGGTGTGATTGAAGGGCCGGATGGCAAGCCGTTCAGTTTCAAGCTGACGTATCCGAGCGGGAGCGCGACATACGAGCGCATGGTGCTGTTCGTGAAGGACGGGCTGGCGCGGGCGGGGATCAAGATGGAGCTTGAGCCGCTGGACTGGCCGGTGATGCTGGACAAGCTGAAGAAGAGCGAGTTTGACGCGTGCGCGCTGGGTTGGGCCGGGGTGGTGGAGAGCGATGCTTACCAGATTTTCCACTCCTCGCAGATGGCGGGGGAGGCCGACAACCGGACCCATTACGTCAACAAGAAGCTGGACGCGGTGATCGAGGAGGCGAGGCGGACGATCGACGACGAGAAGCGGATGAAGCTGTGGCACGAGGTGCACCGGATCCTCCATGAGGACCAGCCGTACACGTTCATGTTTAACCGGCTGGCGCTGGTGTTCCTGAACGGGCGGCTGGCGAACGTCGGGCAGACGAAGCTCGGGCTGAACTACGTGCGGATCAGTGCCTTGCCCATTCCGTGGTATGTTCCGAAGGGTGCGCAGAAGTACACGCGGTGAGGCGGCCTAGGCCGAGGCAGGCGTCATCCACCGGACAACGCCATGTTGAGCTACCTGATCCGACGCATTCTGCTGATCGTGCCGACGCTGATCGGAGCGACGGCGCTGATTTTCTTCGTGATGGCGTTGGCGCCGGTAAGCATCACTGATGCGCTGTTGTCGCGGGAGGGGAACCTGCAGCCGGGGGAGCGGAAAGCGCGGGAGGAGTATCTGAACCGGCGGTATGGTCTGAACAAGCCGTTGCCGGTGCAGTATTTCCGGTGGCTGAACGCGATTTCGCCGGTGGGTGTCAAGGAGAAAGGTCCGGGATTCCCGGCGTCATGGAAGGTGGGGGTGAAGTGGCCGGACCTGGGGAACAGTTTCAAGCAGGCACGGCCGGTGGGGCCGATCATCTTGGAAGCGTTGCCGGTGACACTGCTGATTCAAACGATATCGATGCCGCTGTCGATTGCGATAGCGATCACGAGCGGGATCTGGGCCGCGAAGCACCGGGGGAAGCTGCAGGATGTGGCGACGGGTACGGTTCTGCTGGGGCTATGGTCGCTGCCGGTGATCTGGGTTGCGGTGATGCTGATCGGGTACCTGGCGAACGTGCACTACCTCAAGTGGTTTCCTGCGGCGGGGCTGCACGATCCGCGCGCGGGGTCGATGAGCTTTTTTCCGGGACACGGCTCAGCGGGGTACCTACTGGATAGTCTGTGGCACCTGGTTCTGCCGGTGACGTGCCTGACGTACGGGTCGTTCGCGTTTCTGTCGAAGCTGACGCGCGCCTCGCTGCTGGATACGCTGGGGGCGGATTTCATCCGGACTGCGCGTGCGAAGGGGCTGAGCGAGCGGGTGGTGCTGTATCGGCACGCGCTGCGGAACAGCCTGCTGCCGCTGATCACGGTGTTCGCGGGGATCCTGCCGGCGATGATCACGGGGTCGATCGTGGTGGAGAAGGTGTTTTCGGTGGCGGGGATGGGGCGGCTGGTGATCGATTCGCTGCTGGCGCAGGATCGCGAGCTGTTTCTGTCGGTGGCGACGATCACGCTGCTTCTGCAACTGACGGGTTTTCTGTTGATGGACATCGCCTACGCGATCGCGGACCCAAGGGTGAGCTATGAGTAGAGGCGACGGCAACAGTGGCTTCCCTGTGAGGCCGGCCGTCGGGTATGCGCCTGGGGGCGCGATGTCGGACGATCTGCCGCTGAGGCGGACGTACCTGCAGCATGTGGTGCATGACACGCTGGTGCCGGTGGCGTCGCGGCTGGGGCTGGCGTGGGTGGTGTGCCTGGCGTTTTTCGCGGTGACGGCGCCGTTCATTGCGAACAGCCATCCGATCCTGATGCAGGAAGCGGGGCGATGGTCGAGCCCGATGCTCAAGAGCCTGGAGCCGGCGGACATTGTATTGCCGGTGGCGGCGATCGCGGCCGCGGTGCTTCTTGTGAGGCGGAAGCTGTCGGCCGGGCAGGGGCTGGGGATGGTGGCGTGGGTGAGCGCGGTGACGTACGCGGCGACGGCCTGGCCAAGCGCGCCACAATACTACGCGACTTTGCGCGGGGCGCGGCTGGAGTTAATGAGCGCGTGGGCGGCGTGGACGCTGCTGCGGTTTGTGGGCGCGATGGTGGTGATGATGATCGTGCTGTTGCCGATCTTCGTCCTGCCGCGGCGGGCAACGATGGTGGCGGGGGCATGTCTTGCGCCGCTGGTGGTGTTGACGCTGGTGTTCCCGGTGAGGCCGCCGGAGCTGGTCGTATACGAGCGATATCGGCAGAAGGAGGGGAGTGGCCAGATCACGTTTGTGTTGCGAGCGATGGTGCCGTACAGCGCGAACGACCGGCTGCGGGATCAGCCGGAGCTGCGTTTGACGCCGCCGCGGCGGGGCCATCCGCTGGGGACGGAGCCGAACGGCGCGGACGTGCTGAGCCGGATGATTCACGCGTCGCGGATCGCGTTGTCGATCGGGTTCATCGCGACGGGGATCGCGGTGGTGGTGGGTGTGATCGTGGGGGGGCTGATGGGGTATTTCGTGGGGACGGTGGACCTGTTGGGGATGCGCCTGATCGAGATTTTTCAGGCGATTCCGAGGCTGGTGCTGCTGGTGGCGATCACGGCGTCGTACGGGCGGAGCCTGTACCTGATGATGGCGGTGATCGGGATGCTGAGCTGGACGGGCGACGCGCGGTTCATCCGGGCTGAGTTCCTGAAGCTGCGGAAGGAGGACTTCGTGCAGGCGGCGGTGGCCGCGGGGCTTCCGCTGCGGAGCATTCTGTTCCGGCACATGCTGCCGAACGGCATCGCGCCGGTCCTGGTGAGCGCGAGCTTCGGCGTGGCGTCGGCGATCCTGCTGGAATCAACCCTGAGCTTCCTGGGGCTGGGGCTGGTGGATGAGCCGAGCTGGGGGCAGATGCTCAACCAGGCGAGGGAAGGCAGCGGATTCAACTGGTGGATCGCGCTGTTTCCAGGGGCGGCGATATTTCTTACGGTTTTCGCGTATAACCTGGTTGGCGAATCGCTTCGCGATGCATTGGACCCGAAACTGCTCAAGAGGGAGTGATGGCTCAGCCGCTGCTGGAGATTCGTGATCTGACCGTGGGGTTCGACACCGACCGCGGGTGGATTGTGCCGGTGCGCAACGTTTCATTCTGCATCTACCCTGGCCAGACGGCGGCGCTGGTGGGGGAGAGCGGGTGCGGGAAATCGGTGACGGCGTTGTCGATTCTGCGGCTGATCGCGGAGCCGCCGGGGAGGATTCTGTCGGGGCAGGTGCTGATGGAAGGGCGGGACCTGCTGGCCTTGCCGGAGACGCAGATGCGGTCGGTTCGCGGCAAGGACATCGCGATGATCTTCCAGGAGCCGATGACGAGCCTGAACCCGGTTTTCACGATCGGGGACCAGATCATGGAGGCGATCCTGCTGCATCAGCACGTGACGGCGCGGGAGGCGCGGGACATAGCGGAGAGGAGCCTGTACGACGTGGGCATTGCCGACCCGGGGCGGAGGCTCAACGAGTATCCGCACCAGATGTCGGGCGGAATGCGGCAGCGGGTGATGATTGCGATGGCGTTGTCGTGCAAGCCGAAGCTGCTGATCGCGGACGAGCCGACGACGGCGTTGGACGTGACGATCCAGGCGCAGATCCTGGAGCTGCTGCGGAAGCTTCAGCGACAGGCGAACATGGCGATGCTGCTGATCACGCACGATCTTGGGGTGGTGGCGGAGAACGCGGACGTGGTGGGGGTGATGTACGCCAGCCGCATCGTGGAGTATGCGACGGTGGAGGATCTGTTTGATCGGCCGGCGCATCCGTACACGGAGGGGCTGTTCCGGTCGGTGCCGAAGCTGGGTAACTTGGCGGAGCGGCTGGCGACGATACCAGGGACGGTTCCGAACCCAGCGCATTTCCCATCGGGGTGCAAATTCCATCCGCGTTGCCACCGGATGGAGGGTGACGCGAAGTGCGGCCAGATTGAGCCGTCGCTTCGCGAGGTTGCGGGCTCGCACTGGGCTGCTTGCCATCACGTGCCGAATCACGCGAGCTCTCCTGAGACGTCGCCGAGGCTGGATCATCGGCGCGAAGTGGTGGCGATGGCAACGGAGGACTTGGGGGCGGATGTTCTGCCGAGCGCGAAGGAGTACCGGCCGTGAGTGATTCTGGAACGTCGTCCGTCGCTGCCGTGGAGTATGCGGGCAGCAGGCAAGGGAGGGCTGGCGAGCCGCTCGTAAAGGTGGAGGATCTGCGCACGTGGTTTCCGATCCGGCGAGGTGTGTTCTCGCAGACCGTGGGTCATGTGAAGGCCGTCGATGGGGTGAGTTTCACGGTGCAGGAGAGCAAGACGCTGGGGCTGGTGGGGGAATCGGGGTGCGGGAAGACGACGGTGGGGCGATCGATTCTGCGGCTGATCCCGGCGACGTCCGGGAAAGTGCATTACCGGGGCGACGATCTGTTTGCCATGCCGTCGGGGGAGCTTCGTCGCATGCGGCGGCACATGCAGATCATCTTCCAGGACCCGGTGAGTTCGTTGAACCCGCGCATGACGGTGGGGAACATCATCGGCGAGCCGATCGTGGTGCACGGCATTGCCAAGGGCAAGGCAAAGGACGAGCTGGTGGCGTCGCTGCTGGAGCGCGTAGGACTGGACCCGTCGTATGCGGTGCGTTACCCGCACGAGTTTTCGGGGGGGCAGAGGCAGCGGATCGGGATTGCCAGGGCGCTGGCGCTTTCGCCCGATTTCATTGTGTGCGACGAGCCGGTGTCGGCGTTGGACGTGTCGATCCAGTCGCAGATTCTGAACCTGCTGGATGATCTGCAGAAGGAGCGGAAGATCGCGTACCTGTTCATCGCCCACAACCTGGCGGTGGTGGAGCACTGCTCGGACGAGGTGGCGGTGATGTACCTGGGGCGGATCGTGGAGAAGGCGACGGCCGAGGATCTGTATGCGAATCCAAAGCACCCATACACGGTGTCGCTGCTGTCGGCGGTGCCGGAGCCGAACCCGCGGCCGGCGCGGAAGCGGATCGTGCTGAAGGGTGAGGTGCCGTCGCCGTCCAATCCGCCCACCGGGTGTGCGTTTCATCCGAGGTGCGCGTTGACGCGGCTGAAGGCTGGTGTGGCGTCGGCGGCGGAGACGATGGAAGTGAGGTCGGGGAGCGAGTGTTTTCGGGTATTGAGCAAATGCGTGCAAGAGGTGCCGCCGCTGACGGAAAAGGCGGGCGCGGCGGGGCACGTGGCGGCATGCTGGGTGGCGAAGTGAGGGGGTAGGCGGGGTGCCGGGTCGCCTTGCGGTCGAGTGGTGGGGTGGGGAAGATGCTGGCCAGCAGAAGGGTTGCGGGAAAGGAGCACGCCAGTGGGTCAGGTTGCTGCTGCCGGGGCGTCTGTGACAGATCTGCCGGTTGATCCTGGGTGTCTGCCGGCATGGGAGGTGGGGGAGTTGCCGCGGCCGGTGCCGTTTCGGATGCGGAACTGGCTGTCGCTGATCGGGCCGGGGCTGGTGCTGGCGGGGGCGTCGGTGGGGAGCGGGGAGTTCGTGATCGGGCCGCAGGTCGGCGCGCGATACCACGGGGCGATGATGTGGGCGGTGCTGGCGTCGATCGTGGCGCAGGTGATCCTGAACACGGAGGTGATGAGGTATACGCTGTGCACGGGCGAGCCGATCTTCACGGGGTTCATGCGTTCGTGGCCGGGGCCGAAGTTCTGGATCGTGATCTACCTGCTGCTGGATTTCGGGGGATGGTGGCCGGCACAGGCGGGGCTGGCGGCGCAGATCCTGGTGGTGATGTGCCAGGGGCTGTCGCCGACGGACACGATCGATCTCCAGACGGTGCGGATGGTGAGCTATGGGGTGTTCGCGGTGTGCGGGGCGGCCGCGCTGTTCGGAGGGAAGATCTACAACACGGTGGCGATGGTGGCGAGCGGGAAATTCCTGTCGGTGCTGTTGTTCATGGCGTTCTGCTCGCTGTTCTACGTATCGGCCAAGACGTGGGGGCAGATGTGGGCGGGGCTGATCAACCCGTTCAACGTGCCGCAGAGCGTGGACGGCCGGAGCGGCATCGACTGGACGATCATTGCATCGCTGGTGGGGCTGTCGGGCGTGGGCGGGATGGGGAACATCATGGTGAGCAATTTTGTAAGAGAGAAAGGGTGGGGCATGGGACCGCTGGTGGGGGCGATTCCGTCAGCGTTCGGAGGTCACAAGATTACACTATCACACATCGGCACGATGTGCCGCCCGGGGCCGCAGACGACGCAGCGGTTCCGCGGGTGGTTCAAGTATCTGCTGGCCGACCAGTACGCGGTGTGGGCGCTGGGGTCGCTGATCGCCATGATGATGCCGTGCATGCTGGGGGCCGAGTATCTGAAGGGCCAGGGCTTCAAGGACCAATGGCGGTGGGCGGCGGCGCTGGCGCAGGATTTCGGGAGCGCGCGGGGGGAGATCTTCCGGTTCCTGACACTGCTGAGCGGCCTGATCATCATGATTCCCGGGCAGTTCATGACGATCGACACGACATCGCGGCGGTGGACGGATGCGATCTGGTCGGCCAGCCGGTGGGTCCGCACGATGGACACGCACAAGGTCAAGTACATCTACTACAGCCTGGCCGGGGCGTACCTGACGTTCGGCCTGTGCGGGTACACGTTCTTTCCGAACCTCAGCGCAAGCACGATGATGCTGGTGGCGGCGAACACGGCGAACCTGTCAATCTCGGCGTGCATCTTCCACACGTTGTATGTGAATCACCGGTTCCTGCCGAGAGAGTTGCGGCCATCGATGGGCAAATCGGCGGCGCTGGCAACGGCAGGGTTGTTTTTCCTGGCGATGTTCGCTCTGGTGGTGAATCAGAAGATCGTGCCGCTGCTGCTGGGCAGGTGAGCGGCGCGGATCGGGGCGGGGCGTTCAACCGCCGATGGACTTCTTGAGGTCCTCCGCTGTTTTCTGGGCGTCCTTGGCGCCTTGTTGGACGGCGGCTGTGACCTTGGCCTGGACCTGGGCTATGACGTCCTTGATGGCCTGGGTCTGTTCGGGTGTGAGCTTGGCGTTGGAGGCGAGGGACTTGAGGGAGCTCAGGGCATCGGCCCAGTTGCCGGCCTTGACCGCGTTGACGATTTTGGCGGCGTCGGCTTTAACCGTGCCGTCGGAGGAGGCGAAGGCTTTCTGGAGCTTGGACGTGTCGATGGAATCACCCTTGCCGCAGCCGACGAGGGTGAACGTTGCAGCGACCACGAGGGCCAGAAGTGCTGTCGGCTTGTGCATAGGTTCCCTGCCTGTCAGACCCGCAGTGTTGCCAGACCCATGTGATGCTAGGCGGAGACGGGAATCTGGTCCAGGACGTCGGGGATATCGCGAGGCGGGTTTGCACAGGGCGCGGGCGGGGGCGAGAATTGGCCTCTTGGGGTGGCTTTGATCTGGTCCTTGATGTGGAGCCATATGAGACGTCTCATTCTTGCTGGCATCGTGGTGTGGTTTGTCACGGCAGTGGGCGCCTATGCGGGGGAGGCGGAGTATCCGCTGGCGGAGGCGGTGGAATGCACCGTCCGCGGGGGTATGCCCAATGCGCTGGCGAAGCTCGATAGGGGGGGTGAGGTGCGCATCGCGTATATCGGCGGGAGCATCACGGCGGCGGAGGGATGGCGGCCGCAGACGACACGATGGCTGCAGGAGCAGTACCCCAAGGCCAAGATCGTGGAGATCAACGCGGCGATCGGGGGGACGGGGTCGGACCTTGGGGTGTTTCGTTTTCGGCGAGACGGGCTGGAGCAGAAGCCGGATCTGGTCTTCGTGGAGTTCGCGGTGAACGACGGGGAGGCGCCGCCGGAACAGATCTACCGGTGCATGGAGGGCATCGTGCGGCAGGCGTGGAGACAGGACGCGACGATCGACATCTGCTTCGTGTACACGCTGGTGGACGGGATGGTGCCGACGCTTGCGGGGGGCAGGTTTCCGCGAGCGGCCAGCGCCATGGAGAAGATCGCGGGGCATTACGGGATTCCCAGCATTCACATGGGGCTGGAGGTGGTTCGGCTGGCGACGGGGGGGCAGATGATCCTCAAGGCCGATCCGAAGACTGATCAGGAGAAGGCGGAGATGAAGGGGAAGATGATCTTCTCGGCCGACGGCGTTCACCCTCACGCGGAGACGGGCCATCGGCTGTACACGGAGGCGGTGGCGCGGTCGGTACAGAAGATGAAGGGCGTGGGGGTGGCGGGAGCGCACGGACTGCCGGAGGCGTTCGTGGCCAACAACTACGAGGCGGCCAAGACGATCCCGCTCGGGCGGGCAAAGCTGAGCGGGGGTTGGGAGAAGCTGCCGGCCACGCATCCGCTGGCGAGATCGTTCGGGAGGTATCTGCCGGAGATGCATGCGGCGAAGGACGCGGGCCAGTCGGTGTCGTTCGCTTTCAAGGGCACGTACGTGGGGTTTTTCGATCTGCTGGGGCCGGACTGCGGGCAGCTTGAGGGAACGCTCGACGGGAAAACTGTGACGGTTCTGCGGTTTGATCCGTATTGCACCTATCACCGGATGGGATCATTCGCGCTGGGCAAGGACCTGGGGGATGCGGTGCATCGCGTGCAGGTGAAGGTGGACGCAAGGATGCCGGACAAGGCGGCGATCCTCGCGAAACGAAACGAAAAAATGGGCGATTCCAGGCGATTCGAGGGGCATACGTGGTACGCCGGGTGGATCATGATCGTGGGAGACATGGAGGGGGGCGAGTGATGCGCCTTATGTGACGGGCGGCATGCACAGGGCCGATAAAGACGGGCTGGGCAGATCAAGTACACGCTGTCTCTGGACGATGGAATGATGACTCGTGGCGGACGGGACGAGGGCGTCAGATGTCCGGAAACAAGCGAAGAGCAAAAGCTGGCCGATCGAAAACCCCCGTGGGGTATCTGCTGGTCTCGGCATCCGACCTGGAGACGAGCAATCGGATCCGGGCACGGCTGGCGGCCGCGGGTGTCGCGTCAGCGGAATCGGAGGTGGGGCTGACGATCCCGTGTTGCGGTGCGGACTGGCGCGGGCTGCTGGCATTGCTTGCGGCTGATCTTTCGGCGGAGGAGCGGCGCGAGACGCGCGTGGCGGTCATCCGGACCCCGGGAGATCCGGCTGCCATGCACCGGTCGATCTTCCGCTCACAGAGTATTGAGTTACTTCTGGGCCAGTATGGCAGGCAGTCGCTGGCTGATGTGTTGGGCCAAGCGAGAATCACGGTTCATCTTCAGCCGCTGATCCAGTACCCGCCTGGGCGTGTGCATGGATACGAGTGCCTGATGCGGGGGATCGATGCGGATGGGACGCTCCTTTGTCCGGCGAGGCTCTTCGAGGCCGCGCGGAAGGCTGGAAAAGTGGGGCTGCTCGATCGCGCGTGCCGGAGCGCCGCGATAGCGGCCGCGGGGCAGTTGGCTGACCGCGGCGGAACGTTCTTCATCAACGTGGTCCCGAGCACGATTGTTGAGCCGAAACGCGACCTGACGATCACGATGGAGGAGTTGGATCGAGCCGGGCTCAGGCCGCAACAGATCACTTTTGAGGTTGTTGAGACGGACAAGGTGCACGATCACCGGCGTCTGCGGGACATCCTGCGGTACTACCGTAAGGCCGGCTTCAAGGTGGCGCTCGATGACGTCGGGGCCGGGTATTCATCGCTGCTGTCGCTGTTGAGATTGCGGCCGGACTACATCAAGCTGGACGGGGAGCTGGTGCGGCGCGCGGCGACGAGTTCGCTGGCGGCGAAGATCATGACTGACTTGGCGGAAACGGCTCGGCAGAACGGGATCATCACGATCGCCGAGGGGGTTGAGACGCCGCGGCAGTTCCGGCTGGTTGTGGAGAGCGGGATTCGAATCACCCAGGGGTACTTGCACGCCAGGCCGCAGCCCAAGCCGCTCACTGACGAGGAACTGGGGCGGATCGTTGAGGGAGCGGATCGGGCGGCGGGGCGGCCGCGCTCGCGACACGCCGCATAAGAGGGGATTCCTGCACATCGAAGGTTGAGCGGTTGCCGCACGGCTGACCGTGAACGCTTGCTTCATCGCGCCGTCGCCGGTAGGTTGCGGCGGGGGAAGGAGCGTTATATGGAGCAGCCTCCGATTCTCGATTACCGGCCAATCCAGCCAAGGGCGCGGCTTGGCGCGAGGCTGGTGCGCGGGGGGATGCTTGCATTGGCGATCATTGCGATTCACGTGGCGGCCATATTGGTGTTTAACCCTGTCTGGCCTGGGGTGGAGGCGCTGGGCGGCGGGGCGATCGGGACGCCGGCCTCGCCGATCGACGCGTCGCTGGACAACGACGAGAAGCAGAGTCAGTACATACCAAGGGCCGCGGGGTACTTCGCGGTGTTCCTGTTGAGCCAGTGGTTCTTCCTGATGCCGCGGGGGAGCTGGCGGATCACGGTGGCCAACGACGAGCCGCTGCCGAAGCGCAACGCGATTGCCGCCGGGCTGATCGGCATGCTGGTGAGCATCGGGTTGCTGGCCACGCTGATGGAAATTCCGGACTGGTGGCTGAAGCTGACGACGGAGAAGGGTCTGAACAGCACGCAACACTACGGGGTGGTGTGGGTCGTGATGCTGATCGTGTGGGCGACGTGGTCGATCGTTTTCTACAGCTACTGGCGGAGCCTGGATCGATATACGGGGATGCGGAGGGTGTTTCGATGGCTGTTGGCGGGGACGATAGTGGAGCTGGTGATCGCGGCGCCGGCGCATGCGTGGATCATCAAGGACCGCGGGGGGGAATGTTACTGTCAGCGGGGGACATGGACGGGGTTGGCGTTCGGGGTGCCGGCGGCGCTAGGGCTGTTCGGGCCCGGGGCCTTCCTGCTCTTCATGCGCGAGAAAAAGCGGCGGGAGGGGTTGATATAGGGGACAGGGTCCAGGGTTCAGGAGAATGGCGAATTGCGAAATCCGAATGCCAAAGCAATGACGAATGATCCATGACGAAATGATGAAAGGGGAGGGCCATGGTGAGGACTGCGAGGGCGGCGGCGGAGGGGATCACTCATGACGCAGCGCCTCGATGGGGTCCATCCGCGCCGCCGTCACCGCAGGGTAGAGGCCGAAGCCGACGCCGATGAGGCCGGAAATGATGAACGACCCGACCACCGACCACATGGCGATCTGGGTGGGGTAGTTCTGATCCGCGTTGAAGAAGTGGACGATGTGCGGCAGCGCGAGGGCGCCGGCGGCGCCGAGGAGGATGCCGATGAAGCCGCCGGTGAGGGAGATGACGGTGGTTTCGATTAGGAACTGGAGGGTGATGTGTCGGCGTTTGGCGCCGAGGGCGCGGCGGATGCCGATCTCGCGGGTACGCTCGGTGATGCTGGCGAGCATGATGTTCATAATGCCGATGCCGCCGACGACGAGCGAGAAGGAGGCGATGCCGACCATGATGAAGTTGAACATGCGGTTGAGGCGCTCGGCGTTGCGGAGAATCTCGATGGGGACCTTGACCTCATAGTCTCTGCTGGGGTGGCCGAGCTTGATGACGTTGTCAATGATCGAGGCGAGGGCTTCGACATCGACGTTTTCCTTGGCCTGGAGCCAGATCTCGCTGAGCTCGATGATTTTGCGTTCCTGGCTGCCGCTGGTGTTCTTGACGATGGTGTCGCCGAAGACGGATTGGGCCAGAGAGAGGGAGAAGTAGATGTCCTGGTCGATTTCGCGGTTGATGAAGCCTGTGCCTGGGCGGAGGCCTGTTTTTTCGAGGACGCCGACGACTTCGAGGATGGCCATGCCGGAAGCGCTGCCGCCGATCTGGATGCGCTGGTGGATGGGGTCCTGATACGGGAAGAGCTGTTGGGCGGCCAGTGCTCCCAGGACGCAGACGGGGGTCTGGTTGTCGTAATCGACCTGGTTGAGGTAGCGGCCGCGCTCAAGCGGGAGATTGAGGACGTCGAAGATGGCCGGGATGGTGCCGATGGGAGTGGCGGGGACGCGGCGTTCCCCGAAAACGACCCTCTGCTGAGTATCGCGCATGGGGACGACGGCGGACAGGCCGGGGAGTTCCTGGAGGCGGCGGTAATCGAGGCGTTTGACGCCATATTCGAGGATGCGGGTGGTTCGGGCGGAGGCCTCGGAAGATTCGGGGGGCAGGATGGAGCGGACGAGAATATTGGAGGCGCCGAGCTGGCGGAGCTGTTCGAGGGCGGCCTGTTTGGTGCCTTCGCCGATGGCGACCATGATGATGACGGCGGCGACGCCGAAGATGATGCCCAGGGTGGTCAGCAGGGAGCGCAGTTTATGCAGGATGATGTTCTTGATGCCGAGGGCGAAGGTTTCGAAGAGGAAGTTGAGGACCATGGGCGAGAGTATATACGCGCGAGGAGGGAGGGTGTGGCAATCAGACGGAAGCGGTGATTGGAAGACCCCTGGGAGAGAGTCGAAAGCTGACACCGTGCCGAAGGGGCAGGCAGCGGGGGCGAATGAGGATCGTCAGCCTACCGGAAGCGGACGATCGTGCGGGGCAGGGTCAACAATGCGGCGGCGATATACACGGAAGCGTTCACCTCTTATGCTGGTCGGCTTATACAGAGCCTTTGCTGGGGCGGGCAACTTCGCCCAGCTTTCGCCAGTCATCAGGATCTCCCCTGTGGGGCAGGCGGCCAGGAGTCTGTTGGCGACCGTTAGAGGCATTCCAACCATCGTAAAGCCGCTGAGCTCGCCTGCGACCGCATCGTTCGTGCGGAAGATCACCTTGCCTGAGGCGATTGCGACGCGGAAATGAAAGTGCGATGTGGCACTGGTACTCTTGGTGTAGCCGTTCACGGCCTCGTGGCCGGTCAGGCTCCCGATGAGCCTGACGACGAACAGAGAGTATACCCCCCCCCGCAAAACGCAAGCCAATTCTCGACAAAA
>Ga0315278_10004139_pt1 | contig 13064 bp, 9 predicted proteins | sample YL17G06_0_MG_FD_203880 | JGI IMG/M metagenome (GOLD analysis project Ga0315278, IMG submission 203880) | Sediment microbial communities from Yellowstone Lake, YNP, Wyoming, USA - YL17G06_0 | ecosystem: Environmental > Aquatic > Freshwater > Lake > Sediment | place: USA: Wyoming | collected...
TGATAGCCGGGGCTGTAATCCTTTATCAGTTTGTCCTTCGTCCCTCTCCTTCTAAGGTAGAAGTCGCCTCCAAGGAGAAGATGGCCTTCCCCTTGCCCGATGTGCCTTCTATTGCTGTGCTGCCCTTTGTAAACATGAGCGAGGATCCAAAACAGGAGTTCCTCTGCGACGGGATCACCGAGGAAATCATAACCGCTCTCTCCAAAGTTCGCCACTTATTCGTGATATCCAGACAGTCAACCTTTTCCTATAAGGGCAAACCTGTGAAGGTTAAGCAGGTAAGTGAAGAGCTGGGTGTCCGGTATGTCCTGGAGGGTAGTGTTCAGAGGTCCGGCGACCGCATCCGGATTAATGCCCAATTGATCGATGCCCTAACAGGGCATCACATTTGGGCAGAGCGATACGAGCGTGATTTGAAAGACATATTTGCCCTGCAGGATGAGATCACCATGAAGATTTTGACGGCCATCCGAGTGAAGTTAACGGAGGGGGAACAAGTCTCAAGTGCCGAAAAATATTTCAAAGGCAAGCAAGGTCTCGATTGTTATTTGAAGATATTGGAAGGGTATAAATACATTGAAGGTCACAATATGGAGGACATCAGGGCGGCTCGGCGGATCGCCGAAGAGGCGATTGCAATTTGTCCAGAGCTTCCGCCGGCCTATGTCCTCCTGGGTTATGTCCATCAAATGGAGTATTGGACGGGCTCCGGGAAGTCCTCTCAGGACTCTATTGAGAAGGGTATAGAAACGGCCCAAAAAGCCCTTGCCCTGGATGATTCCAATGCCAGTGCCCATGGCTTGTTGGGTAATTTCTATGGGCTAAAAAGGGAGTATGACAAGGCGATTTCCGAAGGGGAACGGGCTGTAGCCCTCGCCCCAGGCGCAGCCCATACCTGGTATGCCATGAATCTGAACTGGGCAGGCCGGTCGGAAGAAGCCATTCCATTGTTCCAAAAAGCAATCCGACTCAATCCCGTCGGGACAACCGGTCTTTATTTAACCTTCGGCCACGCCCTTCGGATGACGGGTAAGTTTGAGGAGGCAGTTTCGGCATATAGGAAATCAATTCAACGTTCGCCTGATAATATTTTGGCCCATATTAGCCTGGCCGCTACATATAGTATGATGGGGCGTGAGAAGGAGGCCCGTGCTGAAGCTGCAGAGGTTCTCAGGATAAATCCAAAGTTCTCATTGGATTTATGGGCAAAGAGACAAGTATATAAGGATCAATCGGAGGTAAACAAACTTCTTGATGCCCTGCGCAAGGCGGGGCTGAAGTGAGTGTAGGTGACTTGCAAATAGTCCCTCTTCATTTAATGAATGTTTCTACCAGTAATTGTTAGCCTTGGCAGCTATCTGAGATTGAAGATAAGTAGGTGAAAGCGTTAAAATGGCCTTGTGGTCGGCAGGATTTGGAGAAAAGAGGACTTCTTCCTGAAACTTTCTGTTCCCTAATTTTAGAAAAGGGTGTATATTTCAAACCATTATCGTTGATTTGAACCTATTCTCTTAGGACAGACACCTATACATACCTGGATCAGGAGGTGAACAAGAATGTTACTAAACCTGAATAAAAAACAGAAAATTGTGTTGATAGCTGGAATGATCTCCTTAATCATACTCGTGGTAACTACGCCGAGATATACACCAATGGAAGGAGGGGCCAGATACTACAGTGAAGAGGGAAAACAGATTAATCTTGGTGAGGCCTTTCTCCGCATAGTCGTTGTTGTTGTGGTAACTGCTGGCTTGATTGCAGTTCTAAGAGATATCAAAAAGCAATGATAAAACGTTTGAGCTTGAATGATCACGTGACCAAAGAAATAAGAATTTTTAGGACATTCGCTGAAAAGTCCCCCTGCGGAATTGATTTTAACACTATTGAAAAGCGTTATCCTCCTGAACCAGACATTTTCTGCAAATCTCTTTATGGTGATTCAATAAGCTTTGAATTGGTGGAGTGCCTCGATTCCAACATTGCACGTTCAATTTATGATACCTCAGATATAAAGCAAGCCTTTTGTAAACAATTACAAAAACTACCAATCAGAAAGAGGCAATCCATTGAAATATTTTTTGAAGACGCATCCATCACAGTAGCTTTCTACAAGGGTACTCCGGAAATCAGAAAACATCAGTCGATACCATTAATCTTTGATTTTCTTCACAAAATTGCTGCAAATAAAGAAGAGCGTGAATATCACGCGGTGGACTTTCCTAATCTTAAAAGTGTTATTGAACGCTTATCAATTAAACGGGGTTTTGAGAATGGCCCTTTATTTCACATCGCGCCAGAACCCGTGTGGTTTTCCGACACATCCATCGAACGAATAAAGGCAAAATTCAGCAAACATTACGAAACTAAACAGAAAACTGAACTGCTGTGTTATTATGAATCACAGCCAGAGTTACCTGAAAACAGATGGCTGCCGGAAGTGGAAACATTCGTTGAAGCAAACCTGAAAAGTTCTCCCTTTAGCAGAGTTTGGATATACTCGGTTATAAAGAATAAAATCATCTATGTCCATCCGAGGCTCGATAAGAGTGAAGCCATACAAGTAAAAGATGTTGAGTTTCGAGACTATAATTTGCGGACGAGATTATTTGACCGGGCGAAAAAGATCAATTTGATGGGGATTTCAATTTTAACCTTGGTCGCTATTGGATTGGTTTTAGAAATAGATTTGAATCCCTTGTTTTACATAATCGCATCACTTACCGGAATAGGTCTTATGTTCAAGAGTGAAGAAATGAAGAACGCTGATAAACTGCTTTCAAGATTGTTGATAGGTTTCGGACAAGGCTTTTTCATAGTATTCGTTATAGGCGGGCTATTTTGGGCCGCCAGTTCCAATTTGGCACTTCTTCTTACCATGATAAATAAAGTTCTAAGTGGCAAAATAACCATTGGAAAATTCCTGCTCCTTCTTTTTGCGTTGGTAGGCCCTGCCGCAATCCTGATATTAATATTTCGTGGATGGAGGGGATTCAAGGATTTTTTTAGACCTGATAACGACGGATAGTTCTCCGAAGTTTAGGTCTATGCTCACAACGCGTTTCGCCATCGTAATGAAGTTGTCTTAACTGCCCGATAGGTGCTGGCCTTATCGGATCTCACAACTGGCTGTACGACAGCCTTCGTAGGCGGTACGGACGCAGGAGGGAACGATTAGGGAGTCCATGGAACTTCTGTGAAACAAATTCCATGACGGGTCTGGCTTCACCCAGCCCGAATGCCTTCGTGTTTAACTGTCAAAGAACAAAAATGGGGTCAAAAATGGCCCTGCTTTTTCTGCTAATTTCAATCACAAATCTTCAGTAGACTTCACCTTCACCTTTCGAAGATAAGTAGGTGAAAGCCTTAACCAAGCAGAATCGACGGAAACTCCTTTTTCGACCGCGACTGACGACATTGCTGAGGTTAGGGTTTCTGCTATAAACGTTGCGTTTTTCGAATCCCAAAAACCTACGGTCTGAAGATTAAATCGAGACATTTCGTTATTTTTATCAAGGAATTATATTGGCAAGCTATCCGCGGTTTTCACTTTAGTCAGTTTTATGAATGTCGCTTCAGTGATGGCCCTCAAACTATCTGTTAAGCCTTTTTTGCCTTGTTGACGGCCAAGCGTTTTAGGAGGATACTCCCTTATCTTGTGGTCGATTTGTCTGTGGTCGATTTGTCTTGACATACTACTTTCTTTTTTGTATGTTTAACACGTCCCGAAGCAAGTTCTTATCACTTCTTTATCACTCACTTCACTCGGACTCGGGGATAACAGAGATATTACCAACGGGGATTGGATAAACCCAGTCAAGAACGCGCCCCGGGTTCCGAAGGGAAGGATTTGCAAACATTGTATCTCCTAATGGAGGGGTTTGCAGATGCCAAGCGCGAGTTCGTCTTCAAGGGTGCTGACCCTCCTCTTTACGGACCTTGCGGGGTCCACCTCTCTCAAAGTGGAAAAGGGCGATGATGTTGCCGGCGAATTGATCGCCCGCCACCGCGACCATGTCAAGCAGCTCGCCCAGGCAAATCACGGGCGCATCATTGACTGGGCGGGAGATGGATGTTTTCTCACCTTCGAGACCCCCAGTGCCGCGGTTCGTTTTGCCCTCCATCTCCAAGAGGTACACGGGACTGAGACAGAACTCCCCAGGGTGTACATTGGCATCCACATGGGGGAGGTTGTGGAAAAGACCGGGCCTGGAGGAGAGGGCGGGCCGCCCAGGGTGGAGGGGTTGGCCGTGGACATTGCCGCACGGATCCAGTCCTTTGCCCTTCCTGGGCAGATCCTCATGTCCGGCGCCGTGTTCAACAGTGCGCGGCCGCGCCTCAACGCGCAGGAAATCGGTGTATCCATCTCGTGGCAAGCCCATGGTGCCTATCTCTTCAAAGATCTCGATGAACACATTCAGATCGGTGAGGTGGGCATCCCGGGTGTGTCTCCGCTCAAAGCGCCCCTGGCCTCCAAGAAGGTCCAGCGTGTGGCAACAGTCCTGGAGGAAGACACCCTGGGCTGGAGGCCGGCTCCCGGGCTGGCGATCCCCGGCCGTCGAAACTGGGTGCTGGAATCTCAGCTTGGGACAGGAGCGGTCGGCGAAGTCTGGCTGGCCGCCAATGTCAACACTCACGCGAAACATGTCTTCAAGTTTTGCTTCGAGCCTGAGCGCATCCGGAGCATGAAACGCGAGGTGGTGCTGCTGAGGCTGCTGAAAGAAAGCCTCGGTGACCGGGAAGACATCGCCCGGGTTATCGACTGGGAACTCACAGCCCCCCCCTATTACATTGAGACAGAATACACCGAGGGTGGGGACCTCAAGGAATGGGCGGCAGCTCAAGGCGGGATCGACAAGGTCCCCTTGGACACCCGTCTTGTACTGGTTGCCCAAACAGGAGTGGCCCTGAGCGCGGCCCACAGTGCCGGGGTCTTGCACAAGGACATTAAACCCACCAATATACTCATCTCCAGGTCTAAGGATGAAGAACCCCGTGCAAGCCTTACGGATTTTGGGATCGGGCTGCTCCTCGATCCGGAAGCTTTGGGGAAAAAGGGGATCACGGCGACAGGGCTCACCCAGACGCTCCTGGGGAGCAAGTCCACATCTTCGAGCGGCACGCCGCTCTACATGGCGCCGGAACTGCTCGAAGGAAAGCCGGCGACCCCGCAATCCGATATTTACTCCTTGGGTGTTCTCTTGTACCAGATGGTCATCGGCGATCTCTCCCGGGCCCTGGCCCCCGGTTGGGAGCAAGATGTGGGTGACGAGTTCCTTAGAGAAGATATTGCTGCCTGTGTCAGCGGTGTGCCTGAAAAGCGGCTGGCCGATCCTGCGAAACTGTCGGAGCGGCTTCGCTCAATCGAGGAGCGCAGGCGCCATCGGGATGATGAAGTTCAGGCAATCAAAGGCAAGGAGGAATCGTTACGCCGTCGTCAGCGAATGAAGAGATTGTCCTTCTATGCCGGCACAGGCATCGCGGCGTTAGCAATTATAATAGTGGTCAGCGTCATCCTGCAAAAAAAGTCATTGCATGAATCAGAGAGAACCTGGGCCTACCAAACGGCGATTCCTGAGGTCAAAAAGCTCTTGGAGGCTGAGAGCTACGTAGGGGCCTATACCTTGGCGCGAAAAGCCGAAAAGGTCATTCCAAATGACCCCATTCTGAACGAATACATAGAGAAATCGAGCAGCGTCATTGACATTCGAACGACACCGCCCGGCGCTTCCGTTTCCTACAAGCCGTACCCCGACATCGATGGTGGATATATTGGACTGGGGGTAACGCCGATCAACGGGGTTCGCCTCCCGATCGGAATGCATCGCTGGCAGATCAAGAAAGAGGGATATCAGGAGCGGGAGGTGGTTTGGGATGTTCCGTCCCTGGATCGGTTTCCCAAAGAAGAACGTGAACGGTACAGGCGTCTTTTTTGGGAACCCTTCTCGCTTCAGCTCGATTTGTATGAAGAAAACCGCGTTCCCAGGGGAACCATCGCTGTTGACCGCGGGCGATTCTTCATCGCACTGGGGGGCATCTCTACGAATAACATGGAACTCGACCATTTCTTCATTGACTGCACGGAAGTCACGAACAGGGCATTTAAGGAGTTCCTCGATGCCGGCGGTTATTCCAAGCCCGAATTCTGGAAACCGGAGTTCAAGAAGGACGGGAAGGTGATATCGTGGATCGAAGCCATGAGGGCCTTTGTGGATCGAACCGGGCGGCCGGGGCCTTCCACCTGGGAGTTGGGTGGTTATCCCGAGGGTCAGGATGATTATCCTGTCTCGGGTGTAAGCTGGTTTGAAGCAGGGGCCTATGCCGAGTTTCGGGGGAAAAGCCTTCCAACCATATATCATTGGGCGCGGGCGGCCCTTCCTCAAGAAGAAATTAGAAGGCCATTAAGTCCTTTCATCCTTCCTCTGAGCAATTTCGGGGGGCCGGGTCCCGCCAAGGTGGGTACTTATCCCGGCATTGGGTCCAGTGGGGCAAAGGACATGGCGGGGAATGTGCGGGAGTGGTGCTGGAACGCGGCGGGCGACAGGCGCTATAGCCTGGGAGGGATGTGGAAAGACCCCTCGTATATGTTCTTGCAGAGCATTGCCCTCTCACCCTGGGACCGCTCCCCGGGAAACGGGTTTCGTTGTGCCGTGTATCCTGAAGGCACGCAGGTGGCGAGCAAGCTTTTTCAGGAGATCAATCTGGCCTTTCACGGCCCTTACAGCATACCCCCTCTTTCGGAAGAAGCGCTTCGAATTTATAGATCGACGTATTCCTATCCGGCAACGTCCCTTCATCCCGTTCTTGAGGCCAAGGATGAGGCAGGCAGAGACTGGAAGAGGGAGACGGTCACGGTCGATGCGGCTTACGGCAGGGAGCGGATCATCATCCACCTTTATCTACCGACTTCCGAGAAGCCACCGTACAAAGCAGTGATCTATTTTCCCGGAGCTGATGCCTTTAACCGACGCGTATTCTATCTAAATTCATATTTTGTGCCGTGGGACGGGATAGTCAAAAGCGGCCGGGCTTTCATCGTCCCAATTTATTCGGGGACGTATGAACGGGGCGGGGGAACAACAAGGGACCAAGCTAAGAAGCCTGAAGAGCTGTTTGCTGAATCGATAAAGGACATGGGAAGGACCATTGACTACCTGGAAACCCGGCAGGATATTGACATCCAGAATCTGGCATACATGGGACTAAGCCATGGTGCACATTTGGGCCCCGACATTTCAATTTACGAGAAGCGGATCAAGGTGCTCGTTCTTTTATCAGGGGGTATTCTGTTCCCGGCAGCCCGGCCCAAACCACAAGGATTACCATTGCCTCATGTGAAAATACCCGTTCTCATGCTCAATGGAAAATTCGATTATCTTTTTCCTGTTGAAACATCGCAGAAGCCCTTTTTCGACCTCCTCGGCACTCCTCCTAGGCACAAGCGCCATATCCTCTACGATGCAGGGCATATCGCATTTCCACGCGCCGAGTGCATCAGGGACATACTGGATTGGCTTGAACGATATCAGGGGCCTACCAAGGGCCGGTCGAATTGACACAATCCGTTTGGGGACCACAAGATGCAATAGCCCCCCTGGATGCAAAAGATCGTCAGGCACCTCCTTCGGCTGAGCCGTGGGAGCCTGCCTTCCTCAGCGCGGGACTCGACCGGTTCATCTATGTCCCTCCCTTTCTTGTACACATTTCTAATGGTAATCGCGACCCTCAGAGTTATCTAAGACTAAAGACTTGGTGAAAGCCTTAACCAAGGAGAATCGACGGAAACTCCTTTTTCGACCGCGACTGACGACATTGCTGAGGTTAGGGTTTCTGCTATAGATCATCTATTCCAGACATATCAAAAAAGTTGCGATTTGATATTCATATATTTAGTTTGGAACCGATGCAAGTTTTCACTCGATAATCTTCAATTGTTTAGCATTGGGTAGCTGGGGACTTGTACTTTTCAGGACAAGACCAATCTTGGAACCGGCGATCAAGTGAAGTGCTGATCAGGACAAATAAGGTCTCAACTTTAAAGATCATCACAGGTAATCAGGGTGATTACATACCCATCTCCTTCGCTGTGCCTTACGGGGTATGCCTTTTCTCGATACCTCATCACCCCTTCTTCCTCACCCACTCTGACGACCTCCACCTCCCGGATGGCCTGAAATAGATGGAGACCCAATGCCTTGGCTGCTGCCTCCTTGATGGTCCAGGCCAGGGTTGCTGTCCTCTCCGGGCCGAGACCGGACAGCGGAATCAGATCTCTTTCTCCCGGTGACATGAAGAGGTGCCAGGTCTTTAGCGCTTTCTTTGAAACCGCCTCGAGATCGACACCAATCGGATGACTGTGCGCAACCGCCACCACTAACCGGACACTGTGGGAAACCGAACAGTATAACCCACTCTCAGCAAGGCAGGGCCTTACTCCGTCAGGGCCAAGGGTCTCAATTGTCCGGTCAGGTTTCTTTTCTTCCACGAGGCCAAGTTGCCGGGCTAATCTCTTCAAGGCCACCCTCGCTGCGGTGAAGCCCCTTTGCCTTCGTGGTCCCATCCTTAGAGCCCTTGCCGCCTCCCGTGGGGTGAAGAGATGCTCCTCGACCGGGAAAAGGGCTTCTATATCGAGGAGCGTCATCCCCAGACAGGCCGACCGGAGCCGATCGATCCCTGACCAAGGGGTGGAATCTTCCGTGAGAAAGAGAGTAGAAGTGAAGCAAGGACTCATTTCATTCATGGGTAAAGGAACTCAGCCTTCTTGAGCATGATCATGAGAATGATAGCGAGGAAGAGGGACTCATGTCAAGATAACCCGAAGATATCAGGTCGGCGGGCGTTAAGAAATGTTAGCAACTTTTTAAAACTGCACACCTTGCATTTTAAAACTGCACACCTTCGGATCTCCTCTCCCCTGGGGGGAGAGGATTAAGGTGAGGGGGATATATTTGGAGACCACCCTCACCCCAACCCTCTCCCGCCAGCGGGAGAGGGAAAATCATGGGTTTTCGTAGTCGGATGTCCAATTACACCCGTGATGGCATGCCATAGCGCGGTTTAAGAGAATTAGGTGTGCAGTTTTAAAATGAAAATCTGTTAAAAACGGTGCACTTTTAATTTGCAAATGACAGGCGGGCGTTAAGAAATTGAAATAATATTCATAATATGATAATTTTATTAGTGATAACGACTGTTATAGCTAACTCGATTTTTGAAAAATCGAAAAACTTTGTTAAAGAATTTCCGGGGAAGACCGTAGGTTTGGATTTACCCCGTTAGAAATAATGCCCCGCTGTTTTGCAGCGGGGTTAGATTTCAGAATAATTCCGGCGGGGTTCAATGCCCCGCTGGAATTTCTAACGGGGTTTACTCTTTCTAATTCTTATTGAAATATTTTTGTGAGAAAAATGGTTCAATCCGTTTCGACCAGTGTCAGGTTGAGGGTGCCTTATCATGATGTGGACCTCATGCAGGTCGTCTGGCATGGTCATTACTTAAAATACTTTGAAGTGGCACGGCAGGCGCTTTTTAGAGAATGCGGAATGGATTTACAACACTACATGAAAGAAAAGGGGTATGTCTTTCCGGTGGTCCGCTCCATGGTCAAGCATATCCGACCTTTAAGGTTGGACGATGAGTTCATCTGCACAGCGGTGCTCAAGGAATCTAGAGTTAAGATCGTCTTAGATTTTGAGATAAAGCTAATATCCAATGGCAAAGTTTGCGCCAAGGGCCGAAGTGAACAAGTTGCGCTCCTTGTACCGGATATGGAGATGGCTTTTAGTATCCCTGAAGAAATCCAGAAAGCTTTATCTGGTAACGAACAGTTGAAATGATTATAGCACGATCATAAAAATTCGGACGAAGCGGACGCTATTCGTCAAAGGTTTTTATGCGGAAAATTTCAAAAAATGGAAAATGAGAGAAGAGTAGTCGTTGTAGGCATGGGGATAAGGTCTCCCATTGGCAATACCCTTGAAGAGTTCGTAAAATCGCTCAAGGAGCGGCGAAGCGGGATATGCATCATGCCCGAGTGGCAAAATATCAAGCGTTTACGTACCCGTGTGGCCGGATTGTGTCATATTGAAGGTGAAGAGGAAATAATCTCCCGACCATGCCGGCGGAGCATGGGCAGAGTGGCAATCTTGGCTGCCCTATCAGCCATTGATGCTGTCAAGGCATCAGGCCTAAACGAAGAGGAGATCGCTTCGCAGACTTGTGGAGTCTCTTACGGATCAACCGAAGGAAGTACCAGTAATCAAATGGACTATATAAGCAAGATCATTCAGAACCGTACCCTCGAAGGCATACCCGCATCGTGGTACCTAAAATGCATGAGCCATACTTGTGCGGCCAATATCTCCGTTCTTTTTCATACGAGGGGGCCGTTCATAGCTTCCTGCACAGCCTGTGCTTCTGGCTCCCAGGGGATAGGATTTGGTTATGAGGCGATCAAGACTGGAAAAGCAGACATCATGATAACAGGTGGAGCAGATGAGGTAGACTTCCTATCTGCCGCAGTGTTTGACTTAATGATGGCCACCTCATCCAATTACAATGACCGGCCGTCAGAAACCCCACGGCCCTTTGATGCGAATAGGGACGGCCTCGTGGTGGCCGAGGGGGCAGCAACTTTGATCCTTGAGGAGTACGAGCGGGCAAAAAATCGAGGTGCCCCTATTTTAGGTGAGATTGAGGGCTTCTGGACTAATGGGAGCGGTATGCATCTCACAAACTCGGATGCTGGGTCTATGGAAGAATGTATGATAGCTGCGCTAAAAGACGCCAGACGCAATCCAACAGAAATCCAGCACGTGAACGCCCATGCAACGGCTACGAGCCATGGAGATGGAGTTGAGGCAATCGTCATCAACAAAATTTACGGGCCAAATGTCCCAGTCACCTCCATCAAGGGTTACATGGGGCACACCATGGGGGCCTGTGGGGCCATCGAGGCCATTGCCACCTTCCTGATGATGCGGGAAGGGTTCATCGCTTCTACGTTAAATCTCGTGAATCCAGACCCTACCCTACCACCGTTAAAACACGTCATGGGCGAATCTTGGGATCAAGGTTTTAGTGTAGGCGTAAGCAACAATTTTGCATTCGGCGGGGTCAACACTTCGTTAGTTCTCAGTCTGGTCTAAAGGGTGTGCTTCCTTAATTGATGACACTGGCGATGAACCAGGTCTCCTCTCTCCGAGGTGCAGAGACCTCCACGAGTTCCACCCTGAAGCCTGCATCTTCGAGGATTCGGATGCTCTGATCTACTCTCCTGAAATAATGCCTCACTCCTTTCAACTTCAGTCTCACCACTTCGAGAAAGCGGAATAGGCGGAACCCCTCCCCTGGAATGGTTACTCGAATGATCAACCACCCTCCGTCATGAACCACTGGCCGGACCCGGCCCAGAAATTCCATAAGCTCCTGGTCTGACAGATAGTGAAGGACATCCAGGAGGAGGACAGCATCTGCCCTTTCATTCTCTAAACGCAGGTCCATTGTCCTGCAATGGCGAACTTCTCCCCTATTGCCAAGGACCTTGTCTGCAACCCTCGCCCGCTCTCCATCGGGATCACATGATAGGAACCTTAGGTCAGGATAGATGGCCAGGAGCCAGGCTGCAGGGACGCCATAACCGCAGCCCACGTCGATCACCTTCCACCCCGGCCTCACAAAATCGGCAAGGCGGGGGAACATAGGATCCATGAGGATCTTGAACCGGGCGAAGAGGCGGGGGTAGGGCTCCAGGAGCCTGTATGGGTGGATAGCCCGCTTGAAGTGTTGTTTCGAGCCCAGCATTACAGGCGCGTTACTAAACTCCACAGGGGCGAGGATCCTTTTTAAGAAGGGCGGAACGAAGGCGACTGTGCCCAAGTAGGAATAGCCGATACCAAGGGCCAGGGCCATTCCGGCGGTCTTGAGGAGAGCATGGCCGGAGAGGGCAAGGACCCCGAAACCGATGAAGGTCGTTGCAAAGGACAAAAATACGGACAGGCGGATCAGACCCATAGATGGGTGGTGCTCATCCATGTACCGTTGGTAGGCCCGGACGAGGTATAGGGCATAATCTGTCCCCATTCCGATGACAACTGCAGCGACCATGATGACGGGGATACCGAGAGTCTGTTTTAGGAGACGGAGGGTCGCGATTGTACAGATGAGGGAGAATAGCGTAGGCACCAGGGCGACCAAGGTCAAACGCAAGTGAAAGAGGTATAGGAGAGCCACAAGGAAGGTCATCACCCCCACGATTAGTGCCACCCGGATAAAGCCGTTCAGGATCATCTCCCCCAGCCTATCACTAAACAAGACGGGGTCGAAGACCTTCGCAAGGTCCTTTTTTACAACGCTTTTGTAAAAGGCAGCCCGTTTATAGGCAGCGCCTGGTTGGACCATAGAGTATTGCGTCCAGCCTCTTCCAGGGCGCTTATCGATGCTGAGAATGGGAAAAAAGGCCGGTGGGATCCCGGGTACACTGAACGCCTTTTCCTCAACGGCCGCGAAGAAAGAGGCAAAAGCCCCTGTAGTAAAACCCAATTGGGGCGAAAGGGATTTGACTACCTGTCGGAGGCGGTTGACACGCTCCTGCGTCCAAAAGGCCTGCCAGGCAGCGAAACTCCGTTTTGCCCGATGTTCACCGGGAAAAACCATCGATGGGACAAAGGCCGAGGCCACAGTCTCCTTGGCCATCTCATCTTCTAAAAGGTCTGCGAGCTGGTCCTCTTTTTCCTGGAGTTCTTGGATTGTTTTCCCCTCGACAGCGAGAGATACCCGGTTGTCGACATCGCCCCAGACGTCCCGGATCAACTTCTCCGCCGCCCGGGTCTGTGGACTTACGGTGTTCAAGGACTGAAGGTCTACCCGGAAATCGGGTTTTGCAAAAAAGAGCATCATTACTCCGAAAAGAACAGCCACACAGACAGCCCCCATCCCACCTCTTGCTGATTTGTCGGCAATTCGCTGTAGGGGGAGGATTCCGTTGCGCTTCGCCGGCAATACAATCGGGAAGAGGAAGGGATAGATGGCGTGGACGAAGATATAAGTAAAGACGACGCCCAGGGCGG